>Ga0247813_10000355_pt1 | contig 47121 bp, 40 predicted proteins | sample UWRJL169409C1_FD_180719 | JGI IMG/M metagenome (GOLD analysis project Ga0247813, IMG submission 180719) | Plant litter microbial communities from Arlington Agricultural Research Station in Wisconsin, United States - UWRJ-L169-409C-1 | ecosystem: Environmental > Terrestrial > Plant litter >... | reverse complement strand
CGCCGCCCCCCCCCGCCACTTCGTAGCCCATGGTCGAGAAGCCGTATTCCATGTGATAGCTGCCGGGCGCATCCGCCTGCCAGAGCTTGTGCAACTCGCCAGGCAAACCACCGGCGGCGCAGACCAGCGTGGTGTTTTCCTTGCGGGCACGCTGGACGGCGCCGATCACCTGCGCGTCCGATGGCAGTGCTGCATTGGTCGCCGCAGTCGCCTTATCGGCGGCCTTCAGCCATTCGGCCTTGCCGTCCGTCGCCTTCTGCGTCCAGGCGGTATCGACCTTGTGCGAACCGAGGCCGGCGCCCAAAGCATCGAGGCCGACACGGGCGTCGGAGACCAGCGGCAGCGCCTCATGCTTGGCGGCATCAAAGGCCTGGGTGTTGAGGCCGATGATCTTCAGGTTGTCGTTCTTGAACAACGACCAGGAGCCGGTGGTGAAATCCTGCAGGCGCGAGCCGACGGCGAGGACGACATCCGCATCCTCGGCCATCTGGTTGGACGCCGAAGTGCCGGTGACGCCGACCGAGCCCATGTTGAGCGGGTGGCTGTGTGGCAACGACGACTTTCCGGCCTGGGTTTCGACAACGGGAATGCCATGCCTTTCCGCGAAGGCGGCGAGCGTCTTGCTGGCTTCGGAATAGAGCACGCCGCCGCCGGAGATGATCACCGGTTTCTTGGCAGCCTTCAGCACCGTGATCGCATGGGCCAGTTCGTCCGCATCCGGATGCAGGCGGCGGGTCGTCCAGACCTTTTCGTCGAAGAAGCTTTCCGGGTAATCATAGGCTTCCGCCTGCACATCCTGGCAGAGCGACAGGGTGACAGGACCGCAATCGGCGGGATCGGTGAGCACTTGCATGGCCCGGCGCAGGGCCGGAATGATCTGTTCCGGACGGGTGATGCGATCGAAATAGCGCGAAACGGGGCGGAAGCAGTCGTTGACGGTCATCGTGCCATCGCCAAAGTCCTCGATCTGCTGCAGGACCGGATCAGGACGGCGATTGGCGAAGACATCGCCGGGCAGAAGCAGGACCGGCAGGCGATTGACATGGGCGAGCGCCGCCGATGTCACCATGTTGAGCGCACCGGGGCCAATCGAGGTGGTGCAGGCCATGAAGCGGCGGCGGAAGCTTGCCTTCGCAAAGGCAATCGCGGCATTGGCCATGCCCTGCTCGTTCTGAGCGCGATAGGTCGGCAGCGTATCCTTGACGCCATGCAGCGCCTCGCCGATACCGGCGACATTGCCATGGCCGAAAATCGCGAAGACACCGCCGAAGATCGGCGTCTTCTCGCCGTCGATCACAGTCATCTGCTGGGTGAGAAACCGCGCGACGGCTTGCGCCATGGTCAGGCGAACGGTCTTCTGGCTCATTGTTTCCTCCTCGAACGAGGACATTGCCTCGGTTTTCTACTTCACACCCTCCCCTTGAGGGGGAGGGTCGGACCGCAGGTCCGGGGTGGGGTGACGCCCGCGGCACCCAACGGATCACCCCCACCCGCAGCTACGCTGCGACCTCCCCCCTCAAGGGGGAGGTAGACTCGCCGTTGGCCGGTCAAGCCGCCTTTGTTTCCGCCAGCCCAAGCCAGAGATTGACCAGAGCCTCGAACCTGCCTGCCATATCGGCGATTGCCTGTTCGTCATCGATCTCGCCAGCCAGCCAAGCCTTGCTGGCCTCGGCAAAGATCGTCCGGCCGACGGCAAAACCCTTGACGGTCTTCGACGTACGGGCGGCGGCAAAGCCTTCCTTCAGCGCCTCATAGGGCGCTTCCAGCCCGAGCAGGACGACACCGCGGCAAAGCGGGTCGCGCTTTTCGATGACGGCGTCGATGGCGGCCCAGGCGGCACGGCTTGCCTGCGGCTCGAGCTTCCACCAATCCGGCTTCAGGCCAGCATCGTAGAGTTCGCCCAGCGCACGCGGGATCGTGTTGTCATCGAGCGTGCCATGCTTGCCGGCGATGATCTCGATCAGGATTTCGCGGCCGACCTTGCGGGCAGCCTCGAAGGCGGAGCGCAGCTTGGCGATCTGGGTGGCCTTCATATCGGCGGGATCATCCGGATGGAAGAAGCTCAGGACCTTGATGCAGTGATCGACCGGCCATTCGATGAGCCGGCTACCGAGATCCTGGCTGAACTCGAACTGCAGCGGCCGCGAGCCCGGCAGCTCAATCGGCTTGCCGATCCAGAAGTTCTTGTTGACGGCATAGAGCGCGTCGCGGCCGTACTTGTCGTCGATCAGCATGCCGAAGCCGGGACGGCCGTTGGCGATGCGCTCGGCCGCCTTGACGGCGAGAACCTTGAATGCCGGGATGCGGGCCAAAAGCGCGGCATCGTCCCCGGCCAGATCTTCCAGCTGGCTGCGGTGATCGATGGCGAGCGCCATCAGCTGCGGAATTTCGCGGCGCCGCGTGGTTGCCCAATGAATATGGTTGATCGCCTCGTCCTTGCGCAGCGCCTTTTCCTTGCTGCCGTTTTCGAGGAAGAATTGCAGCTCGGTCCAGGTGGGAATTTCCGGCGCGCAAAGCAGGCGCGACACGGCAAAGGCACCACAGGCATTGGCCCAGGTGGCCGACGTCGCGTGCGGCTCGCCCTTCAGCCAGCCGCGCAGGAAGCCGGACATGAAGGCGTCGCCGGCACCGAGCACGTTGTAGACCTCGATCGGGAAACCCTTGCCGATGATGCCGTCTTCGAGATTGTCGGAGATCGGGCCGTCATAGACGATGCAGCCCATCGGGCCGCGCTTCAGCACGATCGTCGCCTTGGAATTGGCGCGGATGGTTTTGAGCGCTGCCAAAAGGCCGCCGTCGCCGGATGCAATCAGCACTTCTTCCTCGGTGCCGACGATCAGATCACAATCAGCCAGCACCGTCTTCAGATGCGCGGAGACCTTCTCGGAGGCGATATAGCGGTTGTCACCGGCGTCATGGCCGGCGAGGCCCCAGAGGTTGGGGCGGTAATCGATGTCGAACACCACCTTGGCGCCGCTTTGCTTGGCGATGCGGATCGCCTTGCGCTGGGCGGCATCGGTGTGTGGCTTGGCAAAGTGTGTGCCGGTCACGAGGATGGCGCGGGCCGAGCGGATGAAGTCTTCGGAAACATCGTCCTCGCACAGCGCGCTGTCGGCGCAGTTGTCGCGGTAGAACAAAAGCGGGAAGGAATGGTCGCTTTCGACAGCCAGAATGGCCAGTGCCGTCAGCCGCTCGGGATCGGTGACGATACCCTTGGTCTCAACGCCCTCGCGCTCCAGCTGCTCGCGGATGAAACGGCCCATCTGCTCCTTACCGACGCGGGTCAAAAGCGCCGATTTCAGGCCAAGACGTGCGGTGCCGACGGAGATATTGGTGGGGCAGCCACCGACGGACTTGGCGAAGCTGGCGACGTCTTCCAGCCGGGTGCCGATCTGCTGGCCGTAAAGATCGACCGAGGCACGGCCGATGGTGATGAGGTCGAGCGGCTTGTCCGCCTGCGTATCGGTGATCTGGCTCACTGCTTCCTCCCGGCGGGCGCTTGCGTCGCGCCGACATTTTTATTGGCTGGTGGGTGTCGCCTTTATGAAACATAAATTCCGTCGTTTAGTCAATATGGAATTTTCATTCTATTAAATGATCTTCGCCGATCCGCCGCCTTTTTTCCGCAACCGCCACCGTCAACGCCATGGCGAACGCCATGCTGGCCGAGAGCGAGCGAAACCCGGCATGATCGGCCTCGACCAACTCGAACCAGACCTTCGACGATTCTGCGAGCGGCGAGAAGGCCGAATCGGTCAAGGACACGACGGGGACCTTGCGATTGGCAAGAAGCTTGGCCTGGTTGACGCTTTCGGACGCATAGGGGGAGAAGCTGACGGCGAATGCCGCATCCTTCGGACCGGCCATCGCCAGAATGTCATCATCGATCCCGGCCGCCGTGCCGACCATCTGGTATTTGACCTTCAGCTTGCCGAAGGCATAGGCCATGTAGCCGGAGATCGGATAGGAGCGCCGCTTGGCGACCAGATAGATGGTTTCCGCACCAGCCAGAATATTGACGGCGCGCTCGAAGGCTTCGGGTTCGACGGAGCTGGCGATATTGTCCAGCGAGCGATGGGCGGCGGCCACGAAACCGTTGAAGATAGAGCCGCTTTCCAGCTTGCTATGATCGTTGCCGCTCAGCGCCTTGAGGCGTTCGTCATAACCCGGTGTGCGCTCGCGCAAACGTGCGCGAAAGATCTGCTGCAGGCTGGAAAACCCTTCGAAGCCAAAATGTTGAGCAAAGCGCACCAGCGTCGAAGGCTGGACATCGGCGGAGGTTGCGATGCTGGCCGCCGTACCGAACGCGATCTCGTCAGGATTGTCGAGCGCGTAAGCTGCCACCTGACGGAGCCGCTTCGGCAGTTGGGCCTTGCGCTCCAGAATGATTGTCTTGAGACTGTCGAAATCCTGCGGAATGGCGATGCTGCTGTCGATTTCGGCCATGGATCCGGGTCTCTTCCTGCTCTGTGCTGTCACCGGGACCTTATGCAAACTTTCCCTGCAAGAATAGAACATACATTCCACATTTGCGTTTTTCTTACTGTTTCGCGATTCCCCGGGCCACACAGTCTGTACCAGCCGCTGCTGGGCTGAAGGACTAGCCTTCCTAACAACGTGCCCGAAGAAAACTGATCCAGTGCCCAAAAATGGCAGATTGAACGGCAAGATGCGGAAATGACCCTGTTCGTTAACGCATTTTTACCATGTTCGGCCGGATGATCGGCAAATATCATGGTTAACGAACCATCAAGGCGGGCCATCCCCGCGATCCGGAGTATCCTGCATGTGCCGCTGGGCAGCCTATCGCGGAGAGCCGCTCTATCTGGAAGAACTGGTGTCGTCGCCGGCCCACTCGCTGATCGAGCAATCCCATTGCGCCACCCGCGCCAAGACGGCGACCAACGGGGACGGTTTCGGCATTGCCTGGTACGGTGACCATCCGGAACCCGGCCGCTACCGCGACATCCTGCCCGCCTGGTCTGACTGCAATCTGAAGAGCATCGCGCGGCAGATCCGCTCGCCGCTGTTTCTCGCCCATGTGCGGGCCGCGACCGGCGGCGGGACGCGGCGCGACAATTGCCATCCCTTCGTGCACGGCCGCTGGTCCTTCATGCACAATGGCCAGATCGGCGATTTCGAGCATCTGCGCCGGCCGATGGAAGCGATGCTCGACAACGATCTCTACACGGCCCGCACAGGCTCCACCGATAGCGAACTGCTATTCCTGCTGGCGCTGCAATTCGGTCTGGAGCAGGACCCGCTGGGCGCTATCGCCGAGACCCTGGCCTTTGTCGAACGGTTGGCCGAGCATCTGGAACGCAAGGTTCTGGTGCGGTTCACCGCTGCTCTTTCCGATGGTCACGATCTCTATGCCGTGCGCTACGCCTCGGACTGGAAGGCGCCGACGCTTTATGCGGCACCGATGGGACCAAGTGGCGGCTATTGCCTCGTCTCCGAACCGCTGAACGACGACGACAATGCCTGGGTGGAAATCCCAGATGGAACGGCCGTCATCGTCGGCGAAAATGGCGTCGATGTGCGCCTGTTCGGAACGGCAGGTGCCGCCCCGGATACGTCCCGGATGGAACGGATGTCCTCAGGAAAAATGTGAGGCGATCAGTTTGCCGAGCCGCTCGGCAACCGCCTGCTTGTCCATCTCCGGCCAGTCTTCGTCGCCCAATTTGCCGATCACCTTCACCGTGTTGCGGTCGCCGCCCATGATACCGGTATGGGGTGAAACATCGTTGGCAAGGATGTAATCGGCGCCCTTGCGCTCCAGTTTCGAGCGGCCGTTCTCGGCGACGTTCTGCGTTTCCGCAGCAAATCCGACCACCAGTTTCGGCCGTTTGGCATGATGGCCGATGGTCTTCAGGATATCCGGATTTTCAGTCAGCAGCAGCGGTGGCGGCGCTTCGCCGGGCTGCTTCTTGATCTTGTTGCCGGAGGCGCTCGCCACCCGCCAATCGGCGACGGCGGCGACCATCACGGCGATATCGGCCGGCAATGAGCCAATGACGGCGTCGCGCATTTCTTCCGCCCGCTCGACATGGATAACCTTCACGCCCTCCGGGTCGGCGATCGTTACCGGCCCGGAGACCAGCGTCACATCGGCGCCAAGCCGGGCGAGTTCGGCGGCAATGGCATGGCCCTGTTTGCCGGACGAGCGGTTGGCGATGTAGCGCACCGGATCGATCGGCTCATGTGTCGGTCCGGACGTGACGATGGCTTTCTTGCCAGCCAAGGGCTTCGGACCTGTATCGAGCAGCACCTCTGCGGCAGCGGCGATCTCCAGCGGTTCGGCCATGCGGCCCTCGCCTTTTTCGCCGCTTTCGGCCATTTCGCCGGAGGCTGGACCGATGAAGCGGATTCCATCGGCAACAAGCGTTGCGTGATTGCGGCGGGTGGCGGCGTGCGACCACATTTTCGGGTTCATCGCTGGTGCGACAAGCACCGGTTTGTCCGCCGCCAGAAGGATGGTCGAGGCCAGATCGTCGGCAAGGCCGTGTGCCATCTTTGCCATCAGATCAGCTGTTGCAGGCGCGATGACGATCAGGTCGCAATCGCGCGCCAGGCGGATATGACCGACATCCTGCTCGTCCTCGCGGGAAAACAGCTCTGTGAACACGTTGTCGGCAGCGAGCACCCCAACGGCAAGCGGCGTCACGAAAGCCTGCGCGCCCGCCGTCATCACCGGGCGGACGGAGGCACCGCGCTCCCGCAGGCGGCGGATCAGATCGAGGCTCTTATAGGCCGCGATACCGCCGGAAATGATGAGAAGGATGCGTTTTCCCTGAAGCGTCATGACGAATTCCGGTTTCGGCGGGCCGGTGTGCCCTGCCCTTTCGGCTGGACCCTATCCGACCGACCGGTGAGAGGCAATCAGACCATGCCGCAGGAGAAAATTACCGGCTGTCCCTGTTCTCCAAAAGCCCCGCAATCGTCGCAATCAGCGACGTCCCGTCATACGGTTTGCGAATGACCGGTACCCATGAAAAATCAGGGGGGATCATCTCGCTGTTTCCGTAGCCGGTGGCAAACAGGAAGGGAATGTTTCGCCCGGCCAACTCGCGCGCCACGGCAAGAGAGGTCCCCGCGCCAAGATTGACATCCAGGATCGCCACATCCGGCGTGTAGTCCACGAGCCTGCTCAGCGCATCGGCGGCAGATGCGGAGGTCATCACATCGAAGACGCCGTGATCGCCGAGCATGCCTTCGACGTCGAGAGCGATCAGCATCTGGTCTTCGACCAGCATGACCTTCAAATCCGCGGCCAGCGTTCCCTTCACCGGCTCATTGCCAGCGAGTTGGCCGGCCACCACGTGGGACCGTTGTTCCGCCAGGGAAATATGCTTTGCCGGCAGCAGGAACCGGGCCACCACACCTTCGCGCGCATAGGAGACGTCACTGTGACCGTCGAGGTCATACGGCACGCTGCGATCGATCAGCGCGGTGCCGAAGCCGGTGCGGGATGGCGGGGAGACGAGAGGGCCGCCGGTTTCACGCCAGATGATTTCGCAGTCACCATGCACGGTCAACGACCACGACACGTCCAGCCGGCCACCGGGCCGCGACAGAGCACCGTATTTGGCAGCGTTGGTCGATAGTTCATGCAGGACGAGCGCCATCACCGAGAAGGCGCGGGAGTTCAAAAGGACCGGTGGGCCATTGACGGCGATCGATATGGCTGGTTGCCGATAGGGCGTCAGTTCGGCATTGAGCAGATCCATCAGCTGCCCGCCGCCATCACCGCGGACTACCTGATCGTGAGCAAAGGACAGAGCCTGGATGCGACCCTTCAGCGATGCAACATAATCAGTCAGCGCCCGGCCTTCCTGTATCGGCTGGCCGACCAGCGACTTGATCAGAGCCAGAATGTTCTTGACGCGGTGGTTCAGCTCTTCGTTGAGCATGCGCTGGCGCACATCGGCGCGGCTGCGCTCTTCCGCCATCAGCTCGCTGTGGCGCAACCCAACTTCAACAAGGGCTGCCCGCGTGACTTCGGCGATTTCCCGGTCCGCCTCAGTCCATGGTTGAGCCTGCTGATGGACAGTCTGCTTCCAGATGGCAAAACTCTGGCGCGGCGTCAGCCGATCACCAAAAGGCCCGGTTGAATAGGTTTTTTCCGGATTACCGGCCCAGTTTAGGCTCTGAACGAGTTCCTTGCGGAAAAAGAACAGATAATCCCGCTTTGTCTGCGTCAAAGGGATGGCGAGCACGCCGGCCGCCTGCGCACAAAAATCCTCCGCCTCCGGCATGCGCTGCGACAATGCGTGTGTCGCCCAGACACGCCCCTCGGCTAGCGTACCAATGAGCCGCGACAGTGCCGGAATGGCTGCAGCCGGCGGTACCGAACCATGCGAACTCCAGGTGCCGTTCATCCAAAGCCCGATCCCGTCACACGGCATCAGCGCATGGAAATCCGGCAGGTGTTCCGTCAGCAAATGGCCGATATCGGCGTGATGAGAGGCAAGGCGCAGGAAACGATCGAGCGACGCGCGCGCGCGGTTGGCTGCCGCAAGCCTGGATTTCTGCTTCAAAGACGTGAGATGTAGGGAGAAGAATTCGCCGAACATCTCAGCCGCAACCCGTTCCGCCATCGACAGGATACGCGGCTGGTAATGGTGGCAGGCAATCAGCCCCCAGAGTGCGCCATCGACGATGATGGAAATCGACATGGAGGCTGCGACCCCCATGTTGCGCAGGTACTCGCAGTGAATCGGGGAAACGCTGCGCAGATGCGCAAGCGAAAGGTCCAGCGCCTCGCCCGATGCGTCGAAGACCGGCAGCAGCGCGATGCGCTCGCCGCTGGCGTCGCCGATGATGCGGATGGTGTTTTTCAGATAGAGGATACGGGCCTGCTGGGGGATATCGCTGGCCGGAAAATACTGGCCGAGAAAGCTCTCCAGATCGCCGCGCTTGGCTTCTGCGGCAACCTTGCCGGAGCCATCCTGCTCGAAGCGATAGATCATTACACGGTCATATTCCAGCATGCCGCGGATCAGCCGGGCCGACTGGCGTGCCAAGATATCGATATCGCCGATATCGCTGATGCGGCCGATCAGACCACGGGCAAGCTGCAGGGGCTGGCCAGGTGACGCCGGTTCGAACTCGATGAGGACGGTCGAGTGGAAGATGTGGATCGAGACATCGAAGACGCCACCCCGCACATTCAGCCCGGACAGCAGGGCCGGGCGCACGCCCTCGCCCAGCGTCGCAAGAGCATTGCGCAATGTGTGCGTCGCTTCGGCGCCGATGAGCGTTTCAAGCGGCAAGCCGTTGATCTCGCCCGCAACGCCCAGCATAGCGCCGGTATTGGCGGAATGGCGAAGAGCCGTTACAGCCCGCGCATCGCACGCGATCAGGCAACCATGCGGCTGAATGCTGCCGGGGATATGGATCGGCTCACGGTCGCAATTGGTCAGATCGACCGGCGCAGCCGTGTTGATGTCATGCTGGTTCATGGGATGCCTGACGGAATGCCTGTTCGGCCGTCTCAAACGTTACCCGCGAGGCCGTGGCGACCCGCTCCATGTCGATCGCATCGGCACTTTCGAGCAGGGCGAGAAAAGCGGGCCAGCGATCGCTGCGGCGTGATTGGACCGCCAGATGCCGGGCGCCGAAGTCTGCGCTGAAGCCAAGCTGCTGGGCACGCTTGTACAGGACGCGGGAGCCGAGCGCTGACCCTTCCAGGACGTAAAGCAAGCCAAGAAGCGCCTCGGGGCTCCGCTCCAGATCCGGTGCGTCCAAAGATGGTTGCGGCGTCACATCCAAGTCACGCAGATCGTCGGCGATCAGGCCTGAAAACATTTCCGCATGCCAGCCGTCGCACCGCTCCGGCCAGACTGTTGACACCAGCTTGCGCTCCACCGCCTCGCGGAACGTTGAAATTCCGCGTAGATAGTTTCTGTAAGCGCCGGGATTATCGAAGGAGCCGACCATCCGGTCGAGCGAGGCATGGGCTTGCAACGTACTTTCGCGCAACTGGGCTCGGCGGGACCTTTCTGGCATTTACATTTTCCGGATACGCAAAAATTGCATGGGTGCATCTAACGATAAGGCATAAAACCCACGAAAGATCGAAAAGTTCCAGGGAGTTGGAAATATTTCTTTCGGGCCTAAGCGGCAGAATTGCTGCCCTCCCACAAGACCGGCTTAATGGCCGTGATGCATGCATTGGGCGTGATCGGCGAGAACTTCGATCACCCGGCATTGATCGACGCGGCCATGGCCGCAACCTTCCACCATCATTTCCAGTTCCGCCTTCAGCGCCATCAGGCTGCGGATACGCTGCTCCACCTCGACGAGCCTGGCCTTGGCAATCGCATCGGCGGAGGCACACGACTGCAAAGGATTATCCTGCAGGCTCAGCAGGGTGCGGATCGCCTCCACCTCGAAACCGAGCTCGCGGGCATGACGGATGAAGGTCAAGCGATTGAGATCGGATTGTTCATAGGAACGCTGGTTGCCCTCGCTGCGGCTCGGCTGCCGCAGCAGGCCGATGCCCTCGTAATAGCGGATCGTCGGCACCTTGACGCCACTGGTGCGCGCAGCCTCGCCAATGGTGATCTTTTTCATAATTTTCCCTCTTGCACCTCTAGTCGCTAGAGGATGTAGGAAAGATGCCAGAGTTTGACAAGAACGTACACAGGAAGCGGACAATGGCAGAGGCGACACAGACACGATACCGGGTGGAGGGCATGGATTGCGCCTCTTGCGCGGCCAAGATCGATACCGCAGTCCGGCGCATGCCGGGTGTCACCGACGTTTCGGTTTCTGTGACGGCGGGCACGATGACCGTGAAACATGACGAGGTCAGTGACCTCACAGCCATTGCCAAGAAAGTCACCGGCCTTGGTTATTCGGTCTCGCAGATTGCAGGCAAGACGGCGCCGGTTACAGAGCCCAAGCACGCCTCCTGCGGCCACGAGCACGGCGATCACAGCCATGCGGGCCACGATCACGCCAAACATGGCGACCACGACGGCCATGATCATGCGGATCACGATCATAGCGGACACGATCATGCGAGCCATGCCGGGCACGATCACTCGAAACCCGCCGCCAATGACGCCATGGAAGGCCTGCACGGGCATGACCATGGGCCGGCAAATGGTCCATGGTGGGCCAGCAAGAAGGGCAGGCTGACGATCCTTTCGGGCGCTGCGCTGGTGATTGCCTATGCCGTCGGCCACCTCGTGCCGTCGATCGCATCCTATGCCTTTATCGTCGCCATGCTGATCGGGCTCGTCCCGATCGCCCGGCGCGCCATCATGGCGGCGATGGCTGGCACGCCGTTTTCGATCGAGATGCTGATGACGATCGCGGCCATCGGCGCCGTGATCATCGATGCCGGCGAAGAAGCGGCAGCCGTGGTCTTCCTGTTCCTTGTCGGCGAACTTCTCGAAGGCGTTGCCGCCGGAAAGGCGCGCCAGAGCATTCAGTCGCTGGCGGCGCTGGTGCCGAAGGAGGCGCTGCTGGAGGAAAACGGCCAGACGCGTGCGGTTCTCGCCGAAAGCCTTGCCGTCGGCGCGACCATTCTCGTTCGTCCCGGCGACCGTATCTCCGCTGATGGTGTGATCCTGTCGGGCGAAAGCGCCATCGACGAGGCACCGGTGACCGGCGAAAGCACGCCGGTGCGCAAGGGCGTCGATGAAAAGGTCTTTGCCGGCACGATCAACGGCGATGCCGCATTGCGCGTGCGGGTGACCGCGACTGCCGCCGACAACACCATTGCCCGCGTCGTCAAGCTGGTTGAGGAGGCGCAGGAATCCAAGGCGCCGACCGAGCGCTTCATCGACCGTTTTTCACGCTATTATACGCCCGGTGTCGTGGTTGTTGCCGCACTGGTGGCGATCATTCCGCCGCTGTTCATGGGCGGTCCATGGGGCGAATGGGTCTATAAAGGCCTTGCCATCCTGCTCATCGGTTGCCCCTGCGCCCTCGTCATCTCGACACCGGCAGCCATCGCCGCCTCGCTTTCCGCCGGTGCCCGCCGCGGCCTGCTGTTGAAAGGGGGCGCTGTCCTGGAGACATTGGGCACCATTACCGCCGTTGCGCTGGACAAGACGGGGACGCTGACGGAGGGCAAACCGAAGGTCACGGATATCCTCGCCTTTGGTCACTCCGAAGCCGACGTGCTGACCTTTGCTGCGGCTCTTGAAACCGGCTCGAGCCATCCACTGGCCAAGGCCATCCTCGATCGGGCCGCATCCGACAAGGTGGCCATTCCAGCCGTATCCGATGCCAAGGCGCTGGGCGGCAAGGGCGTCACGGCGACGGTCAACGGCAAGGCAGTCTTCCTCGGCTCGCCACAATCAGCCGGCGACCGCGTGGCGCTCTCGGCAGAACAGACGGCCGCAATCACCGCGCTGAACGACGAGGGCAAGACCGTGTCCGTGCTGATCATCGGCGACACGCTGGCCGGTGCGATCGCCATGCGCGACGAGCCGCGCGCTGACGCCAAATCCGGGCTTAAGGCTTTGACCGATGCTGGCGTAAAGATCGTCATGCTGACCGGCGACAACAAGCGCACGGCAACCGCGATCGGCAAGCAGTTGGGCATAGAGGTGCGCGCCGAGCTGATGCCGGAAGACAAGCAGCGGATCGTCGGCGAACTGAAGCAGCAGGGTTTTGTCGTCGCCAAGGTGGGCGACGGGATCAACGACGCGCCAGCACTGGCTGCGGCCGATATCGGCATCGCCATGGGCGGCGGCACCGATGTGGCGCTCGAAACCGCCGATGCCGCGGTGCTGCACGGCCGGGTCGGGGATGTCGCCGAAATGATCGATCTGTCGAAACGCACGATGGGCAATATCCGCCAGAACATCACCATCGCTCTTGGGCTGAAGGCGGTGTTCCTGGTCACCACCATTGCCGGCATCACCGGGCTATGGCCAGCGATCCTGGCCGATACCGGTGCCACCGTGCTGGTGACGATCAATGCACTGAGGCTGCTCGCACCCGTGGGCCGCGCCTGACATCCAGGGTTCCGGCCGCATATTGCCGCCGGAACCTCAATCCCGCTTAGAGACCATCTCCTTCAGGCGCTCGACATCACCGGGCGCCAATCCTTGTGGATCGGTCACCGCAACCCAAGCATCGATATAATGTTCCGGCGCATAGACATGGCCGTAGCCCATCGGCGATGCCGTCGCCATCGCCATATCGAGCGCCAGCTGCAGCATGGTGACGACCGGATACCAAGTGAGATAGGGCGAGACATCGGGACCCCGCGGCTGTTTCATCAAGTCCGGCTCCCGGTAGAAGGAATGGGGATCGAAGAAGGTAACCGGGTCGCTGGCATATTGCAGGTAGACGATGCGCATTGGGCCCCATTTTGCGCCGGGAATATCCAGCGCGTTCTTCTGGGCGGTGAAGCGGATCACGGAACTGTCCCGAAAGCGCGGCAGCCAGGCCGGAGACCCGGGTTCGCGTCCAGCGGTCACCGATTTCCAGCCGGCGCTTTCGAAGGGCGGGCCGCTCCAGAGCGCACCCTGGAAGGGATCGGCGATCACATCGAAGAGATCAGCGGAGCGCTCGGAATTCATGGAACCGAGGCTGAGGCCATGCAGGTAAAGTTTCGGGCGCTTGTCCTTCGGCAGCGTCGTCCAATAGCCATAGACCGCCTTGAACAGCGCTTCCCCGGCCTCTGCACCATAACTCGGCTCGACCAGCAGCGAGAGCCAGCTGGTGAGATATGAATATTGCAGGGCGACGCTCGCCACATCGCCGTGGTGCAGATATTCGACCGTATCCATCGCTGCCGGATCGACCCAGCCGGTGCCGGTCGGGACCACGACGATCAGTGTCGAACGCTCGAAGGCACCGGTGCGCTTGAGTTCGGCGAGCGCCAAGGTCGCCCTTTCCTTCGCCGTTTCCGCCGCATTCAGGCCGACATAGACCCGGATCGGCTCCAGTGCGGGCTGATGGAGGAAGGCACCGATCTTTTCCGCCGTTGGGCCGGACGTAACGAATTCCCGGCCGCGAAATCCGAGATCGTGCCAAGGAATCAACGATGCAGCGCTGCCTGTTTTGCGCGGGTCTGCAGGCGGTGCCAGATCGCTGTCGATCAGGGCATCGAGCTCGCGGAAGGACGAATCGGCCAGCCGCAAGCCGGCTTTGAGAAGCAGGCCGTCGGCGACCGACCAGAAGAGTGCGAGAGCCAGGAAAATGCCGAGCAGGCGGGCAATGGGCTTTGGCGTGACATGCTCGAACTTGCGCGACAGAAAGGCGAACGTGATCCTGAAAAGGCGGGCGAGCGCGATCACGACGACGAAAACGAGCAATGCGATCAGAGCGAGCTTCAGCGGCTCTGCCGTTTCCACCGGATCAATACCCATCAGGCTGCGGACGGAGTTTTGCCAGCGGGCGGCCTGCCAGAGGAAGGCGATGGCTATTCCTGCACATCCGGCAACAGCCAAAGTCTTGACGGCGCGCTCGATCCTCGGCGGAAAGGCGGGAAGCTCCAAGTAAAGCCAGAGCCAGCGACCAAACACACCGAGACCGTATCCCGCCGCCAGCGAGCAGCCGGAAAGCACGCCCTGCAGCACGTAAGGCCGCGGGATGAGGCTTGGCGTCAGCGACACCGCGAAGAAAAGGGTGCCGATCAGCAAGCCCGGCAGTGACAGCGACGCCCACATGCGCAGCAGATAGTTTTGCATTTCACCCCTCTGGCTGGATCAACCGCTGATCCACACGTGCTGGCTCAGCCCTGCTGCATTTCCCGCCAGAAATCGTAGATATCCACCTCCCCTTCCGGCCGCACCGGACGATAGGAAAATGTCATCTGCTGATCGGCGAAAGGCTTGCGCAGCTCTGCATAGAGCGGCGCCGATGTCAGCCCATAAGGCGCGCCATCTTCATTCGAATAGGCGTAGGAAATATCGGTGATGCCGGCGAGCCGCATGGCGGCAAGGCACATGGGGCATGGATGGCCGCTGGCATAGACGGAAGCCCCCTTGAGCGTGGCCGTGCCGCGCTTGATGGCCGCCGCGCGAACCGCGACCAGCTCGGCATGGGCGGTCGGATCATGGGTTTCCATCACACCATTGACGCCGGTTGCCACAACCTCTCCGTCGATCACCAGCACAGCGCCAAAAGGCCGCCCGCCCTTGCGGACATTGTCACGGGCAAACGCGATGGCCTGGGTCATGAAGCGATCTGCGTCGGACATGGTTTCCTCCTCGTGCATTTGCACCAGTGGAAACGATCAGGCGGGTGGCGTCAACCGGTAACGGCGTCACCTGTGGAGTGTGACCGGCCGGTCAGGTGGATGCCAGCGCCACGGCGGGCTGCAGACGCGAGGCGTTGTACGCGGGCAGATAGCCGAAGATCAGCCCGGTGAGGAAGGCGCTGCCAAAGGCGAGGATCACAGGGCCGGGCGCAAAACTGACCGCGACACCAAACGCCTGCGCCACGGCACCGATGCCGAGGCCCAATCCGACGCCGATCAGGCCGCCAAGCGCGGAAACCACCAGCGACTCGACGATGAATTGGGTGAGAATATCGCGGCCACGTGCGCCGGTCGCCATGCGGATGCCGATCTCGCGGGTGCGCTCGGTAACCGACACCAGCATGATGTTCATTACCCCGATGCCGCCAACGAGCAGTGATATGGCAGCGATCGAGCCGAGGAAGACTTTCAGGATATTCGAGGTTTCGGTAAAGGTTTCGCGGATCGCGGCCATGTTGATGATCTGCGTGTCCTGGCGTTTGTGGCGCTCGTCGAGCAAAGCCTGGATCTGATCCTGCGTCACGTTGATGGCGTCGCCATCCTTCACCTGCACGGTGATGGAGCGGACATTCCGTGCCCCGAACAGGCGCAGGTTACCGGTGGACAGCGGCACGAGCACGGTATCGTCCTGATCGTTGCCGCCGGCACTGGCGCCCTTTTTCGACATCACGCCGACTACTTGGAAGGGGATGTTCTTGATGAGAATATATTGGCCGAGCGGATCGGCCCCATCTGGAAACAGTGCATCGGCGACGGTCCTGCCCAGCACAGCGACGGTGGCGTAGGCATCCATGTCGGCCTTTTCGAGGAAGGCGCCATCCTCGATCGTCCAGGCTTTGGCCTCCGGGAATTGCGGCACCGTGCCGTTGACCGTCGTCTGCGTATCGAGATTGCCGGCCCGGACCGTCAGCGTGCTCGACATTTCCGGCACGGCGAAGCTGATGTTGGGCAGCTCCAGAATGGCATCGGCATCGGACGGGATCAAGGAGACGATGCTGCCCCCTTCGCCACCGCGGAAATTCGACATATTGGGCCGCACGACCAGCAGATCGGACCCCATGGCGGCAATGCGGCTCAGTACTGAATCCTGCGCGCCCGTACCGATGGCCAGCATGGCAACGACGGAGCTGACGCCGATGACGATGCCGAGCAGGGTGAGGATGGTGCGAAACAGATTGGCCCGGAGCGCCCGGAACGACATGCGCACGGCCTCGGCCACATCGGTGACGATGGCGGCCCTGCCAACGCTCTTGACGGCAAGGGGCGGCTTGGGGCGGCCGATGCGCCTGACATTGCCGGGTATCCGGTCGGCGACAATCAGGCCGTCGCTGATCTCGATGACGCGATCGGCGGATTCGGCGAGTTCCGGAGCGTGGGTGATGATGATGACGGTATGGCCGTCCTCGTTCATCTGCCGCAGCGTCGCCATCACTTCCTTGCCGCTCTGGCTATCGAGCGCGCCGGTGGGCTCGTCGGCGAGAATGATCTGGCCGCCGTTCATCAACGCGCGGGCGATCGACACACGCTGCTGCTGGCCGCCGGACAGCTGGTTGGGCAGGTGATCGAGCCGGTCGCCGAGCCGCAGCGAGCGTAAGAGCATGCTCGCACGCTCCTCCCGCTGCCGCGACGGCATGCCGGCATAGATGGCGGGAATCTCGACATTTTCCTGCGCGGTGGCGGTCGCCACCAGATTATAGCTCTGGAAGACGAAGCCGAACATCTGGCGCCGCCGGGCCGCAAGCTCGTCGGCGTTCAAATCCGAGACGTCCTCACCTTCGAGCAGATATTGCCCTCCGGTCGGCGTATCGAGACAGCCGAGAATGTTCATCAGCGTCGATTTGCCCGAACCGGAGGCGCCGACGATGGCGACGAATTCGCCCGGCTGGATATCCAGCGACACGCCGCGCAGCACCTCGACGGCGACATCGCCATTGACGAAGGTCTTGCGGATATCCTTGAGCGAAATGAGCGGGGTCATCGGGAGCGCCCTCAGAACATCGGCGGCATGCCGCGCCGCGAATTGCCACGGCCGGACGCTTTGTCACCGGAACCGGTGCTGACAACCACGGTATCGTTTTCACCGAGCCCCTGCTTGATCTCGACCCGGACGCGGTTGCGGATACCCGTCTCGACCTTGCGGGCCTCATGGGCACCGGAAGCGGTAACGACGGTGACTTCGCTGGGCTTTCCTTCTCCTCGGGTATGGACAGCGGCGACCGGAACGGTCAGCACGTTTTCGGCCGACGATTCGACGAAGAAGACCTGCGCCGTCATGTTCATCATCAATGTGCCATCGGGATTTTGCACATCGAACAGGGCGTAATAGAGCACGACGTTGTTTTCGGTCGCCGGCGTCGGCTTGATCTGCCGCAGCGTGCCGGGGTAACGCTTTCCGGGCTGGCCAAGCAGGGTGAAATAGGCGTTCATGCCGACTTTCAGCTTACCGACATCGGCTTCGGACACCTGGGCTTCGACCGTCATGGTCGAGAGATTGCCGATGGTGACGATGGTTGGTGCCGTCTGGTTGGCATTCAGCGTCTGGCCTTCCTTGGCCGAGGTATTGATGATCGTTCCTGTCAGCGGCGCATAGATCTTGGTATAGCCAAGGCTGATGCGGGCATCCTTGAGGGTTGCCTGCTGCTTGCGGACCTGGGCCTTCAAGGAATCGACATTGGCCTCTGCCGCGGCAAGCGCCGCCACCGCCTCGTCCAGCGCCGACTGGGCGGCGCTGTTGCCCGCCACAAGGGCGCGCTGGCGCGTAAGGTTGGCGCTGGCCAGAACCACCTGCGCCGATTTGTCGATCATCTGCGCCTCGAGATTGGCAAGCTCGGCCTCGGCGATTTCGATCTGCGTTTCGATGGAGGCGCTGTCGATCTCGGCGATCAGCTGGCCCTCCTTGACACTATCGCCGATCTCAACCTTGAGGCTCTTCAACTGGCCGGAAACCTGGGCGCCGACATCGACGTCCTTGATCGGGCTCAAAAGACCGGACGCCGTGACGCTGTTTTCGATATCGCCGCGCACCGGCATTTCCGTGACGACCGCTGAGGCAGCTTCCTGCTTGCCGTAGACCGACCAGCCGTACCAGCCGACGGCGGCGAGAAATAGGACCGGAAGGATCAGCCAGCGCTTGCGCGTGCGCCCGCGCTTGCTGCGTGCCGGGATCGGCGGTGCGGCAGCGGCGTCCTGCACTTCAACCGCAGGTGATATTTTCCAGGTGGCATCCGCCATTCACATCTCTTTCGACTTCATTCGGATACGGGGTCTTCACTCCCGAGACAGCTAGATTGAAACTACGCCATAATGAAGTCCAACGGCATGAAATCTCTGTAATCTTTCCCGTTTTTCGTTTCGCAATGTTTCCGCTCACACTGAAAACAACGCGGCAGTTGACGCCAGTACCCACTCGCCTGACAGTTCTGCCCTCGGATTTGGAACCTCACGGGCAAGCTCGACGTTCCCGTGCATCCACCAAACGCCCGGAGCCCTATCCATGAGCACGCGAACCCCGCCGACCAAACCCAGCGACGAAGCCGACCGCAAGCAACTCGACACGGCCCGCGCCGAGGGAGACGCCTATCAGGCGTCCTTGCGTTACATGGCCAAAGAGGTTGCAGATAGCGGCGGCACGCAACGCGCCGGCGACTATATCGTCGGCTACGCGCAGGAGCGCGCCGAGGGCATGTATATGCTGAAGGCGGAAGGCAAGCTCGAATGGATGGAGCCTGAGACGGAGAACTGCCATATCGAAATCTCGGTCAGTGATGCCGGCGATCACCGCTTCATCCCTTATCTGAAAATCAAGGCGAGCCTGAAACCCGCAGATGGCGGCCGGAAAATCGGACCTTTCGAGGTGCCATTTATCTGGCATCCAGGGCTTTACCACTATGGCCGAAATATCAAGGTTCCCGGCGACGGCAAATATACGCTGAGCGTCACCATCAAGCCGCCCGCATTCATGCGGCATGACAAGACGAACGGGAAGCGCTACGCCGAGACCGTGGACGTGGAATTTCGCGACATCACGATCAAGGCCGGCAAGGAATAGCCGCAGACTCGCGAAACCTCAAAAAACCCGCCATGCGATAACGATCAGCGTAATCGCGATCACCCAAAGCGCCACACGACCCGAACGGCTGTGATGGGCCGCGGCCCGACCGATGGCTTCCGCGGTCTGGGCGTCGAAACGCATGCCGTTCTCGGCCATGGCCGTGATCTCGCGCGAAAACTTCTCCGTCTTGGCAGCGATCTCTGGCGCTGCCTCGGCAAGCCTGACGGCAGCGTGGAGGGCTTCCTTGACGTCTCCCAGAATGCGCTTGGGGCCGAGATTGTCACGGATCCAGGCGCCGACGACGGGTTCGGAGGCCTTCCACATGTTGAAGCGCGGATTGAGCGTGCGGGCGACACCCTCAACGACGACCATGGTCTTTTGCAGCATGACCAGTTCCGGCCGCGTTTCCATGTCGAACAGCTGGGTGACTTCGAACAGCAGCGTCAGAAGCTTGGCCATGGAGATGGTTTCGGCCGGCTGGCCGTGGATCGGCTCGCCGATCGCGCGGATCGCCTGGGCGAAGCTTGCGACATCGTGATGGGACGGCACGTAGCCTGCCTCGAAATGCACGTCGGCGACGCGGCGGTAATCGCGGGTGATGAAACCATAGAGGATTTCGGCGAGGAAGCGGCGCTCCTTCTTGCCGAGCCGTCCGACAATGCCGAAATCGACGGCGACGATCAGGCCCTGCGGATCGACGAACAGATTGCCCTGGTGCATGTCGGCGTGGAAGAAACCGTCGCGCAGCGTGTGGCGCAGGAAGGACTGGATCAGTGTATCGGCGAGCGCATCGAGATCATGGCCGGCGGCGCGCAAGCCCTCAACATCCGACATCTTGGTGCCGTCGATCCATTCCATCGTCACGACGTCGCGGCCGGTGCGTTCCCAGTCGACCTTCGGCACCCGGAAGCCCGGATCATCAGCCGCATTTTCGCCAAGCTCCGACAGGGCAGCAGCCTCGAGCCGCAAATCCATCTCGATCTTGGTGGTCTGCTCCAGTGTCTTCGTGACCTCAACCGGCCGGAGGCGGCGGCTATTGGGCAGGAAACGCTCCTGCAGCCCGGCAACGAGGAACATCGCCTCCAGATCGTGGGCAAACCGCTGGCGCACGCCGGGGCGGATGACCTTGACGGCAACCTTCCGTTCGACGCCATCCTTGAGCACCATTGCGGGGTGCACCTGGGCAATCGAGGCGGCGGCGATCGGGTCGCCGAAATGGGTATAGAGTTCCGCAACCGGACGGCCAAGCGAGGTCTCGATGGCGGCGCGCGCTTCCGCAACCGGAAACGTCGCCATGCGATCCTGCAGGAAGGACAGGTCCTGGGCAAACTCGGCGCCGACGACATCGGGACGGGTGGCGAGAAACTGGCCGATTTTCACGTAGGATGGACCAAGCCGTTCGATCGCCCGGGCCAGCCGGTCGCTGCGATCCTCATGCCTGGCCCGGCGGCGGGCGAAAAGGCCGGCAAAGGATTGCGCGGCCTTCGGCAGCGCCGGCAGGTCTTCCGAGGGCAGTGCCGAGATGACGCCTTCGCGCACCAGAACCCAGCCGATGCGGATGAGGCGAAGATAGGCTCCTGGCGTGCTCATAGCGGCTGGCCGCCGCGCCGGGGCAGCCCGTCAGAGCGCTTCACGAGAATGGATATCATGCGTCAGATCTTCCAGCCGGAATGCAGCGCGGCAATGCCGGCGGTGTAATTGGTATAGGTGACACGCGAGAAGCCTGCCTTGGTGATCATGGCGGCGAAATCGCGCTGGTTAGGGAACTTGCGGATCGATTCCACCAGATACTGGTAGGGCTCGGCCTCGCCGGTGACCATCTGGCCGAATTTCGGGATCGCGTTGAACGACCAGGCGTCATAGACCTTGTCGAGCAACGGCATCTCGACCTCGGAGAACTCCAGCACCAGCAACCGGCCGCCGCGCTTCAGGACGCGGTAGGCTTCCGACAGCGCCACGTCGATGCGCGGCACGTTGCGTATGCCGAAGGCGATCGTATAGGCATCGAAGGAATTCGCCTCGAACGGCAGTTCCTCGGCATTGGCCTCGACGAACGTCAGATTGGGCGACAGGCCCTTCTTTTCCGCGCGTTCGGCACCGACGCCGAGCATCGATCCGTTGATATCGAGCACCGTTGCATGCGCCTTGCGGTCTGATGCCTCGACGATGCGAAAAGCAATGTCGCCGGTACCGCCGGCAACGTCGAGAACCTTGTAATCCTCGGAGCGGCGCGGATTGAGCGAAGCGATCATCGCATCCTTCCAGGCGCGGTGCAGGCCCATGGACATGACGTCGTTCATGATATCATAGCGCTTGGCGACCTTATGGAAGACATCGTTGACGAGCGCCTGTTTCTCGCCCTGGCCAACCTGGCGAAAACCATAGGAGGTTTCCATGCCGCCATCGGCAGAAGTGCGCTCACCAGTCATCAAGGTCTACTCCGTTCAATCGCTGTTGTGCCGACCATAGCGAATTCGGTTCATCCACGCTATCTCTGCGGCAGATAGCAGCCTGCGGCATTCGCGCCCGTGGCGGCCTGCTATAGGATATGTGCGCTGCGAATGGAATTGCCAAATGACCCCGGTCAGTTGGCGCATGGTTAGGAGATAGGAATGCCGGAACTTCCCGAGGTGGAAACGGTCAGGCGGGGCCTGACGCCCGCGATGGAGGGCGCACTTCTGGTGCGCGCGGAGTTGCGGCGTCCCGACCTGCGCTTCCCCTTCCCGGCCGACTTCGCAACGCTGGTGTCGGGACGGCGCATCGTCTCGCTGGGGCGGCGGGCAAAATACCTTTTGATCGACCTGGAGGGCGGTGACGTGATTATCGCCCATCTTGGCATGTCCGGGTCCTTCCGGGTGGAAGACGGCCTGGCATCCGAGACACCCGGAGATTTTCACACACCGCGCGGCAAAAGCGAAAAGCACGATCACGTCATTTTTCATCTGGAGGGAGCAAAAGGCCCCGCCCGCGTCATCTACAACGACCCCCGCCGCTTCGGTTTCATGGACCTTGCCCGGCGCGACGTGCTGGCGAACCACGCCTTCTTCCGCGAGCTTGGCGAAGAGCCGACCGGTAACGTGCTCGATGCCGCCTATCTGGCCGCGCGTTTTGCCGGCAAGGCGCAGCCGCTGAAATCGGCGCTGCTCGACCAGAAGAACATTGCCGGCCTTGGCAATATCTATGTCTGCGAAGCACTGTGGCGCTCCGGCCTGTCGCCGTTGCGGGCTGCGGGTACGCTGGTAGATGCGAAGGGAAAGCCGAAGACTACGCTTGTGCTCCTCACCGAGGCGATCCGCGCTGTCATTGCCGATGCCATTGCGGCCGGCGGGTCGTCGTTACGCGACCATATCCAGACGGACGGCACGCTGGGCTACTTCCAGCATTCGTTCTCCGTCTACGATCGCGAAGGCGAGCCCTGCCGGACACCGGGCTGCGGCGGAACCGTCGCCCGTGTCGTTCAGGCGGGCCGATCGACCTTCTATTGCCCGAAATGCCAGAAATAGCGGACCCGGCCGGGGAGTCCCTCTAGCCGCGTTTTCGAAAATAGCGCGTTGACGCAGGCAGTGTTTAAGGCTATATGCCGCCCACAGTTTGGAAAGCCGCTCCAAGGTTTTCCGATATTGCTCCCTACTTGCTTGGACGACAGGTCGCAGTGACCCGGCACGGCGGTAGAGAGTTTTTGTCAGATTTCGAAGAGAGACACCAAATGGCCAATACAACTTCGGCGAAAAAAGCGACCCGCAAGATCGCACGCCGCACGGAAGTCAACAAGTCCCGCCGTTCGCGCGTTCGCGGCTTCATCCGCAAGGTTGAAGAAGCCATCGCATCCGGCGACCAGGTTCTTGCCCAGGCAGCCCTGAAAGCAGCCCAGCCGGAACTGATGCGCGCCGCCACCAAGGGTGTGCTGCATGCCAATACGGCATCGCGCAAGGTTTCGCGTCTTGCGAGCCGCGTAAAGTCGCTTTCGGCTTAAGCCGGCTTATTAAAATATCGTCAATGATTTAGCCCGGTCCATGACCGGGCTTTTCAGATTCAGACTTCCGGCACACTGATGGTTAATCCTTGTGCAAGTTATTGTGTCACCGCAATGACAGAAATTTTTAAATAAAATCAAACAGTTGCGGGAGGATGCTCAGACTCACCCGCCTCCTGCCGAGGCCTTTTGGGGCTCCAAACGAGTCAAGAAATTTTTTATTTTTTTTGTTTTTCGCCAGCTAACTTCCGAGCGAAAATTCAAAGCCCTTGATTCAAAAGCGATTCTCTTCCGCCGGGCTATGGTCCATGCAGGACACGCTATGAGAGTCAACGCCCGAGCCTTCCCAAGTGTTAAAATTCGCGATTGATCTTGTGCCACGATCCTGCCTAAATGCGTCCACAGAAGGCGCGGGACAAACCTGTGGACAAGATGAAAAGGCAGCCTTTCAATAGGCGGCGCCATTTCACTTAAACCTTTTGTAACGGGGTGGTTCCACAACGTTCCATCAATCAGAACAGAGCGTTTTCAGCTGTGCAATATGTTTGCCCGGAATGACACTCTGTGACTTCTGGTTGTGAATGGTTGAAGCTGCCTGATACGCCGGACAATGCACTTCGCGGCTTTTGCTGCCTATTGCATGAACGGTCGCCGATATGCGGATGAGGACGCATTATCGACAAACTGGCCTGCCCTTCTTGTAACGAGGGTTGGGACGGCCGGTTAGGAAATGGACGGACCCGGAAAGGACACGAGGCCTGACCGGACAGTGGAATGAATTGTGCAAGCGGGACATGCGTTTGGTTAAGCCAAATGGATTTTGCACGAAACCGGGCCACGAGAGGAGGATGAGGATTCCTCTTGCGGTACGGAGAGCGTTTGAATTGGGCGGCATGCCTTTGAAAAAGGGCCGCACGAGACAGACATAAAGGCTGACGCCGGCAGCAATGTCGGCGTCGCGGAATGATATTGGAAGGCGGCAATATGCTTGGTAATTCAGTGACGGCGGCGATCGTATTCGAGAATGGGGAGAATGCACGTCAGATTTCGGTAAAACAGTCTGACGGGACGGCGGGGGAAAAGGGCGACATCATGCAGAGCGCACTTTTCGAGCGGGTCAGTGCGCGTTTGAAGGCCCAGGTCGGTCCTGATGTTTTCGCCAGCTGGTTTGGCCGGCTGAAGCTGCAGTCCGTTTCCAAGAGTGTCGTGCGGCTTTCTGTTCCGACGACCTTTCTGAAGTCCTGGATCAACAACCGTTACCTCGACCAGATCACCAACATCTTCCAGCAGGAAGACGCCGAGATTCTGAAGGTGGAGATTGTCGTGCGCAGTGCAACGCGCAGCGCCCGGCCCGGGCTTCAAGAGGATGTAGCGCAGGCAAACCACAGCGATACGGCAACGCCCACATCGTCGCGCCGCTCAGTGCCGCAGTCGCTTGCCCATCATGCTGCCAACACTGTCGGCAATCTTCAAAAGATGCAGCCGGTTGCAGGTCCCCTGTTCGGTTCGCCGCTGGATTCACGCTACACATTCGAGAGCTTCGTCGAAGGTTCCTCGAACCGCGTTGCCCTTGCCGCTGCAAAGACGATCGCCGAAGCCGGTGCCGGTGCCGTACGCTTCAACCCGCTGTTCATTCACTCGACGGTCGGTCTCGGCAAAACCCACCTTTTGCAGGCGATCGCGACCGCCGCGATCCAGAGTGCACGCGCACCCCGCGTCGTCTATCTGACGGCGGAATATTTCATGTGGCGTTTTGCAACCGCCATTCGCGACAATGATGCGCTGTCCTTGAAGGAAACCCTGCGCAACATCGATCTTCTGGTCATCGACGACATGCAGTTCCTGCAGGGCAAGTCGATCCAGCACGAATTCTGCCACCTTCTCAACATGCTGCTCGACAGCGCCAAGCAGGTTGTCGTTGCTGCCGACCGCGCGCCTTGGGAGCTGGAATCGCTTGATCCGCGCGTTCGCTCGCGTCTGCAGGGCGGCGTTGCCATCGAGATGGAAGGCCCGGATTACGAGATGCGTCTCGAAATCCTCAAGCGCCGCCTTGAGGTCGTTCGTCTGGACGATGCGTCGCTCGACATTCCCGCCAATATCCTCAGCCATGTCGCCCGCAACATCACCGCGAGCGGCCGGGAACTCGAAGGCGCCTTCAACCAGTTGCTCTTCCGCCTCTCGTTTGAGCCGACACTGTCGATCGAACGCGTCGATGAACTGCTCGGCCATCTGGTCAACGCCGGCGAGCCCCGCCGGGTGCGCATCGAGGACATCCAGCGTGTCGTCGCCAAGCACTACAATGTGTCGCGCCAGGAACTGGTGTCCAACCGCCGCACCCGCGTCATCGTCAAGCCGCGCCAGATCGCCATGTATCTGGCCAAGACCCTGACGCCCCGCTCCTTCCCGGAAATCGGCCGCCGCTTTGGCGGGCGCGATCACACCACCGTGCTACATGCCGTGCGCAAGATCGAAGACCTGATCACCGGCGACACCAAGCTGTCGCATGAGATCGAGCTGTTGAAGCGGCTGATCAACGAATAGGCCATCCGGTTTCGGATATATTGGTTGAAGCATGACCCCTGGTCCGGACGGACAGGGGCCATGCTCATATCGAGCACTGGCCGAAGATCATTTCTTGCCGTTGGCAATCAAATGATACAGCGCGCGGATGGCCTGTGCCTCGCCGCCGAGGGGCGAATGCGGGCGCTCAGCCGGTGCCCAGCCGAAAATATCGAAATGGGCCCAGCTCTTGGCATTGGTGACGAAACGCTTGAGGAACAGGGCCGCAGTGATCGATCCGGCCATGCCGCCCGAGGGGGCGTTGGTGAGATCGGCGATGCGGGCCGAGATATCCTTCTCGTAGCCCTTGTAGAGCGGCATTCGCCACATCGGATCATCGACCGTCAGGCTCGATTCCGTCAGATCATGGGCCAGATCCTCGTCGTCAGTGTAGAAAGGCGGCAGGTCGGGACCAAGCGCAACCCGGGCAGCACCCGTCAGTGTCGCCATGTCGATCAACAGATCGGTCTCTTCCTCGTCTGCGTAAGCCAAGGCATCCGCTAGGATCAACCTGCCCTCGGCATCAGTGTTGTCGATCTGCACCGTCAGACCCTTGCGGCTGCGGTAGATGTCGCCCGGGCGGAAGGCATTGGCGGAGATCGAATTCTCGACCACCGGCACGAGCACGCGCAAATCGACCTTCAGCTTGGCGTCCATGATCATCAGGGCGAGCCCCATGACATTGGCAGCCCCGCCCATGTCCTTCTTCATCAGCAGCATGGAAGCGGCCGGTTTGATATCGAGACCGCCGGTATCGAAGCAGACACCCTTGCCGACCAGGGTCACCTTACGGTGACCTTTCTTGCCCCAGCGTAACTCAAGCAGGCGCGGCGCCTCGGCACTGGCGCGGCCAACCGTGTGGATCAGCGGGAAATTCTGTTTGAGCAGATCATCGCCGGAAACGACCGAAACCTTGGCCTTATAGTGCTCTCCCAACCCCCGGAAAGCCTCCTCCAGCGCATTCGGGCCCATGTCGTTAGTCGGCATATTGATCAAGTCGCGGGCGAGGAAGACGCCGGCGATCTGCCGTTTGATATCTGCGGCATCGGCATCGGCTGGGATCATCAATGTCGGCGCTTCCTTACCCGCAGCCTTGTAGCGATCGAAGCGGTAGGAGCCGAGGCCGTAACCCAGCGCCAACCGGTTTGCCGTCAGTGGCGCAGTCTCGATATGCCATTTTCCGGCCGGTAATGTCCGTGCCAGCTTACCCGTCAGGAACGGCGCTTCCGAAGGATTGGCGCCGAGCCCGAACAGCGCGCCGCCAAGATGACCGTCCTCCGAGGGGATCAGCAAGACCGCGCCGGACTCAGCCTTGAAACCAGCCTTGCGAGCCCAGTCGAGCGCGATCGGATCGATGGCGCCGATATCGATATGAGCCGGCGTTACCGCGAAGATCGGCAGGGTTTTGCCACCGCTGGTATTGAACGGCGATGGACGGTCGATGAATTGATAGGAAGCCATGGAAACCCTTCGGAAGGAATGGTGCAGAATCACCCGATTAACGCTCTGTTAGGGTTAACAGATTATTGCTGGAGTGAAGATTGCGCCGTTATGTTGGGGATTTGGTCCGGTGCGAAAATGCTTAGGGGCATTGGCGATGAATTCAAACGGACAGACGTCTTTTTCGAGTAACCGGTTCCTGCGGGGAACCGCGATGGTGATCCTCGCGGTGACGCTGGCCAGTTGCGGTACGCAGAAGAAGGAGCTGACGACAGGCTCCATCCCCTCCGCCAATTTTTCCAAGCCCGTCCAGTCGATGAACGCCACCGAACTTTCGGCGGCGGCGGAAAGCATCGGCAAGGCCTATGAGCGCAATCCGAAGGATCGCGCCGCCGGACTGAACTATGCCAACATGCTGCGCATGACCGGCCGAAACGCGCAGGCACTGGCCGTGATGCAACAGGTGGCGATCAATTTCCCGGCCGACCGCGAGGTTCTTGCCGCCTATGGAAAGTCACAAGCTGCCGCAGGCCAGCTGGAACAGGCTCTCACCACGATTACCCGCGCCCAGACCCCTGACCGCCCGGATTGGAAACTGAAATCAGCCGAAGGCGCGATCCTCGATCAGCTCGGCCGTGCCGGGGAAGCGCGCCAGCGTTACCGCGAGGCACTGGATATTCAACCGAACGAACCGACGGTATTGTCCAATCTCGGTATGTCCTACCTGCTCAACAAGGATTTGAAGACGGCGGAAACCTATCTGAAATCTGCTGTCAGCCAGCCTGGCGCCGACAGCAGCGTCCGGCAGAACCTGGCGCTTGCCGTCGGTTTGCAGGGGCGGTTTGCCGAGGCCGAACAGATAGCACGCCAGGAGCTTTCGCCGGATCAGGCCGAAGCCAATGTCAAATATCTGCGCTCGATCATGTCGCAGCAGAACGCCTGGCAGAAGCTGGCTAAGGACGACAAGGGTACGAACTGAAAGTAGCCGATTGCCCTTCGGCAAACAGCAGCTACGTCTCAACACAATAGCGCTGCACCCAGCGTCCGTGCGGCCACGCGTTCATAACGCCAGAGGCTGACGTGCTACGGGCAGCCTGACCCGCCGCCCCAACTCAATCGATGGCAGAATGACCGCACGGAAGATGCGCATTGCGCTTTTCCTATCGTGCTTTGAATCCTATCAAAACCCAGATCAGAACTTGTCGGAAACTTGGATACCAGCAGGACCGAGAATAACGGCGACCAGTACCGGAAGGAAGAACAGGATCATCGGCACAGTCAGCTTCGGTGGAAGTGCCGCTGCTTTCTTTTCCGCCTCGTTCATGCGCTGATCGCGGCTTTCCTGGGCAAGCACACGCAAGGCCTGAGCGATCGGCGTACCGTAACGGTCGGCCTGGATCAGGGCTTGCATCACCGCTTTCACATCGTCAAGTCCGGTCCGGATGCCGAGATTTTCCAGCGCGACGCGCCGGTCGGGTAGAAATGACAGCTCGGCCGTCGTCAGAACCAGTTCTTCGGCAAGAGGTGCCGACTGTTCGGCGATTTCGTCGGCCACACGACGCATGGCGAGTTCCGTCGAAATACCCGATTCCACGCAGATCAAGAGCAAATCGAGTGCATTCGGCCACGCCCTGCGGATCGAATGCTGGCGCTTGGACACTGCGTTGGAGATAAAGATGTTCGGCGCATAGAAGCCGAGATATCCGATGCCAATAACGGCCAGAAGCCGCATTGGAAACGGTTTTTCGCCGAGATAACCAAGGAAGAAGATGTAGAAGGTGCCGACGGCCAGAAATAAAAATGGCAGGCACAGCCGCGCGACCAGAAACATGTTGAGCGCGTTCTGTGACCGGTAACCGGCCGATTTCAGCCGGTTGACAGTGTTCTCGTCGACGAGCGCCTTGCGCAGATTCAGCCGCTCGACGATCTGACGGGCCGACGTGTTGTTCTGAGCGCGCAACGACGCCTTACCACCACTGATTTCGGCATTGAGGCGCGCGCGCTCGCGGGCGCGGATCAAGTCGCGTTCGGTCGCAACCGACTTCATGCGCTTTTCCAGGTTTCCCCGCTCCAGAAACGGTACCGCCAGGGAATAAAATGTCGCCAGCACGGCCACGACCACCAGGAAGGCGACGATGACGTTCGGATTGGTCAGGGTACTGATCATGCCGTCTCCTCCTAGATGTCAAAATTGATCATGTTGCGCATGACCCAGATGCCGATGCTCATCCACACTGCCGAAACACCCATAATGATATGCCCGCGCGGGTCGGTGAACAGGATCATCATGTAATCCGGCGAGGTCATGTAAACCATGAATGAAACGATGAAAGGCAGCGCGCCAATGATGCACGCAGACGCTTTTGCCTCCATGGAGAGCGCCTGTACCTTTGCTTTCATCTTCCTCCGCTCGCGCAGGACCTTGCTGAGGTTTCCAAGCGCTTCAGAAAGATTGCCGCCCGCCTGAGCCTGAATGGCGATGACGATGGCGAAGAAATTGACCTCCGGCAGGGGGATACTGTTGATCATCCGGGCGCAGGCCTCGGGAATATTCAGGCCAACTTGCTGCGCTTCGATGACCCGCTTGAATTCTGCCCTGACAGGCTCCTGGCCGTCTACCGCAATCAACCGGATGGCGTCGTTCAGTGGCAAACCAGACTTGATCGATCGCACCATAACGTCGAGCGCGTTGGGGAATTCATTAAGAAAGGCGTTGCTGCGACGCTTGATCATGAAGCTAAGGAACCAGCGCGGAACCCCGGCTGTACCGATGAGAAAAATTCCGGCGATCACGGGCAGTTGCAAACCGGCAATCAACGCCAGCATGCTGGCAACGGCACCGAAGACGACACTCGCAATGTAAAACTGCGGAATCGTGATCTTGAGACCGGCCTGGATGAGCCTAACCTTCATATTTGGCTTGGCCTTGGCCGTTTTTTCCTGCTGCTTCTTCTCAAGATCCTTGAGCGAATCCTGGACGGATTTCCGCCGTTTGGACATTTCGTTCATGCGGTCGCGCGCCGCCTTGACTTGAACCCTGTCGGCTTCAGCAGATTTAACCTTGCGAACGCGGCTCTCGGCCTTCTTCTCCGTTTCGATGCGCGTGAATAGAATGCCATAGGCAAGCCCGGCCGTCGAAAGTGCGACGAGACCGACAATCGCCAGAATGGTGATATCTATTCCGAACATGAAGACCCTCAGTCCTTTTCCATCGCATCGAGCGTCGCCGCCAGCCGCTTGTCTTCATTGAAGTAGCGGGCACGATCCCAGAAATGCGGGCGGCCAATGCCTGTCGACTTGTGGCGGCCGATGATCTTGCCATTGGCATCTTCGCCATCCAATTCGTAGCGCATCAGGTCCTGCGTGATGATCACATCGCCTTCCATGCCAATAACTTCGGTAATATGGGTGATGCGGCGCGAACCATCGCGCAGGCGCGCGGCCTGGATGATGACGTCGATGGAGCCGGCAATAATTTCACGCACCGTCTTGGCTGGCAGCGTGTAGCCGCCCATGGCGATCATCGATTCCATACGGCTCAGGCATTCGCGTGGCGTGTTGGCATGGATGGTGCCCATCGAGCCGTCGTGGCCGGTGTTCATGGCCTGCAAAAGGTCAAAAACCTCCGGTCCGCGAACTTCGCCGACGATGATACGTTCGGGCCGCATACGCAGGCAGTTCTTGATGAGATCGCGCATGGTGATCTCGCCCTCACCTTCGATATTTGGCGGGCGGGTTTCAAGACGAACGACATGCGGCTGCTGCAGCTGCAGTTCGGCCGTATCCTCACAGGTGATGACGCGTTCTTCGAGATCGATATAGCCGGTCAGGCAATTCAGCAGCGTGGTCTTACCGGAACCGGTACCGCCTGAAATAACCACATTGCATCGAACCCGGCCGATGATCTGGAGGAGAACTGCACCTTCCGGCGTGATGGCGCCGAATTTGACCAGCTGATCGAGCTTCAGCTTGTCCTTCTTGAACTTGCGGATGGTGAGGACCGTGCCGTCGATGGCGAGCGGCGGGGCGATGACGTTGACGCGGGAGCCGTCGGGAAGACGCGCGTCGCAGATTGGAGAGGATTCATCGACCCGGCGTCCCACTTGGGAGACAATACGCTGGCAGATCGACAGAAGCTGCGCGTTGTCACGGAAACGCACCTCGGATTCGATCGTCTTGCCATTTACTTCGATGAACGTCTGGCCGGCGCCATTGACCATGATATCAGCGATATCGTCGCGGGCGAGAAGTGGCTCAAGCGGGCCGTAACCGAGCACGTCATTGCAGATATCCTCGAGCAACTCTTCCTGCTCGGAGATCGACATCGCGAAATTCTTGATCGTGATGATGTCATTGACGATATCGCGGATTTCCTCGCGCGCGCTCTCGTTATCGAGCTTGGCGAGCTGTGAAAGATCGATCGTGTCGATCAGCGCCGAAAATACCTGCGACTTGGTGTCGTAATAGTCCTCGGTGCGGGCGGCCTTTTTACGAACAGGTACCGGTAGCGGTTGCGCCCGCGTAACGGGCATCGCTTCGCGCACAGGTTCGGCAAGCACGGGTGTAGCCGGCCGCTCGGCGACGGCTACCGCAGCGGCGGAGGCAAGCTGTTGCACTGGGGGACTTATCGATCCCCCCTTGCCGAAGCCGTCGTTTCCTCGTTTACCAAACATGCGCTCAATCCGGTTTTCGTTTGACTGTCAATTACTTGCGGCCAAGCATCCCAAGTACCTTGCCAAGGCCGCCCTTCTTGGCTTTCTTGGCTGTGGCGCGGCCCGTCAGGAGATGGGCAAGCTGTGAGAATGTCTCTGCCGTCGGTGCCTTCTTGTCGATCTCGGCAATCATCCGGCCGCTATTTGCGGCATTTCCAAACAAAACCACATCGAAGGGAATAATCGCGACCGGCTCGACCTCAAGAGAATCACAGAAATCAGCCGGTGATATCTCCGGCCTTTTCGGCAACCCGACCTGATTCAACACCAGATGCGGCATCTTGTCGTTCGGCCGGATCTTCTTCATGGAATCGAACAGGTTCTTGGCATTGCGCAGATTGGCAAGGTCCGGTACCGCCGTCACCACCACCTCGTCCGCCTCAGCCAACACCGTGCGGGTCCAGTCCGACCACAGATGAGGCACGTCGAGGACGGAGACCGGCGCATTGCGCAGCAGGATTTCCATGAGTGGCTGGAACGCCGTTGCATCGAAATCATAGGGCCGGTCGAGCATGGAGGGGGCTGCGAGCAACGAAAGATGCTCGGAGCACTTCGTCAAAAGCCGATCCAGGAAGACTTCATCGAGGCGTTCCGGCGAAAAAACAGCCTCGGAAATGCCCTGCGGCGGATCCTGATCGAAATTGATATTGGCAGTACCATAGGGCAAGTCGAGGTCGGCGAGCACCACTTCGGTGGAAAACAGATTGGAAATACCCCAGGCGCAATTATGCGCCAGCGTCGAAGAGCCGACGCCGCCCTTGGCGCCGATAAAGGCGATGCTGCGGCCTAGTGGTTCGGCTTCCGGATCAACGAAGATGGTGGCGATTGCACCGAGTATGTCGGGCATGGAGACCGGGGCAACCATGTATTCGGAGATACCGTTACGAATCAGGTCGCGATAGAGCGGGATATCATTGTAGCGGCCAATAAGGATCACCTTGGTGCTTGGATCGCACACGGCGGCGAGCGGCGCCAGTTCCTGCATCAGCAGCCGCGGCTCGGTCGCCGTTTCCAAAATGATCAGGTTTGGGGTCGGCACAGACGAGAACATGTTGGCAGCGGCCGCGATCGAACCGCTATTGATCTTGAAGCTGACCTTGCTCATCCGCCGGTCCTGGCCGCAACGTTCCATTACCCGTTGCAACGCAACCGTTTCACAGAAGGCATGAACGGATATCCGCGGAAGCGGCCGAAGATGATCAACATCACTTGGCCGGGCGGCATCCAGCATATCATCAGGATCGCCGTTTGCGGTCTCGATCTTGTAGTCAATCGTGCTCATGGTGCTATCCCGTCAAACCGTTTGAATGGTCAATTGCCACCAATAATTATTGTTGGGCCGCCGTCATCAATGCCGCGGTAGTCGCTGATCACCTTGCCGCGCTGTACGGCGTCAATCGGCGACATGGCGCGTGGGCCAAGCAGATCCATCGGGTTGGCAATTTGCGCGGCAAGGTTGGACTGGCTCGCACAGCCGAAGTTTTCGTAATTCTTGTTCTCGATCGTGTTGGAGACGAGATCCTTCGGCCAGTTGCCGCACGGAGCCGTCTTTGCCGTGATCGCGGTATAGCTGAGCCTTACCGGCGCTGCGTCGCCGCCGGAATTCGCCTGATAGCTTACCTCAACCAGCCGGTTGGCCGGAATGCCTGAGCCCACCAGCACACCGCGAATTTCCTTGCGGAGTGCGGATGCGGCATAGGCATTGCCCGACCCCCTCGGCAACAGAATCTGGACAGTTCCCGTCGCTGAATTGGTGTAACCCTGCGCAAAACCGCGGATCACGTCACGCGCACCTTTGGTCAGATGTCTGTCGGTGGCAGCGACCGGCACGTCGATCGCATGTTCCGCCTCTGCGATCACGATCGGGTGGCGTGTCCGGTAATCGTCCGGGAGGGCTCCCGTCGACATACCGTCGCGGTTGGCGCAGCTGGCTAGACTTGTGCCTGCAACCAACAGAGCGCCGATCGCAAGAATCCTTGCGAAGCGGACGGGACCGGTGGGGGTGTGTGGCCGCATGGTCGACTGCCTTTTCATATTGCGGTTCAGGATGATCGTCGTCGTCATGTCCAGCTCCGCCTATTTGTAGATAAACCCGACATTGCCGTGATACTGCCCGGTGGGGGCCGCCTGACGGTTGCCGTAAATCCGATTGACTTCGCCGAGAAATGCGCTGGACAGATCGTCTGTCGGATTGAAATTGTCATCCGGGCGCGACAGGTCGCCGCGCGCCACCGGACGTACCAGATAGGGTGTCGCGATAATGACGAGTTCGGTCTCGTTGCGCTGGAAATCTTTGCTGCGGAACAAAGTACCCAGGATAGGAATCTTGGACACCCCAGGAAATCCGGATAGGGCTTGGCGGATGTTGTCCTGAACAAGACCGGCAATCACAATCGACCCGCCCGAAGGGAGTTCGACGCTGGTTGATGCTTCGCGGCGGCGAATTGACATATATGTCGCCCCCGGAATACCGACCACACTGCCATTACCAGTTACGGCCGAGCCCTCGTAGGTCGGCTCCGATACTTCGGTGTTGATGTTCAAACTGATCCGGCCAGGCCCAAGGACCACAGGTTTGAAATTCAGCCGAATGCCGTATTCGACATCATTTGTCTCACGTGTGACGGTAGGCCTACCGGTCTTGTCGTCAACTTCGACTTCCTGGACCCCAGCAATCCGGAATTCACCACCAACGTAAAACTTTGCCTCCTGGCCGGAAATGGCTGTCAAGCTTGGCTCAGCAAGCGTGCGCATAACGCCCGCTTGCTCCATAGCGTTGACGTAGCTGGCGAGGTTGAGGCCGCCAATGGTGCCGGTCAACACTCGTGATGCCCCCAACGCGGTAGCAGCACCTAGATTGGCAGGGTTTTGAAACTGTATGCCATTGGTACCGTCGGATATTGATCCATTAAATCCGAGTTGCTTTACCACCTGGCGCGAGACTTCGGCCACGGTCACCTTCAGCATGACCTGGTCTTCACCGTCAATCTTCAACAGATTAACGATCTGCGAAACCTGGCGGCGTTCAGCAAAGATGGACGCGTCGCCGTTATTGCCCTGTGCCGTGATATTGCGGGTGGTCGCTTCGCCGCCCTTGATGAAGGCCTGTGCAAGTTCCTCAACACGTGTGGAATCCAGCGGCGTGCGAACTGTGCCGGTGAGGACGATATTGTCCGAGATGATCTCGACCTTGATATCGGAATCGGGCAGGAAACGGCGCAGGTTGGCTTCGAGGCCGGAAATATCGCGTTCGATCTCCAGATCAAGACTGACGATTTCCTCGCCCCCGGGACCGAACACAAAGATGTTCGTCTGGCCGACCATCTTGCCAAAAAGATAGATGCGGCGGGACGTTCGCGTCACGGCATCGGCCAGCATCGGATCGGCGACGAGAATGTCATGCGCATCTGCTGGAAGATCGATAACGACGGCCTTGTTCAGCCCCAGCTTGATGGTTTTCTTGACGCCCGGACCGCTGTCGACGATGCGGACCAGAGACTGTGATGCAGCTTCAGCGATGAAGGTCTCTGCGGGCATGCCTGAAAAAGCCAGACAAAAGGCCAGTCCACCAGCGACAGAGCTACGAAGTTTGTTTCCGATCCGGTTCACGTTCCGCTCCCGCTCACATTATTTCGCTTGGATCATCGACGAGTTGCCATCGCCTTTGACGATGGAACCCGATTTGATGACCTGAATGGACGGGCGGCCATCCCCGCTCAGCAGGTAGTCGGCTCCGATGGTATCCGGCTCCTGCGCATCTGCGACACTGCGCAACGCCAGCGACAGGCGCTCCGCCATCTGCTGGGCAACCGCCATGACTTTCGACTGGTCGGGCGTCAGTTCCAGCGTCGCTGTCGTACCGACCACCGACTTGGAGCCGTCATCCTTTTCCTCGACCTGCTGATCGATCGCGAGCACCCGAACGTTGCTGAGAACCGTCTCCGTCAGGAAACTGTCCGCCTCACCCTTGCGCACCATGATGACATCGACGCGGTCGTTTGGAAGAATGAAGCCGCCAGCACCGGTTGCCACGGTGATTTCAGTGGCCACGGCGCGTTTGCCGGCTGGGAGCAATGACGACATGATACGGCTCGAGGAGTCTGCAATCTTTTCCTGGCGTACTGGCTCGCCATTGAAGATTGGCAGGCGCACAACGACGCCCTGAAGATCGGTGACGGCGTTTGGGCGAAGTTCCTCGGTTATCAGCCCCTCGACGATACCATCCTTCGGCCAGGAGACCCAGTGGACGGCATCGGGATCAAGCCGCGAACCAACCGGCAGGCTCTTGCTGGCGACGAGAACATTGACGGTCGGCTCTCGCTCGATGACCGGCTCGGCACTGGTGACGACGGTCTGCCCGCCGGTCAGGCTGAGAGCCAGAAATCCAGCCAACCCCGCCGATGCGACAGCAACTGACAGAATAATAACGCGCACCGGTTTCATGATATGTCCCTGCAGCCCAAGAATATGCTGGCTGCAGATTGATCAGTAATTGGTGTAATTATGGTTAACGGAACACTTACATTTGTGGTTAATAAACAGTTCGCTTCACAATTGCGCATCCGGCAAGACTGCGAAGCCTCGTATCGAGGCGGACTGGTTCACAACGGTACGAAGATATTAATACAGCTGCGAGAGCGCCGCCTGCATCAGAGGCGAAGACGGATAAGCAAAGAAAGCGCCAAGGCCGATTGCGATGCCGTAGGGAACTTTTGTCGCGGTAAGCAGAAGCTGTGGGACCGGAAGCCCATAGATCAGGATCGTATCTTCCTGTTTACGCATCACAAGAATGGCAAGAGTGAGCACTCCGCCAAAGATCGATACGTAGGTGACGAACTCAATGAGTGAGCTGTTAAAGCCAAACCAGACAGCACTCGCCGTCAAGAGCTTGGCATCGCCACCACCCATGATATTAAATGCAAAGAGCGTGAAGCACGCCCCAAATACGACTAGCCCGGCAAAAAGGTGCATACCAATCAGGGTCGGGCTCAAACCCGCGAAAGGCGCGACAATTACGAAGGCACCCAGCAATATGGCCGAGATGCGATTTGGGATCGTCATCGTAAACAGGTCAGAGAAAGCTGCAAAAGCCAGACATAACGGGAAGATCACAAAAATAGCTGCTTCGGTCATGACTCTTTCCATCAATTTGCGTGCGGTGAGAAAATCTTATCGAAATTTCGTTACCGAAAGCCGATTAATCTGAAGGCCTTGGACGACGATTCCCCCCATGCGTATGGCACTGAATTGATAAAGGCTGCCCTGTCACCAGAAGCAGCCTTCGATCAACATACGGCAAATGCTGTATTATGGAGCCAGCGTCATCTTGCCGCCCAGAGCGGTGAACTGGCCGTTGAGCTTGCTGCCGAGCGTCGTTGCACCGGTGATCAGAGCGACGGAGATGAGAGCGGCGATCAGGCCGTATTCGATCGCGGTCGCGCCGGACTCATCTTTCATGAAACGTGCGAAAATCTTGGTCATGTCATTTCTCCTACTTCACTTGTTTGTTCAGCACTTCCGCCAACTGTTTCCGTTGATCGGATGAAGCGAACCTACACAGCGTGAATTTCAATCCGCTTAAAGAAAACAGTTACCGACATGTTAACGCTCAGCGCCGCCTGTCATGGTAAAAATACAGGTAACGTAAAGTATAAAACTCCACCCTTCAGCAAAAACCTATACCAGACGAGGGCCTGCGGACCTGACAGCGTTAATTGCGGCAGCCACTTAACGCTTCATTCACCAAAACGGTGGATGTTGGAGCAACCGCGTCATCAGGAAAACAGCTATGAATTTGCAGAACACCGCTATCGGTGCCCGATTGCTGGCAACGGCCTTTGCAAGTCTTACGCTGCTCACCTCACTGGCAACACCGGCAGGCGCCGCCGAAGAGATGCTGAACGTCTACATGAATCACGCGCGTGTCCTGAAGCTCGACCGGCCCGTCAGCAAAGTCATTATTGGCAACTCGGACGTGGCAGACGCTACTGTCGCAGATGCCAAAACGATCGTCCTGACAGGCAGGTCCTTTGGAACGACAAACCTTGTGGTCCTCGACACCGATGGCAATGCCATTGTCGATGAGCGAATCCTTGTGTCGATCGACGAAGGAAACACGGTGCGTGTTTTCCGGCAAACAATTCGCTCCGTTCTCTCCTGCACACCCAATTGCGAAGAGCACGCTACACAGAAGACCGCGGTTGCAAACTGACGGCGTATTCAAAATCGAGAGTGCGCCTCCATTGCCAATATCGGTGCCGCACGGATTTCATACCGGCCGTGTTGTGAGCAGCATGTACGGCCAATACACTTGGCCTCGTGCCCATCGCCGGTTTCTTACCATCCGGTGAGTTTTTCGATTCAAATTACCACAGTTCTTGCATACGAAATATCAACAGTCGGTTCCTAATATGCCTCATCGTATGACGCGTGACGGAATGGCGAGATGTTGAACACCCATGATGGAAATGTAACAGCCGGTCAGGCTGGGGATACTCAGCCCAGGCGCCGCCGCGGCGTGCTGAAACGGCTGTTTCGGGACAAATCCGGGACATCGGCGATCGAATTTGCACTTCTCGCGATACCTTTCATGATGGTGCTCTTCGCGTCGATTGAGACGTTCGCGGCCTTCACAGCAGAGCAGCTTCTCGCCAATGCGACGGAGACGATGGCTCGCAAGATCAGAACCGGCGAAATTACGTCCACGATGACCGAGGAGAATTTTCGCAAGGCTTTTTGTGCTGAAATCTCGATCATCATGACCTGCTCGGCGACAGAAGCCCAAAAATCCGAAAAACTGTTTATCGACGTGCGCAGTTTCTCGGACTTTTCAAAGATTCCAGAAGCTATCCCGCGGCTCGCAGGCGCCAATTCCGATCTCGACACCAGCGGCTTCAAGTTTGCGCCGGGCGGGCCGACAACAATCAATATCGTACGCGCATACTACCGCTGGGAAGTGATCACTGATCTCGTCCGCCCTTACATCACCAACCTGCGTCCTGCGGGCAGCAGCAGGCCGAAAGATTACCTGATGGTATCGACGGCCGCCTTCCGCAACGAAAGCTTCTGAGGAGCAGGCCGTGAAGACCATCCGCTATCATATCACATTGCTTTCTTGGAAGATGGAAGCCCTTGGCGCTTTCTGGCGCGACCGCAAAGGTACCGGCGCAATAGAATTTGCGATTATCGCCCCGCTGCTGATCATGGCCTATATCAGCTCTTTCGAAGTATCACTCGGCTTCAGCATTGCTCGCAAAGTGTCACGTGCATCGAGTACGGTTGCCGACATTCTCACCCAGCAATCTTCGGTGGACAAGGCCACGCTCGACGGCATGAAAGACGTCGCCAAGAGTATCATGGCGCCATATGCGATGACCAAATACACATTGAAAGTAACCGGTATCAAAATGACGGCGGCCGGGGTCGGCACAGTCGCCTGGTCGCGTGACCAAGACGGCGGCACGCCTTACAAGGCCGGTTCGGTCGCGACGGTGCCCAGTGATATTCCCGCAGCAAGCACATTCATTGTGCGATCGGAACTGGTTGTTCCCCATCAACTGTTGCTATTTGCACCGAATTTGGACAAGACGCTGTCGCCTATCAATCTTTCCAAAACCTACTACTTCCGCCAGCGCGTCGGGACTGACATCAAGTGTAACGATTGCGGAAGCTGACGGCAGAACCCTGAAAAACAACCGCCGATTTGCAATCTGGACCGCCCCGGAGTATTTCTGCGCGCCATCGTCGCAACCACCCCAGTGCGTTGGATGAGTGACAACAACTTTTCTGCCGCAACATGACAATGGGTGAGGCAGCATTCCGGGTGATCCATGGCGCGTGCCTTTCTGTTCGTTCTTGATTCCTTCGGCATCGGTGGAGCGCCGGATGCGACCGAGTTTGGCGACGATGGAGCCGATACGCTCGGCCATATCGCTGAATTCTGCGCAGCGGGCGCCGGTGATCGAGAGGGTCTACGCGAAGGGCCGCTGACGCTTCCCAACATGTCGGCGCTCGGTCTGCTGCATGCTGCAAAACTCGCTAACAAACGCCTGCCTGCCGGCATGCCATTGCCGGAGCGGGTGTTCGGGCTCTACGGCGCTGCAAGCGAAGTCTCGTGCGGCAAGGATACGCCGTCGGGGCACTGGGAAATTGCCGGAACGCCCGTGGCTTTCGATTGGGGCTATTTCCCCACGGAAGGTGACGCTTTCCCGGCTGAACTGGTCGAAGCGATCTGCCGCGAAGGCGAGGTGCCCGGCATCCTCGGCAATTGCCACGCCTCAGGCACCGACATCATCGCCCAGTACGGTGAGGAGCACAGGCGGACCGGCAAGCCGATCTGCTACACGTCGTCGGATTCCGTTTTCCAGATCGCCGCGCACGAACATGCCTTCGGCCTTGAACGGCTGCTTGCGTTTTGCCAGGTCGTGCGACGCCTGCTCGACGATTACAATATCGGCCGCGTCATCGCCCGGCCCTTCGTCGGCACCACGCCGAAGGATTTCGTCCGAACCGGCAACCGCCGCGACTATTCCGTGCTGCCGCCGGAACCGACGTTGCTCGACAGGCTGAAAGAGGCCGGCCGAACCGTTCACGCCGTCGGCAAGATCGCCGATATCTTCGCGCATCAGGGCATCGGCCGGATGATCAAGGCCGATGGCAACATGGAACTGTTCGAGGCGACCCTAAAGACCATGGATGAAGCCGAAGATGGCGATCTGGTCTTCACCAATTTCGTCGATTTCGACATGCTTTACGGTCATCGCCGCGACGTGCCGGGTTATGCCGCCGCCCTTGAGGCCTTCGACCAGCGGTTGCCTGATCTGGACCGCAAGCTGAAACCTGGCGACATCGTCATCCTGACGGCCGACCATGGTTGCGATCCGACCTGGCGCGGCACCGACCACACGCGCGAACGCGTGCCCATCCTTGTCTTCGGTCCGGGTATCCGCACCCGCTCGATCGGCGTGCTGCCAAGCTTTGCCGATATCGGCGAAACGATTGCCAAACATCTAGGCCTTGCACCTGGCCTCCATGGGAGAAGTTTTCTGTGACCGCATATCTGAAGAAGGCCGAGCTGCACTGCCACATCGAAGGTGCGGCGCAACCGGCGCTCGCCCTGATCATGGCCAAAAAATACAATGTTGATATCAGCGGCATCATCAAGGACGGAGCCTATGTCTGGGCGAATTTCAGCGAATTCCTGAAATGCTACGACGCCGTCGCCGAGCTTTTCCGCACCGAAGAGGATTACGCGCTTCTGGCCGAGACCTATCTGACGGAACTGGCAACTGCAGGCACGATCTACAGCGAGATCATCGTTTCCCCCGATCACGGCAATACGATCGGCATCGGCAGCGACGCCTATATCCGCGGGCTTGCCGCCGGTATCGCGGCCGCCAAGGAAAAGACCGGCATTGAAGGCCGGATGATCATTACCATCATCCGCCATATGGGGCCGGAAGCGGCCGAGCGCACCGCGCTCTACGCGGCCAAGCGCGAACATCCGCTGGTCACCGGTTTCAACCTTGCCGGCGACGAGCGCATGCATACGGTCGCCGACTTCTCCCGTGCTTTCGACATTGCCCGGGATTGCGGTCTTGGCCTGACCATTCATGCCGGCGAAATGGCTGGCGCCTATAGTGTGCGCGATGCGCTCGATCATGTCCGGCCCTCGCGCATCAGCCATGGCGTCCGCGCCATCGAGGATGCTGATCTCGTCAAGCGGATCGCCGACGAAGGCGTCGTGTTGGAGACCTGCCCGGGATCCAATGTGTCGCTGCAGGTCTTTCCCGATTTCGCCTCGCATCCGCTACGGGTGCTCCATGAAGCCGGCTGCCGAGTGACGCTCAACTCCGACGATCCGCCCTTCTTCCATACGTCGCTGAAGCAGGAATACGAGATCGCCTCGCAGGTAATGGGTTTTTCCGATGACCAGATCAACGGTATGACACGCACAGCGATCGAGGCTGCCTTTGTCGATGAGCCGACGCGCTTACGCTTGCTCGCTGCTCTTTGAACTGCGCAGGCTGGGGATGACGCCGTAAAGCAACGCTCGGGCCTTGCGGCGTCTCGCCTTTCCGTGAAAAAAGGATTTTAAATCCAGATCCCGCAGGAGGGCTTGGCCATGGACGGCGTTACAGTCATCAATCACCCGCTTGTTCAACACAAGCTGACCATCATGCGCAAGAAGGAGACCTCGACAGCAGGGTTCCGCCGCTTGCTGCGCGAAATCTCGACACTGCTCTGCTACGAGGTCACCCGCGACCTTGAACTGACGATGGAAACCATCGAAACGCCAATGCAGACCATTCAGGCGCCGGTGCTTGAAGGCAAGAAGCTGGTTTTCGCCTCCATCCTGCGCGCCGGAAACGGACTGCTCGAAGGCATGCTGGAACTTGTACCCTCCGCCCGCGTCTCGCATGTCGGCGTCTATCGGGACCATGAAACGCTGGAAGCGGTCGAATATTACTTCAAGGCACCGGAGAGCCTGTCGGAACGGCTGGTGATCGTCGTCGATCCGATGCTGGCGACCGGCAATTCCTCGATCGCGGCCATCGACAAGCTGAAGGAGCGCGGTGCAAAGAACCTACGTTTCCTCTGCCTGCTGGCTGCTCCCGAAGGCATCAAGAACTTTCAGGCTGCGCACCCGGACGTGCCGATCTTCACCGCGTCGATCGATAGCCACCTCAACGAGCAGGGCTATATCGTGCCGGGCCTCGGCGATGCCGGTGACCGGATGTATGGCACGAAGTAAGGCTTCTGTCCGAAGGCTGCGTCGCGCAGCCGCGGCAGGATCCGGCCGAACAGAATCTTGCCGATTCCTTAACCAGATTTACAACTCGACACGCAGCCGCCGGAAAACCCGGCGGCTTTTTGCATCCTGTTAGCGGACTTCATGCTTAGCTGCGGTAAGGTTCACGTGCGGAGTTTGTTCAATGCTGGTTCGTATGGCTGTCTTTGCCGGAGGCATCGTTGCCGCCGCGATGGTGCTGCCGGGCCTTGCCACGTCCTATCTTGAGCGCCCGCAAACCGACACTGCTGCTAAACCGGCCCAGGCCAGCCCGGCGAAATATGCCGGCAGCAAGGGTGTGATCATGCAGCCGGGTCCCGGCGGGCATTTCTACGGAACCTTCACCATCAACGGCCGCAAGGCGGATGGTCTGGTCGATACCGGCGCCAGCGTGGTTGCCATCAACATTTCGACGGCACGCAGACTGGGCGTTTCCACAGGATCATTGTCCTTCGACGCCAAGGTCAACACGGCCAACGGCATCGTCAAGGCTGCTGTCGTCATGCTGGATCGCGTCGAGATCGGCACGATCGCGGTCAAGGACGTCGAGGCCATGGTTTTGCCCGACAAATCGCTGTCGGGCATGCTGGTGGGCATGAGTTTCCTCAACAAGCTCTCGTCCTACCGGGTCGAGAACGGCGCCTTGCACCTTACCCGCTGATTTTGGAAACGATCACCGGCCGCTCAGGCAATGCGCCGTCACCGATCGCATAGATATCCTGCAGCCGGGCGCGCGCCTTCAATGCCTGATCTTCGCTGGAGGCATGGACAAAAGCGAAAGGCTCGCCCTTTTCAACCTTGGTCCCAAGCGGCTTCAGGCCGCTGAAGCCGACTCTGTGATCAATCGCTTCGTCCGGCCTTGTGCGGCCGCCACCGAGCGCAATGACTTCCATCCCGACATCGCGGGCATTGCAGGATTGAAGATAACCGTCACGCGGCGCTTCGACCGGGAGAATGACCGGCGCCTTGACCAGATACGTCTGCGGGTGCTCGATGAAATCGGCGGGCGCGCCCAACATATGGACCATACGGCCAAAGCGCTCCAGCGCAGCACCGGTGCTGAGCGCGCGCCGGGCCAGATCGGCGCCCTCGGTGGGACTGGATGCAACGCCGGATGTCATCAGCATTTCGGCGGCAAAGGTCATCACCACCGCTTCCAGGCGGCTTCCGGCCTTTTCTCCACGCAGGAAGGCGACGCAGTTTTCGATTTCGACGGCATTGCCGGCGGCATCGGCCAAGGGTTCGTTCATATCGGTGATCAGCGCCGTCGTCTTCACGCCCGCACCATTGGCGACGCCAACCAGCGAGCGGGCCAGCGTTTCCGCTTCCTCCAGCCCGATCATGAAAGCGCCATTGCCGATCTTGACGTCGAGTACCAGAGACTGCAGGCCGGCCGCGAGTTTCTTCGACAGGATCGAGGCGGTGATCAACGGCACGGAATCGACCGTCGCCGTCACGTCGCGGATGGCGTAAAGCCGCCGGTCGGCGGGCGCGAGGTCGGCCGTCTGGCCGATAATGGCGCAGCCGGCTTCCTGAACGGTCCGGCGAAACAGTGCTTCGGAAGGCTTGATATCGTAGCCTGGGATCGATTCCAGCTTGTCGAGTGTGCCGCCGGTATGGCCAAGACCTCGGCCGGAAATCATCGGGACGGCAAGTCCGCAGGCCGCCACGATCGGCGCCAGCATCAGGGAAACATTGTCGCCAACGCCCCCGGTCGAATGCTTGTCGGCGATGGGGCGGCCGATATCGGCCCAGGACAGCACATCGCCGCTATCGCGCATGGCAAGGGTCAGTGCCACTGTTTCCTCAAGGCTCATGCCGGAGAACCAGACGGCCATGGCGAAGGCCGCCACCTGTCCTTCGGAGATCGATCCCTCGGTCAGGCCACGGATGAAACCGGCGATGTCCAATGTGTCCAGCGCTTCGCCGTTCCGCTTACGCCGGATGACCTCCTGCGGGATCATGATCAATAGGCCGTTGCGCCGGCGACGGGTTCGCGGCCGTCGAGCACCGAGAGGATGTCGCCCAGCAGACCGGAGGCGCCGAAGCGGAATGTCGAGGGCATCGGCCAGTCAGGACTGTGGATGGTGGCGGCAAGAGTGAGATAGAGGCGGGCATCGCCGACGGTACGAACGCCACCGGCCGGCTTGAAGCCAACTTTGCGGCCGCTTTCGCGGATGCAGGTCAGCATGATATCGGCCGCCTCCAGCGTCGCGTTGACGGCGACCTTGCCGGTCGATGTCTTGATGAAATCGGCGCCCTCCTGGATGGCGATATGGGACGCGCTGCGGATCAGGCCGCGATCCTTCATTTCACCGGTTTCCAGAATTGTCTTAAGCAGGACGGGCGCCGGGCAAGCCTTCCTTACCGCAGAAATCATCGTGCGCACGGCCTGTTCATCGCCGGCCATGAAGGCGCGATAGGGAATGACCAGGTCGATTTCATCGGCGCCATCGGCAATCGCCTGCTGCGTTTCTGCGACGACCGTTTCGACCGGCAGTTCACCGGAGGGGAAATTGACCACGGTGGCAATCTTGACTGCGCTGTTGGCCCCGAGAATTTCGCGCGCCTGAGCGACGAAACGCGGCCAGATGCAGATGGCTGCGGTATGGCCATGCGGCGTGCGGGCCGAAGCGCAGAGTTTTTCAATCGCTTGCGGCGTGCAGTCGTCCGTCAGGTCGGTGAGATCGAGCAGTGACAGCGCAAGGGCGGCTATCTGGCGATTGGAAGCTTCGAGCATCATGGGGGTCCGTCCATTTCTAGATCGCGATCAATCGTGAGCGGAGCTGCGGCCGGTCACGAACGGTTGTTCTATACGCTTGAGACGGTCGCGCAAACCCATCTTGCGCGCTGCCGAAGGTGCGAAAGCCCGATCGAGCTATGCCGAAATCATTTCCGCAAGGATTGAAGCCAGCCGCTTGCCACCGATCGGGGCCATGTCCTTGGTCTCGTGGTGGCTGAGCTCGCCGCCCGTCATGCCCGCGCCGAAATTGGTGATGACGGAAGCGGCGGCGACCTTCAGGCCGAAGAACCGGGCGAGGATGACTTCCGGTACGGTCGACATCCCCACCGCATCGGCGCCGAGAATGCGGGCCATGCGGATTTCAGCCGGCGTTTCGAAATTCGGGCCGGAGAACCACATATAGACGCCCGAGCCGAGCGGGATATCCAGCTTGATCGCCGCGGCGCGCATGCGCTCGGTCAGATCAGGATCATAGGCCGATGTCAGACCGACGAAGCGGTCGTCGCTATCGACGCCGATCAGCGGGCTGGTCCCGGAGAAATTGATGTGATCGGTGATCTGCATCACCGAGCCCGGCGGCAGGTCCTGCCGCAGCGATCCGGCCGAGTTGGTGAGAATCAGCGTTTCGACGCCCAGCGCCTTCAGCGTCTCGATCGGCGTGCGCATCGCATTGGCATCGCCACGTTCGTAGAAATGTACCCGGCCGGACAGGACGATGACCGGTACGCCGCCGATCTTGCCCGCGACCAGTTCACCGGCGTGACCCGACACGGCGCTGACCGGAAAACCCGGAATATCCGCGTAGGAAATCCGCACGGAATCGGCTACCGCTTCGACCAACGAGCCAAGGCCGGAGCCGAGCACGATGCCGTAGCGCGGCGACAGGCCGGCAAGCCTGGCCTTCAGCATATCCGCAGCAGCCGTCATCCGAAGACCTCGGTCTCGAACGAATGGGGCAAGAGATCAGCCATCGACAGTGTCTTCTTCACGCCGGTTTCGTCGCAGAGGAAAATGCGGGTGCTGGCGCCGGAAAATTCCGCCAGCCGCTGGCGGCAGCCGCCGCAGGGCGGGCAGAGCGCCAGTTTCTCGGCGATGACCGCGACCTCGACGATCTTGCGCTGGCCGGCCATGACCATATGGCTGATCGCCGTCGTCTCCGCGCACCAGCCCTCCGGAAAGGACAGGTTCTCGATATTGGCGCCGGTATAGATCTTGCCGTCTTCGGCGCGGATGGCGGCGCCGACGGGAAATTTCGAATAGGGCGCATGGGCTTTCGCCATGGCCTCGCGAGCCGCCTCGAAAAGTTCGTTTTCCATGGTCAGCGCTCCTTCACATAGGGTACACCACCTGCCTTGGGCGGGATCGCCTTGCCGATGAAGCCGGCAAGCAGGATGACCGTGAGGATATAGGGCAGTGCCTGCATCAATTGCACCGGGACCTGACCGATCAGCGGCAACGGATTGCCCTGCAGGCGAATGGCAAACGCATCCAGGAAACCGAACAGCAGGCAGGCCAGCATGATATTTACCGGCCGCCATTTGGCAAAGATCAGTGCGGCAAGCGCGATATAGCCCTTGCCGGCCGTCATGCCCTTGACGAACCCGGCGCTCATGGCGAGC
>Ga0247813_10000354_pt1 | contig 47151 bp, 44 predicted proteins | sample UWRJL169409C1_FD_180719 | JGI IMG/M metagenome (GOLD analysis project Ga0247813, IMG submission 180719) | Plant litter microbial communities from Arlington Agricultural Research Station in Wisconsin, United States - UWRJ-L169-409C-1 | ecosystem: Environmental > Terrestrial > Plant litter >... | reverse complement strand
ACCGCATCATGATGGTGGCGGTGGTCTCGGCGCACCGCGGCCAGAGCTTCCAGGCTTGCGAGTTTCTGATGGACTACCTCAAGACGCAGGCGCCGTTCTGGAAGAAAGAACGCACGCCCGAAGGCGCCCGTTGGGTTGACGCACGCGTGGCCGACGACGCTGCCTTGGCGCGGTGGGGCATCGACGCGACCAATGCGTGACGCGCAGGGTCAACGGGACTCGACCTGAACATACTCGCCGTATCTCTGCCGGTCTCTCTTGCCCACCTTGGCGCACAGGCGGCCCTCGCAGAGCGCGACGTCGGCCTGGTTGTACGCCCGCATGAGGTCGGCGGACAGCTGGCTTTTGCGCAGCTCGTCGGTGTAGTGCCAGGACAACCAGCCGCCGCCCGCCAGCAGGAGCGCCAAACTGCCCAGCGTGATGCCGGCGACTTTCCAGATCAAGGCCTTGTGCAGCGTTTCAGCGCGCAGCAGTTGTGTGGTGAGTGCCCTTGACGCTTGCTGCAACTGATCGCCTGCCTCTCGCAGGCGTTGCTCGTAGGCGGCGACAGGCCGCTCGATGCCGGATCGGACCTGGGACATGACCTCTTCGGGGATGCGACGCAACTGCGCGTCGGCCGACTGCCGCACCATGCCTGGCGCCTGTTGCGCGAGTTGCTGCAACTGATTGCCGGTGTGCTCGCAGCGGCGGTCGAACTGCTCGACAAGCGCTGCAATCTTGCTGACCAATACCATGCTCTTTTCTTCGTTCATTTCTTCCCTTTCGCTCCCGTTCCGTGCAATGGCGATCTGACTCTGGCTGTCACATGCGCATGACGGGGCCACTGACCTGCTGCGCGGCTTGCTGCTGTTGGGTTTGCTGCTGTGCGGCCCATTGCTCCTGCCGGTCGACGGCTGCGACCGCTTCGGCGCGCACCTCGCGTCCGGGTGGTAGATCGGCCAGGGTCTGGGTCATCTTGCGGAAGGACGCGTCGTCGCCCGACTGCGCGGCCGCGAGCATGCGGTCCAGATAGGCGGAGAAGTCGGCTGTGGGCGAGAGCTCCCGCTGTGCGTGTGGCGCGCCGGGAGAGAGCGAGACTTCATGGTCATGCGGGTCGCCGGATTTCGCCGGGGACGATCCGGTGGCGCCGGGAATCACCGGCACGTGCTGGTGGCTGTTGGGCGTGCCTGGCGGCGTGTCGGTGTGATCGAAATGATGCGGCGCCGGTGGCAACTGGCTGGTGTCGTGGTAAGGCTGCGGCGTGCCGGGGTCTTTTCCGATGGTGATGCCGTTGCGCTCCATCAGGTCTTCGCGCAGCCCCAGGCGGGACATGTCGACCTGCATGTTCGGCCTGTGGCCGTTGACCGGCTGGGCGAAGTCGCGTTCTGCATTGATGGCGGCGCCCACCGCAATGGCACCGTAGTAGTTGCGGTAGTCGGAGTCGCCGTGAAAGCCGATGCCGGTGGTTTGGTTCTCCGGTACGCCGGGTGTGCCCTTGGGGGGCTTGTCAAAGTAATACTGCCCCGCTGCGGCAATGTTGGCGGGGGTTGGCGACAGGGTGGCGTCGGGGTTGAAGGTCAGGCCGGGGCGGGGCTGGGCGGAGTTTGGGGCTAATCCGGGCTCGACGAAATCATCGATTCTGAAATTTCTAGTTCTCAGCATGTCATAGAGTCCTGCGGATGGAGTGATCTGCTGCTGCCGGCTCAACAACGCATTCCATCCCGCAATCTGCGCACTGGCCTCATCTTCGCGCGAAGCCTGAGTCAGCTTGCCGATGGGTCCGGTGTAGTTGTGCGCAAGGCTGTTGCTCTGGGCGATCTGCAAGGCCTCGGTGTCAAAGGACTGGCTGGCCGTAGTCATGCCGGCATGGTTGAAGGCATGCTGGGTTTCATGACCCAGCACGAAGGTCATGTCGACCGAATTGAATCGAGACGAAGGTACTGCCAAACTGCTTGGCGGCAAGCTCATGGTCTTGGTAGCGCCGTCGTAAGTGCCGCCGGCCACCGTGCCGCTGAGCGGCGCAAAGTGCTGCAAGGGTGCTGCCTGCCCCGGCCCCGGTGGCGTGACCGCCTTCTTCATCTCCTGCGCCAGTGTTGGCGAGCCATTGATGGTCGACTGCAGGTTGTTCACCATCTCCTGCGTGATCGGGCGGCGGAGCTTGCTGGCGGGATCGTCGTAGTCGCTGTGGGCAAAGCGCAGCGACATGTCCTGCAAGCGCAGCGTTGCGCTCAAGTCGGCACTGGCAACAGCGCCCGTAGGCGAAAAACTGCTGGCCGGCAAATTGACCATGCCTGATGCTTTCTGGAAGGTGCCCGTTAGATTCGGTTCGCCGCCGCCAGACGACAGGGCAAAGCCCTTGAGGTGGCCGTCGGCCGCGTCTTGGTTCAGGCGTTCCAGCAACCGGGCATCGCTGGCAACGGCGGCACGCAGTTGTGCTTCCTGCGCGGGCGTGACCCCGGGTTGTATGGTGAATTGGGAGAGGGCTATCTCAAGTTGGGGATTGAGGTCTGTCATGGCCCTTATCCTTTGCCGAAGCGGCGGACATCAATCTTCTCTACGCAGGCGTGATGCAGCTTTTCGTCAGGAACGTTGGCTTCGCGTCGAGGGTTGATCTGCACCACAACGTCGTTACGCGTAAAAAAATAGGCGGGCAGACGCCGAAATTTGGGTGGAGGCGTTTCGAGCAGCCCTGTCCGTTCATTGCGACGGGGCGGCAACCTCGGATACGTTTCGTACTGGGCCATGTCCTCCCGCTCCTGAAATCCCATGCCCTTTAGCGCCGTCACGTGAGTGTCGTAGTCCATCGTACAGACTGGTGCCATATCGGCGTCTTCATTCTTGTTGATGAAGTCGTAGCTGATATTCTTTAAATCTGAGGATCTGGGATTATTGTAGTAAGCAAAGACATAGCGCCAACCCGACGCAGGTAAGTACATGCCAAAACCGTACGAAGTCGTTTCAGGAATGTCGTACAGCGGCAGTCCCGTCACGTGCCGAATCCGTTCCAAGGACAGCTCGTCGAAGAATGTAAGGCTGTCGATCAGCCTGAGCATTCGCCGTCCCATTTCTTCTGGCGTGAAATCAGGATATTCGTCCAACGTGTGAGGACGGTAGGTTCCTGCAGACATGGTCATGGGCGCGGTTTCCTTGAGTGCGGTGGGCGGGACCTGGACGCACGCGCTCAGGGCCAGTGTTGCAAGCATCGTCAATAGGAGCTTGTGGGCAATCATCGGGATGCGTCCTGGTCCAAGCGCTTCAGCAAGCGGGCATCACTGGCGACGGCCATACGCAGTTCTGCTTCTTGCGCAGGAGTGACACCGGGTTGGGAAGCGAATTGGGAGAGGGCTATCGCCAGTTGGAGATTGAGGATGGGCATGGCTTATCTCTTTCCGAAGCGCATGGCGGTAATGGACTCCACGCACGCATGACGCAGCTTTTCGTCGGGAACGTCTGCTTCGCGTCGAGGGACGATCTGCACCACGACGTCGTTGCGAGTAAAAAAGTAAACGGGCAGGCGTCGGAATTGCGAGGGAGCCTCCTCGAGCTGTCCTGTTCGCTCGTTGTGGCGCCACGGATGCAGAGCATCGTATTGGGCCAAATCCTCGCGTTCCTGGAAGCCCATCCGCTGCAGAGCCGTCACGTAGACACCGTAGTCCATTGCGCAGACCGGGCCCATGTCTACGGACTCCTTTTTGTTGTTAAATCGATAGGTAACGCCCTTATAGTCCGGATCTCGAGGTTTGTCGTCATAGTCGAAGACGTAGTACCAATCCGACGCTGGCAAATGCATTCCGAAAGCGTGCGATGTTCCTGATGGCATTTCGTGAAGAGGCAATCGCATCACCTCCTGAACTCTCGCCAACGACAACTCGTCGAAGGAAGTGAGACTGTCGATCAGCTTGAGCATTCGCCGCCCTAACTCTTCTGGCGTGAAATCAGGGTATTCGTCCAACGTGTGAGGACGGTAGGTTCCTGCAGACATGGTCATGGACGCGGTCTCCTTGAGTGCGGTGGGCGGGACCTGGACGCACGCGCTCAGGGCCAGTGTTGCAAGCATCGTCAATAGGAGCTTGTGGGCAATCATCGGGATGCGTCCTGGTTCAGGCGCTTCAGCAAGCGGGCATCACTGGCGACGGCCATACGCAGTTGTGCTTCATGCGCGGGAGTGACACCGGGTTGGGCGGCGAATTGGGAGAGGGTCATCTCCAGTTGGGGATTGAGGATGGGCATGGCTTATCTCTTTCCGAAGCGCATGGCGGTGATGGACTCCACGCACGCGCGACGCAGCTTTTCGTCGGGAACGTCTGCTTCGCGTCGAGGGATGATCTGCACCACAACGTCGTTGCGCGTAAAAAATAAACGGGCAGACGCCGGAATTGAGGTGGTGGTTTCACGAATTGCCCTGTTGCCTCGTTGCGATACGACGGAGGGCGAACGGCGTCGTATCGTGCCAAGTCCTCCCGTTCCTGGAATCCGATGTTCTTCAGTGCTTTCACATAAACGCCGTAGTCCATGGCGCAGACCGGGCCCATGTCAACCGTTTCGGTTTTGCCTTGAAACTCATAGGTAACGTTCTTTGACTCTATTAGTTGGGGATGGTTGTAGTAGTCGAAGACGTAGTACCAATCCGACGTTGGCAAATACATTCCGAAAGCGTGCGACGACCGGTTCTGCAGACATGGCCACGGGCGAAGTGTCCTTGGTTGAGGTCGGCGGGGGCGGGACTTGGGCGCACGCACCCAGGGTGAACGCCGCAACGATCGGGACGGCAAGACTCCGAACCATCTGAAAGATCATGGCGATGCGGCCTCCCTGGCCCGGCTTTGCTTTATCCGAAGCGCCTGCCGGTAATGGGCTCCAAGCAGGCGCGTGAAGCAGCTTTTTTAGCAGGCGCGTTGGCTGCACGCTCGGAATGATCCGCACGCTGACGTCTTGCGTGTGAACTAATCAACGACAAAGCGCTGGAATCGAGGGAGGGCGCGCGAATGGTTGCATTCGCTCTGCCAAGCGAATGCTGGAAAGGTATTCAAAACCGCAAGCCGCCGCCACACCCTGGGAATCCAGGACGGCGGCGCTCCGATGCGTCGACAGCTACAGCGGCTTGAAGCCGCTGCCCTGGATGATCTTCTCCCAGCCCTGCGTGTACGTGCGCACGCGTCCGGCGAACTGGCCTTGCGGTTCGTAGCCCACGGTCAGGCCCATACCGGTGAGCTTGTCCTTGACCTCGGGCATGGCCAGCACCTTCGCCAAGGCCTCGCCGAAGCGGTCGATCACCGGCTGCGGCGTGCCCACGGGCGCGAAGATGCCGTAGTAGGGCAGATCTTCCAGGTTGGCGAAGCCCAGTTCGGTGAAGGTCGGCACTTGCGGAAGCAGCGCCTGGCGCTTGGCGCCGATCGTGGCCACGATGCGCACCTTGCCCGCCTTGTGGTTCTCGATGAAGTCGGGCACCGACGCGATGCCGGCGCTGATCTGGTTGCCCAGCATGTCGGCCGTCATGGGCGCGCTGCCGCGGTAGGGCGCGGACTGGATGTCGAGCTTGTACTTGTCCGAGATCATCTTGACCAGGAATTCGGGAATAGACGCGGGTGCCGGAATGCCGATGGTCTCCTTGCCGCTGCGCTGGGTGCGCACCCACTTGAGGTACTCGTCGAAATTCTTCACGGGCGTGCCGCCCGAGACGGCCAGCACGTTGGCGAACGTCGCGAAGCCGGCGACCGGCACGAAGTCCGCCGCCGGGTTGAAGCCCGGGTTCTTCACGACCTGCGGCAGGATCGAGATCGTGTGGTCGTGCGACAGGAAGAACGTGTGACCATCGGCGGGTGAAGCCTTGAGCGCCTGCGCTGCGATCTGACCGCCGGCGCCCGCGCGGTTCTCCACCACCACCGGCACTCCCAGCTGATCCTTGAGCTTTTCGCCCAGCGTGCGTGCGATGGCGTCGGTGCCGGCGCCGGCCGGAAAACCCACCAGCAGGCGCACCGGCGTGCCACCCTGGGCCCAGGCCGCGGGCAGGGCGCCAGCCAGAAGACAGGCGCCGAGAGCGCCCGCCAGTCCAGCGCGACGAAGTTTGCTGAAGGAAGTCGTAGTCGTTGAGGCAGGCATGTAACGGTCCGGAAGAAAAAGAGTGATCTGTAACAGCAATATCGGTGCCATCGAACATGGTTTTTAGGGGCTGGACGGCGCGATCCCCTTGAACGTATCGCGCCACCCCCAATATCCATTTCAACACCGAAGCGTCATGCTTCCAGAGGCTACACCACCATGCGACAAGACAAACTCACCACCAAGTTCCAGGAAGCGCTCGGCGACGCGCAATCGCTCGCCCTTGGCAATGACAACGCCTACATCGAACCGGTCCATCTGCTGGCGGCGATGCTGCGCCAGGAAGAGGGCCCGCGCGCTTTGCTCGAGCGCGCCGGCGTGAACGTACCTGGCCTGACCCAGGCCGCCGAGGCCGCCATCAAGAAGCTGCCCCAGGTGCAGGGCAACGATGCCGTGCAGGTCGGCACCGAACTCAACAAGCTGCTGCAGGCAACCGAGAAGGAAGCCATCAAGCGCAACGACCAGTTCATCGCAGGCGAGCTGTTCCTGCTGGCGCTGGCCGACTCGAAGGCCGACGTGGGCAACCTCGCGCGCAGCCATGGCGTGACGCGCAAGTCGCTCGAAGCGGCCATCGATGCCGTGCGGGGCGGGCAAGGCGTGAACAGCGCCGATGCCGAAGGCCAGCGCGAAGCGCTCAAGAAGTACTGCATGGACCTGACCGAGCGCGCCCGCATGGGCAAGCTCGACCCGGTCATCGGCCGCGACGAGGAAATCCGCCGCGCCATCCAGGTGCTGCAACGCCGCACCAAGAACAACCCGGTGCTCATCGGCGAACCCGGCGTGGGCAAGACCGCCATCGTCGAAGGGCTGGCCCAGCGCATCGTCGCGGGCGAGGTGCCCGATTCGCTCAAGGGCAAGCGCGTGCTGTCGCTCGACATGGCCGCATTGCTGGCAGGCGCCAAGTTCCGCGGTGAGTTCGAAGAGCGCCTGAAGAGCGTGCTCAACGAACTCGCCAAGGACGAGGGCCAGACCATCGTCTTCATCGACGAACTGCACACCATGGTCGGCGCCGGCAAAGCCGAGGGCGCGATGGACGCGGGCAACATGCTCAAGCCGGCGCTCGCGCGCGGCGAGCTGCACTGCGTGGGCGCGACCACGCTCGACGAATACCGCAAGTACATCGAGAAGGACGCCGCGCTGGAGCGCCGCTTCCAGAAGATCATCGTGGGCGAGCCCAGCGTGGAAGCCACCGTCGCCATCCTGCGCGGCCTGAAGGAAAAGTACGAGGTTCACCATGGCGTGGACATCACCGACCCGGCCATCGTGGCCGCCGCCGAATTGAGCGACCGCTACATCACCGACCGTTTCCTGCCCGACAAGGCGATCGACCTGATCGACGAGGCTGCCGCCAAGATCAAGATCGAGATGGACTCCAAGCCCGAGGTGATGGACCGCCTGGACCGCCGCCTGATCCAGCTGCAGATCGAACGCGAGGCCGTGCGCCGCGAGAAGGACGAGGCGTCGCAAAAGCGCTTCGGCCTGATCGAGGAGGAAATCGTGCGGCTGCAGAAGGAAATTGCCGACTACGACGAAATCTGGCAGGCCGAGAAAGCCCAGGCGCAGGGCAGTGCGCAAGTGCGCGAAGACATCGACAAGCTCAAGTTCCAGATCGAGGAACACACCCGCAAGGGCGACTTCAACAAGGTCGCGGAGCTGCAGTACGGCCAGTTGCCCGCGCTGGAAAAGCGCTTGAAGGAAGCTCAGGAGAGCGAGACCACCAAGGGCAAGTCGAGCGCACCCACGCTGCTGCGAACGCAGGTCGGCGCCGAGGAGATCGCCGAGGTCGTGGCGCGCGCGACCGGCATTCCGGTCTCCAAGCTGATGCAGGGTGAGCGCGACAAGCTGCTGCTGATGGAAGCCAAGCTGCACGAGCGGGTCGTGGGGCAGAACGAGGCCATCGGCGCGGTCGCCAACGCGATCCGGCGTTCGCGCTCGGGCCTGTCCGACCCGAACCGTCCGACCGGTTCCTTCCTCTTCCTCGGCCCGACGGGCGTGGGCAAGACCGAGCTGTGCAAGGCGCTGGCGGGCTTCCTGTTCGACAGCGAAGACCATCTCATCCGCATCGACATGAGCGAGTTCATGGAGAAGCATTCGGTGGCCCGCCTGATCGGCGCGCCGCCCGGCTACGTGGGCTACGAAGAGGGCGGCTACCTGACCGAAGCCGTGCGCCGCAAGCCCTACAGCGTGCTGCTGCTCGACGAGGTCGAGAAGGCGCACCCGGACGTGTTCAACATCCTGCTGCAGGTGCTCGACGACGGCCGCCTGACCGATGGCCAGGGCCGCACCGTGAACTTCAAGAACACCGTGATCGTGATGACCAGCAACATCGGCTCGCCGATCATCCAGGCCATGGTCGGACGGCCGGGCGAGGAGATCAAGGAAGCGGTGTGGGACGAGCTGAAGAACCACTTCCGCCCCGAATTCCTGAACCGGATCGACGAGACCGTGGTGTTCCACGCGCTGGATGCGAAGAACATCGAGTCGATCGCGGCCATCCAGCTCGAAGTGCTGAAGATGCGGCTGGCGAAGATGGACCTGGCGCTGGACGTGTCGGCGGCGGCGCTGGCGGAGATCGCCAAGGTCGGATTCGACCCGGTCTTCGGTGCGCGGCCGCTCAAGCGGGCTATTCAGCAGCGCATCGAGAACCCGCTGTCGCGCCTGCTGCTGGACGGCACGTTCGGGCCGAAGGACACGATCCGGGTAGAAACAGACCCGATCCTGTCGCCCGGTCAGTTCACCTTCACCCAGGCCGGGGAACATTCGGGCGCGGACGTAGACTAACGGACGATGTTCAATTTTCTACTTCGCGTCGTCCTATTTCTCATCGGCCTGGTGTTCGCGGCCGCCCTGCTGTGCGCGGTGCTGCTGCTGGGCGCCGTGTGGGCCTTGCGGGCCGGTTGGGCGCGGCTGACGGGCAAACCCGTCACGCCCTGGGTCATGCGATTCAACCCCCGCAGCGGGTTCGATCGCTTCACTGCGGCGGGCCGGCCCGCCGAGCCGAGCGCGTCCGACGTCGCCAATGCACGTGCGCGCGGCGAGTCGGTGCGCAGTCCGGTGGTCGCCCTGGGCGGCACGGACGACGTGACCGACGTGCGCGCGCGGCCGGTCGACGAACGCGACTGAGCGGCCGGTTGGCCAGTTGCTGCGCTTCGTGACGCTTCGTTGAGCTTGGGGTAGCGCGCGGGCTTTCGTGCCCTAGACTCCGCGCATGAACGTGCGTTTTCTCGAGGCTTTCGTGTGGGTTGCCAAACTGGGCAGCTTCAAGGCCGCCGCCGAAAAGATGCACACCACGCAGGCTGGCATCTCCAGCCGCATCGCCACCCTCGAGCAGCAGTTCGGCGTCAAGCTCTTCGACCGCGAGCACCGCGGCGTGCTGCTCACCTACCACGGCACGGAACTGATGCCGTATGCCGAGCGCATGCTCGAAGTGCAGGGGCGCATGTTCGCCGCGATGGGCCAGGCGCAGGCCTTCACGGGCATGTTGCGCATCGGCGTGATCGAAACGGTGGCGCACACCTGGCTGCCCGACCTGCTGTCGCGCTTTGCCGAAAAGTACCCCAACGTCACGCTGGAACTCCTGTCCGACATCACGCCACGGCTGCGTGACGACCTGCTGCGCGGCACCATCGACTGCGCCATCCTGTCCGAGGAAATCACCCAGGGCTTCATCGACAACCGGCGCCTTGCCAACTTCGCGATGCGCTGGGTCACCAGCCCGGGCCAGGCGCTCAAGTTTCCTTCGCGCAGCATGCTGTCCTTCGCCGACCTGGCGGAGCAGCCGATCATTTCCTTTCACCGCGACTCCAGCGTCTACCGCAACATCGCACAGAACGCGAGCGGCTGCGCCAACCTGCGCATCAGCTACTTCTCGTCGATCGGCGCCATGGTCGATCTGGCGCGCACGGGTTTCGGCACGGCGCTGTTGCCAGTGGCGGTCGTCCAGCAGGATCTGGCGCAAGGGCGGCTGGTGCTGCTCGATGTCGACCCGACGCCGATCCCTTTGCCGTTGGTGGCCAGCAGCCGCCTGGAGCCCGCTTCGCCGCTGGCCGAGGCGATGGTGAACATGGCGCAATCGGCTTGCGACGATTTCATCACGCGCAGCCGCCACGACGTGCTGGCGCCCTGATCCGGGACACCCACCGCCCTGTGCTGGGGCACCGCAGCGCGCCAGATGCGTGCATCACGAAACGCTATCGCCGACCGCAAGAATTTCCCGTTTGACCCGGCGCAGGCGCGCGACAACACTGCGCGCCATGCACAAAAGACATCGCGAATTCTTCGCCATCGCGCCCGACGACGAAGGCACCGTGTGGACGCCCGTGGCGTCTTCGGCGGGCCGCATCGAGGAGATCGTGCTGGCCGACAACCTCGATCCTGCGTCCGCCACCGGCTCCCGCACGCGGCTCGCGCGCTGGTCGGCCGGCGCACTGATCGACCGGCCGGTGGTGCACGACTTCCATGAAGAGGTCTTCATCGTCAGTGGCGACTTGCGCGTGGGCTGCGACGCCGAAGGCGAGGGCGGAGAAGCCTTCGGGCCTTCGACCTTCGCCTGCCGTCCGCCGGGTGCCGTCCACGGTCCTTTCGTGTCGCGCACCGGCTGCGTGATGCTCGAATTCCAGTACTACGCATGAACGCCGCACCCTTTGCCATGAGCCCCTCCATGGCCGCGCGCCACCGCATTCGCAGCGGCGCCCATCGCGGTCACACCGCCGGCATGGCCCCCGGCCACGTGCAGGGCAATCTCGTGATCCTGCCCAAGGCACAGGCGGACGACTTTCTGCGCTTCTGCCAGCGCAACCCGAAATCCTGCCCCTTGCTGGCGGTGTCGGAGCCCGGCGACCCGGCCTTGCCCACGCTCGGCGAAGACATCGACATTCGCAGCGACCTGCCTGGCTATCGCGTCTGGCGCGACGGCGTGCTGGTCGAGGAGGCCAACGACGTGCGCAGCCTCTGGCGCGACGACCTCGTCAGCTTCGTGATCGGCTGTTCCTTCTCCTTCGAACAGGCGCTGCTCGAAGCCGGCGTGCCGTTGCGGCACGTGGCCGAAGGCCACAACGTGGCCATGTACCTCACGTCCATCGCCACGTCGCCGGCCGGGCCGTTCCATGGGCCGATGGTCGTGTCGATGCGTCCACTGAAGGCAGCGGACGCCATTCGTGCGGTGCAGATCACCTCGCGCTTTCCCGATGTGCACGGCGCGCCGGTGCATATCGGCCAGCCTGCACTCATCGGCATTGCCGACATTTCCACACCCGACTTCGGCGACCCGGTCGTCGTCATGGACGACGAGTTGCCCGTGTTCTGGGCCTGCGGCGTCACGCCCCAGGCGGTGGTGATGGCGGCGCGCCCGCCGTTCTGCATCACGCATGCGCCTGGCGGGATGCTGGTCACGGACTTGCTCAACCACCGCATCGCGAGCTTCTGAAGCCGCGTCATTTTTACGCTCTCCTTTTTTCCATTCACTCATCCATATCCGGAGTCTCCCGATGACCTACGCGCTGTCCACCCTGTCTTCCCGCTGTCGCCTCCGCACGCTGGCCGCCGCAGCCCTGCTCGCGGCCGGTGCCGCATCGGCCCAGGTCCCGGCCGGCCCCAAGATCGCCGTGCAGGCCATCACGCAGGTCGCGCCCAACCTGCCGCAGTACACCAAGGTCGACCAGCCACTGCTGCGCGACGGCATCAACAAGGCCACCAACGGTCGCGTCGAAGTCACGCTGTCGTCCTGGCCGGAACGCAACGTGAACGGCCCCGAAGTGCTGCGCCTGGTGCGTTCCGGCCAGGTCGACATCGCCGCTGCGCCGCTGACCACCGTGTCGGGCGACGTGCCGATGCTCGACGGCGTCGACCTGGCCGGCATGAACGCCGACATCGCCCAGGCCCGCAAGGTGGCCGACGCGATGGTGCCGGTCGCCAACAAGGAACTGGAACGCCTGGGCATCAAGCTGGTCGCGACCTACCCGTTCTCGGGTCAGATGCTGTTCTGCCGCAAGCCGGTGGCGAGCCTGGCCGACTTGAAGGGCCTGAAGGTGCGCACCAACGGCCCATCCGCGTCGGACCTGATCAAGTCGCTCGGCGGCCAGCCGGTGTCGCTGGCCTTCGGCGAGGTCTACACCGCGCTGGAACGCGGCACGGTCGACTGCGGCATCACCGGTGCCGGTTCGGGCAACGGCGTGAAGTGGCCGGAAGTGACGACGCACCTCTACACGCTGCCGCTGTCGTGGTCGACCTCGGGCTACTTCGTGAACCTGGCCTGGTGGAACAAGCTCGACCCGGCGGTTCGCGGCCAGTTCGAGAAGACGATGAGCGAGGTGCAGGAAGCACAGTGGAAGCTCGGCGTCGAAGCCACCAACGACGGCATCGCCTGCAACGTCGGCCGCGCTGCCGACTGCAAGCTGCACACGCTGATGAAGAAGCCGATGGTCGAGGCCAAGCCCGAAGCCGGTGTGACCGCCGCGCTGCAGAAGCACCTGGCCGACGAAGTGCTCCCCGGCTGGATCAAGCGCTGCGGTGACCGCTGCGCGACGACCTACACCGAAGTGATCGCCCCGATCACCGGCATCAAGTACGTGGCCAAGTGATGTTCCGTGCGCTCGAATGGGTGAGCGCCAAGGCGATGACCATCGCCGGCTGGTGCTACCTGGTGATCACCTTGCTGATCTGCTTCGACATCGCGGCGCGGCGCCTGCTGGGCTTCTCGACCGAGGCGACGACCGAAGTCACCGGCTACCTGATGGCCATCGGCATGAGCTGGGGGCTGGCAGGCACGCTGTTCGAGCGCGGCCATGTGCGCATCGACGTGCTGGTGCAGAAGATGCCGCTGAAGGTGCGCGTCTGGCTGCACCTGGCGTCGCTCATCGCGCTGATGGTCGCTTCGGGCTTCTTCGCCTGGGGCGCCTTCTCGCTGGCCAAGGACTCGTGGGACTTCGGTGCCACCGACCTGTCGGCGCTGCACACCCCGCTGGCCATCCCGCAGGGCCTGTGGGCCGGTGGCCTAGTGCTGATGCTGCTGGCCGTCGTCGCGCTCGCGGCGCGTGCCGTGCGCCAGCTGGCCGCCGGTGACGCCGACGCCATGGACCGCATGCTGATGGCGCGCACCTACGTCGACGAAGCCGCCGAGACGCTGGAGGCCGTGGCCGAAGCGCAGCAAGGCATGCAACAACCCGCCATTGCCACGGCACCAACGCCCGCAGGAGCCCCCCGATGATCGCCATCGTCTTCATCGTCGCGATCGGCCTCTTGATCGGCGGCGCTTCGCTCTTCGGCATGCACGACCACGCCGCTGCCATCGCCACCTCCGGCGTGCCCTGGTGGGCGCTGGCCTCGGTGCTGGTGGCCTTCATCGGCTTCTTCGCCGGGGGCATCTACGTGGGCGCCGCGCTCGCGGTGCTGTCGCTGCTGGCCGGCTATGCGCTGTCGGACCGCCCCTTCTGGAACTTCATCGGCGAGATGATCTGGAGCCCGTCGACCAACTTCGTGCTGGTATCGGTGCCGCTCTTCCTGCTGATGGGAGAAGTGATGCTGCGCGCCGGCCTCTCGGAGCGGCTTTACCGCGCGCTCAACATCTGGATGGGCCGCCTGCCCGGCGGGCTGCTGCACACCAACATCATCTCCTGCGGCGTGTTCTCGGCCGTGGCCGGCTCCAGCGTGGCGACCGCCGCGACCATGGGCTCGGTCGCGCTGCCGTACTTCGAGAAGAGCCACTACCCGCCCAAGCTGGTGCTGGGCTCGCTGGCCGCCGGCGGCGCGCTGGGCAACCTCATCCCCCCGGGCATTACCTTCATCATCTATGGCCTGATCACCGAAACCTCGGTGGGCGCGCTGTACCTGGCGGCGGTGGGCCCGAGCATCCTGGTGGTGGCGCTGTTCACGGCCGTCATCCTGTACTACAGCTACAAGCTCAAGCTGCATGGCGACGAGGCGTCCAAGGCCATCACCTGGCAGCACCGCATCGCCAGCCTGTCGGACCTGGTGCCCACGGCGCTGCTGATCGGCCTGGTGCTGGGCACCATCTACGCCGGCTGGGCCACGCCCACCGAGTCGGCCGCGCTCGGCGTGGCGGGCAGCCTGGTGCTGGCGGCGGTCGACCGCAAGCTCAAGTGGAAGATGCTGGCCGAATCGATGAAGGCCACCGCGCGCACCACGTCGATGATCGCGCTGATCCTGTTCGGGGCGTACTTCCTGAACTACATCCTGTCGTCGCTGGGCATCCCGCAGATGCTGGCCAAGTTCCTCACCGGCCTGCCGTTCCCGGGCTGGGTGATCATGCTGGTGATCATCGGCTTCTACCTGGCGCTGGGCACCTTCATGGAAGGCATGTCGATGGTGATCACCACCATCCCGCTGCTGTTCCCGGTGGTCACGGCGCTGGGCTACGACCCGATCTGGTTCGGCGTGGTCATCACGATGCTGGTGGAGATCGCGATGATCAGCCCGCCCGACGGCACCGTGCTCTATGTGCTGCAGGGGATGCGACGCCAGCCGGGGCCCATCACCGATGTGTTCGCTGGCGTGATGCCTTTCATGCTCGTCTACATGCTCGCGATCATCGTGCTGATGGTGTTTCCTGCCATCGCGTTGTGGCTGCCTGCCTACCTCATGTAAGGCCGCCTGGCCTCGCCATTTTCCGGAACCTCTCCCATGTCACTGCTTCTTTCCTTTGCTTGCGAAACCGTTGCGACGGATGGCACCCGCACGCTCGAACTCCTCAACGTGGCGCCGCGCCAACTGGTGATCGCCGGCTGGACCGGCCGCGACGCCGCGGCCATCCAACATCACATCGACGAGCTCCAGTCGATTGGCGTGCCACCGCCCTCGAGCGTGCCGTTGTACTACCGCGTGGGCGCCAATCTGCTGACCCAGTCGACCACGATCGAGGCCCTGGGCGCACAGAGTTCGGGCGAGGCCGAGCCCATGTTCTTCTTCGCCGAGGGCGAGTGGTGGCTGACCGTTGCGTCGGACCATACCGACCGCCAGGTCGAGACTTACTCGGTCGTGGTTTCCAAGCAGATGTGCGCCAAGCCCGTGGCCACCGCAGCTTGGCGCTGGCGCGACGTGGCCGCCTACCAGGACGAACTCGAACTCAGCTCGCGCATCCTCGAGGACGGGCGGTGGATCGATTACCAGAAAGGCACCTTCGCCTCCATCCGGCCGCTGGGCACGCTGCGCGATGGCATCTACACGGCCGAAGGCGCCGAGGGTCGCTTCATGACCTGCGGAACCCTGGGTGCGATTCCCAACGCGCGCGGCGAAGGCATCCGCCCCGCGACTGAGATGGAGATCGAGATCCACGACCCGCGTTTGAAGCGCAGCATCGTGCACCGCTACGCCGTGCAGGCGCTGGAAGTGGTAGCGTGACGGGCATGAAGAACGACACCATTTCCGTGCTGCGCGAGCGTCTGTCGCGCGGCGAGATATCCCATGAAGCGCGGGTCGCGCAGGCGATCGACGGTGCGTCGAGCGACGCCGCCAAGCACGTCTTCACCCGGCTGTACGGTGACGCCGCGCTGGCCGCCGCGCGCCACGCCGACGCATCGCTGCGCGCCGGCGTCGCGTTGCCCGCGCTGGCCGGCCTGCCGGTGACGGTGAAGGATCTGTACGACGTGGCCGGCGAGACCACGATGGCCGGCTCCGTCGTGTGCGAGGGCGAGCCTGTTGCCACGGCAGATGCGGTGGCCGTGGCACGTCTGCGAACGGCCGGCGCGGCGATCGTTGGCAAGACCAACATGACCGAGTTCGCCTTCTCGGGCGTCGGCATCAACCCGCACCACGGCACGCCGCGCAACCCGGCGGATGCTGCAGTCGCGCGCATCCCGGGCGGGTCTTCATCGGGGGCGGCGGTGTCGGTCGCGCTCGGCCTGGCGGTGGCCGGGCTGGGCTCCGACACGGGTGGCTCCATCCGCATCCCGGCCGCGCTGTGCGGCCTGGTCGGCTTCAAGAGCACGCAGTCGCGGGTGCCGCGTACCGGTGCCTTCGAGCTGGCACGTTCGCTCGATACCGTGTGCGCCATGGCGCGCAGCGTGTCCGACTGTCTTTTGGTCGATGCCGCCATCGCCGACCAGCCGCTCGCGGTGCGCCGCCGGCCGCTGCAAGGCATGCGCCTGGCGGTGCCACGCACGCTGATGTTCGACGGCATCGAGCCGGCCGTGGCCCAGGCCTTCGACCGCGCGTTGGGCGTGCTGTCGGCTGCCGGCGCCATCGTGGTCGACATCCCGCTGGCCGAGCTGGCCGAGATCGGGCAGATCAACGCTCCAGGCGGCTTCTCGCCGGTGGAAGCTTCTGCCGTGCACCGCGCCCGCATCGGCGCGCAGCGCGCACGCTTCGATCCGCGCGTCGCGGCGCGCGTCGAGCTCGGCATGTCGGTGAGCGCGGCCGACTACATCGTGATGCAGGACCGCCGCCGCGACTGGATCGCCCGCGTCGAAGGCGCCATCGAAGGCTTCGACGCGCTGCTGTGTCCCACCGTGCCGATCGTCGCGCCGGCCATCGATGCGCTGGCGACCGATGAGGCCTTCTTCAAGGCCAACGGCCTGCTGCTGCGCAACACCTTCGCCATCAACTTCCTGGACGGCTGTTCGTTCAGCCTGCCGTGCCACCGCTCGGGCGAACTGCCGGTCGGGCTGATGCTGTCGTCGGTGCGCGGCGACGATGCGCGGTTGGCCGCGGTGGCGGTAGCTGTGGAGGCGGCGCTGGCGGGTTAAAGGACGGCATCGGTGTGCGGACAGCGGACCCTGTCGCCTGTTGGTCTTAGGGCGGGCGAGCCTTTGCCTATGATCCTGCGACGGGCTGTTCAACGAAGAAACATGCATGCTGATTCCCCTTCCGGTGCAGAGCCGGGATGGTGCCGGCAGCCCGGTCGACCCACTTCCAGCTAGAGGAGAACACCATGAGCATCCAGGACATCTTCGTCGTCGGCACCGCCCGCACCGCCATCGGCACCTTTGGCGGTGCGCTCAAGGACGTACCCAACACCCAGCTCGCCACCACCGCGGTGAAGGCCGCCATCGAACGCAGTGGCGTCGCGCCCGACGCCATCGGCCACGTCGTGATGGGCAATGTGATCCCCACCGATGTGAAAGACGCGTACCTGAGCCGCGTGGCCGCCATCGACGCCGGCTGCCCGATCGAGACGCCGGCCTTCAACGTCAACCGCCTCTGCGGTTCCGGCCTGCAGGCCATCGTGTCGGCGGCGCAGGCGATCGCGCTGGGCGACTGCGACATCGCCATCGGCGGCGGTTCCGAGTCGATGAGCCGCGGCCCGTATTTCGACACCTCGGCGCGCTACGGCATGCGCATGGGTGACGCGGTGCTGGTCGACTACATGCTCGGCATCCTGCACGACCCGTGGGAGAAGATGCACATGGGCATCACCGCCGAGAACGTGGCCGCGCGCTACAAGATCTCGCGCGAGATGCAGGACGCGCTCGCTGCGCAGAGCCAGCAGCGCGCCGCCGCCGCCATCGCGGCCGGCCGTTTCAAGGAGCAGATCGTTCCGGTCGAGGTGAAGACGCGCAAGGGCGTCGTGCTGTTCGACACCGACGAACACGTGCGCGCCGACACCACCGTCGATTCGTTGTCGAAGATGAAGCCCGCCTTCAAGAAAGACGGCCTGGTGACCGCCGGCAATGCCTCGGGCATCAACGACGGTGCCGCCGCCGTGGTGCTGGCCAATGGTGACCGCGTGAAGGCGCTGGGCTTGAAGCCGATGGCGCGCCTGGTGGGCTATGCCCACGCGGGCGTCGAGCCGGCCTACATGGGCATCGGCCCGGTGCCGGCCACGCGCAAGGTGCTGGAGCGCACGGGCCTGAAGGTGGGCGACTTGGACGTGATCGAGTCGAACGAGGCCTTTGCGGCGCAGGCCTGCGCGGTGATCCAGGAACTGGGCTTCGACCCCGCGAAGGTGAATCCGAACGGCTCGGGCATTTCGCTCGGCCATCCGGTCGGCGCGACCGGCGCGATCATCACGACGAAGGCGATCGCCGAACTGCACCGCACGGGCGGGCGCTATGCGCTGGTGACGATGTGCATCGGCGGCGGGCAGGGCATCGCCGCGATCTTCGAGCGGGTGTGAGTGCCAGCTGGCGGCGAGCTGGCGACGGGCCTGCCGCGAGCGCTGGCGGCCGCACAATACGGCCAGCATGATCCATCCCAAGCCCATCGTCCTGGAGAGCGAAGTCGAACTCAGCGCCATTCGTGCGCAGGGCGCGGGCGGGCAAAACGTCAACAAGGTGTCGAGCGCGGTCCACCTGCGCTACGACATTCCGGCCAGCTCGCTGCCGGACGACGTCAAGGAACGCCTGCTGTGCCTGCGAGACAGCCGGATCACGCAGGAAGGCGTGCTGGTGATCAAGGCCCAGCAGCACCGCACGCAGGAGATGAACCGCGCCGATGCGCTGGCGCGGCTGCAGGCGGTGGTCGACAGCGTGGCCACGCCGCCGCGCACGCGGCGTGCGACCAAGCCCACGTACGGCTCCAGGCAGCGCCGGCTCGAAGGCAAGAGCCAGCGTGCGCAGATCAAGAACCTGCGCGGCCCGGTGCGCGACTGACCGGCTCAGGCGTTCGAGCGCTGTCGCTCAGGCGCGAAGGCGCTCCGCCAGGAAGTCGAGGAACGACGTGATGCGCGTCGTCAGTTGCGTATTGCGGTAGTACACGGCGTTGATCGGCTGGCGCACGTCGACCGTGTCCCTGGACAGCAGTTGCACCAGCGCACCGCGGTCGCGATCGGCGTGCGTCATGAAGTCCGACAGGCACACGACGCCGGCACCTGCCAGCGCCAGTTGACGCAGCGTTTCGCCGCTGGAAGCGGCAATGGCGGGCGTGATGGGCCATTCCTCGCCATGCGTGCCACGCAGCGGCCAGCGGTTGAGCGACTCGGGCTGCGTGAAGCCGAGCAGCGTGTGCGTCGAAAGGTCGGCGACCTTGCGCGGCTTGCCGTTCGCCTGCACGTAACCAGGGCTGGCCAGCACGCGCAGGCGGTGCGTGCCGAGCGGCCGCGCATGCAGCGTGGAGTCGCGCAGGTGCCCGATGCGGATCGCCACGTCGGTGCGGCGGGCCAGCAGGTCGATGGGCAGGTCGTCGGTGTCGAGCTCGAGTTGGATCTGCGGAAAGAGGCTGCGGAATTCCGGCACCAGCGGCACGACGGCATGCAGCATGTACGGCGATGCGGCGTTCACGCGCAGCCGCCCCGCGGGCTGCTCGCGGCGCGCCGCCATTTGTTCTTCGGCTTCGTCGATCGCGTCGAGGATGGCGCGCGTGCGCAGCAGGAAGGCCGCACCTTCCTCGGTGAGCTCGAGCCGGCGCGTGGTGCGGCGCATCAGCGTGGTGTCGAGCTTGCGTTCGAGCCGGCCGAGCGCACGGCTGATGCCCGAGACGGTTTGCGCCAGCGCCTGCGCAGCGGCGGTGATCGAACCCGTGTCGACCACGGCACGGAACGCCAGAAGCTCTTCGAGAGTCGTCTTCATTGTTGATTCAGGGTCAATTATGTTTCGGAGCTTAAGGGGTTTTTCTGCAAAGGTGAAAGGTCGAGACTCGGTGCCATAGAGAAATCAACCGGAGCCTTCCATGCCCATTGCCCTGCTGGCGCTGACCCTCAGCGCCTTCGCCATCGGAACCACGGAGTTCGTCATCGTCGGCCTGCTGCCGACCATTGCCGCCGATCTGCGGATCGGTCTTCCTTCGGCCGGCCTGCTGGTCAGCCTGTACGCGCTGGGCGTTGCGATCGGCGCGCCGGTGCTCACTGCGCTCACGGGCAAGCTGCCGCGCAAGGCACTGCTGCTGGGCCTGATGGCGCTTTTCACCGTCGGCAACTTGTTGGCGTGGAAAGCACCGGGCTATGAATCGCTGATCGCGGCGCGCATTCTCACCGGCCTCGCGCACGGTGTGTTCTTCTCGATCGGCTCGACCATCGCGACCGGACTGGTGCCCAAGGACAAGGCAGCCAGCGCCATCGCGATCATGTTCACGGGGCTCACCGTGGCGTTGGTCACGGGCGTGCCGCTGGGCACCTTCATCGGCCAGCACTTCGGCTGGCGCGAGACCTTCCTGGCGGTGTCGGCCCTCGGCGTGGTCGCATTGGCTGGCAGCGCGCTCTTCATACCGGGCCACATCCGCCATACGCCACCGGCCTCGCTGGCGCAGCAGTTCAAGGTGCTGGCCGAGCCCCGCCTGCTGCTGGTCTATGCCAAGACGGCCATCGGCTACGGCGGCTCTTTCATTCCGTTCACCTTTCTCGCCCCTCTCCTTACCGACGTGTCGGGCTTCAGCCCGGCTGCGGTGGGCGGCGTGATGTTGGTGTACGGTGTGTCGGTGGCCGTGGGCAACATCTGGGGCGGGCGGCTGGCCGACAGGCTCGGCCCGATTACCGCGCTCAAGCTCATCTTCGCGCTGTTGGCGGTCGTGCTGATCGTTCTCAGCTTCACCGCGCCGCATCGATGGCTGGCCCTGGCCACCGTGCTTGCCTGGGGTGCGGTGGCCTTCGGCAACGTGCCCGGCCTGCAGGTCTATGTGGTGCGTCAGGCCGAGCGCTACACGCCGCACGCGGTCGACGTGGCGTCGGGCCTGAACATCGCCGCCTTCAACCTCGGTATTGCCGGTGCGGCGTGGGCGGGCGGCCTGGTGGTCACGCACCTCGGTCTGGTCCACACCGGCTGGATTGGCGGCCTGGTGGTGCTGGTGGCGTGGGCGCTGACGGCCTGGAGCGGCCGGCTGGACCGCCGCGACGGCGTCGAGGACCGCAGGCCCACCCGCGAGCCCGTGGCATCACATTGATCAACTGAAACTTCAAAGGAATCCAAGAAATGAACATGACTTCCATCGACCACACCGCCATCCCCGCGTTCGGCCTGGGCACTTTCCGGCTGCAGGACCAGGTCGTCATCGACTCGGTGAAGCATGGCCTCGACCTCGGCTACCGCCTGATCGACACGGCGCAGATCTACGGCAACGAGGCGCAGATCGGCCAGGCCATCGCAGACAGCGGCGTGCCGCGCGACGCGCTGTTCCTCACCACCAAGATCTGGACCGACAACCTGGTCGGCGACATACTCGTCGCAAGCCTCAAGGAGAGCCTGCACAAGCTGCGCACCGACCACGTCGACCTGACGTTGATCCACTGGCCGTCGCCGAAGGACGCGGTGCCCGTGGCGGAATTCATGGGTGCGCTGGCCGATGCGCAGGCGCAGGGACTGACGCGCCAGATCGGCGTGTCGAACTTCAACATCGCGCTGATGGAGCAAGCCGCGGCCGCCGTCGGCGCGGGTGCCATCGCCACCAACCAGGTCGAACTGCATCCGTACCTGCAGAACCGCCGCGTGGCCGAGTTCGCACAGCGGCATGGCATCCGCATCACGTCGTACATGACGCTGGGTTACGGCAAGGCATTGAAGGATCCGATCATCGAAGCCATCGCAATGGCCAATGGCGCCACGGCTGCGCAAGTGGTGCTGGCGTGGGCGATGCAACTGGGCTACGCGGTGATTCCTTCGTCGACCCGGCGCGAGAACCTGCAGAGCAACCTGCTGGCGCTGGACCTCAAGCTGAGCGATGCCGACATGGAGCAGATCGCCCTGCTGGACCGCGGCGAGCGGCTGGTCAGCCCCGACGGGCTGGCGCCTGCCTGGGACTGAGCCGCTTCAGGCCTGCGCCTTCGTCGTTGCGGTTGCTGCCTTGGCTGCGACCAGCGCGGCCAGCGCCTCCGCGTCGGTGCGGTAGTTCGCCAGCAGCGGCGCGGTGCCGAGCAGCCCGGCGCGTTCGAGCACCTGCTGCGCCGGTAACTTCAAGCCGGCGACATGCAGCCGCACACCGCGCGATTCGAGCAGCTTGCGGATGTTGCCGAACGCTTCGGCACCAGTGATGTCCACGCGGTTGATCGGGTAGGCGAACAGGCAGACATCGGTCAGCCCCGGGCGCTCGGCCAGCGCGACGGTGATGGCGCGTTCCAGCGTGCTGCCCGATGCGAAGTCGAGCTCGGCGTCCATGCGCACTGCATAGAGGTTCGGTGCCAGCAGTGGCAGGTGCCACAGGTGACGGTCGCGCAGGCTGCCATCGGCGTGCAGGCCCACCTCGATGATGCGCGGATGCAGGTGGCGGTACATGTAGTGCGCGAGCGCCGCCAGCAGGCCGCCGAGCACGCCCCAGTAGATCGACGGCGCGGTCGCGATGGTCAGCGCGAAGGTGCCCAGCGCAATGGCCGCCTCGATGCGCGAAATGCGCCAGAGCGCGACGAAAGCCGAAGGCCGCATCAGCCCGAGCGTGGCCGTGACCACGACCGACGCCAGCACCGCCTGCGGCACATGGAACAGCAGCGGCATGGCCCATAGCAGCGCGGCCGCGACCACGCCCACGCTGAAGAGCGTCGACCATTGCGTCTTGGCGCCCGCGTACAGCGTGATGGCCGAGCGCGAGAACGACGAGCTGGTCGGGAACGACCCGCTCAGCCCCGAGGCGAGCTTGCCCAGCCCCTGGCCGATCAGGTCCTGGTTCTCGTTCCAGAGCTTGCCGGCACGGGCGTTGTCGACCTTGGCGCTCGACGCCGTTTCCAGAAAGCTCACCAGCGTGATGAGAAAGGCCGGCAGCAGCAGTGCGCCCAGTTGGTCGAGCGTGAGTCTGCCCGGCCAGTAGAGCCCCGGCAGGCCCGAAGGCAGCGCGCCAATGACGGCGCCGCCTTCCCGCGCGTAGCCGATGGCGACGCTGGCGGTTGCGGCCACGGCGACCAGCAGCATCGTGGTCGGCACGCGCGGCGCGAAGCGCTTGCCCAGCCACAGCATCACCATGCCGCCCAGGCCGAACGCGATCGCGATGAAGTCGGGCGGCGGGCCCTGCAGCAACTGGGCATAGCTGCGGCCGGTGAAGCCCAGCAACGCGGGCAGTTGCGACAGGGTGATGAGCACCGCTGCCCCTTGGGTAAAGCCCATCAGCACGGGCGAATTCACCAGGCGCAGCAGCCAGCCGAAGCGCGCTGCGCCCAGCACGAACTGCATCACGCCCGAAAGCAGCGTGAGCCACACGGCCAGCGCGACCCATTCCTGGCTCCCCGGAATGGCCATCGGCGCGAGCGAAGCGCCCACCAGCAGGCTCGTGAGCGCGGTCGGACCGACCGACAAGCGCGCCGACGAACTGAAGAGCACCGCGATCAGCGCCGGGAACAAGGCCGCGTAGATGCCGGTAACCAGTGGCATGCCCGCGAGCGCCGCATAGGCCACGCCTTGCGGAATCACCATCAGCGCCACCGTGACGCCGGCCGACGCCTCGTTGATCAGCAGGGCCTTGTCGGGGCGGGGCCAGCCCAGGAAAGGGAGCCAGCGCTGGAGTTGCGCACGTGTCAACGTCATGGAAGGGGCGGCATGCGCTGCAGGGAGAGGAGGAGGTCGATCATACGAAAGCGGTGGGTGCGCCAGGCGGCTCAGCGCGCTTTCCTGTGCTGGAAGGCGGTCGGCGACTGGCCGGTCGCGGCCTTGAACATGGCGCAGAAGGCGCTGTCCGTCGCATAGCCGCTGGACGTGGCGACCTGGCTCACCGGCATGCCGCGTGCCAGCAGCGGCAGCGCATGCGCGAGGATGGCCTGCTGGCGCCATGCCTGCCAGCTCATGCCCAGCTGGCTGCGAAACATGCGCGCCACGGTGCGCTCGCTGGCGCCGATGGCGGCCGCGCGTTCGGCCAGCGTGGCACTGGCCGCCGGATGGCGCAGCAGCGTTTCACACAGCTGGCGCAGCCGTTTGTCGGCAGGCAGCGGCACGTCGATGCGGATCTGCGTGGCGCGTTCGAGCTCGTCGACCAGGAGCGGCGCGATCCAGCGTTCGCGTTGGGCCGCATGCGGGTCGCCGCCCGGTTGGTGGTCGGGCGTGGTGTCCAGCGCCAGCATGAGCGCGCGCAGCAACGGGCTGATCTCCAGCACCTGGCATTTCTCCCAGGCCGGCGACACCCAGCTGTGCAGATAGATGGTGCGCAGCTCGGCGTCCTCGATGAGCGTGATGCTGTGCGGCATGTCCGCGGGCACCCAGAGTGCACGCGAGGGCGGCACGATGTAGCTACCGTCTTCGGTCGACAGGCGGATCACGCCGCGCGTCGAGAAAGTCAGCTGCGGCCACGGATGCTGGTGCAGCGCCACGAACGTGTCGGCCTTGAGGAAATGCTCCTTGGCACGCAGTGGGCGCATGGCGTCCGGCGCGTAGAAGTGCGGGGTGAGCGGGCCGACGATGTGGGCCGGACCGGGCGCCGAATCAAGCTTTGGCATGGTTTCGATAAATGTTGTCCATGTATCGCCATTCTGCCGCGGCCATCGCCTCTACGATCGATGCGCATCCAGTTTCTTTCCCGTCCACGTTTCCATTGCCGAGTGCCCATGTCGTCCTCCACCACCTCCTCTCCCGCCGACGCTGGCCCCACGTTGCGCGCCGACGCGCAGCTCATCGGCCTCGTCGGTCTCGCCCATGCGGTCAGCCACTTCAGCCAGCTGATCCTGGCGCCCTTGTTCCCCTGGCTCAAGGACGCGTTCAACGTGAGCTACGTCGAACTCGGCGCCGTGCTTACCGTCTTCTTCGTCGTGTCGTGCCTGGTGCAGGCCGCCTCCGGCTTCATCGTCGACAAGATGGGTCCGCGGCCCGTGCTCTTCGTCGGCCTGGGCATGCTGGGCATCGCCGCGTTCGGCTATGCCAGTGCACAGAGCTACTGGATGCTGCTGGTGAGCGCGGTGTTCGGCGGCATCGGCAACGGCGTGTTCCATCCGGTCGACTACACCCTGTTCAACCGCAAGGTGGCGCCCACGCGCCTTGGCCATGCGTACAGCGTTCACGGCATCACCGGCAGCCTGGGCTGGGCGCTGGCGCCGGCCTTCGTCGTGCCGCTGGCCATGGCCTATTCGTGGCGCGTCGCGCTGGCGGCCGCGGGCGTGCTGGCCATTGCCGTGCTTCTGATCCTGTGGGTGTACCGCAGCGTGCTGGCGCTTGACGTGAAGGCGGTGCAGAAAGCCACGGGGCAGGGCGCCGGCGCGCCAGGCAGCAGCGAGTTCGGCTTCCTTCGCATTCCAGCGGTGTGGATGTGCTTTGCATTCTTCTTTTTCTACGCGATGGTCATCAGCATCGTGCAGACCTTCGCGCCGGTCGCGGCCGGCCACCTGCACGCGGTGCCGGTCGCACTGGTTGCGGTCTGCCTCACGGTGTACATGGTGGCCAGCGCGGGGGGCATGGTGCTGGGCGGCTTTCTGGCGGCCGACCCGTCGCGCTGCGAACGCATCGTGGGTGTGGGCTTCGGCGTCGGCGCGGCCCTGGCGCTGACGCTGGCCTTTGCCGACTTCGCGCCGGTGCTGGTGCCGGTGATGTTCGGCGCTATGGGCTTTGCGTCGGGCATTGCGGGGCCGTCGCGCGACCTGCTCGTGAAACGGTCCACGCCCGCCAACGCGACGGGCCGGGTCTACGGCGTGGTGTATGCGGGTCTCGACATCGGCCAGGCGACAGCGCCGCTGGTGTTCGGCGGCCTGATGGACGGCGGCCAGTACCGCAGCGTCATCGTCGGCCTGGCCGTGGTGCAGGGCGTGTTGATCGTCAGCGCGTTCAACGTGCGGCGCGTCCGCCGGGAATCGCTGATGCCGGCGGCTTCGGTGTCGGCCTGACGCGGGTGCATCGCCTGCGGCTCAACGCGGCGACAGGAACTCGGTCATGCGCTGCAACTCGTCGTCTAGCGCGGCGGTGAAGGCTGCGCTGCGGGGCGTTTCTTCTGCGTAGCCAAAGCGTGGCTGCAGCCTGCCACCGGCCGACGTCACATTGGCCCAGCCGATCACGCGTTCGTGCCATAGCAGGGGAAGCGCGTAGTGACCGAAGCGGCGCTGCGGCTCGGGCGTGTAGGCCTCGAACTTGTAGGTCCAACCCCAGAGCAACGTGAAGCGGCGGCGGTCCCACACCAGCGGATCGAAGGGTGCCAGCAAGCGCACCGCGTCGTCGGCCACGTGCCGGCGAGAAGCCGGCCTTTCGTCCGCGGGCCAGTACCAGGTGGTGCCGTCGATGCGGCAGGTGGCCAGTCGGCCCTCGTCTCGCGCCTGCCGCAACGCCACCTGCAACTGCAATTGCAGGTGAGGTGCGCCGTAGCCCAGCAACCGCACGAGGTAGGTGAGGCTGGCTGCCGGCAGCGGCGCGTACTTGCGCACGACCAGATCGATCAGCGCCGAGGCACGCCGGGCGCGGTCGGCGTCGCTGTCTTCGGCAGGGGGATGCGTCACTGCCTCGTACACGCGCGTGCCGCTGTCGCGCCGAACCACGCGCAGCAAGCCGCGGTAGTGCAGGCCGTCCAGCAGGTGGGTGCTGGCGTTGCTCGAGCCGCCCCAGTAGTTCCTGGTCGTGCCGTGCGCGAAATGCATTTCGACCTGGCGCGGGTGCACCTGTCCATGCGCCTGCACGAAGGCGAGCACCTCTGCGGCCTTGCGCTGCTGGTCGGCGTCCCAGGGACGGCGTTCGCCGCGCGGATGCATGAGCGCCAGATGCGCACGCGGCAGGAAGCCATAGTTGACGAGGCAGTCCTCCTCGACATCCAGCCTCGCGTAGCGACGCTCCAGGTCGCCGGCGCGGTAGTCCTTGACGCGATGGCGCAGCGTCAGGTCCTGCGCGCGTGCGGGGGCGCGGATCGGGTCGGCCTGCACGAAGCCCAGGCGCACGATGGTGCGCTGCAAGGTCGTGGGTTTGAACAGCGTGCGGGCGATTGCATAGCGCCGCAGCGAGTCGAGAGTCGGGTCCGCCATGCCGTCATTGCAGCACAGACCGGACGGGGTCAATGATCGTGCGTTGGCCCCGGCTTGGTCAGACGCAGCTGCGGTGGCGTTCGATGCACGTGTCGAGCACCTCGGCGCCGTCGCGCTGCCACCAGTCGAGGTTGGAGAAGATCTCGACTTCGCTGAATCCCGAGAAGCCCGCGTCTTCGACCCAGCCGCGAATCTTCTTCAGCTCCACGACGCCGTCGCCCATCATCCCGCGGTCGGACAGCAGGTCGCGGGTAGGCGTGAGCCAGTCGCACACGTGATAAGCCAGCAGGCGCTCCTTGCCAGCACGCGCGATCTGCTGCTGCAGCTTCGGGTCCCACCACACGTGGTAGATGTCGAGCGCCACGCCGAGCATGCCGCTCTTGCCGGGATCGAGTTCGTCGCACACGTCCAACGCATGTTCGAGCGTGTTGATGCACGCGCGGTCGGCCGCCTGCATCGGGTGCAGCGGCTCGATGGCCAGCGGCATGCCGACTTCGCGGGCGTACTCCAGTGATGTGGCGATGCCGTCGCGCACCTCGTTGCGGGCGCGGGCGATGTCGGTGTAGGCGGCCCTGCCATCGAGCGCGCCGGGCAGGGCGCCTACGACCAGCACCAGACACGGCGCATTCAGCATCTTCGCTTCGTCGATGGCGCGGCGGTTGTCGTCGAGTGCTGCCTTCAGACCGGCGGCGTCGGGCGCGGAAAAGAAGCCGCCGCGGCAATAGCCCGACAGGCCGATGCCGTGCGCCTTCAGCTGCTTGGCCACCTTGTCGAGCCCGACCGCCGCGACCTGGTCGCGCCAGGGGCTGATGGCACGGATGCCGCGCTCGGCGCACTGGTCGATGATGCGGTTGAGCGGCACCTCGGCGCCGCGCTGCTTGCGCACCGTGGCCGTGTTGATGGAAAGCCAGTCGTGGTCGTTGGAGAAGTCGCGCATCGTCGTGTTCACTCCACGCCGTGGACTGCGAGCAGCGTCTTCATGCGCTGCACCGCCAGCTCGGGCTTCTCCAGCACGCTGGCCGCATCGGCCAGCCGGAACAGCTCGGCGAAGTGCTGCAGCGAGCGCGTGCTCTGCTGGCCGCCAACCATCGTGAAGTGCTTCTGGTGGCCGTTGAGCCAGGCCATGAACACCACGCCGGTCTTGTAGAAGCGCGTGGGCGCCGCGAAGATGTGGCGCGACAGCGGCACCGTCGGGCCGAGGATGGCGTGAAACTTCTCGACGTTGCCCTGCGCGAGTTCGCCCAGCGCCGAGCTTGCGGCCGGTGCAATGGCGTCGAAGATGCCCAGCAGCGCGTCGCTTTGCCCATGCATGGGCTCGCTGCCGTGGCCGTCACCCGCGATCAGCTCCGCGTAGTTGAAGTCGTCGCCCGTGTACATGCGCACGCCCGACGGCAGACGGCGGCGCATCGCGATTTCCTTGTCCTTGTCGAGGAGGGAAATCTTGATGCCGTCGACCTTGTCCGGGTGCGCCGCGATGATGCCGAGCGCGGTCGTCATCGCACGCTCCACGTCGTAGGTCGCGCCGCTGGTCAGGCCTTCGCTGCCGTTCCAGTAGCCGGCCAGCGCCGGGTCGAACATCTCGCCCAACCAATGCAGCACGACAGGCTGCTTCGCCTGCGACAGGATGCGGTCGTACACGCGCTCGTAGTCGGCCGGACTCTTCGCGACGCGGGCCAGCGCGCGGCTGGCCATCACGATCAGCTTGCCGCCGAGGTTCTCGATGGCGGCCATCTGCTCCTCGTAGCCGCGGATCACGTCGTCGACGCTCTTCACCTCGTCGAGGTTCAGGTGATCGGTGCCACAGCCCGAGGCGACCAGCGCGCCCGGCACGTCCTTCGCAGCGTCGAGCGAGCGGCGGATCAGTTCGAGCGAGGTCGGCCAGTCGAGGCCCATGCCGCGCTGTGCGGTGTCCATCGCCTCGGCCACGCCCAGGCCGAGCGACCAGAGGTGCCGGCGGTAGGCGATGGTGGTGTCCCAATCGACGGCGGCCTGAAGCCACGGGTCGACCACGGCGAGCGGGTCGGCCACGACGTGCGCGGCGGAGTAGGCGATGCGATTGAACCGCACGCCGGCAGCCGGCTTCGTCAGGACGTTGCCGCGCAGGGCGTAGGGCGCGAGCGAGCCGTTCGCGGTCGGCAAGGTGAGGGTGAGTGCCATGGGGTATCCCTCAGACCTTCAGCGTGGGCACGTCGATCCAGCGGCGTTCCTTCCACGATTCGAGCGCGGCTTCGACCAGCTGCACGCCCTTCGCGCCTTCGGGCAGCGTCCACTTGTACGGCTCGTTCTCGACCACGTGGCGGATGAAATGCTCCCACTGGATCTTGAAGCCGTTGTCGTAGACCTGCGAATCGGGGATCTCCTGCCACTGGTCGAAGAAGTTCATCGTCTGCTTCTCGTCGGGATTCCACACCGGGCGCGGCGTAGCCACGCGCGATTGCGCGCGGCAGCTCGACAGGCCCGCCACGGCCGAGCCGTCGGTGCCGTCGACATGGAAGGTGACGAGGTCGTCGCGGCGCACGCGCGTGACCCAGCTCATGTTGATCTGCGCGATCACCGGCTCGCCGTTGTGGCCCGTGAGTTCGCAGGTCGCATAGGCCGCGTCGTCGGCTGTCGCTTCATAGGGCTGATCGTTCTCGTCCCAGCGCTTGGGGATGTGCGTCGCGCCGATGCAGCTCACCGACTTCACTTCGCCGAACAGGTTGTCCAGCACGTAGCGCCAGTGGCACATCATGTCCAGGATCATCCCGCCGCCGTCTTCCTTGCGGTAGTTCCACGAGGGGCGCTGGATGGGTTGAAGGTCGCCTTCGAACACCCAATAGCCGAACTCCAGGCGCACGCTGAGCATGCGGCCGAAGAAGCCGGCGCGGCGCAGCATGTCGAGCTTGCGCAGGCCGGGCAGGAAGAGCTTGTCCTGCACGGCGCCGTGCTTCAGGCCCCTTGTTCTTTCGGCCTCTTCGGCCAGGCGGGCGATCTCGACCGCTTCGTTCAGGTTGGTCGCGATCGGCTTCTCGCAGTACACGTGCTTGCCGGCGCGAATCGCCTTGGCCAGCAGGGTGGGGCGCATCTGCGTGGTGCCGGCGTCGAAGAAGATCGTGTCGTCGGGGTTCTCGAGTGCCTTGTCCAGGTCGGTGCCCCAGCGCGCGATGCCGTGCTTCTTGGCCAGCGCTTCCATCTTCTCGGCGTTGCGGCCGATGAGGATCGGGTCGGGCATGACCTTGTCGCCGTTCGACAGCGTCACGCCGCCCTGCGCGCGGATGGCGCAGATGGAGCGAATCAAGTGCTGGTTCATGCCCATGCGTCCGGTGACGCCGTGCATGATGAGTCCGAGTCGTTGTGTAGCCATGGTGGTTGCTTCGTGATGGGTTTACTGGGGCTGCAGGCCGGCGGCCTTGACGAGTGCAGCGTTGCTCTTGATCTCGTCCTTGATGTAGGCGTCGAACTGCTCGGGCTTGAGCGTCCAGGCATCGGCGCCGAGCTTGAGGAAGCGCTCCTTCACTTCGGGCGAGGCCAGTGCCTTCTCGACTTCGTCATGCAGCTTGCTGACGACCTCGCGTGGTGTCTTGGCCGGCGCCATCATCCCGATCCAGAAGTTGAATTCGGAACCTGGAACACCGGCTTCTGCGGTAGTCGGCACGTTGGGCAAGGCGGCCGCGCGCTTGGGTGAGCCGACGGCCAGCGCCAGCAGCGTGCCTTCCTTGATCTGGCCGATCACCGGTGCGATCGGCGAGAAGTAGTAGTCGACCCGGCCCGACAGCACTTCGGTCACTGCCTCGCCCGATCCCTTGAAGGGGATGTTGGTCGCGTCGATCTTCGCGGCCATCTTGAACTTCTCGGCGTTCAGGTGCGTGGCGCTGCCCTGGCCGGCCGATGCGAAGTTGATGGTGCCTGGCTTGGCCTTGGCGGCATCGACCAGTTCCTGCAGCGTCTTGATGTTCTTCGCGGGTGAGATCACCAGTGCGTTGGGCAGCGACGAGATGGGTGTGACCCCGACGAAATCGTTCACTGTGTCGAATGGCAGCTTGGCAAAGGTCGACGGGCTGACCGTGTGCGACGACGAATGGATCATGACCGTGTAGCCGTCGGGCGCGGCCGTGGCAACCGCCTGCTGGCCGATCGTGCCGCTGGCGCCGCCCCGGTTGTCGATCACCAGCGTCTGGCCCATGCTCTGACTCATCTTGTCGGCGATGGCGCGCGCAATGATGTCGGTGGTGCTGCCTGCTGCAAAAGGCACGATCACGCGGATCGGCTTGGTGGGATAGCCGCCTTGCGCCAAAGCGCTGGAGGTGCCCAGGCAGCCGAGACCGGCCAGCGTGGCCGTGAGTGCAAAACGAGTGAAGGAAGTCATGAGCGTTGTCTCCTGCGATCGGTCGGGCCGATGATGTTGTTTGCGTCTTAATTCACTAAATGGTGAATTAGGCGCAATTCTGCGCAACGCCGCGACGGCGGTCAATCGGGTTGACGGGCACAGGAACTCAGTGATTACCCGGAGATCGCCGGGCCGACGGGGCGCGCTTGCCTCAGCGCAACGCGTAGCCCAGCACCAGTTCGGTGATGTGCGAGAGGCGCTGCGCGAGTGCCTTGGGCGCGCGCAGGTCGCGCCCGAAGATCACCGACAGCGTCGGGTTGTTCGACAGGTAGAAGTAGCAGATCGACGCGATGGAGATGTACAGCTGGATCGGGTCGATGCCATCGCGAAACAGCCCCTGCGCGCGGCCGCGCTCCAGCACATCTGCCAGCAACTGCACCAGCGGTGAGTTCATCTCCTGAATGCGCGCCGATTGCTTGAGATGCACGGCCTGGTGCAGGTTCTCGCTGTTGAGCAGCGTGATGAATTCGGGGTGGTCGAGGTAGTAGTGCCAGGTGAAGGAGACCAACTGGCGTACGGCCTCGACGGGGTCCATCTCATCGAGGTGCAGGGCCTGTTCGGCCGCGCGTATGTCGGCGTAGGTGCGCTCCAGGATGGCCAGGAACAGTTCGTCCTTGTTGCCGAAGTAGTAGTAGATGAGGCGCTTGTTCACGCCCGCCTGCTCGGCGATGCGGTCGATGCGCGCGCCTGCGTGCCCATGCTGCGCGAATTCTTCCATGGCGGCCTGCAGGATGGCTTGCTGCGACTTGTCGGCATCGCGCGTACGGGGAATGAGGGATGTCGTGGCAGCCATGGAGTCGTTGTTGATAACCAGTTGGGGAATTATGGTGGCGATGTGACCGCACAAGCGCGCCATGCCTGCTCATAATCCGCTTTCCATTCTCAGCCCTTCATTCCCATGAGCGAACAGCATGCAGGCCGACTGATCGTCGAATGCCTGGTCGAACAAGGCGTCGAATTTGCATTCGGCGTTCCCGGTGAAAGTTTTCTCGCGGTGCTCGATGGCTTTCATGCCTTCGACGGACGCATCCGCTTCATCGTCAACCGGCAGGAGGGCGGGGCCGCCTTCATGGCCGAAGCCCACGGCAAGCTCACCGGCCGGCCGGGCATCTGTTTCGTCACGCGCGGACCGGGCGCGACCAATGCATCGATCGGCGTGCACAACGCCTTCCAGGATTCGACGCCGATGGTGCTGTTCGTGGGCGACGTGGGCAGCGACTTCCGCGACCGCGAAGCCTTCCAGGAGGTCGACTACGGCGCCTTCTTCGGTCCCAGCACCAAGGGCTTCGCCAAGCGCGTCGAGCGCATCGACGACGCCGACCGCATCCCCGAATACATCGCGCGCGCCTTCGCCACTGCGATGAATGGCCGTCCCGGCCCGGTGGTGCTGGTGTTGCCCGAAGACATGCTACGCACGATGACGTCTGCGCGCCCCCTGCCGCGCGTGGAAGCCGTGCAGCCGTGGAGCGACCCCGGCGCCTTGCGCACGTTGCGCCAATTGCTCATGAAGGCGGAGCGGCCCTTCGTCATTGCAGGCGGTGGCGGCTGGACGCCGCAGGCCGCGCAGGCCTTGCAGCGCTTTGCGGAGAACTGGCGTTTGCCGGTCGGCAACGCATTCCGATTTCAGGACACCTTCGACAACCATCATCCGTTGTATGCGGGCGATGTGGGCATCGCGATCAATCCCAGGCTGGCGGCGCGTGTGAAGGAGGCCGACCTGGTGATCGCCATCGGGCCACGGCTGGGCGAGATGACCACGGGCGGCTACACGCTGCTGGAGGCGCCCAAGGCGCGGCAGACGCTGGTCCACATCCATGCCAGCGCTGAAGAGCTCAACCGCGTCTACCAGGCCGACCTCGCCATCAATGCAGGCACCAGCGCGGCAGCGCGCAGCCTGGAGGTGCTGAGTGCACCGCCCGAGCTGCCCTGGGAAGCGTGGACAGCCGCCGCCCACGCCGACTACCTTGCCAACCTCGAACCGCAGGCACTCACCGGCCTGAGCGCAGAGGCACCGCGCGGCGCGGTCGACATGGCCGAGGTCGTCGCCGTGCTGCAGCGGCACCTTCCGGCCGATGCAGCCATCACCAATGGCGCTGGCAACTTCGCCAGCTGGGTGCATCGCTTCTTTCGCTACCACGGCCTTGCCAAGGGTCACAAGACGCAGCTCGCACCGACCAGTGGCGCCATGGGCTATGGCGTGCCTGCCGGCATTGCCGCCAATCTGACGACCGGGCGCGTGGCCTTCACGATCGCCGGTGACGGCGATTTCCTCATGAACGGCCAGGAACTTGCCACCGCCGCCCAGCATGGCGGCAAGAGCATCATCGTGCTGCTCAACAACGGCATGTTCGGCACGATCCGCATGCACCAGGAACGCGAGTATCCGCAGAAGGTCAGCGGTACCGCGCTGCGCAACCCGGACTTCTGCGCGCTCGCGCGTGCCTACGGCTACGCGGCCGAGCAGGTGACTGCCACCGACCAGTTCGAGGCTGCACTGCTGCGCGCGCTGGCGGCCGACACCGGTACGCTCATCGAGATTCCGCTCGACCCCGAAGTGATCACCACGCGCATGACGCTGTCGGCAATTTCCACTGCCGCACAGCAGAAGAGCTGAGCACCGGGCGCGAGACGAAAAAAAGCCGGCGTGAGCCGGCTTTCCTGTTGCATGAAGGCGCGACGAGCGCCGACTGCTTACTTGACGTGCTTGCCGATCAGGGCTGCGAGCTCGAACATCGAGACTTGCGGCTTGCCGAAGATGGCCTTGAGCTTGGCATCTGCATTGATGTTGCGCTTGTTGGCTTTGTCCTGCAGGTCGTTCTTCTTGATGTAGTCCCACAGCTTGCTGACGACGGCGGTGCGTGGCAGGGGCGTGGAACCGACCACGGCGGCCAGCTCGGGGCTCGGGGTCAGGGCCTTCATGAACGCGGCGTTGGGCGTGCGTTTCTTGGCCGGAGCTTCCTTTGCAGCAGGTGCAGCGGACTTTGCCGGTGCAGCCTTCTTCGCAGGCGATGCTGCCTTCTTCGCTGGGGCAGCGGCTTTCTTTGCCGGCGCTTTCTTTGCAGTTGCCATGGTTGGATTTCCTTTTTTGGTTGGACACTTCACCAATGAAAAACGGCGTCTCCACTGGCTGCCAGCATGCTAAATGAGAAGAAACCCGTTTCCAAGGGAAAAAGCGACTTTTTCCCCGGGCGCTGTTGTTTTTTCAGAGGGAAACGCAGTGCTCCGACACGGTCGTGCGGGCAAACCCTTCAAGCCTGGCCGTTCGACGTCGCTTTTCGTCGTGCAGGCCATGTCGCGAGCACGACACCGAGCAAGGCCACGGCGAAGGCAAGCAGCTGCAGCACCGACAGGTTTTCACCAAGCACCGTGACGCCCACGACGGCTGCGCTGACAGGCAGCATGACCGTGAAGACACCCGCCTGCGCGGCAGGCACCCGCTTCAGGCCCGTCATCCACAACCACACCGTCCAGATGCTTGCAGCCAGTGCGTAAATGCACAGTAAGGCCCACATGCCGATCTCCACGCTCGCGAAGTCGAAGCGCAGCGCCCACCAGATGCCGAAGGGCGTCGACAGCACGAAGCCCCACAGGTTGATCAGCGACGAAATCCGCTTGGGGCTGAGCTTGCCGGTGAGTGACTTGCCGATGACGGCGTAGGCCGATTCGCAAAGCACCGCGCAGAACACCAGCAGGTTGCCCAGCCAGGGCATCGTGGCCGGCGAGTGGTTGTCCGGTCCGGCGCCTGGAGGGACGCCGTGCGTGCCCCCTGCAGGCGCAAGTGCCAGCAGGCCGATTCCCAGCGCGGCGCAGGCAATCGCCAGCCCGATGCGCAGCGTGATGCGCTCGCGCAGGAAGATCCAGCTCGCAATGGCGACCACCGCCGGGATCGACGCCATGATCACACCCGCCGACACCGCGCTCGTCATGCTCACGCCGAAGAGCATGCAGATCGAGAACATGAAGTTGCCCAGGAAGGATTCCAGAAAGACCAGCCCGCGTGTGCGGCGCGTCATCGGCGCTTCGCCTGCCGGGCGGCGCAGCCAGTGCGGCATGGCCAGCGCCGCCACGCCAAAGCGCAACCACGCCAGCAGCAGCACGGGAAAGATGGCGACCAGGGGTTTGGACAGCGCGACGTAGCTGCCAACCAGGGACATGCTGAGTGCCAGGCTGCCGTAGGCCAGCATGCGTCCGGACGCGCCACCGGGCGGTGTGTGTTCGTTGTTCAATAGACTCCGCAAAACATGTGCGACAGATGGATTCAATGATGCCCCATTCCAGTTCGGCGCCGGATGCGCGCCACGTCTTCGTCTACGGCACGCTGCGGCGCGGGGGGCGCAACGACATCGGGCGGTACGCACCCGCACCGGCCTTCGTCGCGCGCGCAACGCTGGCGGGCACGCTGTACGACCTGGGCACCTATCCGGGTGCAGTGCTGGGCGGTGACGGATGCGTCCAGGGCGAGGTCTATCGCATCACGGCCGAGGTCGAGCGCGAACTCGACGTGCTCGAAGAGGTGAACGACGACGACACCGGCGAGTACTTGAAGCGCGAACGCACCGTCAGGAGCGGGGGTGCAAGCTGGGAGTGCCTTGTCTACGAGATCCAGCCAGATCGCGTGGTGGGCATGCCGGTGATTGCCAGCGGAGACTGGATGCAGAAGGACGGCAGCGACCGCTGACGAATCAGCCACGCTGCAGGTGCGAGCGGATATGCGGCAACGAGCGCGCTTTGGCGCATTTCACACATGAACATTTGTTTTCGCATTATGGAATTCACGGATGCTGCACCGCAGTAATTTTTCTCAATATAAGAAAGATGATTTCACATTGAGAAATAAGAGTTTAAGTTATTGATTTTGCTTGGTAAAAAATATGTCTTCTATAAGACATAAGAGTTCGGCTAGGCGCTTAAAGTAGATGCCAAGGCCCCAGCGGCCGAACGCTTCAAACCACCTCCGGAGAGACCATGCCCCAGACCCTGACCGAACAACTCAGCCGTGACCAACAGATCGCCGCCCTGGAAAAAGACTGGGCCACCAACCCGCGCTGGAAGGGCGTCAAGCGTGGCTACACCGCCGCCGATGTCGTCCGCTTGCGGGGTTCGTTCCCCATCGAGCACACGCTGGCCAAGCGCGGCGCAGAAAAGCTCTGGGACAAGGTCAACGGCGGAGCCAAGAAGGGCTACGTGAACGCCTTTGGCGCCATCAGCGCTGGCCAGGCGATGCAGCAGGCCAAGGCTGGCCTCGAGGCCGTGTACCTGTCGGGCTGGCAGGTCGCCGCCGACGGCAATACGTCGGAAAACATGTACCCTGACCAGTCGCTGTATGCGTACGATTCGGTGCCCACCATGGTCCGCCGCATCAACAACACGTTCAAGCGCGCCGACGAAATCCAGTGGGGCCGCGGCATCAACCCGGGCGACAAGGAATTCATCGATTACTTCCTGCCAGTGGTGGCCGATGCGGAAGCCGGCTTCGGCGGCGTGTTGAACGCCTTCGAACTGATGAAGAACATGATTCAGTCGGGCGCCGCCGGCGTTCACTTCGAGGACCAACTCGCCGCCGTGAAGAAGTGCGGCCACATGGGCGGCAAGGTGCTCGTGCCGACGCACGAAGCCTGCGAAAAGCTGATCTCCGCACGCTTCGCAGCCGACGTGATGGGCGTGTCGACCATCGTGCTGGCCCGTACCGATGCCGAGGCGGCCAACCTGATCACGTCGGACCATGACGCGAACGACAAGCCCTTCCTCACCGGCGAGCGCACCCCCGAGGGCTTCTACCGCGTGAAGAACGGCCTCGAACAAGCCATCAGCCGCGGCGTTGCCTATGCCCCGTACGCCGACCTGGTGTGGTGCGAAACCGGCGTGCCCGACATCGGCTTTGCGCGCGAATTCGCACAGGCCGTGCATGCCGCCTGCCCGGGCAAGCTGCTGAGCTACAACTGCTCGCCATCGTTCAACTGGAAGAAGAACCTGGACGACAAGCAGATCGCTTCGTTCCAGGAAGACCTGTCCGAACTCGGCTACAAATACCAGTTCATCACGCTGGCCGGCATCCACATCAACTGGTTCAACACCTTCCAGTTCGCACACGCCTATGCCAACGGCGAAGGCATGAAGCACTACGTGAACATGGTGCAGGAGCCGGAATTCGCCGCACGCGACAAGGGCTACACCTTCGTGTCGCACCAGCAGGAAGTCGGCGCCGGCTACTTCGACGACGTGACGACCGTCATTCAGGGCGGCGCGTCCAGCGTGAAGGCGCTGACCGGTTCGACCGAAGAAGAACAATTCCACTGAGATCGATTCCGCTGTCACCATCACGAGCCCGGCCATGTGCCGGGCTTTTTCCATGTGCGAGTCGGAGTGAGCTGGACGGGAAAGACCGCCCTGATCGATCCGCTGTTTTCGTCCGAACGGCTAGAATCCTGCACATCCCCTCTACCCACAAGAGCGAGAAAGGCACCCTGGTTATGACACCGCGAACTACGACCACCGCATTCAGCGGCGCTTCCTCCGAAGGAACGCGCCGGTAGTCCGCGCACGCTGGTCTTCCAGCCGTTCACCCAGCAAAGCGCGGTCGTTCACCGCGCTTTTTGTTTTTCCAGCCCAAGGTTTTCCATGATCCAGATCACGCTCCCCGACAACTCGCAGCGCGAGTACCCCGGCCCCGTTTCCGTGGCCGACGTTGCCCGGTCGATCGGCCCCGGTCTTGCCAAGATGACGGTGGCAGGCAAGGTCGACGGCAAGCTCGTCGACGCCAGCGACATCATCGACCACGACGCCAAGCTGCAGATCATCACGCCCAAGGACGACGAAGGCCTCGAGATCATTCGCCACTCCACGGCCCACCTGGTCGGCCATGCCGTCAAGCAGCTGTACCCGACGGCCAAGATGGTCATCGGCCCTGTGATCGACGAAGGCTTCTACTACGACATCTCGTACGAGCGCCCCTTCACGCCCGAAGACATGGTGGCCATCGAGGAGCGCATGAAGGCGCTGATCGCGCAGGACTACGACGTGGTGAAGAAGGTGACGCCGCGCGCCGAGGTGATCGAGGTATTCAAGTCGCGCGGCGAAGACTACAAGCTGCGCCTGGTCGAAGACATGCCCGACGAGCAGGCCATGGGCCTGTACTACCACCAGGAATACGTCGACATGTGCCGCGGCCCGCACGTGCCGAACACGCGCTTCCTGAAAGTCTTCAAGCTTACCAAGCTGGCCGGCGCTTATTGGCGCGGCGATGCCAAGAACGAGCAGCTGCAGCGCATCTACGGCACGGCGTGGGCTGACAAGAAGCAGCTCGAGCAGTATGTCCAGCGCATCGAGGAAGCCGAGAAGCGCGACCATCGTCGCCTGGGCAAGGAACTCGACCTGTTCCACATCGACGAAGTCGCGCCCGGCGTGGTGTTCTGGCACCCCAAGGGTTGGGCCATGTGGCAGCAGGTCGAACAGTACATGCGCAAGGTGTACCGCGACACCGACTACCAGGAGGTCAAGGGCCCGCAGATCCTGGACAAGAGCCTGTGGGAGAAGACGGGCCACTGGCAGAACTACCGTGACAACATGTTCACGACGGAGTCGGAGAAGCGCGAGTACGCGCTCAAGCCGATGAACTGCCCGGGCCACGTGCTGATCTTCAAGAGCGATCTGCGCAGCTACCGCGACCTGCCGATCCGCTACGGTGAGTTCGGCCAGTGTCACCGCAACGAACCTTCGGGCGCGCTGCACGGCATCATGCGCGTGCGGGGCTTCACCCAGGACGACGGCCATGTGTTCTGCACCGAAGATCACATCCTGGACGAATGCGTGGCCTACACGGCCAAGCTGCAGAAGGTGTATGCCGACTTCGGCTTCACGGACATTCTCTACAAGGTTGCCACGCGGCCGGACAACCGCGTGGGTTCCGACGAGCTTTGGGACAAGGCCGAGTTCGCCTGCATGGAGGCACTGCGCCGTTCCGGTGTCGACTTCATCGTCTCGCCGGGCGATGGCGCGTTCTACGGCCCGAAGATCGAATACACCCTGCGCGATGCGATCGGCCGTCACTGGCAGTGCGGCACGATGCAGGTCGACTTCAACACGGCAGAGCGCCTGGGCGCCGAGTACGTGACGGAAAGCAGCGGCCGCGCACACCCGGTGATGTTGCACCGCGCGATCGTCGGCAGCCTGGAGCGTTTCATCGGCATGCTGATCGAACACCACGCTGGCGCGATGCCCGCCTGGCTGGCTCCAGTGCAGGTTTCGGTGCTCAATATCAGCGAAGGGCAGGCGGAATATGCCGCCTCAGTTGCTAAAACGCTGCAGGATCAAGGGCTTAGGGTTCAGCTTGATCTGCACAACGAGAAGATAACGTATAAAATACGCAAGCATTCGTTGCAAAAGCTTCCCTACATCCTCGTCGTAGGCGACAAGGAAAAGGAAGCAGGAGCCGTCGCAGTGCGCGCCCGGGGCAATGTTGACCTCGGTGCCATGTCTATCGAGGCGTTCTCGCAAAAGATCGCCGAAGACATCCAGCACAAATGCTGATTGTTCATCCAAAAGGCTGTTTGTGGGCGCAAGCTCTACGGTGTTAGCTACAATTTTCGTAGCAAACTGATTGAAGGACCCTGACCATCGCTACTGCATTTCGCGACCGCCGCCACCGCGAGGAACGCCAACACCGCCTGAACCGGGAAATCATGGCCCCGGAAGTTCGCCTGATCGGGCCCGAGAACGAGCCATTGGGTGTTGTGAGCATCACCGAGGCCTTGCGCCTGGCTGGTGAGCAGGATGTCGATCTCGTGGAAGTCGTTGCGGCTGCCAATCCCCCGGTCTGCCGACTGATCGAGTACGGAAAATTCAAGTACCACGAGCAGAAGAAGGCCGCCGAGGCGAAGTCCAAGCAGAAGGTCATCGAGGTCAAGGAAATCAAGTTCCGGCCCGGTACCGACGACGGCGACTACAACATCAAGATGCGCAACATCAAGCGCTTTCTTGAAGATGGCGACAAGTGCAAGATCACGCTGCGGTTCCGCGGTCGGGAAATCACGCACCAGGAACTGGGTCTGGCGCTGCTGCAACGCATTCGCGATGAGCTGGGCGACCTGATCATGGTCGAGCAGTTTCCAAAGCTCGAAGGCCGGCAGATGATCATGATGATCGCGCCGGGTCGCAAGAAGGCCGGTGGTGTGGCAAAGCCTGCCGCAGAAGCCACTTCGGCGCCAGCAGCGGCCTGATTCGGCTGGGTTTGAAGGGATTTCGGTGCTGCCTGGGCCGCAAGGTCGGGGCAGCGCCGTGATGAAGAAGTGTCTCGGGGCCAACAAGTCTGTGGAGTATCCGCAGCGCCTCACGAGCACAAATTAAAGGAGCATGAACATGCCCAAAATGAAGACCAAGAGCAGCGCGAAAAAACGTTTCCGCGTTCGTCCAGGTGGCACCGTCAAGCGCGGTCAAGCCTTCAAGCGTCACATCTTGACGAAGAAGACCACCAAGAACAAGCGCCATCTGCGCGGTGCAGTCGCGGTCCACGAAACCAACATGGTTTCGATGGCTGCCATGCTGCCCGGTCGTGGCATTTAATCAAGACGAACAAGGAGTACTCACATGCCTCGCGTCAAACGTGGTGTAACGGCTCGCGCCCGCCACAAAAAAGTTCTCGCCCTTGCTAAGGGTTTCCGCGGTCGTCGCGGCAATGTCTTCCGCGTCGCCAAACAGGCGGTGATGAAGGCGGGCCAATACGCCTACCGTGACCGCCGCACCAAGAAGCGTGTTTTCCGTCAATTGTGGATCGCGCGTATCAACGCCGCCTCGCGTGAACTGGGCATGACCTACAGCCAGTTCGCCAACGGCATCCGCAAGGCCGGTATCGAGATCGACCGCAAGGTCCTGGCCGATATCGCCGTGCACGACAAGGCCGCTTTTGCCGGCATCGTGGAGCAGGTCCGCGCCAAGCTGGCCGCTTGATTCTGCACAGCAGGCCGCTGTCCTCGCGATGGTGGCTTGCGCCCACGGTATAAGGGCTGGCGCTTGAAAGAGCCCAGCCCTTTTTTCATGGTTCGCGCCATTCCCCTTTTTCTCCGAAGCATTTCATGAACGAGTTGGACACCCTGGTCGACAACGCCCGCGCTGCATTCGCGCAAGCCACGGCCCCGGCCGATCTCGAGAACGCCAAGGCGCAGTTCCTCGGCAAGTCAGGTCGCATCACCGAACTCATGAAGGGCATGGCGCAACTGGCCGTCGACGAAAAGAAGTCCCGGGGCGCCGCCATCAACGTGGCCAAGCAGGCCATCGAGGCCGCGCTGACGGCGCGTCGTCAGCAACTGGCCGACGAAGAACTTGCCGTGCAACTGCGCGCCGAGTCGCTCGACGTGACCTTGCCCGGGCGCAAGCACGTGGGCGGTGGCCTGCATCCGGTCAGCCGCACGCTCGAGCGCATCGAGGCGATCTTCTCCAGCATGGGCTTCGATGTGGCCGACGGCCCCGAGATAGAAAGCGACTGGCACAGCTTCACCTCGCTGAACAACCCGCCCAACCATCCGGCGCGTTCGATGCAGGACACCTTCTACGTCGACATCGATGGCGATGACGGCGTGCCCTACAACCTGCGTCCGCACACCAGCCCGATGCAGGTGCGCTACGCGCATCAACACATCAAGAAGCACGCGGCCGCCTTCGAGGCTGCCGCGGCCGACCCGACCGGCACGGTCAAGGCGCCGGAGATCCGCGTGATCGCCCCCGGCCGCACCTACCGCGTCGACAGCGACGCCACCCACTCGCCGATGTTCCACCAGTGCGAAGGCCTGTGGCTCGGCGAGAACGTGAGCTTCAAGGACCTGAAGGTGGTGTTCACCGACTTCTGCCGTACCTTTTTCGAGAGCGACGACCTGGTGCTGCGCTTTCGGCCCAGTTTCTTCCCGTTCACCGAGCCGAGCGCGGAGATCGACATCCAGTTCCAGAGCGGCCCGCTGGCCGGCCGCTGGCTGGAGGTCGCGGGTTCGGGCCAGGTGCATCCGAACGTGGTGCGCAACATGGGGCTCGACCCGGAGCGCTATATCGGCTTTGCCTTCGGCATGGGCCCCGACCGGCTCACGATGCTGCGCTATGGCGTGAACGATCTGCGCCTGTTCTTCGACGGCGACCTGCGCTTCCTGTCGCAGTTCCAGTGAACCCTCCACCGATCTAACGAGAACAGAAGATGCAATTCCCCGAGTCCTGGTTGCGCGAGTTCTGCAACCCGCCGCTGTCCAGCGCCGAACTGGCCGAAACGCTCACGATGGGCGGCTTCGAAGTCGAAGAGCGCCGTCCGGTGGCGCCGCCATTCAGCAAGATCGTCGTCGGCGAGATCAAGCAGGCCGAGCAGCACCCCAACGCCGATCGCCTGCGCGTGTGCCAGGTCGACGTGGGGCAGGGCGCGCTCCTCAACATCGTGTGCGGTGCGCCCAATGCGCGCGTCGGCATCAAGGTGCCGTGCGCGCTGGTCGGCGCCGAACTGCCGCCAGCGGACGACGACAAGGACGGCAAGCCCTTCCTGATCAAGCTGGGCAAGCTGCGCGGCGTGGAAAGCCAGGGCATGCTGTGCTCGGCCCGCGAGCTCAAGCTCAACGAAGACCATGGCGGTCTGCTCGAACTCGACGCCGACGCCCCTGTCGGCGCCGATGTGCGCGACGTGCTCCAGCTCGACGACGCGCTGCTCACGCTCAAGCTGACGCCCAACCTGGCCCACGGCCTGAGTGTCTACGGCATCGCCCGTGAACTGGCTGCGCTGACCGGTGCGCCGCTCGCGTCGCCCGCCATTGCTGCGGTGCCTGCCACGCATGCCGACACGCTGGACGTCCAGGTCGAGGCGCCCGAACTGTGCGGCCGTTTCTCGGGCCGGATCGTTCGCAAGGTGAATACGAAAGCGACCACACCGGGCTGGATGGTCGAGCGCCTGGCGCGCTGCGGCCAGCGCAGCGTATCGCCGCTGGTCGACATCTCGAACTACGTGATGTTCGAGTACGGCCAGCCAAGCCACATCTTCGACCTGGACAAGATCCATGGCGGCCTGGTCGTGCGCTGGGGCCGGGCGGGCGAACAGCTCAAGCTGCTCAATGGCAACACCGTGACGGTCGATGAGAAGGTTGGTGTGATCGCGGACGCGCGCGAGGTCGAGTCGCTCGCCGGCATCATGGGCGGCGACGCCACGGCCGTCTCCGACGACACGACCAACATCTACGTCGAGGCCGCGTTCTGGTGGCCCGAATCGATCCAGGGGCGCTCGCGCCGCTTCAACTTCTCGACCGATGCGGGCCACCGTTTCGAGCGCGGCGTCGACCCGAGCCGCACGGTGGAGATCATCGAGCGCATCACGCGGCTCGTCCTCGACATCTGCGGCGGCGAAGCCGGCCCGATCGACGACGAGACCTTGCGCCTGCCGGAGTCCAGGCCCGTGACATTGCGTGTTGCGCGCGCGGCGCGCGTGATCGGCATGCCCGTCACGCAGGCGCAGTGCGTCGATGCGCTTCGGCGTCTCGGCCTGCCGATCGAGGAGGGCGAAGGTACCCTCGTCGTGACGCCCGCGCCGCATCGCTTCGACCTGCTGATCGAGGAAGACCTGATCGAGGAGGTCGCCCGCCTGATCGGCTACAACAACCTGCCGACCCACCCGCCGCTCGCGCCCATCACCGCGCGCTTGCGGCCGGAAGCGCAGCGCAGCCGCTTTGCCGTGCGCCACCGGGTGGCGTCGCTGGGCTATCAGGAGACCATCAACTTCAGCTTTGTCGAGGCGCACTGGGAACAGGACCTTGCGGGCAATGCGAACCCGGTGAAGCTGCTCAATCCGATCGCCAGCCAGATGAGCGTCATGCGCTCGTCGCTGCTCGGCTCGCTGCTGCAGGTGCTGAAGTTCAACATCGACCGCAAGGCGCCGCGCGTGCGCGTGTTCGAACTGGGACGCGTGTTCCTGCGCGACGGCAGCGTCGCCACGACCGACAGCACCGTCAAGGGCATCCACCAGCCGATGCGCGTGGCGGGGCTGGCCTGGGGCGACGCGCAGGACGCGCGTTGGGACGGCAAGGCGCAGCGCGTCGATTTCTTCGACGTCAAGGGCGACGTCGAAGCGCTGCTGGCGCCGCTGGTCGCCACGTTCGAGCCGACCGAGCACCCGGCGCTGCACCCTGGCCGCGCCGCGCGTGTGCGCGTCGATGGCCTCGACATCGGCGTGATCGGTGAACTGCATCCGCGCTGGCGGCAAAAGTGGGATTTCGCGCACGCACCGGTATTGTTCGAACTGGACCTGGACGCCGTGACTGCGCGACCAGTGCCGTTGGCCCAGCCCGTGCCCCGACTCCAGGCCGTGGAGCGCGACATCGCCGTGGTGGTGGCCGAAGCCGTGACGCACGGCGCGCTGCTGCAGGCGATCGAAAGCGCGAGCACGCAGGGGTTGTTGCGCGAGGCGGCGCTGTTCGACATCTATCGGCCACAGGCTGCGCGCGACGGTGCCACGCCCTCGGCCGGAGGTCTTGCGCCGGGAGAGAAGAGCATGGCCGTGCGCCTGAGCTTTCAGAGCGACAGCGTGCCGCTGACCGACGAACAGATCGACCCGGTCGTGCGGGCGATCCTCGATGAACTCGGTGTGCGCCTCGGTGCGCGCCTGCGGGGATGAAAGTCATGGATTTCACGCTGGAAGCGCTGGAAACGCCGGCACTCACCAAGGCGCACCTGGCTGAACTGCTGTTCGAGCAGATCGGCCTGAACAAGCGCGAGTCGAAAGACATGGTCGAGGCCTTTTTCGAGCTGGTTTCGGGCAGCCTGATCGAAGGCAACGACGTCAAGATCTCGGGCTTCGGCAATTTCCAGATCCGCGTGAAGGCGCCGCGGCCGGGCCGCAATCCGCGCACGGGCGAGGCGATTCCGATCGGCGCGCGCCGGGTTGCGACCTTTCACGCGAGTGCCAAGCTCAAGGACCAGATCCAGGGAAGCGTCGCTGAAGACAGCGCCGGCGCGGTCGAGTGGACGGTCGGCGCCCAGTAATATCTGGTCGGGCACGCATGGGTGGGGTAACCTATGAGGTTTCGCTCGCACTGTCCTGATTTCAATGGAGAAAACACTCCCCCCGATTCCCGTCAAGCGCTACTTCACCATCGGTGAGGTTGGCGAACTGTGCGGGGTCAAGCCGCATGTGTTGCGTTACTGGGAGCAGGAGTTCACGCAACTGCGCCCCATGAAGCGGCGCGGCAACCGCCGCTACTACCAGCGCCATGAGGTGCTGATGATCCGGCGCATCCGCGATCTGCTCTACGACCAGGGCTTCACCATCAGCGGCGCGCGCAACAAGCTGCAAGAACTTGCCCAGAACGAGCGCGAACGCCGCAAGGCAGGCGACCTGACGCCTGAGGACGTGGTGGCGGAAAACTTCGACGATGAGGCCGACATCGAGCACGAAGCTTTCGAGGCCGCAGTCGAGGAAGAATTGAAGGCCCAGCCTGCCGCACCGCCGCCTTTCGATGTCACCCAGCTTGCTCAGATTCGCCGTGAACTGCTCGAAATACGTGAGCTGCTGAGCTCAGGTTACTGAAAGAGTCGGGGTATAATTTGAGGCTTCGGTGTGTGGCGCAGCCTGGTAGCGCACTTGCATGGGGTGCAAGGGGTCGAAGGTTCGAATCCTTTCACACCGACCAACATAACGTCCAAGGGCGTCCGGCTTCATCCGCCGGACGCCTTTTTTCATTGGGGAAATTGGCGAATCCCGTCCAGAGGCATACACTGAAATCCGGTGACTGCCAGCACCAAGTGGGGGTACAGAAGGGGGTACAAACCTCTTTGACCCCCGGGATGGCGGTTTTGTACCCCCAACCCTGGATGTACCCCATGCCGTTGACCGATGCCGCATGCCGCAACGCCTCCTGTCCGCCTGATCGCAAGCAGGCACGCTACGCCGACGCAGGTGGCCTCTACCTGGAAGTCTCGACCTCAGGTTCTCGCCGATGGTTCTGGAAGTTCAGGATCGAGGGAGTCGAGAAGAAATTCGCCTTGGGCTCCTATCCCGACGTGAGCCTTGCGGCGGCGCGAAAGGCCCGTGACGCTGCCAAAGCCCAGAAGACTTCGGGAATCAATCCCATACAGGCGCGCCAGGTCGTCAAGCTCAAGGCGGCCGTGAACACCGGCGATACCTTTCGAGAGACGGCGCTCGAGTGGTTCGACAAGCACCATGAGCGCTGGAGCGGCCACTACGCCACGCGCGAGAAGCGCAACCTGGAAAAGGACCTGTTTCCGTATTTCGCTGCCCGTCGCATCAGCGAAATCGAGGCCATCGAGTTGTTGGCGGCCCTGCGCCGTGTCGAGGAGCGTGGCGCTCTTGACGTGGCCAGCCGGGTGCTGATGACGGCACGCGCGGTGTGGCGCTACGCGGTCGCCACCGCCCGGGCGCCGCGCGATATCACGGCGGATCTCAAGGGCGCACTCACGCCCCACAAGAAGCGGCACTTCGCGGCGATCACCGATCCGGCCCAACTGGGGACGTTGATACGCGTCATCCGGGGTTACCAGGGCGGTCCCATTGTGCGGACGGCGCTGCAACTTGCTCCCATGTTGTTTCAACGTCCCAACGAACTTCGCGGGGCCACTTGGGCCGAGATCGATCTCGACGGGGCGCTCTGGACCGTGCCCGCTGCGCGGATGAAGCGGCGCATCGATGGCAAGCAACATGGTGATCCGCACTTAGTGCCTCTGCCCAAGCAGGCTGTGGAGTTGCTGCGCAAGCTGCACCCCATTACGGGCCACAGCACGCTAGTCTTCCCGGGCGAGCGTAGTCATGAGCGTCCGATCTCGGACAACACGTTACGTGCAGCGCTTCTGACCCTGGGGTACGGCCCGACCGTGCAGACGGTTCATGGCTTCCGAGCGACAGCCCGGACCTTGCTGGCGGAAGTGCTGGAGATCGATCCGCTGGTGATCGAAGCCCAGTTGGCGCATGCAGTCAAGGACGCCAATGGGCGGGCCTACAACCGCACGCAGTACCTCAAGCAGCGCT
>Ga0247813_10000353_pt1 | contig 47281 bp, 42 predicted proteins | sample UWRJL169409C1_FD_180719 | JGI IMG/M metagenome (GOLD analysis project Ga0247813, IMG submission 180719) | Plant litter microbial communities from Arlington Agricultural Research Station in Wisconsin, United States - UWRJ-L169-409C-1 | ecosystem: Environmental > Terrestrial > Plant litter >... | reverse complement strand
GAAGTTGGAACGAAAGAATTAGACGAAAAAGTACGTCGTATTTTACGTTTATCATTTCTTACTACTATGGACAGAAACCGTCCGTTTGGATCTTTTGGAACACAAGAGCACGCAGATGCAGGCCGTAAAATTGCCGAAGAAGGAATTGTATTGCTACAGAACAACAATAACATTTTACCAATCAACCTTTCTAAAACAAAGAAAATTGCAGTTATTGGAGAAAATGCTATCAAAATGATGACTGTAGGTGGAGGAAGTTCTTCGCTTAAAGCAAGATACGAAATTACACCTCTTGAAGGATTAAAGAAAAGAATAGGCAACCAGGCCGAAATTGTTTACGCACGTGGTTATGTTGGTGATCCAACAAGTAATTATAATGGAGTAGTAGCAAAAGTAAGTTTAGAGGACAAACGTTCTCCTGCAGAATTAACTGCAGAAGCTCTTAAAGTAGCCAAAGATGCTGATATCGTTCTTTTTATTGGAGGATTAAACAAAAGTGACAATCAGGATGCAGAAGGACACGATCGTAAAGAGTTAGGCTTGCCATACGGTCAGGATAAATTAATTACTGATTTGGTTAAAGTAAATAAAAATGTAGTTTTTGTAAATATTTCAGGAAATGCTGTGGCAATGCCGTGGGTAAAAGAAGTTCCGGGAATTGTACAAGGATGGTTTTTAGGTACAGAAGCAGGAAATGCTTTGGCTAATGTTTTGGTTGGAGATGTAAATCCTTCTGGAAAATTATCTTTTACTTTTCCTGTAAAATTAGCTGATAACGGTGCCCATGCTTTAGGAGAATTTCCTGGTGGAGATGAGGTTAAATATAACGAAAGCATTTTTGTAGGTTACCGTTGGGCCGATAAACAAAAAGCAAAACCATTATTCTCTTTTGGTCACGGTTTAAGCTATACGACTTTTGCTTACGGAAAAGTAACGGCAGATAAAAAACAAATGTCAAGCAGCGACAAAATTACATTCTCTGTTAATGTAAAAAACACAGGATCAAGAGAAGGTTCTGAGGTTGTTCAGCTTTATATCAGCGATTTAAAATCTTCATTGCCGCGTCCTATTAAAGAATTAAAAGGGTTTGAGAAAATTTCGCTTAAAGCGGGGGAAGAAAAAACAGTAACTTTTACAGTAGATAAAACAGCTTTAAGCTTTTTTGATGATAAAAAACACGACTGGGTTGCTGAACCGGGAGCTTTTGAAGCAATTGTTGGAGCATCATCTACAGATATAAAATCAAAAGTGGGATTCTCACTTCAATAATTTCATTATTTCTAAATTGGTTGGTTGTAAAGCTGCAAGTGTAAAAATTTGCAGCTTTACTTTTAAAATAATCTCACCATTTAATTATTCACCATTAAGATATTAAGAAAATTAAGCTTTGTGTTTGCTGTACTTGAAAGTTTTATTAGTAAGGAGATTAAGTATTGTATTTAATATGTATTGTGGAATTAAACTCTTTTTTGTTTGTTCTGTGACAAACTTTGCGAGCTTTTCGGTTATCTATTTAAAGAAAACTATGACTGTTTAGAAAAAATCTTATTTTAGCTCACACCAAAAAATAAAAACTAACCTTTAACCATCAAAAAATATTTTTATGAGTTCACCTTCTATTGATATTAAACCAAAAAAACATTATGAAATTCTGGACGGACTTCGAGGAGTAGCAGCAATTCTGGTTGTTATTTTTCATATTTTCGAAGCCTTTAACGAAGGAAGCCGCTTTAAACAAATTATCAATCACGGTTATCTTGCTGTAGATTTCTTTTTCCTTTTATCAGGATTTGTTGTGGCATACGCTTACGACGATCGCTGGGGAAAATTAACCCAATGGGAATTTTATAAGCGACGTTTAATTCGTTTACAGCCCATGGTAATTATGGGAATGATCATTGGAGCCATTTTTTACTATTTTCAGGCATCCAATCTTTTTCCTTTAATTGCAGGAATGGAAGCTTGGAAAGTGATTCTAACAATGGTAATTGGGTTTACATTACTTCCAATTCCGCCATCATTAGAAATTAGAGGCTGGGGCGAAATGCATCCGCTTAACGGTCCTGCATGGTCACTATTCTTTGAATATATTGCCAACATTTTATACGCCGTACTCTTTCGTAAATTCTCGAATAAAGTATTAGCAATCTTTGTTTTTATATTTGCAGCAATGTTGGTAAATTATACCGTTTTTGGACCAAAAGGAGATGTCATTGGAGGCTGGTCTTTAAACCTGGAACAAATGAATGTTGGTTTCACCAGATTATTATATCCGTTCTTTGCCGGAGTTTTACTTTCGCGTTTAGGAAAATTAATTCACTTAAAAGGTGCTTTCTGGATTTGCAGTGTTTTAATTCTGATTCTTTTTTCAGTTCCAAGAATTGGTGATGAAAACACTTTATGGATGAATGGTTTATATGAATCAGTTGTGATAATTCTTTTGTTTCCATTAATTGTTGCCATTGGAGCAGGAGGAGAAATAAAGAATCCACTTTCAATTAAAATATGCAAAGCTTTAGGCGATATTTCATATCCAATTTATATTATACATTATCCGTTAATTTACTGGTACACAGCATGGGTTATAGACAATAAAGTTCCTTTAAAAGACGGTTATATGGTAGGAATAGGTGTTCTGGTTGCCAGCATCACAATAGCTTATTTATGTCTGAAATTTTACGATGAACCTGTACGTAACTGGCTTCAGAATAAATTTCAAAAAAGAAAAATTTCTTAAAAGGAGGGACAAAGGTTCAAAGGCTCAGAGGGATAAAAGGTAAAACTTTGCTACTTTGAACCTCTGAGCCTTTGTACCTAAATAAAGATATTGAATTTCTTAATTTTGTTAGTTATAGATATTCAAAAAAGGGGTGAAACTTCATGTTTTCATCCCTTCTGCATTTATAATTTTTTGTAGAAATAAATAATTTAAAAAAATGCCAGTTAAGAACGTATAATTATCAATATCTATAATTGTAGAGATGCACAGCAGTGCATCTACGCAAAGCATATCGACAAAGAATAAAAAACAAATTGCAGATATTTAGAGTGTTTTTTTTGCCACAGATTATTAAGATTAAAAGATTTTTGAAGCATTTGAAGAAATGTAAAAAAAAGAAAGTTAATACTTACTTTTTTTATTGTTAATGTTTTAAATTTATGGACAAAAAAACAATCAAAAATGTCGTATCAAGACAATATCGATAATATGCCGATTTATCAAAAGGCAGAACAGATTTTTAAACTTACAGAAGGACTTGTTCAGGTAATTCCATTAGATAATGAATTTTTACAAGCAACAACTGTTCAGTTTATGCGTGAAAATGCAATGATTATTCCAGTGAAAATTGCGGGTGCAGAAAGCGGAGATTTATATGATTTAAGAATGGAAAATGCGGCTATAATTCGAAAAGCTGCCAGAGAATTATATGTTCAGGCTGGAAGTTTACGTTTTGAAGAGGGTATTACAGATAATGATTATATTGATTTGTTAAGAAGTGCAATTGATGAATTTCGTTTATTGTTTATTGATTGGGTAGCAAGTTTCGATCATTGGAATTATATTAAAGACAGTTGGGGATTATTTAATCCGCCAGGAGTAAATGCACACGATAAAGATCCTGACGAAGATATTCCTTTTGATCCAAAAGATTATTTTGAATCAGATGATGAAGATGATGATTTTTAAATTTGAGGATAATTTTTTTGCTACAGATTAAAAAGATTTTGAATCAGTGCCAATCCGTACAACCCGCTTTATCCGTGGGCAATTTAATTTTAAATGCACTATCTATACGCACAGCAGTGCGCCTCTCTGATATAGATGCCGAAAAGATTGATAAATACAAAAGGGATAAACAATGAAGTTTATCCCTTTTGTATTTAGTTCAATAACAAACTTAGTAACTAAGAATCTTAGTACCTCAGAATCTTAGAGCCTTAGTACCTTAAAAAAATTATTCTAAAACCAATTGTCCCAAAGCTTCTTTAGTGAAACCTTTCAATTGATCTGTTTTTCCCGCTTTAATTTTAGCTACCCAATTCGGGTCAGATAAAAGAGGTCTTCCTACTGCAACCAAATCAAAATCGCCTCTGTCGAAACGTCTGTTTAATTCTTCTAATGAAGTTGGTTCAGAACTTTCTCCTGCAAAAGCTCCAAAGAAATCACCAGAAAGTCCAACAGAACCTACAGTAATAGTTGGTGCTCCGGTTACTTTTTTAGCCCATCCTGCAAAGTTCAAATCAGATTCTTCGAATTCAGGTTCCCAGAAGCGGCGTTGAGAACAGTGTAAAATATCAACTCCTGCATCAACAAGAGGTGTTAACCATGCTTCTAATTCCTGTGGATTTTTAGCCAGTTTATAATTATAATCAGAAGGTTTAAATTGAGAAAAACGCATGATTACAGCGAAGTCATTTCCTACTTGTTTTCTGATTTCTTTTATCACTTCAATAGCAAAACGATTACGTTCCGGTAGCGTTTTTCCTCCGTAAATATCTTCACGCAAATTCGTTTCGGCTCTAAAGAACTGGTCAATCAAATAACCGTGCGCTCCGTGAATTTCGATCGTATCAAAACCTAATCTTTTAGCATCGGCGGCAGCCTGACCAAAAGCAAGAATAGTCTCTTCAATATCTTTCTCGGTCATGGTTACACCATTTCTAAAATCAGGACGGTTTAATCCTGACGGACCTTCAAAAGGAACTGGCGGAACCCATCCGGATTGGTGATTGTCCATAATTCCCATATGCCATATTTGTGGTCCCATAGCACCTCCTGCAGCGTGAACTTCGTTGATTACGTTTTTCCATCCGTTTAAAGCTAAATCGCCATAAAAATGCGGCACATTAGCATCATTAGATGATGAAGCTCTGTTGATAACAGTTCCTTCAGATAATATTAAACCAACTTCACCTTCAGCTCTTTTTTGGTAGTAAGAAGCTACTTCATCAGTTGGAACTCCGTTTGGAGAGAATGAGCGCGTCATTGGCGCCATTACGATTCGGTTTTTAAGATTTAACGTTTTTAAGTTAAATGGAGAAAACAGGTTGTTTGTACTCATAGTAATTTACAAATTAGATTGAATTAAGTTACTGAGTGCTTCAAAGGCACCTTCGTTGCGTTTATAGTAAGTCCATTGTCCAACACGTTTAGATTCTATAAATCCGGCGCGTTGTAAAATAGAGAGATATTCAGAAACAGTCGATTGCGTCAGGCCAGCTTTGGCTTGTATTTGCCCCACGCAAACTCCGTGTTCAAATCCGGCATGCTGGAGCTGATCCGGAAAATTGATTTCAGGTTCTTTTAACCATTCCAGCATTTGCAATCTGGATTTGTTGGAGAGTGCCTTAAAGATTTCTATTGGTTCCATTGTGCAAATATATCGACTTTTCCCGATATGCCAATTTACAAGATAATTATTTAATAAAAAATTAAGATGAAGGAAGGTGAAAGCGGGAGATTTTAATAAAGAAAATTTATATTTGCTTGTGAAAATTAATCTCGCAAAGGCGCCAAGACACAAAAAATAAAAGCTTATAAGAAATAAAACTTTGCGGCTCTGCGCCTTTGCGAGATTTAAAAAAAAAACAAGCCCCCAAATAAATAACTTAATCAAATTATGAAGAAAACTTTACTTATTCTAGGACTTTTATTGTGCATAATAACGACGTCAAAAGCTCAGGTTGTGGGAACCGATGTTGGTGATATTGCCCCGGAAATCGATCTTCCGGATACAAAAGGAAATAATGTGGCACTTTCCTCTTTAAGAGGAGATTTAGTTTTAATCGACTTTTGGGCTTCATGGTGCGGGCCATGCACGAAAGAACATCCTGAATTGATCAAATTATACAATACATATTCTGGCAAGTTTTCTATTTACAGCGTTTCTATGGATACTAAAAAAGCGCTTTGGACTGGAGCAATTGCCAAGCAAAAACTGCCGTGGATACAAGTGAGTGATTTAAAATACTGGCAATCTCCTGTTATTGGAGATTATAAGCTTCAATCTGTGCCTTTAAACTTTTTAGTAGATAAAAACGGAATCATCCTGGCTAAAAATATTCACGGAAAAGCTTTGGAAGATATGCTTAAAAGTTTGTTGACAGCGCAGTAAAAAACGGGAACTAATCAAAACTTTGAGTATATTGCTATTTCAAAAAAGTGATAACAATAAATGACTATATCATCATGATTCAAAGATCAGTATTCCTATTCCTTATTTTGGCTGCATTTCAGTGTAGTGCACAAACAATAGAGACTGTTAATAAGTTTAAAGCCTCTTATCAGCATTGTTTAAACAGCGGTAGCGGTATGAAAAATTGTGCGATTGAATATTACAATCAATCCGATAGTTTATTGAATGTTGCTTACAGGAATTTAAAACTAAAATTAAGTTCTAAAGAACAATCCCGATTAAAAAAAGAACAGTTGGACTGGATAAAAAAACGCGATCAGTATTTTGAAAGCGTATATTCAGATACCAAAAAAGAAGGTCATTTTATAGAAGGAAGCAGCGATTTTGATATGGTTGTTTTTGACGAAAAAGCAAATTATGTTTTTACAAGAGTAAAAGAACTTATAAAAAGACTGTAATTTGTTTTTTAAATAGTACTTAAATGGAATCAAAACTCAGTTTATCTGAATTTCGCAGAAGATTAGAAAACAATACAGAAATTGGTTCTCTAAAAGTAAACTTAAGCCTCTTTAGAATATTTCCCAGATTTGGAGAAAGCAAACCATTTTATGGACTTTTTGATGATAAAAGTTTTCGCCTGACTATCAATTCCAGAACATCGCCAACTTATTTTATTATAAGAGGAAATTACAAGAATGTCAATAATATTCTTAAAGTAAGTTATATCGTTGAACCCAACAGTAAATTTCAGTTGATCTGGACAAGATTTTCTCCGGTAGTTTTTTTAATCGTAATAAATGTCTTTTTTCTTTTTTTTGGAAGAGGACTCAGAAGAGCCACCACAATTGTAAGCTTGTTTTTGCTTATTCTCATTTTTTATTCAAGATGGAAAGAAGAAAGAAAGAGAAAAAAGCTAGAGCGTAATTTTGTCAGGATTTTTGAGATTAAGATGTAAAAGGGTTCGATTGTTTCAGGTTTTCTTGGTTTCATGTTTCAAGTTGCCTGTATTCTCAATCTCTCACATTGTTACCTTTGTCAAAGTTTTAAACTTTGACAAAGGTTGGGAAAACCTGAAACCTGAAACCTGAAACCTGAAACCAATTATTTCCTATTTGCGTTCATCGTCTGCAAGGCATTTTCCGGAGAAGAAAGATACAATTTATAAAAATCAGCTGTTGGGCCAACATGAATTTCATATGTATCAGTTTCTATTCCTTGTTTAAGCTCTAAAGCAACTTGTTCCGGACTTATACCATTTTCACCACCAATTGCTTTAGAAAACTCAGTATTTACCAAAGGAGGCATCAATTCAAAAACCTTTACAAGTGGTTGTTTTTCCTATTTTTCTAGTGAAACCCTTAATACTTGAGAATAGGAGTGAAGCGCCGCTTTACTTACCGCATAACCCGGAAGTGTATATCCGGGAGAAAAGGCAGCAATAGACGAAACGTTTACAAAAGCGGCTTCGGGTTGTTTTTGCAGCAAAGGCAGCAATTTTTCAGTCAGTCTTACAACCGAAAGATAATTGGTCAGGATTTCTTCGCTGGCTTTTTCGAATGCATTGGCATTTTCATCCGTTAACTTAAAATAGTGGGCTAACCCCGCATTGTTAATTACAATATTTAGGTTAGGAAAATCTTCATTTAACTGTTTTGTCAGTTTTAAGACATCGGCTTCTTTGTTAATGTCTGAAACGATTCCGGTTACATTTTTTAAACTCAAAACTGCTTTTTCCAGTTTTTCGGCATTTCTTCCTGTAATAATGACTTTATTATCAGCAGAAAATAGTTTTGCAATTTCGTATCCAATCCCTGATCCGCCGCCAGTAATTAGAATAGTGTTGTTAGATGTTTTCATTTTATTTTTAGTTTAAGGTTTTCTTCGTTTCAGGTTTTACTGTTTGCTGATTTAACCGCAAAGCACGCAAGTATTTTTATAATATATTATCTTGACAAACGCAATGAACGCAAAGTTTTATCAATTAACTTTACGAACTCATCTTTTTTAGATTACGGTGAATAAAATAAAAACTTGGCGCCTTTGCGAGATTAAAAAAATTTACCGAACCTTGCCGTGAATCTTTCATGCTGTGCGGTTAAATTTGTGTTCTCATTTCAAACCTGAAACCTGAAACAAAGAAAACCTGAAACAAATTTTTAAATATTTATAGCCCCTTGTCCCGATGCAATCATATAGGCTTCTTTCAGGGTTTCAGAGTAGGTGGGGTGCGCATATGAAATTCTGAACATATCTTCGTCTGTTACTTCATATTCCATTCCTATAACGCCTTGCGCAATGAGATCTGCGGCTCTCGGGCCAATGATGTGCATACCTAAAAGTTCGCCGTATTTAGGGTCTGAAAGTACTTTCGAGAAACCGTCTTTTTCTAAAGCGGCCCTCGCTCTGGCACTTGCCGAAAACGGAAATTTCCCTACACGATATTCAATTCCTTTTTCTTTCAGTTCTTCTTCGGTATAGCCTACAGAAGCAACTTCCGGCCATGTATAAACAACTCCCGGAATCAATCTGTAATTAATGTGTGGTTTTTGTCCGTTGATCGTTTCGGCTACAAATATTCCTTCTTCCTCTGCTTTATGCGCGAGCATGGCTCCGGCAACCACATCGCCAATAGCATAAATATTTTCGGCTTTGGTTTGCAGTTTTTCATTGGTTACAATTCGGCCTTTAGTATCTACTTCTACTGGAGTATTTTCTAATCCTAATCCTTCAGTATACGGCTTTCTTCCCACGGCAACCAGACAATAATCGGCAGTAATTTCTTGTGTGGCATTTGCAGTATCAAAAAAAGTAACCGTTGCATTTTTACCGTTATTTTTTGCCGATTGTACTTTATGGCTTAGTAAAATTTTGATATTTTGTTTGGTGAATATTTTTTTGAGTTCTTTTCCGAGTTCTTTATCCATTGTTGGGATCAGGCTGTCGGCATATTCAATTATGGTAACTTCAACTCCAATTCGGGCATAAATAGAAGCCATTTCTACGCCAATTACACCGCCGCCAATAATGACCATTGTTTTGGGTTTATCAGGAAGAGAAAGTGCTTCAGTCGAAGTTATAATTCGTTTTTTATCGATTTCGACTCCGGGAATTGTAGCTGGTTTCGAGCCTGTTGCAATAATGTAATGCGTAGCGGAAATAGTAGATGAAGAACCGTCTGTTGCTTTTACATTAATTTCGTTATCATTTAAAAAAGAAGCAAATCCTTCAAAAACTTCAATTTTATTCTTCTTCATCAAAAAGTTTAGTCCTGCAATATTTTGCTCTACAACTTCTGATTTTCTTTTGATGAATTGCGGAAAGTCGAGACTCAGTTTTCCTGTTATGATGCCGTGAGTAGCAAATTTGGTTGCAGCTTCATGATAATGTTCTGTGCTGTCAAGAAGTGCTTTTGTAGGGATGCAACCTACATTCGTACAAGTGCCGCCTAGTGCTTTGTATTTTTCGACGATAGCCGTTTTATAACCCAATTGCGAACATCTAATGGCCGATGCATATCCGCCAGGCCCTGAACCAATAACAATAATATCAAACTTTGTTTCCATAGAATAAAAGATTAGTTATATTTTCAAAAGAACTTTGTTGGCTTCTTTATTGCTCGTAAATAACAAGTAATAAAGAAGTCCTTTTTAAGTCTCTGAAATATAAGGAATTATATTTTATTAAGGAAGAGGCTGTATTGTTTTTTATATGATTAATGTATTGATTTAGTGTTGATTAATAATCAGTTTGGAATTTTGGAGGAAGAGGAAAAATTACAGCAGAAAATGGTATATTATATAAAAAAGGAAAAGTTCACAAAGCTTGTATTGACTTAGCTTTACGAACTTATCTTCTTTTAAAATATCAGATAAAAATATTTTCATTTGCTGTAATAAACAAATATCAGCGAACGGGAATTTTTTTTTACAAACTCAATTTAATCTTTCTTCATGATTTTTTTCACCGCCAAAATTATTCTTCAGCAATTCTCTAACCTGAAACTGGGTTTTGTTTCGGGTGATGTTTTGCCATTCTTTAAAATCAAAAAGATGAATTTTTTTTGCATTCGGGTTGGTAACAAATGAAAGCCTTGCAATCGAATATTTATAATACTTTAATTCGTGCGATATATGTCTGTTGGGCACAACAACAAGTATGGTTTCCCATTTCAGGAAATCTGTCGCCGGCGGGATATCTTCTCTTTCTGTTAAGCCAAGTGATTCAAAAAAGGCAATTATTTTTTGATCATTTAGTTTATCGATTTTTTGGTCAATGCGCTTAATAGTATTAAGAAGCGTATTTTCGTCTTTAATAACACTCATGATAATACTTTTTTTAGTTGAAATTCAAGATAAAATTACATTAAAAGACAATAATTTAACACAGGATAGCGCGTAGAATGATTCTAAATTTTTTATAGTCTAATTTTCAACATAAGTATAAAAGTATATACGATCATATTTTGATAAAATACTATTATTTTAATAGGTTTAAAAACAATATTTTTATCGCTGCTAGCTAACCACATTTTTATGAAAACTACTTCTGCCAAAGAAATACTATTGTATTTTATCTTTTTGATATCTATTGCCTCATTCGCTCAAAACAAATCAGATCGGGAATTAATTTTAATCGATAAAGACTGGCGTTTTTCATTGGGGCATTTATATGATACTAAAAAAGATTTCGGTCATGCCGAAGGCTATTTTTCATACTTAACCAAAACCGGATTTGGAGACGGACCGGCAGCCAAAGATTTTGATGACCGTGCATGGCGAAAACTCGATCTGCCACACGATTGGGCTGTTGAACAGGAATTTAGCGAAAAAGGCAGTTTCAGCCACGGATTTAAAACCGCAGGAAAAGGTTTTCCTGAAAAGAGTATTGGCTGGTATCGAAAAAAAATCAATATTCCGCAAAGCGATCATCGAAAAATTATCTCGCTGAAATTTGATGGTGTTTTTAGAAATTCGAAAGTATTTTTTAACGGCTATTTCCTGGGAACAGAAGAAAGCGGTTATAATGGTTTTGAATATGATGTGACGGCCTATGTAAATTATGGTGGCGATAATACAATCGTTGTTCGCGCAGACGCTTCGATGGAAGAAGGCTGGTTTTACGAAGGCGCGGGAATTTACAGACATGTTTATCTACAAAAAACAAACCCAATTCATATTGCTCAAAACGGAACTTATGTAACATCTGAAATTAAAGAAAATTTGGCAGAAGTTACTGCTAATGTAACCATTGAAAACAAAGGGAATTATAAAGGTCCGATTGAAGTTGTTCAGACGATTTTTGATCGTGAAAGCAAACAAGTTGGATTTTCTTTTGAAGATGTAAATGCGCCTGAATTTTATAAAACAGGTAATTATATTTTAAAATTGACTGTGAAAAATCCACTTTTATGGGATATTGAAAGTCCTAATTTATATCGTTTGATTACTCAAATTAGAAAAGACGGAAAATTAATAGACAGTTATGAAACGAGTTTCGGAATCAGAACAATCAAATTTGATCCTGAAAAAGGTTTTTTTCTTAACGGAAAAGCTATAAAACTAAAAGGTACCAATAATCATCAGGATCATGCCGGAATAGGAACTGCGTTGCCGGATGAATTGCAATATTACCGTATAAAAAAGCTCAAAGAAATGGGTTCGAATGCATATCGATGTTCGCACCATCCGCCAACGCCCGAATTACTAAAAGCCTGTGATGAACTCGGAATGCTGGTAATTGATGAAACCCGTTTAATGGGAATTAATGATTATCATCTCAATGATTTAAAACGTTTAATCGAGCGCGATCGCAATCATCCCAGTATTATTTGCTGGTCGGTAGGAAATGAGGAATGGAATATTGAAGGCGGAATTGTGGGCGAACGCATTACGAATGTGATGCAGGAATTTGCAAAAAGTTTAGACGCTACAAGACCTGTAACTGTTGGAATCAGCAGTGGTTTTAAAAGTGGTATTTCGTCTGTAGTCGAGATTATGGGCTATAATTATATGGGCAACGGCGATATCGATGCTCATAGAAATGAGTTTAAAAACCAACCCGGAATGGGAACGGAGGAAGGTTCTACATTTGCAACCAGAGGAATTTATTTTACAGATGATGCCAAACATTACCAAAGTGCATATGACAAGAAACCCCGTCCAACTTTTTATAGTATCGAAGAAGGATGGAAGTTTTATGCCTCAAGACCTTATTTAGCAGGAATGTTTATCTGGACCGGTTTTGATTATCGCGGAGAACCAACGCCTTATGGATGGCCCTCGATGACATCTTATTTTGGGATGATGGATGTTTGCGGTTTCCCGAAAGACAATGTATTTTATCTAAAATCATGGTGGGGAAGTATGCCTGTTCTGCATATCATGCCACATTGGAACTGGAGTGGAATGGAAGGCAAACAAATCGACGTTTGGGTACATTCGAATTGTGATGAAGTAGAGCTATTCCTGAATAAAAAGAGCCTGGGAAAAAAGAAAATGGAACAATACGGCCATTTAGAATGGAAAGTAAACTATACACCCGGAAAGCTGGAAGCCATTGGATATAAAAACGGCAAAAAGATTGTGACCGATATTCAAAAAACAACCGGAAATGCTGAAAACATTAAACTTTCTGTAGATGCTGAAAATCCTTCAAATGCAAATGTTTCCGTAATAACGGTTGAAGTTTTGGATAAAAAAGGGTTGCACATTCCAACGGCAAATGATGAGATTACATTTGCTATTAAAGGCGGAAAAATTTTGGGCGTAGGAAATGGTGATCCAACATCATTAGAAAAAGATCAGTTTATTGATGATATTACTCTTGTTCCTATTACTAATTTTGAAGAAAGAAAACAGGCATATGTTGATAATGCAAATCAATCTGCTTTGGATGAATCGAATGCATGGAAGGAAGCTTTTAAAGACAGAGATTATAAAAATCAGGCTTCGGCATATATTTACAGAGGAAAATTTGAGTTGAAAAATAATTTACAATCAAATAGTGTTGATTTCTTTTATAAAAAAATTGGCGTAAACGAATCGGTGTTTGTCAACGGAAATTTGGTTACTGCCAATACAGATGATCCTCAAAAATACCATCTTAACAAATCGGTTTTAAAAGAAGGAAGCAATATCATTACGATCAGGGCTTCGCCTTTGCAAAAAGTAAAAGATTGGGATGTTATGAATACAGATCCAGGAATTATCAGAGTAATAACGCCATCAGAACCTTGGAAACGTAAATTGTTTAACGGTTATGCTCAAATCATTGTTCAGAAAAATGAAAGCGGAAGCGAAGTTGTTTTATCGGCTTCCGCCAAAGGATTAAAACCGGGTGTTTTGAATATTAATCAGAAGAAAAACTAGGAATATAATTTTATACGCAGAGACATAGATTGATAGTTAAAAAGGTTAAAGAAATAAATTTGTTTCTATCAATCTATGTTTCTGTGCGTTTAAAAAATCAAGCCTTTATTAAAGAAGATTAAAAAATCAGTTACAATTCTTTCTTGACAATATTAGTTTTAAGAAGATTAGAAGTGGCCCTTGCAATTAATCTCGTTTGATCCTTATTCCAGATTTCGCATTGTGCATTTACGATTTGTTTTCCTTTTCTAATAATAGCCGTCTTTGCCAGAATCGTATCTCCAACAAAAGCAGGAGCAAAGTAATCTACAACAAGATTTATAGTCGTGTAAAAAGTTTCTTCATCAAGAGAAAACATTGTCGCGCCAATGCAATCATCGGCAATAGCAGCCGTAACCCCACCGTGCAGACTCTTCACCGGATTCGACATTTCCTCACGGACTAAATATTTAAAAGTAACCGTGCCTTCTTCGGCAACGACTACTATAGGTTTCATCCAAAGCATAAAAGGCGATGGCGACGCTATAAATTCTCTGTCAATATGATTTTGCAATACTTGTAATCTCGTTAGTTTTTCCATTAAGTTTATATTTATATTTTAATACTGGTCGGTATATTTTCATTCAAAAAAAAGCAATTTTTACTGATTGCTTTTATTCTAAGTCGTCGATGATTTTAGTTAATGAAAGCATGATGTTAGATAAGTTCGAAGAATTTCCGGTAATTTTGGCAATCATTACAGCACCTTCGATAATAGCGATTATGGTTAATGCTGTTTTCTCAGAATCAATATTTTTGGCTTTAAATTCTCCTGCTACAATTCCTTGTTCGATAAAGTTGACAAGTTTATCTTTCCAGCCAAGAATGGTATTTTCGACTTTTTTTCGCAAAACAGGATGTGTGTCGTCAGCTTCTGTAGCGGTATTAATAATAGGGCAGCCGCCTTTTGTAACCAGTAAGTCGTAATGATCAGAATATAATCTTGGGTATACCAATAGTTTGTCTTTATAAGAAGTTTGCTTTTCTATTTCGCTGGCAAAAATATCCTGAAGCTCTTTTACATTAAATTTAAAAGCAGCAATTGCCACTTCATCTTTATTTTCGAAATTGCCATAAATACTTCCTTTTGTAAGTCCGGTTGCTGCAGTAATATCACTCATAGAAGTGCCGCTGTATCCTTTCATATTAAAAAGAGGAGCCGTTTTCTCGATAATAAAATTCTTTGTTCTTTCAGCTTTACTCATAATTGGTAATTTAAACACAAATATATACCGATTGGTATAATTTTACAATTTTTTGGGGAGTTATTTTGTTTGAGGTTTTCTCTGTATTGTATTGAAAATTAAAGCAGATTATTTTTACCACAGAGTTACACAAAGTTTTTCACAAAGATTCACAGAGAATGAAAATAAAAAGAATAATCACAGATTAAAAAGATGTCGAAAATCTGTGCTGATCTTTTTAATCTGTGGTTAAAAAACTTTGTGTAACTCTGTGGTTAACTTTTTATTCTCATTTCAAACCTAAAACAAAATAAAACCTGAAACTATTTTTTTTATTTGATTTTCATAACTTTGCAAAATGAATAATCAGACAGAAACTCAGAATTGCGATTTTACTTCAGATTTAAAGCTGAAAGGTTTTAAAGTATATCAAATAAACGGAGATCAAAGTAAAATTCCGGTTTACAGCCGCAGGGATTTTTATAAGATTTGCATTAATACCAGTAAAAGTGTTATACAATATGCTGACCGCGGAATAGAAACCGACGGAACGATTCTGTTTTTCGGTAATCCGATTATTCCCTATTCCTGGGAAACTATTTCTGAAGGATACGAAGGTTATGCCTGTGTTTTTACAGAAGAATTTCTAAAAGCAAAAGACCGATCAGAAACACTTCATGAATCGCCTTTGTTTAAAATAGGAGGCACGCCCATTTTTTCTTTAAATACTGAACAAAAGCTGTTTATAGATTCATTGTTTGAGAAAATGATTCAGGAATATGAAACCGATTATGTTTTTAAAGATGATTTGATGCGCAGCTATGTCAACCTGATTATTCATGAATCGATGAAAATGCAGCCTACAGAAAATTTCTTTAAACATAAAAATGCCTCTTCGAGAATTACCTCATTATTTTTAGAATTACTCGAAAGACAATTTCCTATAGAAACAAAAAATGAACCCTTGGCGTTAAAAACACCTCAGGATTATGCACAAAGTCTGGCTGTACACGTAAATCATTTGAACCGTTCTGTAAAAGAAATTACCGGAAAGCCAACAACAGCACATATTACCGAGAGAATCATTGGCGAAGCCAAAGCATTGCTGCAACACACAGATTGGAGTATATCGGATATTGGCTATTCGCTTGGATTTGAATATCCGAGTTATTTTAATAATTATTTCAAAAGACTTACGGGAACCATACCAAAATCGTTGAGATCGTAAATTGTTTCATATTCTTAATTTTTTGTTTGAATATTGTTATTTCTGATTGTCGTTGCTAAAGTACTTTTGCCCTGAAATAATTAGTATTAACCTCTATCGGTTTTTCGCTGACTAAATATAACTTCTACAAAGCGCATTCTAGCTTTCTGATTTAGTTTCCAGCACTGATATACAAAACAAAATAATTATGAAAGAACCAGAAAATCAATTAAATGAAACTATTTTTCCAAAAGGAGATCTAGCTTCAGCGGATTATTTTACAGGAAAAGCATGGGTGAAAATGTTGGTTCCAAATGATCCGGTTTTAAATACTGCAGTGGGTAATGTAGTTTTCGAAGCAGGTGCAAGAAACAATTGGCATACACATCCAGGCGGGCAAATTCTAATTGTAACACAAGGAACAGGATATTATCAGGAAGAAGGAAAACCAATTCAGTTGCTTCAGGCAGGTGATGTTGTAAACATTCCGCCCGACCTAAAGCATTGGCACGGAGCTTCTCCGGATAGTGAATTTACCCACATTGCAATTAGTACCAATACCGAAAAAGGTATTGTAGACTGGCTTGAACCAGTAACTGACGAACAATACAATAGCTTTAAATAACTAAAGTAAAAGTGTTGTTTGGCGAGATCTAACCATTAATTAACGGTTTTGTTAGATCTTATTTAAATAAAATCAATCTCAAAAAATCTATTTATGTCAACACTTTATACTTCTGCTATTGAAGAGGGAAAAGTCCCTAATACTTTCATGACTGGTAATGTTTCTTATAAAAAACAGACCAGCAATATCCATCCGGACAATACCATGATTAAAGAAATTTCTTTTGAGCCTGGTTCGAGATGCAAATGGCATATTAATGCAAGCTTACAATTATTTATCGCAACAGACGGAATTGGCTACTTTCAGGAAAAAGGTGCTGCGATTCGTTTGCTTCATAAAGATGAGGTGGTTACCATTTTACCTGGCGTAGAACATTGGTATGGCGCAACACCTTTTAGCAAATTTTCGCACATTAGCATTATTACAGAAATAGATAAAGGAAAGGGAATTTGGTTAGAAAGTGTAACCGATGAAGAGTATTTTGCTTTTGGAAAATAGTCTAAGTTTCTAAGTTTCTGAGTTACTAAGTAAAAAACGGAGAATCTTAAAAACATATTTACAAAGAAAATTTTGCAACTCTGCGACTTTGCCTAGAAATTTTTTTTTCATGCAGATTTAAACGGATTTGAGCAGATATTATTTAAATCAAATTAAATCTGCCTAAATCCATGTAAATCTGCGTGAAATTACACGCAACATAGAGCAAAAAAAACTTTGTGTTGTAGCGCCTTCGTGGCATTTTTTAAACCTGAAACTTAAAAAAAATACTTTTAATGGAAACAAAAAACATAAAAGCCTTTGGTACAGAAGCTGCCGAAGCACCTTTACAAACATTAGACATTCAGCGTAGAGCTGTATTAGCGCATGACGTAGAAATTGAAATTTTATATTGCGGCATCTGCCATTCTGATTTGCACTCAGCAAGAAACGAATGGCACGGAACCATTTACCCAATAGTTCCCGGACATGAAATTGTGGGTCGCATAACAAAAGTCGGCGACCACGTAAAAGGTTTTAAAGTGGGCGATTTAGCCGGAGTAGGCTGTATGGTCGATTCTTGCAGAGAATGTGAGCATTGTAAAGACGGATTAGAGCAATTTTGCGATCCTGGAAACACATTAACGTTCAATTCTCCTGACGTTCATTTAGGCGGCCAAACTTTTGGAGGATATTCTCAAAGTATCGTAGTCGATGAAAATTATGTATTGCATATTTCAGACAAATTAGATCTTGCCGGAGTTGCTCCTTTATTATGTGCCGGAATTACAACTTATTCTCCGCTTAAACACTGGAAAGTGGGTCCCGGACAAAAAGTAGGTATCGTTGGTATTGGAGGTTTAGGACATATGGGAATCAAATTAGCAAAAGCAATGGGCGCTCATGTCGTTGTTTTTACTACCTCATTGTCTAAGACCGAAGATGCAAAACGTTTGGGTGCCGATGAAGTTGTATTGTCTACAGATCCGGAACAAATGGCGAAGTATGCCAAATCGCTTAACTTTATTTTAGACTGTGTATCGGCGGAACATAATATAGATTCTTATTTGAATTTACTTAAAGTAGATGGAACTCTTACATTAGTTGGCGCTCCTATGGAACCGCTTCCGGTAACGTCATTTAGTCTTTTATTAGGCAGAAGAAGTTTTGCAGGTTCCAATATTGGCGGAATTGCCGAAACTCAGGAAATGCTTGACTTCTGCGCAGAACATAATATTACGGCAGACATCGAAATTATTGGTGTAAACGAAGTAAACGATGCTTACGAAAGATTATTAAAAGGAGATATTAAGTACCGTTTTGTAATTGATATGGCTTCTTTGAAGTAACTGAGGGACTAAGGTTCTGAGATTCTAAGTTTAAACTTTTTGCCTTTGCTTTTGCTAGCTCAATTTCATTAAGTTAAACTTAAAAAAAAAATAATCTCGCAAAGGCGCTAAGACGCAAAGTTTAAATACAATATTTTTTATAATAAAATGCTTAAAAGGTCTGACTTTATAATGTCAGACCTTTTTTTATTCTTTTAAAACTTATATCATTTAATTATTTAATTTTGAAACGGAACAACTAAATCTCTTTCTTTTGCAAAAGCATTCTATTCCTGTTTTATCTGTTGGCAATATACTTGGAGAAGAAACTTTGGGGATTACCTTATTTCGTCATAGTGTAAAAGGGAGAAACGAATTCGAGCAGCCACATAAGCACGACTTTTATCTGGTGTTTTTTGTAGAGAAAGGTTCTGGATTTCACAATGTCGATTTCACACAATATACAGTAAACGATTATCAGGTATATTTTATCAGACCGGGACAAGTTCACAACTGGTCGCTTGATGTAGATACTTCGGGTTTTCAGCTGATGCTTTCGGCGGATGTGGTTAGTATTTTTTCGAATTTAGGAAAACTTCCTTTTTTTGGGCAAAGTGTTCCGTCTTGTCTTTCTTTAGATAAAAATGAATTTGAGGAATTTAGAAATCATTTGCATGAAATAGAATTACTATTGTCTGATAACGATACACTTACCAAAGAAATAGTTTTACTCCGTTTGCATTTACTGCTCAAATTATTGCAAAAGCAATATTTGAATCAATTTCCTGAACACGATTCATTGACCAAGCCTGAGAAAATAATAAAAGGGTTTACTATTTTGATTGATGATTATTTTAATAAAGAACCTTCAGTGAACTTTTATGCTGATAAATTAAATATTACCTCTAATTACCTCAATATTCTTTCGCAGAAATATTTAAAGGTTCCGGCAAGTGATGTCATAAGACAAAGAACCATTCTTGAAGCCAAACGTTTGCTCACCAGTACCGATTTGTCTATAAAAGAAATAGGCTACCAACTTGGTTTTAATGATAATACTTATTTTACCAAAGTCTTTAAAAAATATGCCGGAAAAACTCCGGGTGATTTTAAAAAATTATAATTTTTACCATCTTTCTCCGCAATATTACCGTTATCATTTTAAGTTTATAACGATTTTTGCAATGTAATAATACTGTTGATTATTAGGGTGTTATTGTAAAAACATCTAGCAAACTCAAAGAAGATAAAATATAATTTATGGAAGAGCATACAATAAGCCGAAAAAAATTCTTAGGATTAGGAGCCGCAGCAACCGGAGCCGCTTTGTTTTCGGGAATTGGAGGAAATGCCGTTGCGAAGGTTTTACCCGAAGAAAACAAAACAGCTTTAAACGAATATCTTTTAATGAATGTACGATTAGAAGATGGTTTTGAATACAACGATAAAAATGAAGTAATCGCTACTAAAACTGCACTTTATACTATTCATATTGCCAATGGTAAAATAAAAAGTATAACAGCAGGAAAGTCGGCTTTGAAATTGAAAACGGTTGATGCCAAAGGATTTTTGATGCTTCCGGGATTGCGCGATATGCACATTCATATTGATAAAACGTACTATGGCAGCGGAATCTGGAATGCAGCGCCAAGAAAAGGATATACAGTAAAAGATATGATTACGCTGGAGCAAAAGTTGATTCCGCAATTATTACCGGATTCTCAGCATAAAGCCGAAGAAGCTATTAAACTAATGCAAAGCCAGGGAAGTTATTTTGCGCGTTGCCAATGTAATATTGATCCTGTAAGCGGACTAAAAAGTCTCGAACATTTGCAGGCAGCTTTAGATAAAAATAAAGATAATTTTGGATCTGAAATTGTAGCTTTTCCGCAACACGGAATCTTATATTCAAAATGTGAACCTTTGTTAAGAGAAGCGGCTTCGATGGGAATTGATTTCATAGGCGGACTTGACCCAACAAATGTCGATGGCAATATGGAGAAATCGCTTGATGTCATGTTTCAAATTGCACTTGATAACAATAAAGGAGTAGACATACACTTGCATGAATCGATACCATCTGGTAAAGCGGCCATCGAATACATGATTAAAAAAAACGAAGAAAACACACAGTTACAAGGAAAAACCTATATAAGTCACGGTTTTGCGCTTGCGAAAATGGATGCAAAAGATCTCGAGAAAATCGCCGAACAAATGGGAAATCTGGGAATAGGAGTAGTGTCAGGAATTCCGATTGGGAAAACAATAATGCCAATTCCAACATTGAAAAAGTACGGCGTAAAACTAATGACAGGAACCGATAGTATTGTCGATCACTGGCAGCCTTTCGGAACTTGTGATATGCTCGAAAAAGCAAAATTATGTGCGCAGCTTTACGGCTGGACAGACGAGTATAATTTAAGCAGAGCTTTGCACATCGCAACAAAAGATGAAATATTACCACTTAATGATTCAGGAACAAGAGTTTGGCCAGCAGTCGATAACGAAGCCAATTTTATTTTAGTAAAAGCAAGCTGTTCCGCCGAAGCCGTAGCACGTTTACCAAAAAGAGAGGGAGTTTTTTATAAAGGGAAAAAGATTGCGGGGGATCTTTCTTAAGGTTCTGTGCTGATATTCTAAGTTTTTCAAACCTTTTGATGTTTCATAATCCATCCTTACACAATCCGATATAATGAATGAACTTAAAAAGACGCACTGTAATGCATCTCTACGATAAATTATTGTCTTTTTTTTTGAGTCTAAGAAAAAAACTCAGAACCTTAGCATCTTAGCCTCTCAGAATCTTAAAAAAAAGAAACCCCTCAAGCAATTCAACTCTTGAGGGGTTTTTGAAAATAAATAATAACCAATTAAATTTATTTTTTATCTAAATTTTGTTTTAGCAATTTCGCATGCTCTAAATGAGCGGTTAGCGGTGCTATATTATTCGATGCCCAAAGCTTAACATCATTATCAGTAGCATCTTTTGATGCTTTTTGCAATTTGTCAATTGCTTTTTCGTGACCATCGATCATCATGTCTACGAATTTTTTATCAAAATCAAGACCTGATTTTTCGTTTAATTTTTTATACTCTTCTTGTCCGTCTTCAGTTAAAGAAGTTGGTAGAGTAAAGTTTTTAGCTTTTGCCAAAGCGCTTACTTCAGATGCTGATTTAGTATGCTCGTCAACAAGCATTTTACCAAATTTTTTCACTTCTGCATTAGTACCTTTTTGTTGCGCTAATTTTCCAAGTTCAATCTCGGCTAAATTAATTTCTGCCTGATCCACTAAAAATTCAGAATCATCTTCTTTATTATTAATAGTATCAAATTTTGCTTCGTTTGCATCTTCCGCTACTTCTTTAGGATCTTCTTGTTTGTTTTCATTTTTACAAGAATTTAAAGATAAAATAAGTAATCCTGCTCCTAAAATTGCTGTTCCGGCTAAAAGTATTTTTTTCATGATTTAATCGTTTAAATGTTATAATGTAAAATTATTCAGATTGTGTGAAGAATGTCTTACAGTATTTTTGAATAATGTTACAGGATTTGAATTTTAACAAATAATGCGTGATACAAATAGTATTATATTCGCAAAACAAAAAGCGACATCATTTTAACCGAATCAAATTATCCTATGATCACAAACAATAAAGTATCAAGAATATTTATCGCATTCCTGCTTTTGGTTTCCATTCATTTATCTGCACAAATAACTTATACAGGCTTTATAGATAAATATCCAATAGAATTTATAACTGATATTGATTCTGAAGGTTCGGGAAATGCCATTTATGCTTATACAAATTACGATACACCAATTCAAATAAGCGGAACTCTTAAACAGGGAATACTAACCTTTTATGAAAAAGATAAAAATGGTAAAGAAACTGCACAATTGATTTTTGAAAATTTCGACTCCAAAAACAAAAAGCTGGAAGGAAAGTGGCAAGATTTAAACACAAATAAAGAACTTCAAATTAGTTTAGTGAAAGTGTTTGAAATTGACGATGCAGGTTCTGAATGGAAAAATAAAGAAATTTTGCAGCCTGTTTCTTTAAAGGGGAAATATTTTAAATTGGTGCTTTCAAAAAAGAAAGATGATTCTCCCATGATAACCGGAATTAAAATTCTGGAAAAAAAGACAGACAAGCTAATTCAGCAAATAGCATTAGAATGCCAGTTATGGGGACTAAACAATATAATGGTTGATGATTATAATTTTGACGGTATAGAAGATTTCTCTGTTTTTGAATCCAGTTATGCCGGCCCTAACACTTCAAGATTGTATTTTTTATATAATCCTACAACAGGCAAATATTTTGAAAGCAGTTTTAGCGGAACTTCGTTACAATTTAACAGCAAAACAAAGAGAATTTCAGAACACAACCAATGTTGTGCAGGCAGAAGTGTTATTACTGCAGAATATAAAGTGGTGAACAATAAAATGGTTTTAATAAAGCAAACCTGTATGGAATACGATGATAAAACGGGAGATTATAAAAAGGTAAAATGTGATTAAGTTTTTTTTGGATTGCGCTTGATTGTGCAATGAATTTAGAGGTTTGAATCCCAGCTGGCGAGCATCTTACATATTTACACTTAACCCTACAATAGATTTACAATTCAAATTGTTCCCAAACATAGGTATTGCAGACTTGTTGCTCTGAAAGAGCTTTAGCAATAGCATGGTGCCAAGCACTATGAACAAGAACATTCTTTTTTTTAGCCCTGTAAGGGCGAACGCTTAATCGCAAAAAAATCTTCATTAAATTATATTATTATTTTCTGACAAAGTCATCTTTTCTTAAAATATATAGTACTTATTTTCTTTTGTCTTTCAGGACGATTATCTCGCTTAATTGAGTTCTTATTGCATTGTATTACGCTAAATATTATTAGGCTTTTAGCCTGTTTTTAAGCCTTCGAGCACTTCTGTTGCCTCCAGTGAGCATAAAGTTGTTGGAAATCTAAATAATCAAAAACGCATGTCTGACCGTTTTCAGCAAAAAGATAGTTATAAAGTTTACATCAAAAGTTTTGTTCAATAGTATATATTTATAACGACTAAAACATAACGCCCAAAAATAACCACAAATGATTAATATAGATTTTAAAAAAGAGAAGGGTAAAATTGATGAAATTATCAATAAGGCTTTAGCAGATTATCAAAATGAAATAGATGTCATTACTATTGAAGACTGGACTTTAAAATCTAAAGAATTATTTATAGACAGATCCTATAATGGATATAATTCTCAAAGTACACAATTCATCAATAATAGTTTTCCGGATGTTACAAGCGCGGTAGACAGTAATGCGAGATTGATATTGTATCTGTATACATCAGAAAGAGATTTTGAGTTTGATTTGATTAAAAAACAATTAATCGAAAAAATTAAAAAATCTATATAACAGAAGTTTTGCAAAAGCTATTTGCAAATTAGGAATTACAAGGCTTATATAACAAAAAGTAAAGAGTTATCTAAAAACTGTTGAACTTTTCATGTCTTTTAATGATAATTGATATTAATTTACTAAGTTCGTGTCGAAATTTAACAAAAAGAATCCGCACTAAAACTTCAGTAGCTTATGAAAAAAAAATTACTCTTCTTTTTATTTATTACCACAGCCGTATCAGCTCAAAATGGTTATCAGGAACATATTGTAATAGATAAATCTTTTGGTTCTCAAAATCCACAGGCGGTTGCCACGGCGGACATTAACGGAGATGGTTTTTTGGATATTGTTACCGTTGCAGGCGATGAAATTGTTTGGTATGAAAACCTAAACGGATCAGGTGATTTTAGCAAACCTATAACAATTTCAGACGCTTCGGGAGGAAGAATTGATGTTTTTGATGTCAATAAAGACGGATTTTTAGATGTAGTTTTTACGGGAAAATGGTCTGCCAAAGGCGATGGTGTTTACTGGATAAAAAATACAGACGGGCAGGGAACTTTTAGCAGTCCTGTTTTAATTTATGCGGCTAATAATATTAGCGATACGGGTTTAAGCGCTTATCAGATTATAGATATAGATAATGACAATGATCTCGATATACTTATTATGACCGCAAATAATTATTCAAGCAGTTGGTTAAATTGTTTAAAAAATGATGGTTCCGGTAATTTTAAGATTTCAACTCTTATTACAGATTTTTTGAGCTTTTCTGCAATAGATATCAATGGAGATAAATTGCCGGATCTGGTGATTAGATATACCAATCATTTAAAAACATTTATACAGCAAACTGACGGTTCGTTTACTTCATTGGCCACGATAACCCCTTTTTCGATGGAGAAGAAATTTCTGGGTGAGGATATTGATAATGACGGTGATCAGGATATTGTTTTTGTTTATGACAACGGAGGTTCAGTAGATATAAAATGGTACGAAAATAAAGATGGAAAAGGGACATTTAGTGGCGCTAAATTTTTAGTGAATGTACCAGAATTTTCTGGAATCTATAATGCGGAGTTTTATAGAATTTTATTAACAGATTTTGACGCAGATGGCAAAAAAGACATTCTGTTTTACTATACCAAAGCAAATAAAGTAAGTTGGTTTAAGAATAATGGCGCCGGTACTTTTGGGGCAGAACAAATTATAAAATCGATTTCATCGCGCCTTTATAGTTTTGCTGCAGGCGATATGAATAACGATGGCAGCAAAGATGTAGTCGCTATTTTAAACGATGATGTTGTTTTTTTTAAAAATACTGAGGGAAAAGGTGTTTTTGAGGAAATAAAGGTTTCGAAATATGCCTATGGAATTCATAAGATAGTTAGTGGAGATCTTGATGGTGATGGAGACATTGATATTGTATCAACATCTTATAATAAAAAAATTACGTGGTATAAAAACACAAATGGTTTAGGCGATTTTTCGGGAGAACAATTTATTATCTCAGATGAGATAAACATACCTGGTGATCTTTTTGTTATGGACATTGATAATGATGGTGATTTAGATGTAGTGGCGACAAGTTTAGTATACGGTTCTCCTGATGTTGTTTCCATTTTTTGGTCTGAAAATGATGGAGCAGGAAATTTTTCGAAGCAGCGACTTATTGCATCAGGTTCAGATGCAAAGTACATACTTTTTACAGATGTTAATAAAGATGGAAATATTGATGTAATTGCTACTTTAAGCAGAGACAAAGTATATTTAATTAAAAATTTAGGAAAAGGGGCTTTTGCAGAAAAAATAGCATTGCCATATAACAGCACATCTGATATTAATAATTGTTTTATAGAGGACTTTAATCAAGACGGAAATATTGATTATGCTGTAGTAGATTATGGAAAAATATTTTGGTATGAGAATGACGGATCCGGAAATTTCACCACAGAACATGTTAAGGATATTACTAAAGAAAAGGTATACATTCTTTATATGGCTGATTTAGATAATGATAAAGATCTTGATTTTGTATATCGTGATAGCAATAGAAATGTTGGCTGGTTCGAAAACTTAGACGGAAAAGGCAATTATGCAGTAGGTAAAATTTTATTTACAAGTGCAAAAGCAATTTCGACATTATCTTTATATGATGCTGATAGTGATGGAGATATTGATATTGTATACAATATGATAACCGAAACGGCTACAACATGGCATGAAAATTTAGGTGCCGGAAAAATGTCACCTGCTAAGGTTTTATCCAGTACGACTATGAATTTAACACCCGATACATTTGCTGATTTTAATGCAGATGGGCGTTTGGATAAATTTGCAGCTGATATCAAGGAGGATAAAATAGCCTGGTATGAAAACCTGGGACCTTTTAAAAACACCATACGCGGAACAATTCGTTTAGATATTGATAATAATGGCTGCGACAGTAATGATCCAAAAGCTCCGTTATTATTGGTTTCTACATCAAACGGAACTAATACATTTTCGACATTTACAAAACAGGACGGAACTTATGATTTTATTGCAGATGTCAATACTTACACAACTTCTGTAGTGTCATCGCTAAAAGAATATCCTGCAACACCTGCTAAATATGTCTCGACATTTACGGCCAAAAATCAAAACGAAGTAGTAGACTTTTGTTTAGAACCAAGTTCATTATTTGAAGATTTAGAAATTAGAATGTATCCTTACGGAGAACCAAGACCGGGATTTACATCAAAATATAAAATTCATGTTACTAACAATGGTACAAAAGTCAAAAGCGGTTTGTTATCCTTGAAATTTGATGATTCGAAACTTGAATTTATTTCTTCAGGAGACCAGATAGATTCAAAAACAGCTAATACGATTCAGTTTGCTTATAAAGATTTGAAAGCATTTGAAACAAAAACGATTGATGTAACCTTTAAAGTTTTTACAATTCCTACTACAACTTTAGGAGATAAACTATCTTTTAATCTTGCGGTGCCTGTTCCTGCAGATACTAAACCTATTGACAACGAATATGTTTTAAAGCAAATCGTTGTAGGCTCATATGATCCAAATGATATTCGAGTATTAGAAGGAGAAGAAGTTTTGATAGACAACGCCGATGAATATCTGCATTATATTATTCGTTTTCAGAATAAAGGAAATTCGTATGCACAAAGAGTTAGAGTTTCAAATCTTTTAGATGATAAACTGGATTGGACTACTCTTAAAATTGAAAGTTATAGTCATAATAATACCGTAACCATAAAAGATGGTAAAGAAGCTGATTTTACTTTTGATGCCATATACTTGCCTAGTGCTATAACAAACGAAGAAGCATCAAATGGGTATATTGCTTATAAAATCAAACCAAAATCAAATGTTTCGCTGGGAGATATTTTTAACAATGACGCAGCTATTTTCTTTGATTATAATCCTGATATCAAAACCAATACAGTGAGTACCAAAATTGTAGACAAACAGTTGGGTACTGATGATTTTGTCATCGAAAGTATTATTGCGTATCCAAATCCAACCAAAGGATTGTTTACTGTCCAGTCAAGAGAAAATACAATACAAAAAATGGTAGTTCATAATACTTTAGGACAAGTTGTTTTAAATTCAAAACAAAGCAATAGTGTTGATTTGTCTGCTTTAGTAAACGGAATTTATTTTATAACCATAACAGATAATAACAACAAAAGCACAACAATAAAAGTGGTTAAAAACTAAAAACTACTTTCTTTTTAAATTGTAAAAATCCCATTCTGCAACTGTAGAATGGGATTTTTTTTAACTACAAATATTCCACGTAGATTTAATTATGAAAATAAAACCAAGAATTATATAACAGAGAATTCCTGCTTTTTGAAGAATTTTGGGTATAAGATATTTCTAAATCATTAACCTTAAATTTTTTCAGTCATGCCAGATGCAAGAATTCAAAACGAAAAACAGTACCAAGCTCTTTTAGAAATAGGCTATAGCAAAGAAAAAGCAGCCCGAATCGCTAATACGCCTGATGCAGGTGAAAAAGGAGGAAGGGCAAAACCTTATGATGAATGGACTAAAGCCGAATTGTACCAACAGGCCATGAAAGTGGGAATCCCGGGACGTTCTTATATGAGCAAGAAAAATCTGGTTCAGGCATTACGAAATAACTAAAAAATACAGCAATAATTAAATTATAAAATAAAAAGCCACAAGAGGATTGATAAACAGAATATATCGGAAAATAAACTCTTTTACATCCTGATCCCGATCGCAATCGGGAGTGGCTAATAAATAACAAAACGACCATGAATGCAGCTGCAAAAACCGAAAAACTAATGAATCAATTGATCAAAACACCGCATTTGGTGATTGAGAAATTAGATTTAGTTTACATCAATAATCAAAGGCTGCCTATAGAACGATGCAAATGCGATGATGGTTTTGTTTATAAAAAAAACGGAAGATGCATTAAGCGAAAAAGCGAACTGAAACGCTTTAGCAGTCTGGTGCTTCCGCCGGCCTGGGTAAATGTTCAGATTTCGGATCTTCCAAACGGACATTTGCAAGCGGTAGGTTTGGATATTAAAAACCGAAAACAATATAGATATCATCCCAAATGGAATTTGATTCGTAATCAAACCAAGTTTTATAAAATAGCCGAGTTTGGAACCAAACTGCCTTTGATTCGAAAACAAGTCGATGAAGATCTGGAAAAAAAAGAATGGTCGAAAGAAAAAGTGGTAGCATTAGTAATTCGTTTAATGGAAGAAACCCATATTAGAATTGGAAATGAAAAATATGCCAAAGACAATAAGTCATACGGACTTTCAACTTTAAGAAAACGCCACATCAACATCAATAAAAATTCACTCCGATTTGAATTTACAGGAAAAAAAGGAGTACAGCATACCATTACAACCCGAAATAAAAAATTGATAAAATTGGTTAGTCGTTGTGAAGAAATCCCGGGTTGGGAAGTTTTTAAATATTATGATAAAAACGGCGAACGAAAAGTATTAGACAGCCATATGGTCAACGAATATCTGCATGAAATTTCAGGAGAATATTTTAGTGCAAAAGATTTTAGAACCTGGGCAGCGTCGATCGTGTTTTTTGAAACCTTAATGGAAATTGGTACAACAACTGACGAAAAAGAAATCAAGAAAAATATTTTATCCGCCTTTGACACCACTGCTCAAGCTTTGGGAAATACCAGAAATGTATGCAAGAATTATTACGTTCATCCTTTATTGGTTTCAACCTACGAAGATGGTTCGATAGAGCAGTATTTCGACAGAGCAAAAAAATGCCGAAGCAACAGAGAACATTTTTCGCACAGCGAAATCGCCTTTTCAGAATTAATTCAAAATTATCAGATCAACTTGTTGTAAATCAGGTTTGATTGTGCTAACAAAATATTGTTTAGAGTTAATACATCTCTTTAAAAAGTATGAAATTTGAGTAACAAACAAAATCATTATTAACTAAAATCACAAGCTTATGTTACGTTATACAGTCATTTTTGTTATTCTTGCGATCATCGCCGGAATATTTGGTTTTGGTGGAATTGCCGCCGGAGCCGCAAGTATCGCTAAAGTTTTATTCTTCATATTCTTAGTTTTATTCATTATATCTCTAATTAGCGGAAGAAAAAGTATTTAGTCAGCAAAATTAAATAACAAGTAAAAAACGACACATATATCTCGGTAAATGTGTCGTTTGCATTTTAAAAAAAAATAAAAAAAATTATGGGAACTAAAAGCGGTGCTTATCAGGATGTATACATCAAAAGAGATGATGAGATGGTAAGCTTAAAAAACGATGTGACAGATTTCTGTGAAAAATATATAAAACCTGTTCATCCTGAAAATTGGGATTGGTCGACACGCGATTTCGATAATCCGGAAAATGATCCTACTGTGGCCGAAGCAAGAGCGATAGGAAACGTTGTTTTTAACGATTTAAACGATCAAAAAGAAACTGCTGTCGATTTGTCTACGATGAACAATGTTGAGTCGATTAAAGCATATTTAAATCCAACAAGCAAATACGAAGCTTTTAATATGGAAGAATTTGCTTTTGCATTGAAAGTCGAACTCGAACATGGGAAAATTAAAGATGTTAATGTAACCAATAATCATCCGTTTTTAACGGCTATGATCGCATTGGCACATATGACCGAAAGTTTGACATATTACAAAAGACTGAAAGTAATGGAAGCTGAAGGCGAAATTTACGAAATCATGCGTAAAATGGAAAAAGTACAAACCGGTAAAGACAAATTATTAGATGAACTGATAAAAGCCGAAGAAGAATTAAAAGAGGCAAGGGCAGGACTGGCAGAACGTCTGGAAAAAATGGATGATATTCCCGTTTTGGAAATTATTGGAGATTAAGGTTTAAAAAGAAGAAAGAACAAAGAAGAAAGAACAAAGAATATAGAGTATAGCACAAAGAATATAGGGCAAAGAATATACTGTAAAATAAAGGTTCAAAGAAATAAAACGACAAAGCTTTTAAACTTTGAATCTTTATTTCTTTGAACCTTTGTCACTTTATTAAAATCGTTCGAGTCTTTACTCTTTACTCTTTCTTCTATATTCTCTCCTCCTAAAATTTCCTCGGATCATTATCAGGATATTCTACATCTTCTTTTTCCTGAACATCATCTTCGATATATTCAGTTTCCTCTTCCTCTTCTTCGTCATCGATATCTTCCAGGACATCTTCTGTTTCATTAAAATCTTCTTCCTCTCTTTCCAGAGAAGCGTCAGACGGATTGTCCAATTCATCATCTACATCGTCCACATTATTACCGTTTTGATCCAGTTCTTCTTCGTACAAATCATCGGTATTAGAGTTGAGGTCATTTTCGCTATGAAAATCATCCGTTAGATCATCTTCATCATCTGTAAGTTCGTCCGGGTTAGGAGTATCGGGATTATGACCGTTTCTAACGGTGTAACCACGTTCAGCTATTTCGCTATTATCAGTATCGCTTTCTTTCATGTCGTCGATATCGTATAATTCTTCGTTCATAAGATTACTTTTGTCCGTATTTTGATTCTGATTTTCAGGAACTCTGTTTCCTTGTATCATGCTGTTTTTTTGATCTGTAGTATTCATGACGTTTCGTTTTTAATATTACTATATACAAATCTAATAACGAAAGGAGGCAATTCTATTATAGAATTATAACAGGTAATTGTATAATTAACAGATGGTTAGGTTTGTGCTTATTATTACAAAAAAAAAGACCATTACCCTGTAATAGTCTTTTTAGCATTTTTGTTTAATGATTTCAAAATCATTAATTATCGTTTCTTTCTAAGTCGTCATCATCAAAATGATCTTCATCTTCGATATGCTCTGTTTCGTCAAGATCATCAGCGTCAATAATTTCGAATTCCTCATCCGGATTATTACTGATATAATCATCTTCATCAACAACTTGTTCTTCGTTAGGAACATTTTCGTTTCTAATGATATTGTCTTTTTTAAGAAGTTTATCAATAGCATTATCGATTAAAATTGTGGTATCAATATCTAAATGTCCTCTTTGGTATTTTTGTTGAAAATAAAGTTCAGCTTCCTGATATGTTTGGTCTATATGTGTTTCCATTATACTGTTTTTTTTAAAATTATGATACTACAAATCTATCTCTCAATCTTAAAAAATAACTTACAGAATTCTAAAATCTAGTTGCATAATATGCAGGTGTTTAGAATGCAACTTTAGTAAATAATCATATAACTTGTCTGATTATCAAGGTGGTAATTTTATCTCATATTAATTAACAAAAATTATCGCCATGAAAAGTACAGATAGTAAAAACGAGACCGCTTCTAAACCAGAAGCCAAAAAAGGAGTAACAAAAGCAAAATCAGATGCAGCGTCCGGATTGACGGAATTGTTCGAAGATGGATTAAAAGACATTTACTGGGCAGAAAAAGCTTTGACTAAGGCAATACCCTTAATGACTAAAAACGCAACGTCAGCAGACTTAATTGAGGCTCTAAACAGCCACTTGACCGAAACCGAAGAACATGTAACACGATTAGAACAGGTTTTTCAGTTAATTGGGCAAAAGGCTTCGGCTAAAAAATGCGATGCAATGGCAGGCTTAATAGAAGAAGGAAAAGGAATTATTGAAGAAACCGAAGTTGGAGTTGTACGTGATGCAGGTATTATCGCAGCAGCGCAAAAAATTGAGCATTACGAAATTGCTACTTACGGTACTTTAAGACAATTTGCAGAAACACTTGGTCTGACTGAAGCGGCCGGTATATTGGAGCTAACATTAGACGAAGAAAAAGGAGCCGATAAAAAATTAACCGAGGTTGCGGTAAATGCCATAAACATTGAAGCTGCCGAAGCAGATTAATTTTGAACAGAACAATCTAAAAAGTGCAGCTTTACGTTGCACTTTTTTTAGTTTATAATTTTAAAATAGAAATTATGCCAGAAGGTCCGTCAATAATGATTTTAAAGGAAGAAGTGCAGCAATTTTCAGGAAAAAAAATAATAGAAGTTTCTGGAAGTAGTGCTATTGATATGGAGCGTCTTCAGGGTAAAACCATTAAGGATTTTAAAACGTGGGGAAAGCATTTTTTAATTTGTTTTGATGATTTTACTGTAAAAATTCATTTACTCATGTTTGGAACTTATCGAATAAACGAACGAAAAGAAGCCAAACCAAGATTGAGTATGATTTTTTCTAAAGGCGAACTCAACTTTTATACCTGCTCTGTCAAAATTCTAGAAGGCGATATTAATGAACATTACGATTGGAGCGAGGATGTAATGAATGAAAATTGGAATCCAAAAAAAGCAAAACAAACCCTGGATAAAAATCCGGACGTAATGATTTGCGATGCTATTCTTGATCAGAACATTTTTTCGGGAGTAGGAAATATTATCAAGAACGAAGTTTTGTACCGATGTAAAATTCATCCCGAATCTTTGGTGGGTAAAATTCCGCAAAAAGATTTAAAAAATATCATCAACGAATGTTCGGTTTATAGTTTTGAATTTTTGAAATGGAAGAAAAAAAATGAATTAAAAAAACACTGGCTCGCTTACACAAAAAAAGTTTGCGTTCGTTGTGATCTTCCCATTCATAAAGAGCAAACAGGAAAGCGGAGTAGGAGAAGTTTTTTTTGTACCAACTGTCAAAAACTACACAAATGAAAAATCAGGTTTTAATGGGCTGTTCAAGCTTCAATAATAGGTTTTGGAAGGGAATTTTCTACCCTGACAACTTGTCACAGTCAAAGTGGTTCGAGTTTTATTACCAGCATTTTAACACGTATGAGTTCAATGGAAGCTTTTATAAGTTTCCAACGGTCAGAATATTTCAAAATTGGTATAATAAAACACCCGAAAATTTTATTTTTTCTGTAAAAGCACCAAAAGAAATTACCCATTTTAAAAAATTTATTGATTGTGAAGACCGAATTAAAGAGTTCTATACTATCTGTGAAACGGGCTTAAAAGAGAAATTGGGCTGTATTTTATTTCAATTTCCGCCCAGTTATAATTTTAGTCCTGAAAAACTCGCTCAAATCATTCAAAATTTAGATGTAAAGTTCAAAAATGTAGTCGAATTTCGTCATGAAAGCTGGTGGAATGAAAAGGTATGGAATGCTTTCCGTGAACACAATATTACGTTCTGCAGTGTTAGCCATCCCCAATTACCCGACACTATTTTTACAGATTTTCCGCTTATTTTCATAAGACTTCACGGAAAACCCAAGATGTTTTACTCGAGTTATTCAACTAAAGAATTACTTGATATAAAAGACGCAATACTTTTAAAATCAGCGTTTGTGTATTTTAATAACACTGCAAGTGAAGCAGGTATTTTGAATGCTTTAGAGCTAAAACATATGTTGGAATGAGGTTTTTGATTTTAACCGCAAAGAGCGCAATCCCGATAGCTATCGGGATACGCAAAGTTCGCAAAGTTTTTTAGCCACAGATTAAAAGATTAAAAGGATTTTTAAATCTGTATAATCTTTTAATCTGTGGCTAACTTTTTTAAATTCTTAGCGAACTTTGCGGCTCCAAAAAAAAGCCCGCCAAGAAATAAATCTTAGCGGGCTTTGCGTATCCAGATAGCTATCGGGATTGCGTTCCTTGCGGTTGAATTCAAAAAAAACTACAATTTTAAATTACCTTCAATACCGTCGTCCATTGTTTTTCCTGTTACAAAAGCTGTTGCCATTTTAGCAATTGCAACCATTTTTCCGTTTTTATTATTCCAATAATATCCATCTTCCGGAACAACTTTTATAACGCTTAAGTTAGGATCATCTTCTCCTTCGGGCATCCAGACTTTCACGATAGGATCCCATAATTCCTTAATTGTTTCTCTATCGTAGGATATACTTGCGGTACCGTGTAAGGTCAGGAATTTATCATGTGGTTCAGCGAAGAATAACTCTACCTGAGGGTTAAGGCTAATCTCAGCGTTATGACTGCTGTTTCTGTCTGATAAAAACCAAAGCTGGCCTAAATCATCAATTTTTTGTACAGACATTGGTCTTGATTGTAGTCTGTATTCGTTATAAGTACAAAACATACACGTTTTAATGTTTTCTGCAAGATCTTTTATTTTATCTACAGCAAATTCGTTCGTAAGGTCTTTATGATCTCCCATGACTTTATTTTTTATGATTTATTAAATGATTTTTCGATTAATGTTCTCATTTACTGAGTACTATAGTAAGTGTTTTACTATAAACTTGATAATAGTAAAGTTGATAATTTTATGACTTTTGAGCTTACACAATTAGATTTAAAAATTATGAGATTTCAATTACTAATTTCTTTATTGATAATTTAAAAGGCATTGATTAATCTAGAAATTTGGTTATCTTTGAAGAAGAAAAAAAATCCAAATTTAGAAATACCATATGACTGATTTTACTATATTTTATACTGATGATGATGAAGACGATTTGAGCATTTTTACAGATGCAGTAGAATCATTATCAAAAAAAATACAGCTTCAGACCTATTCTGGAGGCGAAAAGTTATTGAATGCTATTTACAATCCGCCGCCAACACCACATGTTGTTTTTTTAGATTTGAATATGCCGGGTAAAAATGGATTTGATGTTTTGACTGAATTGAGAAATTCAAAAGTAAAAAATGATATTCCGGTAATTATTTTCTCGACTTCAAACGAGCCAAGTATCATTGAAAGATGTCGTACACTAGGGGCTAGCTACTTCATTACAAAACCTGTTTTGATGAAAGACATCATTAGATCTATTGAGCACGCATTAGAAATCGATTGGAAAAAATTCAATCCAACCGCTCAAAACTTTGTTTATAAAACGTAATTAAAGTATTATAATTCAGGAATGTAGATGTCAAAAGTGGCGCCTTTGCCTTTTTCGCCACTTGCTGTAATAAATCCTTTATGGTTTTCTACAATCTTTTTTACAATTGCAAGGCCAATCCCTGTTCCAGCAAATTCAGTTTCTGTATTCAGACGTTTAAAGACCTCAAAAATACGCTCCTTGTACTCCGCATCAAAACCAATTCCGTTGTCCGAAATTTTCATGTGATAGTACATTCTTTCAGGATAATTTATGTCTTGTTTAATGCTTTTTCCGATGATTTTTTCGGCACGAATTTCAATAACAGGATCAATATTCTTCTTAGAGAATTTTAAAGCATTCCCAATCAGATTATGCAGTAATTGTCTGAACTGAAACGGAATAATAGTTGCCTCCCCCAAAGGATGAAAATTAACAAAAGCATTCTTTTCTTCGATACGATCCGAAAAATCACTTAGTATTTCCTCTGCAATATCATCCAAATTGGTTTTTACAAAGACCCTTTCGGCAGAGTTTGTTCTTGAATATTCTAAAAGATCCTGAATTAAAGTCTGCATTCTTTTTGCCGAAACTTCAATTCTGCTTAAATAGGTTTTGGCTTTCGCCGAAATATTCTGCTCGTCTAAATCAGACAATCGGCTTGCAAAAGTTTGAATTTTACGCAGCGGTTCCTGTAAATCATGGCTTGAAATATAAGCGAAAGACTGCAGCTCAATATTCATATTAATAAGATCCTTATTTTTAAGTTCAAGCTGTGCTGTGCGCTCCTGGACCTCTTTTTCGAGTTTAGATGTAAAATCTTTTTGATCCTGAATATCAGTGCTTGTACCCACCCACATTTGAATTTTTCCCTGATCATCTTTTTGCGCAATTGCCCTGCTTAATTGCCACCTGTATTCGCCATCATGACGACGAAAACGATGCTGCAGTAAAAAATCATTTCCGGTTTTTATAGCTTCCATCCAGGTATTTACATTGGCTTCCCGATCCTCAGGATGTACAATTTGCAGCCAGCCTTTTTTCTCAATTTCATCAACAGGAATTCCGGAATAGGTATAAACAGATTCATTAAAATAATTAAGATTACCCAATGCATCACTGGTCCAGATATGCTGTGGCATAGAATCAGCAAGCAATCTGAATTTTTCTTCGCTCTTAATCAAAGTTTGCTGGCTGTTTTTTTCGTCTGTAATATCCATTATCGTTCCCAGCATTTTTACAGGATTTTTACTCTCGTCAAAAAATATTTTACCATGTGCTTTTATCCAGCTCACAGAATTATCGGGTTTAATAACGCGGGCTTCATATTTATAAATACTGGTTTTAAGAGCCACTTTATAAGCTTCCTCTAAAATAATTGTATCATCAGGATGAATCTGACTTCGAATTTCCGGGCGTGTTATTTTTACTGTTTTATCATGCCCAAAAATGGCAGCAAGGTTTTCTGAGTAAATTAAATCCTGCGTTACAAGATTTACATCCCAAGTTGCAATTTCAGCAATTTCTGCAGCTAATCTGGCACGTTCTTCGGCATTTTCAACCTTTTTACGGGCTTCAACTTTTGAGGTTACATCGTTTACTGTCACCATAACGCCGGAAGCTTCACCTTCTTTTTCGAGTAAGGGAGTGTATTGATAATCAAGATAAAACTTTTTGAGTTTACCTTTAATATTTACATACGCAATAGCTTCATTTTCACGAACAATTTTTTTGTTCAGTATAACTTGATCCAGTAATTCGGGATATTTTTGTTCTAATAATTCGGGGAATACCTCGGTTATAGGTTTTCCAATAGTTTCTTTTTTCTTTTTTTGCCAGATGGTTTTCATCATGGCATTATTGGCCATTTCGATGATATGGTCTTTTCCTCTAAAAATTGCCATGGCAATAGGAGAATCCATAACTAAATTTCGAAAAGCCTTTTCACTCTGTGTTAAGAGATAGCGGGCTTGCACAGCCTTGGTAACTTCGTGCGCCACAATAATAACGCCCACTATATTGTTTTCTTCTTTTAAAGGATGAAAAACAAGATTAAAATAACCAACTTCCTGCTTGCCATAACGATTTAAAGTCACCTCTAATTCATCTGAATAGTAAGGAATTCCGTCTTCGTAAACTTTTGAAAGCAACGGAAGAACAGTATCTTTAGCTTCAGGAAGTGTCGCAAAAACAGGTTTGTCAAGAATATCTTCTTCTGTTTTATCGATAATTTGAAGATAAGTAGCATTGGCCATTTCGACGACCAAATCTGCACTTTTAAGAATTGCAATTCCAAGCGGAAGTTGTTTTACGGTATCTCTAAATTTTTTTTCGCTTTCTTCTACAGCCGTTCTGGCAATTACCTGTATCGTAACATCATTAGCGATGGCAACGATTCCTGAAATAGAACCGTCTGATTCTTTTAAGGCTTCATAAACCACATTGATAAAGGTGTTTACAATCTTGCCTTTTCGGGTTAGTTTAACCGGAAGTTCGTAAGCGGTAAATCGTTCTCCTGTAGTATAAACGTTAAGTAAAACATCTTCTAATCCCTGACCTTTAACTTCGGGTAATGCTTCAAAAATGGGCTGATTAATAACGTCTTCAATCTTTCGTTCCCAGATTTCGAGCATTAGCTCATTGGCAATTTCTACAACATAATCTTTTCCCCTAAAAATGCACATGGCGTTAGGAGTCTGTAAAATATTATTAAGGTAACGTTGGTTGTTGTTTTCCAGATTTTTACGAATATTAACTTTATTAGTAGTTTCATCGCAAATCACCAGGACCCCATTTACTTTTCCTTCATCATCGATTACCGGACTATAACTAAAGGTCCAGTACACGTCTTCCATTTTTCCGTTTCTGTATATGGGTAAAAGCTGGTCTTCGTGCCAGGTGGCTTCGCCTTCAGTAAGCACCTGATCGATTAGCGGTTTTATAAAATCCCAGATTTCCGGCCAGTATTCAGCACCTTTTTGTCCTAATATGGAAGGATGTTTTCCGTCGTTTCCAAGGCTGGGACGATACGCATCATTATAAAAGCAAATATGATCCGGTCCCCAAAATAAGAACATAGGGAATTTTGAGTTTAAAAGTATTCCTAAAGTTGTACGCAAACTTTGCGGCCATGATTCAACAGGGCCAATAGAAGATTTGCTCCAGTCTTTAGCACGTGTCAGCGCGCCCATTTCGCCTCCTTTGGCAAGAAAATCGTGATTTTTAGTACTCATTAAAGTCATTTTTGTTTCTGGTTAAAACAAGAAAGTATTGGTAATAAATATAATATTTCTAAAATAGATAATATAGAATTGTTAAAATTAGTAAATTAATTATTGATTTCTTTTTTGATTTTTTGAATGAGGTAATTTTTAAATCTATTGAGTTAATTTTATTTGTAATCATTCATGAAATTTGAATTACAAATAGATTTGAAAAAAATCTTAAATACAATAAAGTCATGAAAAAAGAGCAAAAACACGAAACCGATTATATCAAAAAATATCAGGAGCAGGGATATACTTCTAATTTCTTATTTGAAGGAGGAACTTTATTAGACTCTGAAACGAAATATGCTTATCAGCCAAATGAAATTTTTATTGTAGCACATCACCGTTATGAAGGAATGAGTGATCCTGATGATATGTCTATTTTGTATATAATTGAAACAAAAGATCAGATAAAAGGAACACATTTAATAGGTTATGGCCCAACGGCTGACCTCGAAGAAGCTGAATTTTTTAAAGATATCCCAAAGGCAAACTATGCTAAAAACGGTGATATCAATGAACTTACATAAGAAAAGAAAATAGATTAGTATTTTTTTATTTTGCTGGGGAGCAGTTGTTCCGGATTTATCCGGGGCAGCTGCTTTTGTTTTTATAAGGTTCTGAGGGTTTTTGCCACGAAGGCGTTAAGGCGCGAAGAATTTAATTGCTAAATGTTGTAATTAATCTCGCAAAGCCGCGAAGTCGCAAAGAAAAAAAGGAAAAGAGGAAAAATCAAAAGCTTTGCGACTCTTCGGCTTTGCGAGATTATGACAATTAAAAACTTTGTGCCTTTGTGTCTTCGTGGCAAAAAAGAAAAAGTGTTTTCATGAAAAAAAAGCACTTGTAAGAATTATGAAATATCTGACTGAAATTGTATAAAGCTTTGATTAACAATATTTATGAAATTTGAATTATCAAAATAAGATAAAACCAAATTTAATGTTTGTGCTTAAATATGTACGAACCAGTTTATTAAAATCAAACCATTATGAAAAAACTATACTTAAATACAGGAGGATTCAATTCTATTTTTAATGACCTTAAAGATAGTTTTAATGCCGAATTGATTACCGATACTAATAACGAATACAAATTGACCATCAAATCAAAGTGGGCAAAAGGAACTATTAGCGGTATTTGTTTTGAAAACAAAATGTCTCACATGCATTTTGATCTTGTATTTAATGAGGATGTATCTCTAAGCGTAGAAGCTTTTAAATCTGCGCCGGTGCTTTTTGCTTATTGTGAAAACGGAAATTTATCACATAGTTTTGGTGCAAATGGTGAGAAAAAAAACATTAAAAAGAATCAAACCGGAGTTTTGAGCAATACATCAGTTATAAATAGTGTTTTGTATTTTGAAAGTCATAAAAGAATTCAGTTTTCTTTGATCGGAATGCCAACAGTGGCGGGAGAAGACTGTCAGAATTTAGAAATGATTGCGCAATTAAAGAAAAGATTCATGTCTGAATCTGGAAATTTTATTTATACAGGATCAGAGAGTTTAAAAGTAATTCAGAAATGGCAAGAGCTAAAAGCGCTTCCGCAACAGGGAGTTGTTAGAAACCTGCTTAAAAAACTGATTCTGAAAGAGATTATCGAAATGGAGATAGCCCAACATAGTTACAATTACATGAGTACGTTTGATCCTATTGTTAATTTAGCAGCAAGACAAATTAGCGGAATTAAAAGAATCTCACAAATGAATATTGTTGAAGCAATTAATGCTGCAGGATTAGCAAGTCGAAACTATTTACCGCGTATTTTTAAAGAAAAATATCATTTATCGTATAAGCCATACAATCAAAAATTAGCTAGCTAATAAGCATTATATATACTACTTCTTTACGAAAAAAAACAGCTTTCTACGGGCTGTTTTTTTTATGGTTGAATTGCGAGTAAATGGCACACGGATGACACTGATTCGCTTCGCGAAAACGCGGATTGTCGCGGATTTTTCTATTTGAGTCTTCTTAAATTTGTGTTGAAAAAAACTTTCCAATTTAATGCCTTTGTGGTAAATGGCGCACGGATGATACTGATTCGCTTTGCGAAAACACGGATTGTCGCGGATTTTCTATTAGAGTCTTTGTAATTATAAATAAAAAAACTTTGTGCCTTAGTGCCTTCGTGGCAAAAAAAACTCAGAACCTTAGCATCTTAGACTCTTAGAACCTTCCTTTTAACTCTCCTTCTCGTAATAAATAATAAAATAAACCATTATCAAGTTCAGGCAGAAAGAGACACTGTTGGTAATTATAATAGGCAAATCGTTTTTTAAAATGCCATAAATAATCCAAACTAAAATTCCGAAAGTCAGGATGCTAAAGGTTTTAAGTGAGATTTGTTTCACTTTTTTAGTTTTCCAGACTTTTATAATCTGCGGAATCACTGATATCGTAACGCAGGTTCCGGCGAAGAGGCCAAGAATATCTATTAAATTCATTTTTTTTTGTTTTTAAGGTGCTATGGTTTTGCCACGAAGGCACCAAGTCGCAAAGTTTTTTAATTTCAAATCTAAAAATAACTTTATATAAATTAGTGAATAGAACTTTGGTACTTTGCTCCCGATCGCTATCGGGATTGTGCGATCTAAAAGTAAAATAAATTCAAAAAAAACTTTGCGCCTTAGTGGCAAATTAATCTATCCTCCAATCATTTCACCGCCATTAATATGTATAAATTGGCCAGTAATATAACTGCTGTCTTCGCAAGCCAGAAATACATACGCAGGAGCAACCTCTGATGGCTGTCCGGCTCTTTCCATGGGATTGTCTTTTCCAAAATCAGATAATTTATCAAAACTCGCCACAATCAAAGGAGTCCATATTGGGCCTGGAGCTACTCCGTTTACCCGTATTTTTTTCTTGGCAAGCATTGTCGATAAAGATCTGGTGAAACTCACGATGGCGCCTTTTGTACTGGCATAGTCTGCAAGATGTTCGCTGCCGCGATACGCCGTGACAGAACTCGTATTTATTATCGTATCGCCTTCTTCTAAAAACGCAAGCGCGGCTTTTGTAATATAGAAATAAGGATAAATATTGGTTTCGAATGTTTTATGAAGCTGGGTTGCGGTGATATCTTCCAATTCGGTTTGAGGAAATTGTACCGCTGCATTATTTACTACAATATTTAATTTCTTAAAGTGCGTATGGCATTTTTTTACGGCACTTTTGCAAAATTTTTCATCTTTGAGATCTCCGCTAATAATCAGGCATTCGCGGCCTTCTTTTTCAATTAGTGCTTTTGTATCCTTGGCATCCTTATCTTCTTTAAGGTAAACAATGGCAATATTGGCACCTTCTCTGGCAAAATGTACGGCAACACTTCGTCCAATACCGCTGTCGCCGCCGGTTATAAAAGCTACTTTTCCTAATAGTTTTCCGCTTCCAACATAGTTTTCTCTTATTACTTCAGGTTCCGGATGCATTAGATGTTCGTTGCCCGGAAGGTTTTGTTTTTGTTCGGGAAATGTTTTCGTCTTTTTCATAACTTGTAATTTTAAAGCAATTAATCTGACTCTAAAATAGTTAATGATAATTCAATGCATTAACTGAAAGAAATTTAAGATTATCGCAATAAAAAAGCCTTATATAATTTGAATATAGAACATGGGAATTATGTAACGAATTAAATTCTCGATAAAAGATCAGTTTCCTTTTTTTTTATAAATTTGAAGGTTTGACTAACGTTATCTAAAAGTAGGATCAGCTATTTTTAATGGCATTTTTCAAAGTTATTTCAAACCAAAAATAAATTTTAATTCATAAAACTTTACTCCCCCAACCAGTATGGTATTAATCGTTGACGATATAAAGGCAAATATTATTGCCTTGAAGAAAACATTAGAGCTACATGATATTGATGTAGATACTGCAGAGTCTGGTGAAGAAGCCCTAAAGAAAATTTTAAAGACAGACTATTGCCTGATTATAATGGATGTTCAGATGCCGGGACTTGACGGTTTCGAAGTGGTAAAAATTCTTTCGGGTAACAAACGAACCAAGGACATTCCGGTCATTTTTCTATCAGCACTTAATATCGAAAAAAAATATATTTTTAAAGGATATGAAACTGGTGCAGTTGAATATATTACCAAACCTGTTGACAGTGATTTACTGATTTTAAAAGTAAAAACATTTTTAAAACTGTATGAGCAGCAAAGGGAATTAAAGGGCATAAAAGAATTACTTTCTAAAGAAATAATAATAAGAAAAGAGGCTCAGGATAATCTCGAAATTAAGATCGCCGAAAGAACCAAGGAACTGGTTTTGAAAAACGAAGAATTAGAGATGAAAAATCACGAACTCCAGCAATTTTCCTGGGTCGTTTCGCACGATTTAAATGAACCCATCCGAAAAATCCAGATCTTTATCAAAATCATCAAGGAACTTTATCTGGCCGATGATGCAAAAGCAGTTGATTATGTTAATCGTACCATAAAATCGGCTGAAAGAATGCAGACGCTGATTACTGATTTACTGGCTTATTCGAGATTATCATCGCAGGTAAAACCCGAAGTAACAGATTTGAATGTGGTGCTGCAGGAAGTGTTATCTGATTTTGATTATTTGATCGAAAGAAAAAATGCCATCATAAAATCGAATGAACTTCCTACGATAGATAGTATTCCGAGTCAGTTGCGTCAAGTTTTTCAGAATTTGATCGGGAATGCTTTAAAATTCTCAGGAAATGCTCAACATCCATTGATCGAAATAACTTCGGAAATCATTTCGGATAAATCATTTGACAGTCCAACTTCCCCGGAAGGGAAATTTTGCAGAATTACAGTAAAAGATAACGGAATTGGTTTTGATGAAATTTATCTCGACAGGATCTTTATTATTTTCCAGAGTTTAAACGACCGCCAGTCGTATGAAGGAACCGGAATTGGATTGGCAATTGCTAAAAAAATCATCGAAAAACACAACGGATTAATTACAGCAAAAAGTCAGATAGGTCAGGGGGCAAGCTTTATTATTATCCTTCCTTTAAAATACGAATAAATAAAAAAAGCCGTAGCGTAAAAAATGATGCGGAAGTAAAATATAAATTAAAAAAAAAACAAAAAGCACTGCGAAGTATCATATCATTTTAAATTGAAAATATGAAGAGTAATTTTAGAAGAAATTTATTAATAAGTTCATTAGTTTCCTTAATAGTATTAATGGTCAGTTCCACGGCCTCATTTCTTAGTATAAAAAGCTTGTTAGACAGTAATTCGTGGGTAAATCATACTCAGGAAGTTATTTACAACCTAAACGAAGGTTCTGCTGTAGTGACTGAGGCGCAAACCAGTATGCGAGGCTATTTGATTGCGGGCGACGAACAATTTGTAGACCGATATAATGATGCCGAGGCAAAATCTAAAGTTTTTTTCGAAAAAGTAACAGAACTTACAGTTGATAATCCTGCGCAGCAAATGCAGTTAAAGGAACTGAAACAGCAGCGAGAAAACTTCTTTAAATACTTAAACAATCAAATTGTAAAAAAACGTCTTGGAAAAAACGCTGCGACATTTGATCTTACCGAAGGCCGAAATATGATGAATGATTTGCGAGTGCAAATAAAATCGGTTGAAAATACTGAGCAAGGTCTTTTAAAAGTACGCAACGAAAATTCAGAACGTTACGGTACATACAGTATTGTCCTGATTATTGTAGCGTTTATTATCGCTTTTGTTATTTCGATTGTCTTTTTGATGCGAATTTTGAAAGATTTCAACGAACGCGCTTTACTTCAGAACGAATTAGAGAAAAAAGATCGTGAAACTGCGCAAAGAATTGAAGCGATAAGTTCTATTGCAAGTAATATTTCGAACGGAAATTATGATATCAGAGTAGATGATAATAAGAGTGATGCTTTAGGAAGTGTGGGAGAATCTCTAAACAGTATGGGGATTTCCTTAAAAAGTTCTTTTGATTTATTGTCTCAAAAAGAATGGCTTCAAACCGGTATCGCAAATCTTAATAATGTAATGCTGGGCGATAAAACGCTGCAAAAATTATCAAAAGATGTTATCGAATTCGTGTGTCAGTACACCAATAGCAGTGCAGGAGTTTTATATGTTTTAGAAGATAATGAACTTTTTATTGCAGGAGGATATAGCTATATAGCGGGCAAAAATCGCGAACGCATTCAAAAAGGCGAAGGCTTAATTGGTCAGGCTATTGTTTCAGGAAAAATTCTGGAATTGAAAGAGTTATCTCCGGATGATATTCAGATTAATTATGCTTTGGGGCAAATAAAACCAACACATATCGTGGCAGTGCCGTTACTGGATACCAGAATCGAGGGAGCAATAGAACTGGCGAGTGTTTACGGATTTTCGGATTTGCATTTAGAATTTTTAAAAAGCGTTTCAAACAACATAGGTATTGCTATTAAATCGACTCAGAACAGAAAACGAGTGATGGAATTGCTTGAAGAAACCAAATCTCAGTCTGAAGAACTTCAGGTGCAGCATAGTGAATTAGAAGCTATTAATGCCGAATTAGAAGCGCAAACAGAAAAACTTCAGGCTTCTGAAGAAGAGTTACGAGTGCAACAGGAAGAGTTAGAGCAAACTAATGAGGAATTGTCTGAAAGAAGTGTTTTACTGGAAGAAAAAAACAATGAAATACAGAAAAAATCTGAAGCTTTAGAACTTACAACCCGTTATAAGTCAGAGTTTTTGGCCAATATGTCGCACGAGTTAAGAACACCTTTAAACTCTATTTTACTTTTAAGTCGTTTGTTATCTGAAAATAACAACAAAAGTATGGTGGACGAAGAAATTGAATTTGCAAAAGTAATTCAGAGTTCAGGAAATAGTTTGTTAGGTTTAATTGATGAAATTCTGGATTTATCTAAAATCGAAGCCGGAAAAATGGAACTTGAATTCCTGGATGTTTCGACTAAGGAAATTACAGATACGTTATGGAATTTATTTAATCTGGTAGCGAAAGAAAAAGGAATTGAATTTGAAATTCTTACGAAAGATGCGCCAATTGTCATTAAAACAGACAAAATGCGTTTAGAGCAAATTCTTAAAAATTTAATTTCAAACGCTATTAAATTTACCGAAAAAGGAAAAGTAACTTTAGAAATTAAAATTAATACTGACGACGATAAAATTATTTGTTTCATCGTAAAAGATACCGGAATTGGAATCCCGTTAGACAAACAGCCTTTAATTTTTGAAGCGTTTCAACAAGCCGATGGCTCTACCAAACGTAAATATGGCGGAACCGGTTTAGGATTATCAATCAGTCGTGAATTGGCAAAACTGCTTCGCGGAGAAATTATCTTGCATAGTAAGGAGAATGAAGGAAGTTCGTTTACCTTATGCTTACCGGTTTTTGGATCTGCAGTTCATAAAATTAATGTAGAGAAAATTCCGCCAACAGAATTTACAGAAATAGAACCGGAAGAAAAAACGCCGACGAAGAAAAAATACATAAGCGAAATTATTCCTGCCGAGATTGAGGATGACAGAGATTCAATTGTGCCTGGAGATAAAGTAATCCTGATTGTTGAAGACGATATTAATTTTGCAAAGTCGCTTTTAACATTTACCAGAAAAAAAGGATATAAAGGTGTTGTTTCCGTACGTGGTGATTATGCTTTAAACTTTGCATTGCTGTATAATCCGGTTGGTGTTTTATTAGATATAGAATTACCAATAAAAAGTGGTTGGGAAGTTTTAGAAGAATTAAAAAATCATTCGGCAACCAAACACATGCCGGTTCATATTATGTCATCGCATAAACTAAAACAGGAAAGTTTACTAAAAGGTGCTGTAGATTTCTTAGACAAACCGGTTGCTTTCGAGAAAATTCCGGATGTGTTTTTACGAATCGAGCATATCATAAACAAAGAAGCCCAAAAAGTTTTGATTATAGAAGATAATCCAAAACACGCAAAAGCTTTGGCATATTTCTTAGAAACGTACAATATCAATTCAGAAATAAAAAGCGAGGTTTCGCAGGGATTAGAAGCTTTAAACAAAACCGAAGTAGATTGTGTGATTCTTGATATGGGAATTCCGGACAAACATGCGTACCAAATTCTAGATGGCGTAAAAAAATCTCCGGGATTAGAAAATCTTCCGGTAATTGTGTTTACAGGAAAAAGTTTGTCGATGAAAGAAGAAGTGAAAATTAAAAAATACGCCGATTCGATTATTGTAAAAACCGCACATTCTTACCAAAGAATGTTAGATGAAGTTTCGCTCTTTTTACATTTAGTAGAAGATAAAAAAGATCCGAAGGAACAAAAAGAAAGCCATAAAAAGCTAAATTTACTAAATAATATCCTGCACGATAAAAAAGTATTAATTGTAGATGATGATGTGCGTAATATTTATTCATTAACAAAAGCATTAGAAGTTTTTAAAATGAATGTAATTACAGCTTTTGATGGTAAAGAAGCCATTAAAATTCTGGAAGAACATACAGATACTGATATTGTTTTACTGGATATGATGATGCCTAATATGGACGGTTATGAAACAGCCGAAAAAATACGCAGCATTCCTAGATTCCTGAATTTACCTTTAATTGCCGTGACTGCCAAAGCAATGACAGGCGACAGAGAAAAATGTATCAAAGCCGGAGCATCAGATTATATTACAAAGCCGGTTGATATTGATCAGTTGCTTTCGTTGTTGAGAGTATGGTTATATGATAAGATATAATAAAAAAGTTAGCCACGAATTGCACGAATTATCACAAATAAGGATTTAATTAATTAATGAAAATTCGTGTAATTCGTGGCAGAAAACAAACAAATAATTCGTTACAAAACAAACAAACCAAATAAAAAGTGGACGAAATGAATAAAAAAAGACTCTTAATTATTGATGATGACTCTAGAAATATTTTTGCTTTAGAGCACACTTTACGTGCAAAATCATTCGATTGTTTGTCTTGTTTAAGTGCTGAAGAA
>Ga0247813_10000352_pt1 | contig 47301 bp, 45 predicted proteins | sample UWRJL169409C1_FD_180719 | JGI IMG/M metagenome (GOLD analysis project Ga0247813, IMG submission 180719) | Plant litter microbial communities from Arlington Agricultural Research Station in Wisconsin, United States - UWRJ-L169-409C-1 | ecosystem: Environmental > Terrestrial > Plant litter >... | reverse complement strand
CAGACAGAGTAAAATTGAGATCAGGACTTATAAACGAAAAAATAGCAGCCAGAATGAACTGACTACTATTTAAATTGTAATTTTATTTAATTATTAATCCTGTATCAAATTTTCAGGACTAGTCATTTTTATAAACCATTCTTGTTGATAGCCTTTGTTTCTAGTGGGTAGAAATGCTGATCATCAATGCTATAAGACTTAATTTCTGCAATTTTCATTTCGTCAATTACATCGACAAAATCCTGGAATTGAGCATTCTTGTCAGGTTTTATGATCACAAACATATATTTACTTTTATTATGATGATGGGCTTTCGCTACGGCTAATTTATTCATCATGATTTGGTTATCAATTTCTCTCACTGGCATTAATTTCATATCAGCATCTTCTGGCGTGCCCAAATAACTAAGTGCCATATTGTTTTTCCCGAGTAAAATAGTCATTGTTCTGGATGCAGGATAATCCATCGTACAGTTATCACATGGGTCAGGCTTAGCTACGTCTGCTGCATTTAAGGTGCCAAGAGAGGTGGTTAGCATAAAGAAGGTAGTTAGTAGAAACATGAGGTCAACCATTGCGGTCAAATCCACTCTTGGAGCTATTTTTTTGGTTTTTCCTTTATGGGCCTTGCCCCGAGGAGATTCATTTAAAGTTGCCATATCTTATATTTTTTTATGATGATGACAAGCTTGTTAATATTGCATAAAAAAAGCGATTAAAATTTTAATCGCTTTTCTGATATAGATTAATTATAGGTTACTTCTTCACTGCTTCAATAACGCCACAACCAACCCTTGGACCTGAATTACCAGTGGGTTGTGTTTTATAATCATCAGTTCCTCCATGAACAATAATGCCTCGTCCGATGATATTTTTCACATCTCCATCCTGCACACTCCATCGGTCTGTAGTAATCGATACTTCACCTTCCCCTTTTGAATCTAGCTTGATGTTGCCGATATCACCACTGTGGTATTCTCCAGAACCCCATTTTCCATGATCTTCTTTTGTTGGGTTCCAGTGTCCATGCGTATTTTCGCCCATGTCGCCACAATCGCCATGCTCATGAAAATGTACCGCAACATTGCTATCAGCTTTTGATGCGAATTTTAATTTTAAATCCATTTTGATTTTGCCATCGCTTAATCCATAAAATTTCACCGTTCCAATACCTTTAGAGGGATCGGCAGTTTCTGAAAGATTTGCAGAAGCAAGTTCTGTCTCTTTCTGCATACATGCACTTATTAATGCCATACTGGCAATGGCTAAGCCTAAGAAATATTTTTTCATCCTATTAAAATTTAGTTTTATATCAAACACATTGACAGTCATTTAGTTTCGGATTTAAAATTCGATTACAAAACCATTTACATTCCATAGTGTTTATTGAATATAAAATCATGTAACTATGGAACAGCCATTTGAAATGAACACTTTGAGTCAAATTTTAGAGAAATTGAGGCTGAAAGGAAAAGATAACGAATTAAAGATGACCGATCACGGTAAGATGCAAAGTAAATCATTGAGTAAGATTTATAAGCCAGAAGACTTAACGATTGTTAAAACATATCGATTTGAAGGACCCTCAGACCCTGCAGACAATTCAGTACTTTATTTAGTTGAAGATTCGGAAAAAAATATTGGTTATATGTTAGATGCTTATGGCATCTATTCTGATAATCTTGGCTCTGGATTCGACGACTTTTTAAAGAAAATCCCTACAGAAAACAGAGATGAACAAGAGTTATTCTGCTAACCGAAGCTAAAAGTATTTTAAAGGCATGGATCTGATCCATGCCTTTTTTGTTTTATAACAGAACCGCCATAATTAACATTCGGCTCATATTATTTGCTATAAATATGTAATTTCGCCGCTCTTTAATTTTTAATGAAAAGCAAATTTAATATTCCGCCTATTCCTGCTGTAATTATAGCCATCATAAGTGTTCAGTGTGGTGCCGCTATTGCTAAAGGACTTTTTCCGGAAATAGGTGCAGCTGCTACGGCATCCCTTAGAATAGGATTATCAGCTGCCATCCTTTTAATTACTTTTCGCCCTAATTTTTTAAAATTTAACATCAAACAATGGAAATATCTTTTGCTTTATGGTGGTTCACTAGGCTTGATGAATATGATATTTTATTCAGCAATCGAACGTATTCCAATTGGCTTAGGTGTTACCTTAGAATTTGTAGGCCCTTTATTGCTTGCAATTTTTGGATCTAAAAAAGCAATAGACTTTATTTGGGTTATATTATCTATCGTTGGAATTGCTTTAATCGCACCCTGGACGAGCAACGGGTTAAATGTTTCAGGAGTTTTATTAGCCTTACTTGCCGGTGGATTTTGGGCTGCCTATATTGTACTGGGCGGTAAAATCTCTAAAATAATGAAGGGTGGAGAGGCGGTATCTATAGGCATGTTAATTGCTACGATCATTATTTTACCTTTCGGGATTCTTAGTGGAGGTTTGTATCATTTAACCCCGAAATTATTAGGGCTTGGTACAGCACTTGCATTATTATCAAGCGCTATTCCTTTCACTCTTGAAATTAGCGCATTAAAACAGTTACCTGCCAAAACATTTAGTATATTAATGAGTCTGGAACCCGCAATGGCATCATTGGCTGCATTTGTCTTTTTAAAAGAGCATCTTTCTTTTACAGAATGTGTAGCCGTTACATGTGTTGTAATTGCCTCCGCTGGCTCTTCATTAACAGCAAGAAAAACCAAACAACCAGATTTAAAGGTTAACGGTATTTAATGAAATTCTTTTAGATGTGCCGTCTTAATTATTTCAAATACAATAACTATTTAACTGGCCATTTTGCGTAGGTTGACAGCATTTTAAACTGACCATTAACTTTACCAAAGATGAAGCTAAAATAACTTTCTGCCTGGGTATTACTTTCCGGATATTGCATATAGACTTCATACATTTTACTGCCAGTATCCGTTAACTTTTTTAATGATCGATAATAAACCTCATCTGTTTTTTCATCAATTTCTGACAAATTATCCTCTTTACATAAAGGTAAAATCCGCATCACATCCGCACTAAAAATTGCCGATTTATAGCTATCAAATTCTTTTAAACTGATCGGATCTGCAGGTATCCCTATTCCATTGGGTACTTCCTTATGACTGGTATAAAACGGATAATTTAATAAAGAACCTATCTTTTTTAAATTCTTCTGTTTGAGGGTTTCTTTTATGTCTTCAAGGGTTTTTCTAAATTCTTGTTCGTCAGTTAATGTTGCCAAAGATGGTTTTTGCAATGACTGACGCAATTTTTGATCTTTATTTTTATCCACCGTTTGTTGCCCCTGTCCATTTTCTGAAGTACAGCAGATTAAAAAAGGTAAAATAATTACCACTACTAAAGTTCTAATCTTTATCATATTTTAGTGCCTTGGAATGTATATTAGTGCACGCTGTTCCATCCTTTTTAATATTACGGCAGCTCCCATTTGCTTAGAGACGGCTTCCGCATCAAACTTCCCATCAGCAACGTATTTTCCTTTAGCATATTGATTTGAATAACTCCATAAATAAGGAGAATTGATGCTATGGTACTTAAAATATCCAAAACCATTATATGCTTCTAGTTTGCGTAATACTGTTGGAAGACTCCAATTAGAGATTTCATTTAGTTTCATGAACTTTAAGGCATCAACAGCACTCTCTTCAAAAGTAAAGGGTGGTCCATGTCCAACTTTTGGTCTGTTTGCGGGTACTCTAACGGTATAACCTGTGAGTGGATCTCCATTATGCAAATGTTTCTTAAAATCAAATGTACATTCAAGATAGTGTGCGCAGGCAATAAAGTACCATGGAATTTTAGATGAACCTGCAACAAAATTATTTAATGATTCTTCAAATGTATTTTTATGAAAAGCAGCGAAAGAGGCATCTATTGGCTTAGACAGATCTAAGGCATTAACTGGTTGGAACAAAGTACTAGGTGTTAATACGGATGTAAATGGCTTTATCACATTACCTGCTACCTGATCAGAGATATCAGTATATCGATTTCTGTTGGCACTGACTTGCTCATCTATAGCCTTATCAATCGTACCTATTTTTGTCGTATCAATCACGCAGTCATCGAACATTTTGATGTATTCTAGATCTGTAGGCTGAGACGGCTTAACTATTTTTATTGTTTTTGTCTTTTTCATAGGTAAAACAACGCTTTAGGTGAACAACATAAATAACTGAACAGGTTTCTGAAAATTAAATTATGCAATTAGTTAAAATATAAGCGTTTAGGGGGTAAGCAGCTTATATAAACTTCTAACCCCTAAATTAATTTTGAATGAATAGTTATATAGTGGATTTTCTAAACTTATAAATCCTATAGCAAACTAATCAACAGCTTTTATGCCTTTGGCCAATCGTTTTCATGTTCAGCATTACCCAATTTGAGTTTTCTGGCTGATACGACGAACGTAAGCGTCATTGGCGTATTATCATTTACCGCGATGCCCTCGCTGTATTGGATAATGTAGCCATCCTCGAAAGTTAATTCCTTCATTTTTGCATCCTCTTCGCCTTTTTTGAAGATGATGGTTCCTGATTGAGGTTTGTACTGGTTGTTTACCATTGATTCGATGACCGAAGTATCTTCAGTAGATTCGATTTCAATGTTGATGGTTCCACCGTATACCCCTGATGATGGACGACCCTTAGCGTCTACATCTCTGTTTAATGAAAAGCTGCACTGTAAAACATCAAATTCTTTTGAACCTAATGTTAATCTGGTTTTAAATGCCATTTTAGTAAGTTTTAATTTTTTGAAAAATGAATTGTGGTTAGATGGGTTAGGTGTTTAGTGGGTAAGAATCTGAAAATGTTTAGATGGTTATAAGGTTAGATAGGTTAGACTAAATATGCTAACTAAACAATACTAAACCAATTAAAGGCACTAAATCCTAAACAATACTAACCGCTAACCAATACTAACTAACCTTTTCCCCTATTATGCTTTAGGCCAATCGTTTAAATGCTCTGCATTTCCGAGTTTCAGCTTTCTTGCTGAGATCTGGAATTTCAGTGTCATCGGGTGATCACCCACAATGTTGATTCCTTCGGAATACTTTACAATGTAGCCATCTTCAAAATCAACTTCCTTCATTTTGGCATCTTCTTCAGATTTTTTAATCAGAAGGGTTCCGGTAATGGGTTTGTACTGGTTATTAACCATCGCTTCGATAATTGAGGTGTCTTCGGTTGACTCGATCTCAATGTCGATGGTGCCGCCGTAAACTCCGGAAGAGGGTCTTCCTTTAGCATCTACATCTCGGTTTAACGCATAGGCGCAATGGAGCACATCGTACTCCTTGCCCGAAAAATTCAATCTAGCTTTGAAAGCCATAAGTTCTAAATTTAAGGTTAAATAATTTGGTTATCTCAGCATTTGCTGTTCATCATTTATGCCCCAAATACCAAGCCAAATCCTATGTATCTAACTCATACAGAATGGCTAACAAGTGTATTTAGTTAATAATAATTAATTTAGAGCTTGTAGAACGAAGATTTTCTATTCAGGGATCAATGTGTTTTTTCTGAAAATAGCTGAAGTCTGATTTTTACTACAGTGTATAGATCAAAAAATTGTAGCATTTTTGGACAAGTTGTTACTTTTAGCTACAGAATTTATAGAGGATAATTTAAATTAATCCTCTTGAATTCTCTTCTATTAATTTAGGTGTATACTTGCCATTATTAAGATATTTAGCCAACATATATTTTTTTTAATCAGATGACCGTAGTCGGTTCTTTCCAGAACTCATTATATAGGACTAATCTTCTTTCCTTTTAATTTTGCGGGAATTTATTTGATCTCCTTTATAAAATGTTCTTTTTGATAGAATAAAAATAAACCTTACTGCAAACACCTGAAATAGCTAACTTTTTAAAAGTTAAAACGATAGTTGATTTTCTATAATCACAAACATTTATCCTCAAGCTGTCAAATTAAAAAAAATGGTTATCGTCAAACCCTGCACTTTTATACAAAATTCTAAAAGTGTCTTTACCTTTTGGGATATAGAGGTATAATTTGTAAAAATATATATTTGGTTCTTCATATTGACTTTTAATTTCTCCCCATATTGGAGATCTTTTCAAAAATTTTCTATCCTCATTTGTCTGTTCCAGGCATACAATTTTACCATTGCCATAAAGCTTCATACGATAATTTTCCATAGGCTTAATTTTAAACCCGGGAAATAAGAAAAATTCTTTCTCTTCCTCCCTTTTGGCTTTCAAAGTTTCTTTATCCATATACAAAGACAATACCTCGTCTATATCGCTTCTAAACCCAAGTCTGGCGTAATCATTAATTTTTTTATCCCGAATCAATTCCCAATAATAGTGGTAAGCTTTTTCCGTTTTGGCCAACAACAATTTTTGGTCTAATTTGCGAAGGTCTTCACTATCTGTATCGTCATGAATGGTATATGGAACCTCAGCATCAAATGTGATGGTATATTCATAAAAATCTTTACCAGAAGCTATAAATGTTTTTCCGTCGGCTTTTGTGGCAGACTTATGGCTAAAAATATGTTTTTCGTTTTTATAAGCGTTTATCCTGTCTGATTCGTTACGGCCAACTAACTTAATTTTTATGCTGGTAGCATCGGCAAGTTGCTTAGCGCTGTCTGTATCTGATTTTTTCGGGTATAAACGATAGGTAAATGACTGCTCTCCAGATTTACTGATATATGGATTTATGCAAACCGGATACAATACCGCAGCCTCATCATCAAAACTAAAAACAGGTATATCATTTACCAAAAACTCATAGGAGCATTCATTATTGGTTACACTAAAATAATATTGCAATCCTTCTAAGGCAGGTTTTATAAATTCTGCTTCTTTTTGTATATAGTTGGCACCAGTAATTACTTCTTTGTTAGACTCAGTAATTGGTGAGGATCCAGATAATGTTTTTTTTTCCTCATTAGACTTTTCCTGTGTGCATCCTATTGAGTTTAAAATTAAAAAAGATAATATTATTGTTAAAGTCCTCATCGTTACATTAGCTATTAAAATTTATGGGCGTCCTTACAAACCCATCTTCAAAATCATGGAATACTATTTATACACTTTTTCTGGCAAGTTAATCTATTGACTACCAACATTATTGATATCGATACCTGGATTAGAATTCTTCACCCATTTATGATCTACAGGGTTAAAGATATATAAATCTAAACGATGATTATTTACCAAGCCCATAGCCTGACCAAAACCTATAACATCTGTGCCTTTGGGAATGGAAATTTGTGGATTTGGATCTAACTCCCAATTGCCATCATCTTCAATGTCATTATATATATAAACCGAATTGTGTTTTACGACGCCAATAGATAAGCTCCCCAAGCCAAAAACATTATCAACACTATCCGTTAAGTTTAATGTTTTCTTATCCTTTTTCATCCAATTACCTTTATCATCTTGTCTATAAAAAATAATCTGATCATTCTTTAATATACATATCGACTTCCAGTCATATTCTCCAAAACCAAATATTTTATCTATATCTTTTGGGATAGTTAAATGTTCACCCGGACTTAAATGCCAGCCATTATTTTCGTTCTTATAAAAATTAACTTCATTTTTTATTACAACCCCAATGGTATAGGTGTCTAAAAAAAATAAGCCATTATTATCCTTAGGAATAGCAAAGCTATTTTTAGATTGTAAAACTAATGCATTCTTTTCTACATCGTAAAAATCAAGTTTATGATCTTTAATTATCGCTATCGCTTGTTTACCGCCAATTACTGTAATCTCAGTGCTTTCTTCATTATTATTATTTGATTGAGGCTTTTGCCCACAACCCACTAAGCCTAAAATTAAAACCAGGAATACTAAAACTCTTGCCATAAGCCTATTATCTTATTATCTCAAAATTGGTTTTGCCTTTGGGAATATGAAGATATAATTTGCGAAAATGGGCAATTTTATTACCATTTTCATTTTTAAATTGAATCCATAATGCTGATTTACCTCTTAATTTTTTATCAAGTGATATTAGTTCCAAGCATACCAATTTCTTTCCATATAAAACTAATTTATAATCATTTAGTGGTTGCAAATCATAACTAGAGTCTGAAAAAGGTTTAATGTAGCTATTTAGCGTCTCTTCTAAATCAATTTTCGAACTATATTCGGCCTGACTCGTCTCTATCTCTTTCTTACCTAGTAAATTAAAATACTCATCTTCTTTATGATCCTTGAGTAATTGCCATACCTGCTTATATGCATTCTCAGTTTTTGCTAGTAATTTTTTTTGATCCATTTTACTCAAATCTTCGCTGTTCTCCCATCCTTCATTCTGATAGGGTACTGTAGCATCGAAAGTAAAGGTATATTCATAATAATCTTTACCAGCAGCAATAAAGGTTTTCTGATCAGTCTTCATTAGGTTGGTATGCTTTAATACTTCTTTTTCACTGGCAAAGGCATTACCTGTTGTATCTGCCTTATTGCGTTGAAAGATCTCTATTTTGATACTTGTCCAATCTAATAACGTTTTAAAACCTTCTCCCTCCTCACGTTCGGTTTGCGGGTATAATTTATAAGTTATTTTTTGTTTACCACTTTTGTTTATGGCAAAATAAATATCAATAGGGGTTATAATCTGCCCATCCTTAAAATATTTATAAACAGGCAAATCGTTCACCAAAATCTCGAAATAACAGGCTTGATGATTAACAAACAAATAGTAATACGGTTCTTTAGGATAATGCTTAACAGCTTTAACCATGGTTTCGAGATAGTTTTTGCTTGTCAATTTTGGGCTGGTTTCCATAATCTCATTTTCAGAGTGAGGCTTTTGCCCACAACCCATTAAGCCTAAAATTAAAACCAGAAATATTAAAACTCTTCTCATGAATTTATTATCTTATTACTTCGAAATTTGTTTTGCCTTTAGGGATGTGAAGGTAAAGACTTATAAAACTAGCTATGACATTATCCTCGTCGTCTTTATATTTTGCCCATAGAGCAGACCTTGATCTCAATCTTAAATCAGTAGATTTTTGTTCCAAACACACTAACTTACCGTTACCATAGATTGCTAATCTATAATTTTCTAATGGCTGCATTTTATAGCTTTTTGCAGTTGTCGGTCTCAAATATGTTTCAACAACTTCTAGCATATCGCTTTTATTGCTATACTCACTTTGACATGTTTCTTTTTCTTTATTTCCTAATAATGAAAAAAACTCTTCTATCTTTTCTTCACTCTGCAGATTCCAAGCTTTTTTATATGCATTCTCAGTTTTTTCTAATAATTTTTTCTGATCCATCTTACTCAGGTCTTCACTGTTCTCCCATCCTTCATTCTGATAGGGTACTGTGGCATCGAATGTAAAACTGTATTCATAATAATCTTTACCAGCAGCAATAAAGGTTTTCTGATCAGGCTTAGTTAGGTTGGTATGCTTTAATACTTCTTTTTCACTGGCAAAGGCATTATCTGTTGTATCTGCCTTATTGCGTTGAAAGACCTCTATTTTGATACTTGTCCAATCTAATAACGTTTTAAAACCTTCTCCCTCCTCACGTTCGGTTTGCGGGTATAATTTATAAGTTATTTTTTGTTTACCACTTTTGTTTATGGCAAAATAAATATCAATGGGCGTTACAATCTGCCCATCCTTAAAATATTTATAAACAGGCAAATCGTTCACCAAAATCTCAAAATAACAAGCTTGATGATTAACAAACAAGTAGTAATATGGTTCTTTGGGATAATGCTTAACAGCTTTAAGCATGGTTTCAACATAGTTTTTGCTTGTCAATTTAGGGCTGGTTTCCATGATTTCATTTTTGAGGTGAGACTTTTGCCCACAACCCATTAAGCCTAAAATTAAAACCAGAAATGTTAAAATTCTCCCCATAAACCTACTATCTTATTACTTCGAAATATGTTTTGACTTCGGAATATGCAGATAAAACCTTGAACTAGACCTCTCACACTGCTATAATCATCATTATATTTGAGCTATCTCCTAATCATTACAAAATCTCGAAGGTATCTTTCCCTTTGGGGATATGAAGATATAATTTATTAAATCTTACTCTTGTTTCGCCCTGTGCAGTTTTATATTTCCCCCAAATAGGCGTTTTATTTTTTAGCCTTAAATCTTCACTTGACTGCTCTAAACAAACAATTTTCCCATTGCCGTATAGTTTCATTTTATAGTTGCTTAAAGGCTCAAGTTTAAATGTAGGCTCATTAAACATAAATTTATCTTCTGGTGCACTTTGAATAATCATTTCTTTATTCATATAGGTAGAAATTGCCTCTGATATATAACCACTAAATCTTAATCTAAAATAATCATCCATTCTCTTATCCTTAATCAAATTCCAATAATATCGATAGGCCCCCTCTGTTTTTGACAGCAATTCTTTCTGATCCATTTTACTTAGGTCTTTACTATTTTCCCAACCCTCTAATTGATATAGAACTTTGGCATCGAAATCAAAGCTGAATTCCTAATAATCTTTGCCATCACCTATAAATGTTTTTCCATCTGTCTTGGTGGCAGAACGATGAGTTAATAATATTTTTGGTGTTCAAAACCATTTACAGTATCGGCATTGTTTCTTTCATATAATCCAATTTTAATACTGGTATATTCTGTAAGGTGATTTAGTCCCTTTGTAGTTTGAGGATACAAGCGATAAGTAATAGTTTGTTTTCCAGAACGGTTAATATAGTTGTTTAAGTTTATAGGGGTCATTATAGATCCTTCTTCAAAATATTGAAATCTTGGAACGTCATTTACTAAAATTTCGAAAAAGCACTGCTCATGATTGACATATATATAATATAATGGTTCATTTGAAGAGGACTTAATATATTTTACTTGTTCTTCCAAATAATTTTGTGCGGTTATTTTTTCCTTGTTGGAGTCTGTAATAGGGGGTTTCTCAACAGATTTATTCTTAGAGTTACAACTCCACAGCATGCAGAAAAGACAACAACAAAAAAGAATTCGCTTCATCTTTATAAAATTTCAAAAGTGTCTTTTCCTTTTGGGATGTGAAGGTATAATTTTGAAAACCATCCTCTACTTTCACCTTCAGTAGTCTTATATTTCCCCCAAATAGCTGATTCTTTTTTAAATCTTAAATCTTCACTCGTTTGTTCTAAACAGACAATTTTTCCATTTCCATATAATTGCATTTTATAGTTAATAAGTGGTTCAAGTTTAAATGTAGGCTCATTAAAAATAAACTTATCTTCTGATTCACTCCCCTTAAGAGCTTCAGCACCTAAATAGGTTGCGGTTATCTCTGCAGCATTACTTTTAAATATTAGTCTAAAATAATCATCCATTTTTTTATCCTTTATCAAATACCAATAATATTGATAAGCTTCCTTTGTTTTTGACAACAATTCTTTTTGATCCATTTTACTCAAGTCTTTACTATCTTCCCAACCCTCTAATTGATAGGGAACTTTGGCATCGAAATCAAAGCTGAATTCGTAATAATCTTTACCATCGGCTATAAAGGTTTTTCCGTCTGTTTTGGTGGATGAACGGTGGGTTAATAATAGTTTTTGGTTATCAAAACCATTTGTGGTATCAGCGTTGTTTCGTTCGTATAATTCAATTTTTATACTGGTATATTCTGTAAGGTGTTGAAGACCTCTTTTAGTTTGAGGATATAAACGATAGGTAATAGTTTGTCTACCAGAACGGTTAATGTAGTTATTTAGGTTTATTGGAGTCATTATTGACCCTTCTTCAAAATATCTGAATCTCGGAACATCATTAACCAGAATCTCAAAGAAACACTGTTCATGATTAACAAAAACGTAATATAAGGGCTCATTTGAAGAGCGCTTAACAAATTTTAGTTGTTCTTGAAAAAAATTCTGTGCGGTGATTTTTTCCTTATTAGAGTCTGCGATAGGAGGTGTTATGTTATCCATAGATTTACTTTTTTGTTTGCAAGCTCCTAAACTTAGGAGGAATAAAAATATTATGAACTTGATTTTCATTTCTAATTATTGTTTTTATAAAATAAATTAATTTTCGCCATTAAGAAAGTTTTATCCTTAAACAAATGAAATTCAGTATCAATGGGCTTAGATGTATGGTTATCGTCTAGAGATTTACTACTATTTCTATTTTCTTTTGTCAGGGATAGTTTTATTATTCCCTTAATTCCAGAAAAATAAATTTCATCCTGATAAAACAGGCCTTCGGCTTCGTTTGCGCCATAGGTGCGGGTGTGTACAAAATGAGATTCAAGACTTGCTTGTAACTTAGCATCAATCGGTGCTACAAAGCGACCAAGAAAGTTACTTACACTGAATGGCACAAAAGGTACGCAGTTTACCAATTGAATTCTTCCTTTCGCCATCAGTTGTCCTTCCATTTTAATGGCGTTTTCTCCAATTACTTTCCCGGCACTATTGCTAAAGGATTGTTTTAAGGTATTCGCAATATTAACCTTACCAGCAAACTGTTCGTGAGGTGCAGGGGAAGAGATCTTAATTTTATATTCCTGGTTAATGCTACCACTAAACATAAGTCTGATTTTTGCATCAACTCCAGCCTTATCTAAAAGGTTTTGTAAGCCTTCTCCCATCTGTCCTTCCGCCTGTTTTTTAGCAAAGTTTCTGGATGCTTTCTCAAAATTATTTTTTAACGGATCCTTATCATCTATTTTTTCCCTTTTAAGATCTTTAAAATCATCGTTATACTCATATTCCTCCTTGCCTTCTTTATTTGTTACTTTCTCTTTGGTAAGTGTTCTTTGTATCAGATCTTTTAAACTTAGCATTTTATCAAACTTTATACCAATTACTGGTTCAGCTTTTACATTAAACTCTGTAACATAATGCACCAAATCTTTATACTTTTCTAAATAGGTGCCGTAGGTAAAGGCAACTTTTGGAAATATAAAATCGAAGCCCAGATCTCCAACCTCTTTTTTTACTTCTTCAACTTTTTTAAGCAGTCTGATCGCTTTTTTAAGTTTAGGCAATTTGGCAGCAGCAGATTCGCCCATAGTCAATACAGCAATAATTAACTCCACCACCATAACCAAAACAGTGAGGGTTAAAATCCCTTTTTCTACCAGATCTCGATTAGCATCTGTATAGTTTTGTATTTTGCTGAATTTGCCACCCACATAATTCCATTTTTTTGCGTAGCCTATTCCATACATTTCTGCTTCTGAAACAAAATAATCAAAAGCCAGGTTTACCATTGTTTCATAACTACTCCCCATAGGGAAGTATTTTATGACAGACATGTATTTATCAATGTAAAACTTTCCCCTTTCCGCCAGCTGTTTAATTCCTTTAATAACTGATATGGATTCTGGCTTGTTTCTATATACAATAGGATAATCTCCTTCAAAATCGTAAGTGGCCTGTAAAATCCATAGGGCATCAGTAAAGGCATTCACTACCAGTGTAGTTTTTTTCGGGTTTGGAAAGTAGGCACAGGAGTGAATCCCCAGTTCATATCTGTTGGGCTTTAAACCCAATGCGGATGGAAACATATCACCTTCAAAGGAAAATATCTTTAATTTTCCTTCTTCTCCAATAAGGGGAATGTCTTTAATTACACTCCGGTCTCCATTATAATTTACTAGCTCACTGTAAGTGATTTTCTTTAAATCGTGTTGCGGTTTGCCATTCTCTAAGCTAAGGCATGCACTATTTTGAATATCTTTTACAAAGATCGAGAGGTCAACCGGCTCCTCATAATTGGGGGTGATGGTATTGTAAAAAACCGTTTTTAAATTGTTGACCTTAAAAGTGAGCACCGTTTTACGGTTAATTTTATGGATAGGCCTATCTTCGTTGGTAATATAATCAAACTGTTTTGCTCTTCTTTCTCCATAACCAAAGGCTTTTAATGGGTTTTTAATCCCATTTGTATAAAAGAAACTTAAAATGGCATTGGCTCGTTTTTCTGTTAAATTATCATTGTAATCATATGTATTTCTAATGTCCGCATACGACTCTATCGTAACGGATATTTGAGGATTTTGCTTTAGATATTTAATAATGTTTTTCAGTATAGCCTTACTGACAGCGGGCACTTCATATTGATCAGTATCGTAGAAAATATTTAAACTAAAGGTAAATTTATCTTCAGCAATACCCATTGTACGTGGGTCTGTATTGCTAAAAACTGTTTTAAGTTTTTCTCTATCGTGGATGTTTATTTTAGAAAAGGTGCAAAGATCATACTTGATAGGCTTTTTTTCCTCTTCGCCAATGGTAATCACTTTATTGCCTTTCGGTAGCGGTATCACCTTGGTTAATATTTTACCAAAACTATTTTTAATAAAAAGATGCGTGGCATGTTTTAAATCACCTTTGGGGGTATTATCTTTAACGTAGCCTTTAGCACCATCTACACTTAATTGGATGTAAAATTGTTCTAAAGGTTTCTCGGCACCTATTTCTTTTCTCCATTGTAAAACATCACCTGCCGGAATGTAAATATCTAAATCCCCTCCGCTACATTTTGCTGTATACGTTTTACTTATTTTCTGGTTATTATCTCCAAAGAGGTTAAACTCACAGTTATAAATATGTACAGTACAATTGTAGCCATTTAGCCCTTCTAATTCTAAATGCAAATGAAGCGGAACATTATATTGGGTGGGGTTACCTGAATAAATTTGATTATTGTTTCCTTCAATATCTTCTTTCCAGTAAGAACTGACTACCCTTGGCGGACTATAGGCCCGCACATACATACCGGTTTCGCCTGATAAATCCTTATAACCGGTTAAGCTAGCCTCTATGTAAAAACCAACCTTACCTGCCTGAGCCTTACTAATAAACAAAGTGTATGGTTTGTTGCTCGGCCGGGTATCTTTAAAGTAATCTACCTTTTTATCATGAGATTGCCTGAACCAGGTCACCTGCTTATTTTTTTCGGCTTCAGTTGTATCAGGAAACCACTCGCCTACCTTAAAGCCCACGGTTGTTCCGCCTGCTATCACAATAGAACGCCCGGGCACAGATTTATCTTTATAAACCGTACCTTCTCCGTTCCAAACTATTTTTTTTACGCCTTTTTTTGCCATCTTTTTTTAGCCTGATCGTAATTAACCGTCAATAACGCCATCATTTACCTCATCCATTTCCTGTAGATCCCGGGGTGCGATCATGGGGTTAAGCGCTTTCTGTACCTCATCGTTAACGTTTTCAAAATTTTGAGCGGTTGGTTCTGCCATTTGCCCATGCTTGATAATTTTAATGCAATCGGTACCGCCAATAGGACAGGTTGCCTTGCTATCTTCCAGCAGAATTTTTCCACCATTGGATAGTATGGTTTCTTCATAAAAGCCAGACCACTTCGTTACCGAGGCTGTACAGGGTTTATTATACATTTTTGAGCAGGAACCAAACATATTTTTTTCAAAAGTTGTACCGATATCTTTATCGGTAGCAATAGGTTTTTTGCTTCCCTGATCATCATTTGCATAATCTTTCTGGTTGGTTAAAACTTTTAACTTATCCGGAGCTGTACCAAAGTTGCACATGCACACTGCACCCTGGACTACAATATGTTTTTCGGCCATAACATTTTATTTTCTTGTTGCTTAAAACCACTTACTCCAAAAGCTCTTATCACTTTTGCTTGTCTTATTGCCATCTAAAAACAACAAACTTTCTATTGATGATGCCGCTATATTGGTTGGCAATTTTTCATCTTCCTGTGTATCTGTTGAAAATAGTTTTAAGGTTACTTTTTTCTCCGTAATTTCTTTCATCGACCACTCGGCAATAATGACTTGTATGGTTTTTGTTGCCGGTTTTAATATATATCTGGCTTCGTAGCCACCAGTTGCCCAGTTGAGCTCATCCTGCTCCAATATCCCCTTGTGATGCAACTGAATTGCCCCAAAATGATTGGTAAGCGGATCCACGCTTTCAACAGTTTTATAACCTAAAGCCATCGGTTCGAGATTAGGAAATAACAAATTTTCTTCTACGGTTAACGGCTCTTTATAATTTTTGTAGATCGATTGGAAATAAGTTCGTATAAACCAATCATCATTAAAACAGACCTGAATAAAATTATCGTCCATTAACCTTTCATCCATTAAGCGGATGTACCTGGTGGCGTACTCTCCTTCATAGTAATTTTCGAGATCTACTCTCACCTTACTCCACCTCTTTCTGATTTCGTCGAAATTTTGAACTGCTAAAAATTTTCCATCACGTTTTGTTTCCACTACCAATGGGTAAAATATTTTGCCTGTTTCATAGGCCAGTTTATCTGCCAGTAATTCGGGAATTACCTCATTAATGTAAACAGGGCTCGTTCTATCTAAGCGATATAAAAAATTCTGACCATCGTTTAAACCCAAATAGGTTATTGATAGTTCATATTTAATTTCGTTCGCTTCCCCTTCTTCTTCAAAAAGGATGGTGAGGCCATAAAGCTGTGTACTTCCCACTTTACCAACCCGTTTCTCCAGCCCAAAATTCCCATCAAACTGAATAGGCTGATTTGCCTTTTCAGCTTTTTCAATAGGCTTATTTGCTTCTGGAGCAGTTCCACTATCGTCAAGTAACAAACTTCTGTAATTCATGCTTAAGATAAATAAACCGTTAACTACTTATAATTTTATTGTAGATTATAAAAAGAAAAATGCCCAACAAAATCAGGATCAGATTATGCACTCTTTTTCTCTTATCAAGGCTTGCCTTGAAAAAAGTGATCAATATCTCGATAAACAGGAACAGGCACCATAAGAAAATCCAGCCCAGGTTTAAAAAATAACTTAGAGGTACAGACATACCACTATTTCCCCCTATCGAACCGCTGTCATTAAACCACGCGTCCCAATGATCAAATATGTATATCAATAGAAAACCGACAACCAGAATGCCTAATCTTATGATCAAATGTTTTTTCATAGCTTAAATTTAATATTTAACCCGAACCCTGTCTGGCGTTGGATCCATGCCAATGCTATCAAATTCAGCCGACCAATGCAGATATCCATTTCTTAATTTCCTTAAATCATCCTGTTCGCTCAGCTCTCTTTGGTAATCGGCAAAACGCTGTTCAGGCACCTTTGATCCTTTATATTTTTGATGGATATCTTTAAAGTATTTAAAAACGTAAGGGTTAACGTTTTTATGCACCGAATCCTGAAGTTTCTTTTTTACACGCACCAAAAGTGGGTCTGCGGAAATATCATATTTTTGAGTTTCGAGCAATGGCTTATTGATTGGAAATTTCTCTTCAAATTCTAAAGCGTAATTAATCATCAAATGCAACGGAATATAACTATAAGTATTTTTAAGTTTGCGCTCACCAGAAAGTTTCCGTCTGTACTCATGCACTGTTAACTGTTCTTCAGTAAACCAACCTTCTGAAATCAGCCTGTTTTTTTCTCTGTTTTGAACTTCTTCTGAGCCATTTATCAGCTCGTCAACCTTTTCAATTCCATTGGTATAACTACCGCCTATATCGCAATGCACGCCAGGCAAACTTTTCTGTAACCCAACACGTGTATTGGTTAGGGCAAAGTTTTCCCGATGTTCATTTTCAGCTGTAAGGTGAAAAACGCATTTTGCTTTCCCGATGTTATTCAGTTTTAAATCTTCAACGTCGTTTGTAAAATCATGGTTTACTGCTGCTGCTGAAACCATCGAAGTAGCTCTTGGCTCGTAAGAAGAAACCGTATCATAAATACCAAGGAAACGAACCTCCAACCGTTTTACGATCACACCGGCATCCTTAAGCATCTTTCCCAGATAGCCATGCGCCGGAATAGTCATTGTTGAATAGTCATTTTTATTCTCAGATCCAGTTGATGATGGATCCAGATTAATTTTCAATTCACTTTGGGTAACTTCTGCAACAAAATTTCTGGCCGCTGCTGCTCCACGGCTAAACCCGAATACATCCAATATTAATACAGAGATTTCTTTTCCCTTTGGCAAAAGTCCGGCTAATAATTTACATCCTTTTTCTACTTTACTTCTAACACCTGTATCGCCGGTTCCCAATGCATAACCCAAGGTATCATCACCACCATTATTTGTTGTACCAATACCTTCTATATAAATTTTACCCCTCCTGTAACCTTCCAGCATCCGGGCTACGTTACTATAGGTATTTTGATAACTGCTTTTGTCATCGTCCTTACCATATTTTTTGTATGCCTGGGCTTTTGCTATGCTATTGGGGTCCTTAGACTTTTGATCGTTCGGTTTATTATATTCCTCACGCCCCTCAGTATTTGTTTTATTGTTTCGCGTGCCATCAAAGAACATCCCGAAACGGTATTCTACTCCTTTTTCTACTGGCCCTGGTGGCGCATAAGTACCAAAACTAACATTAGTTGCCATAGTTTTTTATTTGGAATTCTATCTGTTCAATTGGAATATTTAAAGTGCCTTGTATTAAATCCAAATTCAATGTTTTATTTTTAGGATGTATATTGATCAGCAACCCGGTTGGTAAGGTCTTATTTAGCTGTTCTCTAAAAATTTTGTTTGTTTCATTTACATCAAAATCTACAGGAATATATGTGGCCAATCCATTCTGTTGTAAATTGGGCAAATAATTTTTGTCGCGAGAAATCACAATATCCGTTTCGTATCTGTTTTTTTCATCATCCGTAAACATTACATTAAGCAGGTAGGGAATAGCACGGCTTTCTTTTGATACAATGTGATCGCCAGATAAAATATATTCCTTCTCTCCATTGCATAACATAAAAGACCAGTTTGTTAAATGATAGCCAGCTGGCAGCACAACCTTTGGCACCCAATTATATTTTTCCCTGTAGATTGAAGTATAAAGTTCGGGCTTTGCATGCGCCTGGGATTTAATTTTTGCCTGAAATTGTGGTTCAACAATCATGGTATCGGATAAAACGTAATCTACATATTTATGCGTAAACATGTGTTTCTCCTCATCAGACAATTTTGTGGTATCCATTTTTGTTTCCACTCCCGTAAACTGTCCAATTTCTACCTGGTTGCCACCACCGGCAACCCATACAATAATATTGCCTTTCGGCGCTAAGCCTACTATAAAACTATTGTAAGTTTCTTTCTTTTTTGTAGCGCCGTTGGAAAAGCCTTCTTTAAATAATTTTAAGATTTTCTCTTTAGGAAGTTGAAACTGACCTGAATACGCCTTGCGGTCTGTAAAAGAAACCCAGGTAAGGCCTACATAATCTGGCAGTTCTTTAGTATCAGGCCCACTAGAAACTGTTGCTCCGCTAAGTCCCCATCCAACCGCAATTGGGCCAAGATGACTTAGGTTTTGTCCATAGCTTTTCCCGGCAACTTCTCCTTGATATACTTCTACAGGATATTCTTTTGGTGCCGATATTGTTGCTGACCAATCAAATTTTTCTTCCATATTTTGTGCCTTACAACCTCCTACTACCGCAAACAGCAGTAACAAGTATAAATTATTTTTTATGCTCATTCCTTCCCTCCCCGGCCAACTATTTTTTTGTTGCAGGCCAGAACCAGGTTATTGTGCATTGCTTCTATATTAACTTTATCTGCCTTTTTCTCTAGTTTATTATATACCTGAAGAGAATAAGTAGCATTTACCTTCAGCGTCATATTTGTACATCGTTTCAGAATTGCCATAACTTAAAACATTTTTGATTTTTCTGCACTATTGATTTCGACGATTTTACCACTTTGAAGGGTCATATTTTCACGCTGGCTAAATACGGTTATTTCACTTGCCTGCTCGTTTGATGTTTCTGCATGTCTTAAAAAATCTTTGCTTACCATCTCCGTACGGTTATCAGAACTTTCTTCTATATCTCCTGTGGCGGTTAATGAGAAATTTTTCCCAGCGGAAGTCGTAATATCTTTTCCAACTGAAATGGTTTGGTTATCACCTACATTAGTCGACTGATCTTTACCAACCTGAACGGCCATATTTTCTCCTACGTTAATCTGCATATTCTTGCAATTCAACGTCATGTTTTCTAAAGCTGTTATGGTAATATTGTTGCCTTTGGTGTCAATATGAATAATATTTTGGTGAATATCAGTAATCTTAATCCCTTGGCTACCAGGATCATCATCAAATTCAAGTAAATGCCCGCTTCTGGTGATGATACTTTTCAGGTGATTTTTAATCAGCGGACTGCTATCTACACTAGAGCTATGATAAACACTCCCCATCACCACCGGACGAGCGATGTTGCCTTCCTCAAAGGCTATCATCACCTGGTCATCAATCTCGGGGATGGCAAAGTACCCACGGTTATTTCCACGTTCGCCAACACCAGCACTTGGTGTAACCACGCGCAACCATTCGGTTACATCATTGGTTAAACACTCCCATTTAAATTTAACTTTAATCCTTCCTTGTCCTTTAGGGTCATTATTATCAATTACATCCGCCAGTTGCATATCTGGCTGTGGTTTATGGAAGTTTTTAACTAAAAGGCGTTCAGTTGTAGAGATTTTTCCTTCAAAAGTATTGTGGTATTTACCATTTTCATTAATATGGTGATTAATGCTGGTGATCAGAAATTTACCTAAACTCTCTGAAACGAATCCCAGTTCTTTACGGAGGCTCATGGTAATTTCTGCTATACTTCCAATGCTTAACTCTGCATTATCACCTTTAGCCGTAATCTTTAAAAGCTCACTGGTATTGGCCTTTTCTTCATTTTCGACCAAATTTTTAATATCATTGCCATTATCTACCCTGATTAATGATGGTTGATTAAAGGTTTTGCTGTAAGTAAGGTTTGAAGCTTTTATGGCATGAGATAAATCAGGTGTACCATCTACCCTTCCGTTACTCTCACTCTCCAGCATCTCATTCTGACTCGGATTATACGAGAAGCGTTTATTTTTTATCGGCCCAATTTCCATTGCATATTGCATTTCCTGTACATCTCTTCCGTAAAACAAAGAGACTTCATGCTGTACATTAGGCTTTCCAAAATTAAGCTGTTTACCATCATAAAAAAACCACTCATGGTATTCTGCTGAAAGCCGGTTAAGAAAGGCAAAGTCGCTTTCTTTGTATTGAATGATATAATCAATTGAGGAACTTCTGGCAGCATTGGCCACCACTTTTAAATCATTTGCAGGTGTATCTTTGGTAGCCAGTTTTACAATATCATTTAAATCTTTATCTAAGTAAGAACCCAGATCTGGCCCCCTGTCAATTAGAATAGTAGGACTATAACCACTTACGATTAAAACGCCATGATAACCATGACTTTGAGAAAGTTCTACTTTTGATACCAGGCCGAGAAAATTTTGCATTCCTTCTTGTGAGTGCCCGAAGGAGGCGGTAAGGGTTTTGCCCACAAAATCACGACTGTCATCTAAAGTGATCAGACCGGGCGCACCCATGTGATCATGATTAAAACGAAGTTCAAAATGATGATGATCATTAAAGGCCTGTTTTAAGCTGAAAGATGCGAAATGTGTAATTTCTTTTCCCTCTATATTTATTTCTGCAATGAGTTTCTTTTCCATATTGACGATTAATCAGTGGATCAACAATTACTTGAAACTTATTCAGAAAGGCATGCGGTGTTCATAATGAACAAAATCAATTCACGTACCGTGCTTGGTTTAAATAAGTGTTGATTTATACTAATTGTGCTCAATTATAAACATTCAATAACTTTAGTATGATAAATTCTCATAACATAAAAAGCTTGATAACACCTTAGTGGAGGAATTTTAGAATGTTTAGTAGATGAGCGTATTCGATGTAAATAAATTCTGATAGACAAAAGCGATTGGCATTCACCAATCGCTTTTACTCTTTCATATTGAAATACGAATTAAGCTTTAGGCCAATCGTTTTCGTGTTCTGCATTACCTAACTTCAGTTTTCTGGCTGATACCACAAAAGTAAGTGTCATAGGCGTATTATCATTTACCGCGATGCCTTCACTGTATTGAACAATGTAACCATCTTCGAAAGTAAGTTCTTTCATTTTAGCATCTTCTTCGCCTTTTTTGAAAGTAATGGTTCCTGATTGTGGTTTATATTGATTATTAACCATTGATTCTATTACTGAAGTATCTTCAGTAGACTCAATTTCGATATTAATAGTCCCACCATATACACCTGATGAAGGACGACCTTTTGCGTCTACATCTCTGTTTAATGAAAAGCTGCACTGTAATACATCAAATTCTTTTGAACCTAATGTTAATCTGGTTTTAAATGCCATGGTAATAAGTTTTTAAATGTTTTGAAAAATGAATTGTGGTTAGATGGATTAGGTGGTTAAAACCTGAAATAGTTTAGATGAGTTATGAGGTTATAGGGGTTAGACTAAATATGCTAACTACACTAAACCCTTAACAATACTAACCGCTAACCGATAATAACCTTTTCCCGTCTACGCTTTAGGCCAATCGTTTAAATGCTCTGCATTTCCGAGTTTCAGCTTTCTGGCTGAGATCTGGAATTTCAGTGTCATCGGATGATCGCCAACAATGTTAATTCCTTCAGAATATTTAACAATGTAGCCATCTTCGAAATCTACTTCTTTCATTTTGGCATCTTCTTCAGTTTTCTTAATCAGAAGTGTTCCTGTAATAGGTTTGTACTGGTTGTTTACCATCGCTTCGATAATTGAGGTGTCTTCAGTTGACTCGATCTCAATATCAATGGTTCCGCCATAAACTCCGGAAGAAGGTCTTCCTTTAGCATCTACATCACGGTTTAATGCATAGGCGCAATGAAGTACATCGTACTCCTTGCCCGAAAAATTCAATCTAGCTTTGAAAGCCATAGGGTCTAAATTTAATGGTTAAGATTTGTTAATGTAGCTTAGGCTACGATAACAAACTTTAACCAAATATCACGCCAGTGATAAGTTAAATTTTAGATTAGAAAAAAAGATTTAATAATAAAATTGCAAAAACGTTACATAAATCCCTTTCTTAAATGCATCAGCATGGATTTATTTAAACACAAAAATTACAAAAAAAAATTATTTGTCATCATTATGAACTTATCATGTAATTTACAAAAGTGTAGTTATTTTCCACATTGTGTAGCACTTTAGGGCATGCTGATATCAGGAAATAGTTCGTATTAGATTAATTGAGATCCGAATTTCTCCATTTTTGCAACCCACTTTTGACTATAATGATTTTCTAGAGAATGTAACTCACCTATTGTATTGGTTAACACGGGGCTCATTTTACACTTTTCAAATACTGCCTTTTTGATCGAAAGGTAAGTTGTTTTCTTATTTGCTTTCCATTCTTTAAAAGTTGCTTCGTCAAGAATAGATACAATTCTTGCTGAACGACCATTAAAATTATTATTGATATTTTGATGCTGCGCCATAAAAATCTGATCAGGCATAAATAACCGATCAAAAAAGCCTTTAATTTTTGCTGGGATATGGTCTACGTAAACAGGACAAAAAAGCACTACATGATTACTTTGTCTAATCGCATTTAAAGCCTTTTGTAAATCAGGTTCAAGTTCAGCAATCTGTCTGTTATTAAAAAGCTTATTGGAATTAAAGATCAGATCAATAATGGCTATCTCCCTGATTGTTGCACCGGCACTTTCAGCACCTTTTTTATAGGCATTGATCAAAAAATCTGTGGATACCGTCTTTTCTATATCCCCATTCAGGATAAGTACTTGCTTCATTTATATGTTGATATTTAGCTTTCGAGGCGGTAGATGTTACAAAACTATAAAGATTTTGTTAACCTATTGCATTAAAAACAAAAAAACCTGATCAGACTGATCAGGTTTCCAACATTAAATTAAGGATATATTTTAAAATTAAAAGTTAGACTGACTAAATATTAGTCAGAATACACTAACATCTTATTAATAAAGATTTATACAGTGCTTTATTGTTGTTGGTTGTACTCAGATGCCCAGGTAGTACTTTCATCTTCACCTTTATGACCATCTAATTTTACCACAAAGCTCTTTGCAGGAAAATATGGTGTGATGTGAATATCCAAATGGATTCTGTCTTTTTGCTGTTCATCACGTTCAAAACGCATAATTTTAAACCTTTCAATTAAACGATCAGCACCTTGAATACCATCTAAAAACTTCACAATCTGACCACGTAAATCTTGTTCAGTTTTCGAAGTCCAATTTTCAAATGCTCTTCTGTTTAAGAAATCGAACAACACTTTAGTAATGTAATCGAATACCCTTACAACAGAATAAGTTTGTAAACCGATGTTATCACCATTAAACAAAGTTTTAGCAGAGAATGCCATTACTTTTCCATATTCATTAACCATTGGCACTAATCCTACTCTTTCCAAATGTGAAATTTCACTTTTCTTCAAGTCGAATTTAACACCATCTACTTCATTAATGGCACCATGTTTTTTACCTGCAGTAACCTGAGACATTAAAGTATAGTACATTTTTCCTGCTAAGGCAGCAGAACCTGGAACTGTTAAATCATCTTCCTCACCCACTTCGGCAACTTTACCTCTACCTACAAGCCAGTTACAAGTCATGATTACATTAGAGCGGAAGGCATCAGCACCCGTGAAATTTGCAGCAGTAAATAAATCCAAAACATCATCAGGTTGATCTAAATCGGCAAAATCAGTTACCAACATGGCTTTGTTGCTGTGTGCAATTTTACCCCAACGCTCAAGCACCTTATTTGATCCCATATAACCTGGAACAACCATTAATGAATAATTTTTACGCAAATCTAAACGATCGTAATTTTGCTTTAACTCATCATCAACATAATCAATAAAACGTGGATTATCTAAATCCTTAACTTGATCCATTGATGCATTAAGCAACACTACATTTTTAAGTTTATCTGCTTCTGTATTTTTATAAAATAAGTGCACAGATCTGTAAGCTTGTTCTAGTTCTCTTGAACTTTCTAAAGCTGTGCCAATATTTTTATTCAGATTTTCTTCTGCAGCATTTAATTTTTCAGTACTCTTTTCTACCATATCTGCAACAGAAGTAGAAGATTCAAGTACATCAATCCAAAGCTGAATTTTCTTTTTCAGTTCTTCACGTTCTTTTCTTTTCTCGTCTCCTGTTAAAAAGATTTGCTTTCTTGCTTTTCTTTCAGGGTTTAAATTCTGTAAGCCATCAACAGTTGTTTCCAACAAATCAAAACCACCTACTCTGGCCAGTTTTTCTAAGTTATCTTTAAGTGATGTTTTCTCTATGGCACTACCCTCTGCTGGTTTGAAGCCTGCTTCCTGGGATATATTTTGGTCTGCGTTTAATTCTTGAGGATTTGACATGTTTTCTTAGCGTTTTAGATTATTTATTTTGCTCCAGTTCATCTACAAAATTCTTCAAAGCGTTAATGAAAGCATTTTTAGTTTCTTCATCGTCAAGCGTAGCTTTTAAGGTTTTGTTTGATTTTAATTGTTTGATTACATTGAGAGACATTTCCCTTTCAATATTTACATTGGTGAGGTAGTTACTTTGGTTGATGATATTTTTCACACCAAAATCGCTCATATCATTAAAGTTGATTGTTTCCCCAACGGTTGATCCGTCTTGCTTTTCAAAAGCCACTTTAACATTTGGCTTATAATGATCAAATACTTCTTTAACCGTTTTTAAACCTTCAACCTTTTCAGGCTTGATAGGCTCGTTATCCGTTAATTTTTGTACAAAAAGTGTTTTATTAAAGGCAATTTCTGCGAATGCTTCTGATGTGTCGATTTTCCGTTCGTTTCCACCAATTTCATAGTTAAACATAGTATGTTGTTTTAGGTTTAAGGTTCAATTTTATAAAGATATAGTAATTAACATTTTAACTCAATTTTTGTTCCAATATTGATGCTTCAGGCTGAATTATCTTCCATTCCAGCTGATCTCCTTCCGGATGTTTACTCACAACGATCTTTGAGCCTTTTTTAAGTTCACCAGAAATGATGTATTTTGAAATTGGACGACGTAAAAGATTCCTAATAACCGCTGATAGTTGTCTAGCACCATATTTAGGTGTAAAACCATCCAATGCAATCATTTTCTTCGCATCTTCTGCAATTTCAAATTCGATGCCCATTTTATTAAGTGATTGCACAAGGCTGTTGAGTTGGATCTCAAAGATGCGTACCACATTGCTTTCATTGATCGGGGCAAATGGTACAATTTCTGAAATTCTGGCTAAAAACTCCGGACGGAAATGGCCAGCCATTACTTCCATCAGCTGATTTGAAGCGGGGATAATGCCTTTTCCGATTTGCTCCGCAATCCATTCGCTGCCAATGTTTGAGGTAAACAGAATAAGTGAATTGCTAAAATCACCTTCCTTGCCTAATCGATCGTGCATATGGCCTTCATCTAAGATCTGTAAAAAAGTATCAAAAACAGAAGGGTGTGCCTTTTCAATCTCATCAAATAACAATACAGAATACGGCTGTTGTCTAATTTTATTAACGAGCAAACCTCCTTCTTCATAACCAACATATCCTGGAGGCGCTCCATATAATAAGGCCGCACTATGTTCTTCCTTAAATTCAGACATGTCGAACCTGATCATTGCCTTTTCGTCGTTAAACAAAAATTCGGCTATTGATTTAGCAAGTTCAGTTTTACCTGTTCCTGTTGGCCCCAATAAAAAGAATGATCCAATTGGCTGTCCTTTTTTGTTTAATCCACTTCTAGATTCTAATATAGCATCTGAAACTGCTTTAAGCGCCTGATCTTGTCCCACCACACGTTTTTTAAGATATTGCTCCATATTCAGCAATTTCTCCTTTTCACCTGCTTGTAGTTTACCCATTGGGATGCCCGTTTTATAGGCTACAATTGAAGCAATATCTTGTTTAGTGATCCGGTCACTTTTTTCTGCAGCGTATTTCTTTAATTCCTGAAGACTACTATTGATATATCCCTGGTATTCTTCAGCTGTTTCAAAAGCGTCTGTTTGCGTTTCATCAGTTAGCCGACCTAATAAAACAGGACTTAATTTATTTTGAAGCAATGAAAACAGCCATTTATAATCGGCAAACTGATCCGCTTCCGATTTTTCTTCATCGGCATTTAGTGCTTCTAAATCTGTTTCCAAACTTGTGATGACCTGATCGGAGGTGTCATTCATCATTTTCATGGCCGCCATGGTTCTATCCAGCAAATCAAATGCAGAATCAGGCAACCTTCTATCTTTCATATAACGCTTGGCCAGGCGAACACATTCTCCCAAGGCATCTGGTTCGATACTTAAGGTATGATGCTCTTCATATTTTACCGCTAGTTTCTGTAACATTTTAATGGTACTTTCTTCATTTGGTTCATTCACCTGAAGCACTTCAAAACGTCTGCTAAAAGCCTGCTCTGGTTCAATAATTTTACGGTATTCATCAATGGTGGTAGCACCAATTACCGTAATTTCGCCACGGGCTAATTCTGGCTTTAACAAATTGCCAATTCCCGCACCTAATGGCCCTTTGCTATCTAATAAGGTATGAATTTCATCAATAAAGAGCACTGCTTTTTCAAACTGTTTTACTTCCTTAATGATGTTTTTTAACCTGTCTTCTATTTCTCCTTTATAAGATGCACCTGCAATGAGCGATCCTAAATCAAGCTCAAAAAGCTGAACTGGTTTTAAGCTATCTGGCACATTCTGATTGACAATATCGATAGCAAATCCGTCAACCAATGCTGTTTTACCTACACCTGCATCTCCTGTGAGAATTACGTTGGGTTTGGTTCTGCGGCAAAGGATTTCCATCATCATCCGGGTTTCCTTATCTCGACCAATGATTGGGTCAGTTTTAGCATCCCGAACCATTTGTAACCGATCTATACAGTATTTATATAAGGCATTACCTGTACTTTTGTTTTCGGTTCCTGCAGTGGCTTTATCTGGCGAAACTACTCTTGAAATTTCCTCATCTTTTACATAAAGATCTAAGATCTCACGCTCTTTAATCGGAAAAGATTTTAATTGATCTGGCTGAAAACCAATCCCCGGCTTTGCCAATGCAGTTAACACACAAACTGGTGTGATTAAATCCAGCCCTAGCTTGATGCGTACATTATCGGCCTCTTCAAAAATTACTGCAATTTCTGGCGCACCGCTAACCGTATCACTAAGACCTGCAGATTTTGCAAGCTCTTCAATCCGAACTTCCGCCCATTCGCTGATATATTCTTCATCCTTACCAATTGAAGTGATAAAAGATCTTAAACCAACATCTTTATGCATTAAACCTTTGAGCAGATGCGCAGCGGTAAATACTTCATTTCTATATTCTTTCGCCAGCGACTGTGCAATGTGCAAGGCTGTTTTTACTGACTCGCTTAAATTTGTAATTGCCATATCCCTAGTCGGTTACTGGCAAAACTGCCGGGTTAAAATTATTTTCAGTAATGTAGTAATATATTTTGCCGTTAGATAGGAACTGCTGTTCTATCTGCGTAGCTCTCTTAATTTGCTGAACGGATTGATTTAATAATTTGATATAATTTTCAAACTGATCTAACGGCATTTTAGAAGTGCTTTTTAAATCATTCACTTTATATTTAGCTAAAAATTCGTTATTCAGTGGTAGTCCTGTTACTAACTTAACATAGTCTGCAAGTGTCATCGCTTTTATTTCGCCCGAAGAAACCTTCATGCCCAATAATTGCTTTGGCATTCTCACATAGTTCTTGACCAGCTTACTTCTAAAAGAAGATTGATCAGCCTGCAAGTTTTCGCCCAACATAATTGAAAAAACATCAAGAATCTGTTTGTATTCCATGTTATTTAACACAATCGCATATTGCAAAGCTGATCGGTTATTTTTTACTACATCAGTAGGTAAGTTTGCCGTACTATAATATTTAAATGCATTGTGCGGCATTCTGTCGGCCACTTCTGCCCCAACTGGCGGAGGCAATAAGCCTTCTACGTCAGCAGAGAGGTTTTTACGTGAAATACCGGTTAAGCGAAACGCACTATCTAATGAACTGATCTGATTCTCAATATCCATGCTGGTTTCTTTTACAAAGCGGCGTAGAGCAATTGTCATGCTTTGATTTGAATTTACCGAACCTTTAGTTGGGAAAACCACACCGCCCTGAATCAAACTATTTTTAGGATAATCCAAATAATAAGAGATTGAATCCTGAAGGCTGGTGTTATATGGCTGGAAGCTTTTTAACCCTTCACCTTTAACCATGGTATTTTTTCTATATTCGGCAGACCGGATAGCTGATTCTGAAACCAGTTTACGAGATTGAATTACAAAATTGTTGAATGATTGATTGAAATCGCTATATACCTGAAGTGCTAAAATCCGGGCGTCTGCAAGGGCAACCTGCTCGCTCAATTCATTGATCAGGTAGTTATTGGTGCCACCTGTATTGCCAGTACTACCTACCAGAATGATCAGATTGGTTTCATTCTTTTTAGCTTTGAAAAGATTTAACCCGGTTTTTAAAGCATCAAAAACTGGACCTTCCGCAACCTCTCCATCGCACCTTAAAGTATTTTTAGCTTGATTAGATAAAAAGGTCATTAACTTACGGTAATCATTCTGAATCGGACTCACGAAAATTCCCTGAAGTGCACAACCTGCTTCACCGCGATATACTACGCCACCATAACTTACGTTTGCCCCTTTACCAAAATCACCCATCGTATTTTCAAATGAAGCAATGGTGTTGGTCATTCCGGAAAGATATTTGGTCATCGAGCTTCCGCCATCAACCACAAACAATACGTTGATTTTATTTTTGTTTTTTCGAAGTTTTAAATAGTCCTGATAAGAAAGTGAGGATCCATTAATGGTTAAAATTTTATTATCTTTCTTATTGTAAACATCAGCTGCTATACCAACAGCATAATGATTAGCGTCGCTGGTAATAACAGGCACACTTTTTAAAATCAAATTTTCTCTCGGCAATAATGGATCTACAACGAATGTGGTTCCCTTATCCATTCCACTTTTAATGGCCGTGGTTGTAGAATCATCGCTGTCTTCATAACCCGGTTTAGCTGAGGTAATATACAAGCGATCTCCCCAGTTGTGCACTGCTTCAGAAGAAACCCAACCATAAATGCTTTTTAGAGCCGTATCAGCAACTAATTGATCATCAGAACCAATTAAATACTTTTTCCCGTCTTCAGATTTTTTGTAGATATAAGAAATTTCATGCAATCTTACTTTTGTACGTCTGTCTTTAAGTTCTGGCGTATTATAAACCAGAATAGAATCGGTGGTGTCAAAATAGAATTTTGGTTCTGTTAAGGCATTCTTACCATTTACAATACCAATTGCTTTTTCCGCATAACCTGTTTTTTGATTCGAGAATGCCCGTTGCCATAAAAGTAATTTAGACTTTGCAATCCAACCGTAACTGATGGCACTTTTTTTATCATTAATCTTCCTACCCCTGATCATTCCCGCCTTATACTTAATTAGTTTCAGGTAACCATTTTCTTCTTTTGAAACATAAAACGGCTCCATAAAACCTATTTTTTTCATGATCAGGCTACCACCCGGTGCGGTGGTTGTGTAATTATCTTCACGGTCGGAAAAAACAATCCAGGGTAAACTGCTGCTGCTCGTATTTTCGTTTACGTTAATGGTTTCTGCAGGCCTTTCATATGCTTTAGGCATGTATTTTACTCTTTTGCCAAACGCCGCCGGCGATTGTGCCTGTGCAAATGATATTCCTAATAAAAGGATGGATAAGGCATAATATTTTTTCATAATTGATGTAGATGAGCTTTAGAGGTTAAGATGTTAATCTATTTGGTTTTATCAGTGGCGGCATCAGTTGTAGCTGTAGCGGCTGGCTGAACGGTTCCTGAATGTTGTTTAATATTTAATAAACTGGCACAGGTAGAATTTGGCTTAATGGTTAATTGCGCTTCATCTACTGCGATTTCACCCCCAAAGGTGAGGCCCATGCAATATGAATAAATATCAGTTTGTTTTTTCTTTCCATTCATTTCAACATTAACCGTTACCTTTTCATTGTTGCACATGTATTTGTTGATCAGATAATAATAGTTTGAATTAAAATCTGCACCATTGGCAATGGCCTGTAAACGGGCCCTGATATCATCAATGGTTTTGCGTTCACCATCACCTGGTGCCACAAAATCATCAACAATTTCGGCATTGGGATCAGTAATTAATATGGTTAAATATGCGGGTTTACGGGCTTTATCTGATCGTAGGCGAACAACATATTTTCCTGGGGCACGGTAAGTGTACAAAGCTGTTTTGCCTTTAACATCTACCCTTCCGGTTTCTCCGAAGGACCATTCGAAATCTTTTCCTTCTCCATCTCCTTCTAATCTGATTTCTTCATTAACCAAACCAGCCGTTGGCCCACTAATGGTGAGCACACTATCTGCTACCGCAGTTTTCACTGTGTCTCTTACCGTAATTGGAAATTCCTGACGCAACTCTCCATCCACTGTTAAGCGTACAATGTAGGTGTCAGGTTTTGTGTAATGATATGAGCCTGTTTTTGTGGTGGCTTTTTCACCATTACCAAATTCCCATAACCATTTTTTTGCTTTGGGAGTATTATCGGTAAAAACTAAATCTTCATTTAAATAAATTTCATCTTTAAGAATTCTTGCATCAATGTTTCGTTTTTCGAACAAAGAACTTTTAAATAAAAAGATCAGGCCTGTTAAGAGTAATACAGCCAATAGGATGTATAAAATGACATAGCCCTGCGAATTTGAATTAACTTGCTTGGTGTTTGAGTCAGACATAGGTAGCGTTGGTTTTTTTTGAGGTTTAGAGGTTTTTTTATCTTGCGGAAATGGTTTGTTGCAATTGACGTCTGTTAGTTATGCAGTCGTCTAATTGTCTTTTGTGTAATTCAATATCTGATATATTTCTATTTTGTTCTTGTCGGTCATAAAAAAGCCTGTCGTATAATTGTGCCGTTTGAACAAAAATCTTATATCTGGAATCTGATGCTTTACGATCAAATGCTGATTTAATAGACCCTAATGAAAGTTGAATATCATTCTTCAAGAAAACAGCCTGAACATTAGGGTTATAGCGTGTAATTTGTTTAAAAGTGGTATCAATGGTTGGCTTAGTTTCTTTCACCATATTTTCAAACACTTCATTTTCACTGATTTTAACTTCGAGTTCTTCTTTCGAAATCTCATAACGTGATTTATTGCTATAGAAAATCCCGAAACTTAAAAGTCCTACGGTAAAAACAAACAGTGCTGTAAAGAACAAAAACTGTTCACGCCTTTCTTTTATGCTTAATTTTATCATCGGTATAAATTATCGGCCGTATCGCCCGTTTCTGATTTTATTTGCTGCAGACTTGTTGGCCAGCTGGCATTCGTTTATTTGTTCCTTATAACGTTGTATATCACCTCGTGATTGAATGAGTGAATCCTGCAGATCCGCCATTGCACCTACATTGTTGTTTAGTTTTCCATACAAGTCAAAACTTGGGCTTTGTTCGCTCTTTCTGGAAATCAGGTCTTTAATCCGGTTATTGGCTGTTTGAATGTCTCCCAACAGAATAGCTTGCTTACTCATTTCATTGGCATTGTATTCACGGTATTGAGCAAGTTCTTTAAAACGAACCAAAATCAGGTCGAAATTGGTATTAATGTCTTTTCTTAAGTAAGATAGTTTTTCAGTTTCCTTTACTTTTTTATCCAGCAAAGCATATTCATAATCAGAAGCTGCAAAAAAAAGGAAAATACAGAAAATGGAAAAAATGGTAAGAAACAAAAAACTCAGGATAAATTTCATATAAGAATTCCTGATTTCGATGGCGTTAATGGGCTTCATATAGCTTTAATGTATCACTTAGTATAGGGCACAATAATTAATCTGACAATCAACATCAACTAAAATCACACAAGCTTCTTCAAACTAACTTTGCAAATAACAATTTTTTATATTTTGTGTTTGGTTATAAAAACGATTATTTTAAATTACTTTTAACAAACTTTAAGCCAATTTTATATGTCTGAATTTTTTTTCAATAAACCCTTCAGATTTAACTCCCTATTTCTAGGTAGTGGTTTTCAATCCACTGATCTTGGTAAATCTATCTCGAACCACATCGAACTGATTATTTTTACCCGCTATGGCGAACACCGTTATCGTAATGATTTTGGATGCGAAATATGGGACCTTGATTTTGAGTTAATTGTGAGTGAAAGCCTCTGGGAGGAAAAATTCCGCAAATCACTGCTAAAATCTATTACCGATTATGAATTTAGAATCGATCATATAGCAGTAGAAGTACGCATCACAGAGGTAGAAAATGTATATCCTTTACGTAAAATAACGGAGATCAAAAAAAAGGTAGATATCACGGTTAGGGCACAAATAAAAACCACTGGAGAGAAATATTTTTTTAATACGGCTTTATTTCTTAGCCCACTTTCAACCTAATCTAGAAACGACTCATTTATCCTACACATGAAACCAGTTTTTTATTCATCAAAAGATGAAATCCGTAATAGAATATTTAAGAATGCAGAAGATTTCTGGAATATTAAAGACAGTAATGACTTTGATCCGCTGGTAAAATTAATTATTGAAGCCTTAAGCAATGAGCTTTTTAATGTTGCCAACGATGTTAAAAATTTAGAAAACAGAATCTTCGACAAGATTAGTAGGATCTTGGCTCCTGATCACCTGACTTCATCCTTACCTGCTCATGCGATCATGCATGCCAGACCTATTGAGGAGGAAGATTACCTTTCGCCATACACTCAGTTTGCCTTTAAAAAAAGTATTCAACAGGAAAATGATAAGGCAAAAAAAACCGATATTTTTTTCAGCCCCTTGCATAATGTAAAAGTACATAACGCTGCAATAAAGTATATTGCAACTGGTAACACTCTTTTTGATATTGCAGAAACCAGCAAACAACCTGTTTTAAATACGCTTCCAGGCTTTTCTGTAGAAAAGAATACGATGTATATTGGTTTCAGCGGAATCAGAAACTGGATGGATTTTAATAAACTGAATTTATTCTTTGACTGGAAGAATTATTCAGTTCCTGAAAATACGTATGATCTGCTCTCTCTTGGAAAATGGTTCTATAAGGACAACGAACTCGCAGCTTACACGGAACGGTTTATGGATGAACCTTTAACGGGTAAAATTGAAGCTCCTTTCCATCACAAACAATTGCTTAACCTGATTAAGGCTGATATTTTACAGTTTTACAGCAACAGGTTTTTAACCTTAGGCGACCTCAATGATTTCAATATTGATGATCAGCAGGAATTGCCTGCCGCTTTAGCCAATATTTTCAAGCCTGCTGGTTTAAATCAGATTAGTAAAAATATTAAATGGCTAAAAGTCGTTTTTCCAGCGGCGATTAACCAGGAGATGCTAAACGAACTTCATGTTTATATTAATGCTTTCCCGGTGGTCAATAAAAGATTAAGCCAGGTTAAACACCGGCTTAAAACCATGAATAATATTATCCCGATTAAAACAGAAGCATTGGATCAGATGCTTGCGGTGGAAAATCTGAAGGATAATCATGGACATAGTTATAATGAAATTCCCTTTACCAATGAGAATGAAAAAGGTGATGGTTCCTTTTCAATCAGATATGGGGGTACTGAGCGCTTTGATACGAGGAATGCGAAAGAATTGGTGGATTATCTTTTTGAATTACTGAGAGATGAAAAGGCTGCCTTCTCTGCCTATGGCCCAGATTTTTTAAGCACTATACTTAAAAACTTAGAGCAAAACATTGCACTTATAGAGCAGAAAAGCCGATCAGCATTAAAAGATATTAAAGAACTGCCGAGTTATATTCTATTAAAACCGATTGATGATGCCGATATTTTATTTGTAGATATTTGGGTAACACAGGCTGAAGAAGCCAATCACATTAACGCTGGCAGCAAATTAGTGGTTTATGAGAACAATAAGGTTAATCCTGAAAGCATCTTTTTCTTAAGCCAAACAAAAGGGGGGCGTACAAAACTGAACGCTACTAATAGGGTACAGGCTTATAAATATGGATTAACTACAGCAGACCGCATTATTACTAAAGCAGATGTGCTTAACTTTTGCCGTTACGAATTAGGCCAGAAGCTAAGTGGCATTACTTTGGCCAAAGGCATTATGATGGACAATAAACCAAATGCTGGTTTTATTAAAACAACAGATATTATTATTGAGCCTGCAGATAATTTAAAACTAACTGTAGAGGATTGGGAAGAATTATTAAGTTTAACCCTGGCTAAATTAAAACTAAGAAGTACCATGAACATTCATTACCGGATGTTATTAAAACCATCCGTTTACAAAGTGGTATAAAACCTTACGGGAATAAGAAATTAAATATAAACGGTATAGCCAAGATAGACACTTTCGCCACCATCTGTTAATAAGGTCTCCTGAAAGTCGGTTGCGGTAAGTAATTCAACACTTATTTCGGCATCAAGTGGCATAAGGTAGCTAATGGCCATATCTAGAATTGCTCTATTTGGCTGGCCTGGAATAAATTTAATTAACTCTTGTGGTGTAGTTGGCCCAATATTAATATGGTAGGCTTCATTATCAGGAATAAAACTATCTCCAATGATAGTATCAATACCAAGTGCACTGCCGCCCAATTGCATCTGCATATCGTTGGCAATTTTTACTGGGCTCACATTTGCCGTGGTATTTACCAGCAATATAGGCAAGTTAAACAAGGCGGTGAGTACTTTAGAAACAAAGTCTATATCATTTCTTTTTTGTTGAATTTCTGGTAACAGATGCATCCAGATGATGCTTTGCTCTTTATTTAATAAGTTAAATTCATCCCAGCCAAATTCGAAGATCTGACTTAAATCAGCGTAAGTGGTTTTTTTATCAAGCTTATTTTCATAAAGCTCGGTCATCATCCTTACATGATTGATTTCTGCATCAAAAGGTGTAAAAAATAACCTGGCATGCTTTTCCTCCTCTCTCCTATCCTTAATATCTTTAATCATGGATTCTTCATCCATCCCGGCACTTCCTGTTGGTGGCCTATGAAAAAGTCCTTCAGGCAGCATGTCGTATAAACTCTCACGATTGGTACTGATCCGAATACGGTTTTGCCTTCTTCGTTCTGAATAATAGCGCTCACTACTTGCTATATCTTTAGAAAAAGCTCGTTTATCTGCTCCGTTTGGAATGATTTCGATTTGGTCGGCATCAATTATGTTCCTTTCTATTAAATCGGCGGCGTGTGCTATTGCTTTATAATCTGTAAAGAGTTCGTTATGAACCAGGGTTTCTTTTTTCATCTAAACTTTAAGCTTGATTATTTGTTAAGGTTAAATTTATATTATAGAAAAAAATAGGATTACAATCAAATACTAAAGATACTATATTTGTAACACATCACATCTAAAAAAATTAATGGACGTTCAATCATTTTTTATTCGCTATCTTCTATTTCCGCTGATCTTCCTTGTATCAGCAAGCGTACTTTCCATCATCAATAAAAAGAACCAGTTTCTTAACAACAAACGACTTATTATAAGTGTTCTGCTGATTGGAATTATTTTGGCCATCCCAGGATTTCTAGGGTTTCTAAACTTTAATTTTATGCCATGGGGTTACATTATCTGTTGTATCTATTACATTTTAACCGGGTCTGTTTTTGTATACCTACTCACCAAACATTACCCTACAGAATTATTAGAGCGCAAAGTATTCATCTTTTTTGCCACCTTAATTTCTGCTTTATTGTCAGTTTATTTATTTCAGCTGGCTTTTAATTGGTTAAGTAATGTTCATTTTGGCTGGTGGGGAGCCGGTAGTATTGCCTGGTTTTTTGTACCGCTTATGTTTTGGTGGGCTTATGTTGCGCTGCTTAGCATCCCGTCAGAAATTTATAAGATCTGGAAATACCCTGCAACACCTTTAGACATTAACATGGATCATGTAGATTTTAATAAATTATTGGTTTTAGAACTGGAACTTTATAAAAAAAGCAGTGATCCTGAACCGCTAAAAGTGAAGGTGAAAGCCCCTGAAAACATGAATTTTGGGATCTGGTTCCATAAATTTATTGATGATTATAACCTTAAATTCGCTAAAAGCCCTGTAGAATTCAGAGATGAAGACCAGGATGGGTACAGATGGATTTTCTTTATTAAAACATCATTCTTTAAAAGGAACCTTTTTATAGATCCAGATTTAGATATCACAGAAAATGGCATCTCAGAGAAAATGACTATTTATGCCAAACGTGTATCTGAAAACGTTAATAAACCTAACGAAGTAGGAGAAAGTGCTATCTTTATCTAACCTCTAAAAACATTTACTATGATTAAGCCGCTAAAATATAAATCGATCAACTGGGTTAATGGAATGAAATTATCCAGTAATCATTTTACTGCTAATGATCTTTATTTACAGGATTTTGTAAGGGATGCCATATCTCTTAATATTCATAACGCCAATTATGGCTTTTTGCCACCTGTTGTTGGATATAATAATTCTCATGATATTGAAATCGTTGAGAAGGCAACCAATCATATCGAAGTAAAAGTAAGATATTGTAATGCCATCACGCCAGAGGGTTGCCATATTGATATCTTACAAAATGACAGCATGGATAATTTGACGCATAGCCATTATTTCGGTCAATCAGAACCACGCAATTATTATATTCTATTAGTTGTAAATCCTTTCAACAGAGTGCCTGCGGGTACACCAGATCCTGAGGAAAGCCCTTTACGCTACCCTGAACTGGCTAAAGCTTACAGTATTGTAGTTCTTCCTGAAAATGAAATTGCTAGCCAGTTACCAGATAATTACTTTTTAACCATCGGACAGGTTTACCATGAAAACGGAAGACTTACCATTAATAAAAACTATATCCCACCGAGTTCTACCATTACCAGTCATCCTGCATTAATCCGTTATTACGAAACTTTTAACAGCTTGCTTAATGATTTGCAACTGGCCTCTTTTAAGATTATTGATAAGACAGGAGGGAGAGATAATATTACTCCCTTAGGTAAAAACATCAGGTTAATTTCAGAAAAAATCGTCGACTTTATTGCCAGAATTTTTTATGATTACAGAAATGTCGCCTATAGAGAATCGCCAACTGTTTTAGTAGGATATTTCTCTAGTCTGGCACATATCTTCTTTACAGCTATTAAATTAATTGACTCTAAAGAAAGAGAAGAATTACTAAAGTATTTCTACGAATGGAAAGATGTAACGCCTGGAAATTTTGAAGAGTTGCTGGCTAAAACGATAGAAATGGTTTACGATCACAAACAGATCAATCAATCTATGGTGACCATTAATGACTTTTTAAGCGTATTGGTTGCACTTTGGAATAAACTTAGCGGATTGGAATACATTGGTCAGCGTAAGGAAAATATTGTGGTTGCCGAACAGCAAGTTGTGCAACAGGTGCAGGCCAGAAAAACCTGGACGCTTTTAGATTAAGCGGAAGTAGCAAACGATAGCATATACCGATCAATATATTAGCTTTAATACATTTGGTTTAAGGAAATAGCCTTAAATCATAGTTGCTAAAATATTGATCGGTTTATTTTTTTATTTAGTCGAGTTTAATAATTCTTTCATTCTTTCCCTTAAGATTATTCACCTCAAACCTTTAGCAATGATCATTCCTTTGGGATAAATTAATAAGGTACTTGGGATTCCCTCTCCGAAATGTTTCAGCCCAGAATAAATTGGAAGGTTCTTAGTGATTAACTTATCGCTGGATAGCGGATATTAATTAGCTATCATCGCTTAAATCAAAAGGCAGACTTAAGTTATGTATAAGGTAAGTATGGCTAGAAGGTGGACTGGAGGCGGGGTAAAGAAATCACATCAGCATTAACAGTTTTAATAGTAGCTTAAATATAGGGAATAATTAAATTACTTTCTATAACCTTAGCATTCGATTAATCATATGCCTTACCATACTATTTAAATAGGTTATTAATATTTCAACCATCCCGCCCTTTGGAAGCCCCTCCAAAGGAGGGGAATGGCGATTGTAATTCCACTATTTTAGAGAGGGGCACAAACTTGGGTGTTAAAAATCAATTAATTATTGAATTCAGATTATTAGTTATGACTTAATATAATTAGGCTTTATAATCACTGCCCTCAACCTTTTCATAACATAATGAAAGATAGTTTATATAGATATTATTTACAGCCACATTATTGAATAAAATAATACCTATATTTACTTACAATAACTAGAAATTAAAAGCTACAATGATGTATCTTTTTTAGATTTATGATTGATCTTTTACGTTATTCTCATTAGACTTTCATGGATTAAAACCAAATCAACCAATTTCATGCACTTTATGTGCCATAAATAGTTTACAATAAAACAACAGGAACAAAAACAACATCAGCTTAAAAACTAACCAAATATTAACCTAAAATTAAAGAAATGATTGATCAAAAAACATTCAAATTGATGGTGTTATTGGCTTGCCTGTCGATAACATTTTTTTCATGCAAGAAAGACAAGGCGCTTCAGGCAGAAACAGGAAGCGTAAAAGCTTGGGAGACTCTAATCGATGGCGATTCTTTTGCCAGTTACGGTAACTTTGAAGCAAAATGGAATTATAATTATCCCTGGGGCACTGATCATAATGGATCAGCCCGCATGGTTGGAAGCGCTACCAATCACAATCAGATTTCACTTAGTGGAAGCGAAATGACCATCACAGCCACCAGATTGGCCAGTTCGCCAGGTAACAGCACAGCAAATGGTTTTACCAATGTAGCCATCTGGTATAATTCAGGCGCTTGTTATGCCAAGCAGCAGGTATTAGTTAACGATCAGTTTCCGAGCTATACCATCTCCGGAGATTTTGCAGTACCTACTTCCAGAGGAACATGGCCAGCATTCTGGATCACTGGCGTTAATTCATGGCCTCCTGAAAGTGACATTATGGAATTTAAAGGAAGTACTACCAATTGGCAAAACACTTACGATGGAGCATGGGAAAATAAATTAACAAATGTCTCCAACGCGGGTTCATACCATAATTACAAATGCTGGTATAACAAAATCAATTCAACTGATGTGGAATGCCACTATTATATTGATAATACCTGGGTTGCGAGGCATGTGATGAGCAATTCTGTTAACAAACCTATGTGGCTCATTATTAATATGCAAATGGAACGCGATAGTGGTTCTCCGGGCCCAAATGGAAATACATTATATCACATCAAAAATGTATACATGGGTAGAGATAGAGCCTTTTAACCAAAGTTGGATGTAGTAGCAGCTTCTTATGCAGCAAATAAGCTATCAGAATTTAAATCAAAATAATATAGGGGTAGCGATAGCGCTACCTCCTTTTTAAATAAACGAAAAGGCTTCTAAAAATGAAACTTATCATCGCATGTATACTTTCCTGTGTTTTATTCATGCGATGCAAAAAAGACGAGGTAGTGCCACCGCAGCAAGACTATCATCTGGTACTGGAGAAAATTAATTCATTGAGGCAGTCTGGCTGTAACTGCGGAACCGATTATATGCCATCTGTAGCACCATTATCCTTAAACATCCAATTAGAAAATGCTGCAATGGCACACGCAAAAGATATGGATCTGCGTAATTATTTTGATCATGTATCACCTGAAGGTACCAACCCTGAAGAGCGGGCGATAAGGGCCGGCTATAAAGGCATTATTAAAGGTGAAAATTTAGGCAAAGGATATCTTCATTCAGACGAGGTCATTAACGCCTGGAAAAATAGCGTAAGCCATTGCAAAGCAATGATGGATGCCAATAGTAATGAAACTGGTATTGGCTTCAGCGAGAATTACTGGGCGATATCATTTGGAGCTTCATTATAAAATTTAAGCTATTTTATTTGTTTGATGAATTACAATATCTGTTGTTAGTTCACTTGATTTAGCCACAAAATTTAAAAGATATTCTTGTTGATTATGGAGATCCAAACCGGTCTGATCGGCCCACTCTTCATGGAAAATAAATAGATCACGACTGGTATCTTCATGTAAATCATACTGAATACAGGCCTTCTCTTTTCTGGATTGTACAACCATGTTGAGCAAGATTTTACTCAATTCTTCTTTTACTTCTGGCTTACTCTTAACGATTGCTGTCAGATAAATGCTCATATATTTCTGTGTTTAAAAATGTTTCTTCTAAATGTAATTTGTAAAGTGCTAAATCCCTAACTACATTGGTGTTTTTTTCAACATCATGAAAATGCATTCCTTCTAAACGCTCCATACCTATAAAGGCATTCATCCGGTGAAAACCAAATAACGAACCATCATCTACACTGGTTTGCATAAAAAACTCTTCAGGTAAAGTAAAAGCTTCCTTAGGGGCATTCCAAGATGAAGTTACCATATATTTTCTTCCATGCAACATACCACCAGTGCCATAGTTCCTTGTAGGGTTATCTGCTTTACGGCCATCACTTATATAAATTCCAGTTTTGTGCCCTTCTGTAAAAACGACATCAATATATTGTTTAAATCCATGAGGCAACTGAAACCACCAGATGGGTGTGTGGCAAATTACTACATCTGCCCAAACATATTTAGCCACTTCTTCTTTAGGATCATAGCTTTCATTAATATTAGTTGTTTTAACTTCAAATTCATGAAATTCTGAAAAGAAATCAGCTGTTGCTGCTGCAAGAGTTTCATTAAATTTTCCGCCTGAATGACCAAATTTCTGGCCTCCATTAATGATGAATATTTTTGTCATTTCTTTTTATCTTTTTTGATGCTTCAAAATTACCACAGACTTTTCTATTATTAAAACAAGTTAATTCATAGCTTTGTATCAGAATTATAATACTATGGTTAATCTGGAATGGTACAGAAGTTTTAAAGCGATTTACAAAACCGGAACACTGACTGGCGCAGCAGAAAGTTTATTTATTTCACAACCGGGTGTAAGTTTACATCTAAGTTCACTTGAAAGTTATGTAGGATATAAATTGTTTGAAAGAACCGGAAGAAAAATGGTTCCAACAGAAAAAGGAAAGATACTTTACAATTTCGTCGTAGAACCATTATCAAAATTAGAGGATGCCGAAAAATATTTTCAAAAAAGCACAGAGAAGCATACGCCCACAATAAGCGTGGGGATGTGTTTTGAAACTTTTCAAATTACCCTAGAGCAATATATCTCTACTTTGCCTTTTAACGTAATTATCCGCTTTGGCGAATATCCGGAAATGCTTGATCAGTTGGATAAAGGCATTCTGGACTTAATTATTACCCCACAGAAAGGAAATTCATCTAATATAATACATGAAGCTTTTTCATCTGAAACCATTGTACTGGTTGGCGGAGCAAATACTGATGATCATCTGTTTAAAGCATTGGTTAAAAAGAATAATTTACCACAAATAGAAATTTGGCTTAAGGAACAGAAGTGGTATGGTACCGCAGGCGACATGGAGCATTTGCTGCGTTTCTGGCAATTGAATTTTGGTAAACATGCCGATTTTAGACCTAATTATATTGTGCCAAACTTAAATTCCATTGTAAGATGTTTATCAGGAGGAAAGGGCCTGGCCATTATTCCAGATTTTCTTTGTAAAAAAGAGGTGGAGGAAGGCAAAATTAAAGTGGTTTGGGAAGGAAAGGAAAAGCTTAAAAACACGCTGTATTTTGGCACCAGAAAGAAAACCCAGTACACTGTAGAAATTGATTTAATCAAAAAGTTGTTTAAAAAAGTGGTGGTGAGTATTTAAAAAAACGCCTTAAAACAAAAAATGAACGGGACCAAAAGCCTATACTATATACCATTGAATATCAAAAAATTTAAATTTTGTGAGTGAAGAATACTCAGCATATACTTAACAACTATTTGATATTTAAAGATAATAGTTAATTAATATCGCTGCAATAAAATCGAATTTTTATTGCATATGACTGCAATGAATTTCTTCTCACAATATTATTTAATTGATCCTAATGGGATAACAACTTGTCTATAAAAATATTAATAATGAGCAATTTGCAAATGTTATATAATAATATTTCAATGTGAAACACCAATTCGTTATCAGTTATTTTGAGATAAGTTTATTAAGTTTGAAATAACAATTTACTAAAGTATAATTAAGTTTTTGATATTGACTAGAATAATATTATGCTGCATATTATTTTTTTTGATTAGGTGATTTTTTATTGCTGTTTAAAAAATTTTAAAACGCTGGAAATTTAGCATCTTCATTCTAATCATCTTAGAAAAATAATACACAATTTAATTACAATATTAATGACTTATTAATAGGTAGTATTTTTTTAGGATTAATGAATCAAAATCGCAATATCTATATGAGGTCTAAGAATATGAGAAAATAGGCAGCATAACGAAAATGCACCTTTCTACAACGAATCTAATACTTCCTATTCTCTCTAAGCATTTATTAATCCAGAATATTCTAATTTACATTCCGTATAAAAAAACAAAACACATTATACAAATAGTAAAGGCTAAATGAATTTTTAAAAGAATGGGGATTTTCAAAATATTTCGTCCAAACCTAGAAAGCATTACAAGACAATTATTAAATAGCCTTAATGTCAGGGTAAGTCGTCCTACAGTAGATTTCTGCCTTCAGGAACATCCAGGTTATCCAACCTTATTGGCACTTAGCGATTGTCTTTCCAAATGGAAAATGGAAAACCAAGCATACTACATAAAACGTGAAGATTATGATGTAGATGACTTGCTATTTCCCTTCATCGCACATTTAAAAGAAAATGGTGGTCGATTCATTTTAGTCAAGTCCATTATAGATGGCAAGGTTATTTATTCAGATGAATTTAAAAAGAAATGGGAAATTAGTGAGTTTGACTTTCTTGATAGATGGGATGGCATAGCACTACATGCAGAAAAAACTTCTAAAAGTGGCGAATATGATTACATATATAACTATATCCAACATAAACTTAACATATTAATAATTCCAGGATTAATATTAATTAGTCTCATACTGATAATATACAGCATATCATCACGAGATCTTCCCCAAGGATTTATTCTTCTATCATCACTAAAATTAGTTGGCACATTTATAAGTATATTGTTATTAATACAATCCGTTGGTGCTAAAAACCCGTTTTTGAGAAAACTATGCGGCATTGCTGGAACAAATGATTGTAATGATATACTGCAATCAAACGCAGCCAAACTATTACCTTGGCTTAGCTGGAGTGAGATAGGCCTTTTTTACTTTTTGGGCACATTGGTTACGCTAATCGTCGAGCCATCATCGTTAAATATGATTGTCCTGCTCAATATGCTATCCCTACCATACACAGTTTATTCATTAAGCTATCAATACCGAACCAAAAGTTGGTGTATTTTATGCTGTACTGTCCAAATTATCCTTTGGTTAGAATTCCTTATTAACATTACAAACAATTCTGTTCAGTTTAATATCGATATGTATTCTTTGAAAACTCTTTATGTGGTATGCTTGGCAATAATACTTATATGGGCATTTTTAAAACCCTTTTTTATAAGATCATCTCAATTTTCATCAATCAAGAATCAGCTAAAAAATTTTAAATACAACGGGGAGTTGTTTAGAAAAGCATTAACCAGCCAAGCGCGATATGCAGTACCAGAAGATTTAATGCCTGTAGTGCTAGGTAATCCGGATGGTAAAACAATAATTACAATGATTGGTAGTCCATATTGTGACCCTTGTGGTAAAGCACATCAGAAGCCTAAGCAATGGTGCGAGATTAACAATGATCTAAAAGTGAAATTAATCTTTAAAACGGGGGAAAAGGGAATGAGGACAAAATTCTGTTTACTGAGCATATTACTGCGATGAACTTACAGTACGATAAAAAAGATATTGAAGGTGCAATTAGTCAATGGTACGAGCAAAGTGCAAAGAGATACGAACATTGGATTAAACAGTACCCTGTAGAAAAAGACAAACGGATAAACAATGTTATAGAAAAACAAAAAACTTGGTGTGAGCTTTTGGGCATAATTTATACCCCTACAATATTGATAAACGGATACATACTTCCCGAACCATATGATGTTGAGGATATCAAATATTTCACCGAATTACCTTAGTTCGTAAAAAGTATAAGGAACCAATTAGAAATTGTAAAAACAGGATAGCTAACAGGTTGCAAACTGTATATCCTACGGAGCACCCGCGTCACAGGGGCCGCTAAGCTGACTTGCGAAGAAAGTTGGCATAAATTTCAACAAAAAAAATGAAAACATTAAAATTCAACAAAGAAAATGCAACTGGTGCAATTGTATTAAGTCGTGCCGACATGAAAAATGTGATGGGTGGACTTGAAGATAGTGCAATGCCATGCGATAAGGTTGTTTGTCAAGCAGATAGCTGGTGCTGTGATACTTCTGGGGTTTGTGTTTCGAGAGACGGCGGAAAATGCTAATATAAAATCATAGTTAATATTGAGTGACCTCAAAGTCACTCAATATTATTACATTTAAAAATGGTAAAAAAAATTGTTTTCACATTCTTAGGGCTGATTCCATTTATCGGAAACGCACAAAATGCAGATGTTTCTGATTTTCAGATCGAGGGTAAGATAAACATGGACACAGGGACTGTATATATTGAAATGGATGAAAACAAAGCTCTTTACCCTAATGATTTTCAAAATTTTGCTGTAAAAATTAAAGACGGAAAGTTCATCGCCTTTGGAAAAACCAAATATCCCATATGGCTATCCTTTCGTGTTGGCGCTCGGTATACCTCCAAGGGCACAGCGATCATGCCAGGAAAACAGAGAATCTCACTAAATGTAGATTCCAACAATAATAAGCCTGAAAATAATAATTTAGTAATGTTAGATGAACAGAAGTATAATGATTTTATGAAAAATGCTTTGTTAAAAACACAGCTATATAGAAATCATTATGACAGTCTAAAGAATATTTATCCTGAAAAATTCCCTGAACAAGTTGAATATTTAAATAGGATTGAATTGAAAGAATCCTATGCAGTAAACGACACAGCGTTGCTTCAATTCGTAAAGGCTAATCCAAATTCATATTACGGTATACTGAAACTTTATCATCTGGTCGGTTTCGGGTACAATCAAACTTTGGGAAAAGTTTACAATAGCTTCTCAAGCCGCCTTAAAAATTCCATATATGGAGAACTTCTGTTAGAAAAAATAGCTGTAGCCAAACAGATTTCCGTAGGTTCTAAACTGCCAGTTCTAATTGTTAAAGATCAATCTGGAGCAACATTTGACATTAAGGCCTACTCTAAAAAGAAGTTTATTCTTATTGATCTTTGGTACAGCCACTGTGCGCCGTGTATCGCTCAATTTAGTGATATGAAAAATATTTATAAACAATTTTCAGACAAAGGGTTTGAGATTTTGGCTATTTCAACTGACAAAGAAAAATACGTAGCAGATTGGAAAAGTGCAATAGTAAAATACGAATTACCATGGCCACAATATCTTGACCTAAACGGTATTGTAGCACATAGTTTTAATATCAGAATATATCCTTCAAATTTGTTGATAAACCAAAAAGGAGAAATAATAGCAACAGATCTTTCTCCTGCTGAATTGAATCACTTTTTAGGTGAAAGATTATAACAATTTCAACTTAAAAATCTGGAATAAATAGTTATACACAGTATAAAAATGTCAAAAAAAGAAAAAAATTCAAAAATATAGATAAATACATCACCGATCTAATTTCTGGAACTGATAAATATAAGAGACTTCTTGAAAAAATTTATATTCTATAAACAGCCTGATCAAATGGACTGTGGTCCAACCTGCCTTACCAAAGCACGTTTTTTACCTTTTGCACCCTTATTGGTAAGTACCGTATATAATTCCCCTTGTGAAAGGCTGGTTTCATCAATAGATAAATACTCACCTATATTGTCAGGAAAAAGCAGCCAGTTCTCCACATGCTCAGCTTGGTCCCAGCTGGTAAAGCCACTTAAATGACTCGCATACTGCTCTTGCAGCCGCTTGCCGTCGACGCCAAAGAGACTTGCCAAGGGTTTTACAGCTTATTGGGCTTGAATCCAAATAGGCTTTCAAAAAAAAGGCAAACTCCTGAGTCATTTTTGTGCCTTCGGCAACCACATCCCAATCTCTGGATACTATTTTACCTGTGCTGGTATTAAGCCATTTACGACGCTTAAGGTTCAAAAAACAGGGCTTGATTCAAGGCGATATGATGGTGAGCATTTAAAAAAACGCTTAGAAAGAGAGTGTAAAATAAACTGTGTCAAAAGTTAAAATTACTAACTTTAGATACAGTTTATTATGACGAGAGAAGAACAGCTCGATTATGAGCTAATGAAACAAAAAGCCCTTGAGCAATTGCGTTCGGG
>Ga0247813_10000351_pt1 | contig 47466 bp, 60 predicted proteins | sample UWRJL169409C1_FD_180719 | JGI IMG/M metagenome (GOLD analysis project Ga0247813, IMG submission 180719) | Plant litter microbial communities from Arlington Agricultural Research Station in Wisconsin, United States - UWRJ-L169-409C-1 | ecosystem: Environmental > Terrestrial > Plant litter >... | reverse complement strand
CCTTCTTTTCAACGCTAAGGCACAACTTGCATTTTGGAATTTTTAGATGGCAACTCGCAAACCCCGATCAGACAGCGCAAGTGCAGCAATTAACGCCGCGAAAAATGTTGCAATGGGCGATCCAATGCCCCCAGAGCACTTGCAAATTTCTGCGGATGCGATGCCGTACTACGTCGCCATCGTCCGCGCGCGTACGCGTGACGAATGGGACGAGTACCAGCTGATGGTGGCGGTGCAGATGGCCGAATGTATGGCCGAGCAGAAAGAAATTGCAGGTCTGCTCCTGATCGAGGGCCGGGTGATCCCGAACGACCGGGGCACACCGGTGGCCAATCCGCTCAGCTCGATGCTCGAGCGCCTGGCCGGCCGACAACTGGCGTACACACGGATCCTGCAGATGGGGGGCCGGGTGCCGGGCACGGCCGGCGACAAGCGGAAGAAGCAAGCGGGCCGCCAGCTGGAGCGCGGCGCCCGCCAGGCGGCGGACGAGGTGGAAGATAACGAGTTGCTGGCGTGAAGGTAAAGCCGACCTCCACGCCCGGCCGCAAAAAGACTCTCCCCCGCGCCTTGAGGTCGCGCGGCCGGAAGGTGATCGACTTCATCGAGACCTATTGCATCGTTCCCGAGGGCGATCTGATGGGCAAGCCGATGAAGCTGGAGGCTTTCCAGAAGAAGTTCATCCTGGAGGTGTACGACAATCCGCACGGCACCCACACCGGTGTGCTGTCGATCGGCCGGAAGAACGGCAAGACCGCGCTGATTGCCGGCTTGTTGCTGGCCCACATCGCCGGCCCCGAGGCGGTGGAGAACAGCCAGATCGTCAGCGGCGCCCTGTCGCTCGAGCAGGCCGCCCTGGTGTTCTCGCTGGCTTGCAAGATGATCAACCTGTCGCCGGAGCTGTCCGTGCGCACGCGCATCGCGCCGTCCGGCAAGCGCATCCTGGGCCTGTCGAAGAACGTCGAGTACAAAGCCCTGTCCGCCGAGGCCAAGACTAAGCACGGCCTGTCGCCGATCCTGATTATCTTCGACGAGATGGGCCAGGTGAAGGGGCCGACCAACGATTTCGTCACGGCGCTGGAGACCGCGCAGGGTGCGTACGAAAAGGCCATGAAGATCATCATCAGCACCCAGGCGCCGACCGATGTCGACATGCTGTCCCAGATCATCGACGCCCAGGCCGCGGCGCCGGATCCGCAGGTGGTGTGCCACGTGTACGCCACGCTGATGGAGCGGCTCGGCGTCGACGGCGTGGTGGTCGAAGTGGACATGTGCGATGAAAGCGAGTGGGCCGCATCGAACCCGGCCCTGGGCGTGTTCCGTTCGATGAACGACATGCGCAAGCTGGCCAAGAAAGCACGCGACACGCCGTCGTTCGAACCCGAGTTCCGTAATCTGAACCTGAACCAGCGGGTGGAGGCGGCGGCGCCTTTCGTCTCGCGCTCGACTTGGCAGGCCAACGGCGAACCTCAAGCGGAGAAGGCCAGGCCGCGCGTGTACGGCGGCCTTGATCTGTCCAGCGTGAGCGATTTGACCGCCGCAGTGCTGGTGGACGCCGACGACGGCAGCGTTTGGTCGAACTTTTGGCTGCCGGCGGAAGGCTTGCGGGAGCGTTCCAAGGCAGATAAAGTGCCCTATGACGTGTGGCACGAGCAAGGATTCTTGCAAACAACGCCCGGAAAAGCGATACAATACCGCTATGTGGCGCTTGCTTTGCGCAAAATATTCGACGATTTTGACGTCCAATTGTTCGGATTTGACCGGTATTTGATGGCGTTTTTGAAGGAATGGCTGCAAAAAGTGGACGAAAAGACGGGCGAACCGTTGTTTTCCTCAGAAGAAATTGACAAGTTCGTTGAATTCGGGCAGGGTACGGCAAGTATGACCCCGGCTTTACGAGATCTGGAAGTCAAGCTGGTCGAGCATCAACTTCGCCACGGGAACCACCCAGTTCTCACGATGTGTGCGGCGAATGCGAAGGTGGTCGGCGACAGCGGCGCGCGCAAGTTCGACAAAAAGACGGCGCGCGGCCGGATCGACGGAATGGTGGCCCTGGCCATCGCGGTGGGCGTCATGCCCCAGGAACTTACAGAGGAAGTGGGCACTTTGGACGATTATCTTAACGACCCGGTGATGTTCTAATGACGATGCGCTCGAAAGCGGGCGATCTGCTGCGTAAGGCTGCCGCCTTCGTGTCGGCGCCTTTCCGACTGGACGATGCGGCTGGCTATCGCAACGCCATGGGTACCGGTGACGGCCCAAACCCCGAGATCAATATCGACAGTGCCATGCAGCTGTCCGTCATTTTCGCCGGCGTCCGCCTGGTGGCGCAGACGGTGGCTACTCTCCCGCTGATCGTCTACCGGAAAAAGAACGGCGGCGGTCGCGAAGTTGCTACGGATCACCCCCTCTATGCTCTTCTGCACGATTCACCGAACGCCGACCAGACGGCCGTCGAGTTCTGGGAGGAAGTCATCACGTCCCTGGCGCTGCGGGGGCGCGCGTACATTCACAAAGAGTACGACGTCAACGACACCCCGATTGCCTTGACGCCTCTGCATCCCGATCGGATCAGTGGACGCATCCCCGTCGGCGGCGGGCGTTACAAATACCTTTACAATCACCCGACGCGCGGCCTGCTCGAGTACCGGGACACCGACATTTGGATTCCGAAGGGCTACCTTGGCCTGTCGGTAATCCAGTACGGTGCCCGGTCTATGGGCGCGGCCGGCGCCGCCGAGCGCGCATCGGCCAAGTTGCATTCTAACGACCTGCGTCCGGTGGCGGTGATCACCCGCGACGAGATTTTGACGCGGGATCAGCGCGCGCAGCTAAAAGATTCCATTGCAGATGGCATGATGAAAGCCATCGAGGGCGGCCCGGTGCGGTTGCTTGAAGGCGGCATGAAGTACCAGCAGCTTTCGTTGACCGCAGAAGATGCGCAGCTGCTGCAGACGCGGCAATTCAGCGTCGAGGACTTGTGCCGGTGGATCGGCGTGCCGCCATCCATGATCGGCCACGGCACGGCCGTGTCGAACTGGGGCACCGGGCGCGAGCAGATCAATCTGTCGTTTTTGCAATACGTTCTCGGCGCCTACACCGAACGCCTGGAGCAGGGCATCGCCAAGCACCTGATCCGCGCGGAGGAACGCCGCCGGATTTACGCCGAGTTCTCGGTGGAGGGGCTGCTGCGCGCAGACAGCGCCGGCCGCGCGGCGTTTTACTCCAGCGCGGTGCAGAATGGCTGGATGACCCGCAACGAGGTTCGCGAGCTGGAGAACTGGCCCACGGTCGACGGCGGTGACGAACTGACTGTACAATCAAACCTTGTTCCTGTAGCATTGTTGGGGCAGGGTACTACTTCCACCGAAGCACTGGGCGCGATTGGCGCACTCAAGCGCCTGCTTGGGATAGAGGACAAAAATGATGAACCGTAAAGATACCGGCGCCCTGCTGCACAAGCAAGTCGCCTTCAAGGCCGATGTCGTGAACGACAACGGGACGTTTTCGGGTTACGGCTCCGTGTTCGGTAATGTTGATTCTTACAAGGAAATCGTGGCCCCTGGCGCGTTCAAGAGCAGCCTGGCCCTGATCAAGGATTCTGGCGATCCGCTCCCGGTGCTGTGGCAGCACAACGCGGGCCAGCCTATTGGGGGATACACCGCCCTGCTGGAAGATGAGCGCGGTCTGAAGGTGGACGGGTTCCTGCTCAAAGACGACGTAGCGTTGGCGCGAGAAGCTTACGCGCTCATGAAAGCGCGCGTGGTCAAAGGCCTGTCGATTGGCTACTACGTGCGCGCTGACTCCTACGACGAGAAGACTAGCATTCGCACCTTAACCGAGCTGGACCTGCGCGAAATCAGCGTCGTGACCTTCCCGGCCAATGAAGAAGCCCAGGTGGAAAACGTCAAGCACGCATTGCGTCACATGCTCGATGCCGGCCAACTGCCATCTGTTAAGAATTTCGAGGACTTCCTGCGCGAGGCTGGATTCTCAAAGTCACAAGCCGCGGCCATCGCCGTGCACGGCTTGTCGAAGCTGCATCGGGGTGAGCCCGACAGCACCAAAGGCGTATTGCAACTGCTGTCGAATTTTAAACTCACCCCTCAAGGATAAACGCCATGGACATGGATACCAAAGCAATCGAAACAGCACTGGGCGGCATCAGTGCACAGATCAAGGAACAGAGCGTTGAGCTGTTGCAGAAGGCCACAGCGCTGACTGCTGAACAGAAGGAACGTATCGACAATCTGCTGCTGGCCCAGGGCGATTTGACGGCCGCGCTGCGCGAAGTGCAGCAGAAACAAGCTGCTGGCGCGGGCAGCCAGGAAGATTCGTTGTCGGTCGGCCAGATCGTCGTCAACAGCCCCGCCGTCAAGGCGGCTCAGGAAGCCATCGCCAGCGGCCGCAAGGCGAACGCCAGCGTGCAGATCAAGGCCATCACCACGGCCGCCGGCAGCGTCGGCCAGGCCATTGCTCCGGATCGTCGCGAAGGCATCATGATGCTGCCGAATCGTCGTATGACCATTCGCGATCTGATCATGCCTGGCCAGACGTCGAGCGGTGTCATCACCTACTCGAAAGAATCGGGGTTCGCCAACAACGCGGCGCCGGTTGCCGAGGGCACGCGTAAGCCGGAATCGTCCATCACCGCGATCTCGGTGACTGAAACGGTGAAGAAAATCGCGACGTTCATCAAGGCGTCGACCGAGGTGCTGTCGGATCTGCCGCAACTGCGTTCGCTGATTGACTTCCGGCTGCGCTACATGCTGGCCTTCCGCGAAGAAGCGCAGCTGCTGATGGGCTCGGGCGTGGGTAACAACCTGAACGGTATCTACACCCAGGCAACCGCATTTGCGGCCCCGGCAGGCGCCCGCGTGGCGACCACTTCGATTGATCGGCTGCGCATTGCACTGCTGCAGTCGGAACTGGCGGAATACCCAGCCGACGGCATGGTGCTCAATCCGATTGATTGGACGAACATCGAACTGGAGAAGGATACTCAGGGTCGTTACCTGATCGGCAATCCGCAAGGCACGCTGTCGCCGACACTGTGGAATCGCCCGGTCGTTGCCACCCAAGCAATGACGGTCGGTCAATTCCTGGTCGGTGCATTCGGTATGGGCGCGCAGATCTTCGACCGCGAAGATGCCAACGTGGTTATTGCCACGGAGAACGAAGATGACTTTGTTAACAATTTGGTAACACTTTTGATCGAAGAACGCCTCGCCTTGGCCGTCTATCGTACCGAAGCGTTCGTCAAAGGTTCGCTGGTCATTGCGTAACAACGCAAAAACCCCGGACCGTTGACGCGGCGCCGGGGTTTTCTAATCACAATTGAAGAGGAGTTCAGTCATGACTGAGCGGGATATTAGCACGAAGACGTGCAGCTGGTGCAAAACCGAAAAGAATACAGAGAATTTCTTTAAGGATAAAAATAGAAAAGACGGTCGGCATCCGCATTGTAGAGAATGCAGTAAAGAAAAAAATGCGGGTGAGGTACGCGGCCAATAAAGCGGAATATGCGGCAAAGAATAAAATAAATTACCTTGAAAACAAGGATAGGTACAAAACAAAAGCGGTAGCGTGGGCCGCCGATAACGCGGAAAAACGGCGTGAGATATCTAAAGAATACGTAAAGCGCAATCCGGAAAGGCGCGCAGAAACTAGCCGTAATAATAGATTGCAGAATCCGGGAATGTACGCCGCGCACTACAAGAAGCGCCAGCAGTTAAAGCGAAACGCGATGCCGGATTGGGCCGACGAAGCAGCGATCAAAGCGATTTACGACGAGTGCGCAAGGGTGAGTAAAGAAACCGGAGTGCTGCACCACGTAGACCATTATTACCCGCTCAAAAATGATTTGGTGTGCGGTCTGCATGTGGCCCATAATTTGAGAATCATAACCGCCTTTGATAATTTGTCTAAAGGCAACAGCTTACCTACGGAGTAACCATGACCACCGCAAAAATCAACGTAATTGCCTTGCAGACCGTATCGCACGGCAATCTCGACATGAAGCAGGGCAAGACCTACACGATGAGCGCTGGCGAAGCCAAAGAACTGGCGAAAGTCGGCTTCGTTTCGCTGGATTCGAAGGATGAGTCCGAAGGTATCTTGGGCGAGCTGCCTTTGCAGAAAAAGCAGCCGGGCGATGTCGTGGTCGATGACCCGGACGAATTGCTCGGCGACAGCAAGATGGCCCCGGTGATGTCAAATAAAATGGCTCCGGCGTCTACCAACAAAGCACCGAAGAAGTAAAACCTCAAGGCCCTCCCATGACCCGATTCTTACTCGCCGCGCTTCTCCTGTTATCCAGCGCCAGCCAAGCCTCCACAATCACCGACGTGCGCGTGTCCGGCGCTGGCCCTGTCACCTTCGGCCAGGTATTCGCCGCCGGCGACATGAAGAAATCTGACGTCCTGGTCGGCAAACTCGACGGCACCACCGTGCCGCTGCAGGTCGACGTCAAGGCCACGCATGCCGACGGCAGCGTGCGCCACGCGGTCATCAGCGCGCAGGTGCCAAAGGCTGGCACGATGCAGCTTGCCACTACACCCGGAGCTAGTGGAGTTACACCCGGAGCTAGCGACGATATGCCCGGAGCTAACGCCCCTGCTGTAGAGGTATCAGCAACTATTGCGGGTGTAAAGTACAGCGCCACTAGCAGCACCGCGGGCAAGGCTACATGGTTGCAAGGCCCCATCGTCAACGAGTGGCAAAGCTCCGCACCGCTGACCACCGCGGCCGGCGTAGCGCACCCGCACCTGACAGCCCGCTTTGCGATCCGCTACTACACAGCGTCGAAGAAAACGCGCGTCGATGTCACGGTCGAAAACGCCTGGGCGTACGAGCCTGGGCCGCAGAACTTTACCTACGACGCAGATATCAGCATCGGCGGCAAATCGGTGTACAGCAAGCCCGCGCTCACGCACCTGATGCACGCTCGCTGGCGAAAGTTGTTCTGGGCGGACGGTTCGGCCTCGGTCGTCGTGCAGCCGAATGCCGCATACCTGATCGCTTCGAAGGCCGTCCCGAACTACGACCAGTCGATCAAGATGGCGGAAGCGCCGCTGGCAGCGATCGCCAACACGTTCACCGGCGCCCGCACCGAGCCAATGGGCGTCGGCATGGCGGTGGCGTACATGCCAACCACCGGTGGGCGGGACGATATTGGTCTCTTGCCGATGTGGTCTGTCGCCTACCTCCTGAGCATGGACAGCCGCGCCCGCGCCGCGACGATGGGCACGGGCGACCTGGCCGGCAGCTGGGCGACGCACTACCGCGATCGCAGCACGGACAAACCAATCAGTCTTGCCGATTATCCCGCCATGACGCTGCTGGGGCGCTCGACGGACACATACAACGCAGCGACGAAGAAATACGACGCTTTTCCCGTATGCGCGGCTGCCTGTGACACACCGTACACAGTTGACACTTCGCATCAGGCCAGCTTTGTATATCTTCCATACCTCGTCACCGGCGACTATTACTATTTGGAGGAGCTGCAATTCTGGACGATGTGGAACGCCTTCCAGGATAATCCCGGGTATCGGTTGTGGGAGAAGGGCCTGATCTCGCCCGGCCAGGTACGCGCTCAAGCGTGGACCCTGCGTACACTGGCGGAGGCGGCCTATATCACGCCAGATGGGGACAAATTCAAGGCTCAGTTCACCACGATCCTCGACACGAACCTCGCCTGGTACAACGACACCTACGTCAACACGCCAGCGACGAGCAACAACCTGGGCGTGCTGGTCAACGGTTACGCGCTGTCCTACCAGAACAGCACCGGCATCGCGCCGTGGCAGGACGATTTCTTCACGGCCGCTGTGGGTCACGCGGTTGACCTGGGCTTCACGAAGGCTGCGCCGTTGCTGGCGTGGAAAGCCAAGTCGCCTGTGCTGCGCATGACCGATCCTGGCACCTGCTGGATCGACGGCGCCCTGTACGCGCTGATCGTCAAGCCGAGCGCCGCCGGCGCCGTGTACTCAACTTTCGGCGAAGCGTTCAAGGCCAGCCACGATGCGACGTTCAACGCCTTGAAATGCAACAGCCCCGAAATGGCCGCATTGCTGAGCGTCAAGGTCGGCGAGATGACGGGCTACTCGAGCAGCGTGGCTGGCTACCCGTCGAACATGCAGCCGGCCCTGGCCTACGCCGTCGACGCCGGTATCCCGAAAGCCAAAGACGCGTGGGCCATCTTCCAGGCGCGCACCGTCAAGCCGGACTACAGCAACGGCCCGCAGTTCGCGATTGTGCCGCGCGAGACGGCGGCACCGCCTGTGGTCGTGCCGCCAGCGCCGGTAAAATTGGGTAAGATTACTGCCGGCAGTAATGTTAAACTGGTGAAACAGAACCCGCTGATGGTGGTCGTTATCGACACTGTGAAGTTGACGCCGGTCAAGACCTTTGTCGGCGTGGCGGCCACCGCCAGGGGCGCGTTTACCGTTAGCGACGCTTTGCTCACCCCAGGTGCCGTTTATCTTCTTGTCGTCGCGAATGCAGGCAGCAAGCCTCTTGATGCCTTCCTGATTACCGCCCAATAAAGGCCACAACATGACCGTCAAATTTATCCGATCAGCACTGGCGTATATCTCTGCGCCAGATGCCGCCAATTTGACACTTCCAAATTCTGATTGGGTAATCGGGTGCGCGTTCATTCTTGACGGAGCTTTAACCGTCAGTACTACCCAATATATTTTCTCAACTGGTAATTACGGCGAGGCTGGCAGCACCAATTTCTACTTGAATATCGACGCGTCGGGAGTGGCGAGACTTCAAGCTTACAATAATGGTGAAGGTTCGCCGCACTGCATAAGCCCCGTGCTTACAGCTGGCACTGCGTATTACGCAATCTGGTATCGTTCCGGCACAACAGTTAACTTAAAATTGTGCCCGGTGCTGACGACGATGCCCACTACTGGCGCTGCGGTATTGGTGGGTACTAGCCCATCGACCGTATCGGTAGCTGTTGACGGTCCTCGGCCAATGACATTCGGGACCCGCGCCACTTTCGAAGTTGCTCGTTCGTTTGATGGATCTGCCGCTCGGTTCTTCATGATGCCAGGTGGATTAACTGACTTGGAACTCGCCAAGCTAGCCTACGGTATGGAAATTACCGAACTTGGCTATACACCATCATGGTATTGCAGACTTAACGATACAAATGATTTCGTGGACAGAGGGATGCTTGGCGTACCGTTTGCCAAGACCGGAACTCTCGCTAACGGCAGTTCAATGGGATTCGGCTACGTGCCTTCCACATCGGCCCCCGTCTTTACTTCGGCGCCAGTTATCACCGGAACGGTCCAAGTCGGCACCAGCGTCGCTTATACGCGCGGCACGGTGACTGGATCACCGACCCCTGATATCACGCAACAATGGCTTCTCGATGGCGTGGCAATTAGTGGGGCTACGGCTACAACGTATATCCCCGTAGCTGGGGATGTCGGTAAGTCGCTTCGCGTGCGACAAATCGCCACGAATAATCAGGGTGGTCCAGTAACTCAGGATAGCGCAGCGGTTGCGGTTTCGGCAGCAGCGAATGCGGTCACTGTGGCTGAGCTGGTGGCCGAAAAGATCTATTCCCGTGTGGGTACTTCGGCCTCAGTGGCATTGAGCGGCACCTACAGCGGCACGCAACCGACGGCCATCGAATACCAATTGTACGCCGTAGACGGAACTACGGTACGACAGGCATGGACTTCCGCTAGTGCAACGATTGCCGCTGGCGGCACATGGACGGCAACCCCGTCGATTCCACAGCATTTGGAGAAATACCGTGTCGCCGTGCGCGCGAAGGACAGCGGGGGTGCGGTTCTCTCCACGTCCGTGGTGTCCACGAACCGTTTTGGCGTGGGCCTTTGGATTTTGTGCATTGGCTCGTCGTCCGCGGCTACTTGGTTTGGGTCTGGCTCGGGCGGTTCATTCACGCCAAATACGGCGACGACGAGCTACGCCGATCCGAATGCCGGATTCCGAAATTTCGATGCGAATGGGATTGCCAGTCAAACGGCGATATATTACGCACAACAGTTCGGCTGCTGTGTCGGAATGATTAACGCCGGCCTGGGTGGCAGCGGGGTTGTAGATTTAGCTAATACGAGCAGTTCATTATGGCTTTCGGTGCTAACTGCAATGGCACTGGTTGAAAACCGACTTGAGGGGGTGCATGGGTCAAGTGGGTCGAATGATGCGAGCAACACGTATCTCGTTACATCTGTAGCTCAACACCTTGGCAAGTTGCGCACTATTGCAACGAATTTACGTTCGGTATGCAGCAATCCAAATTTACCGATTTTGTGGTCGGGAATGAACAGCCGTCCTGGTAGTCAAGGCAACGCAGCAGGTCAAGACCCTATGTCGGATTGGGTTAGATCCGCAGAAAATTTGTTTGGATACGACGCAAACGTATTTCACGTAAGTTCACTTGATTTTACCGTTGGTGTCGACGGAGTGCATTTGTTGGGGACTAGCTTTCAAGCGCAAATGGCGCGCATGCAGTACGTGTGGAACGAGGCCATCAAAAACGGCACTTACCGCCGCGGCCCGCGCATCACCGCGTTTACGTTCCTTGGTAACACGGTGACAGCGGCCCTCGAGTATCGTCAGCCGGGCGCCAGCGATTTCACGCCGACCACGGGTGCGGTCGGATTTACCGTTACGGACGCGAGCGGGACACCCGGCGTGGTTTCCGTCACTCGGCAAGACGCCACGCACCCGAAGATTACTTTCGACCGCGCCTTGGTCGCACCGGTCGTGGCAAAATTTTTGTCCGGCGGCGCGCCTTCGACGGCGGCGCCGATTTATGACAATGCCACCGTTCCACTTCCGCTAGTGATGGAGTCAACGCTGGCGACGACGGAGGGCGCACCCCCGGCCGACACCCTGGCGCCAACGCTGACCTCGCCGACGGGTACGGCCACCGGCAGCACTACCGCCAGCGGCAGCGTCACCACGGACGAAGCGGGCGGTACCCTGTATTACTTGGCCAACACCAGCGCCACAGCAACAGCGGCCCAGGTCAAGGCCGGCAGCAGCAAGGCGGTCGCCGCCACAGGCTCGCAGTCGGTGAGCTTGACGGGGCTGGCCGCCAGCACGCAATACTATCTCCACTTCCTGCATGCCGATGGCGCGGCTACACCGAACGAGTCCGCGGTGGCTAACACCAGCGCTTTCATGACGGCTGCAGCGCCGGACACCACCGCCCCGGTGCTTAGCGCGGCCACGGCCACGTCAACAGGGCCGACAACGGCTACAGGGAGCGTCACGACCAACGAGGCCGCCGGTACGATCTATGCATTGGCGACGACCAGCGCCAGCGCAACAGCCGCCCAGGTAAAGGCCGGCATCAGCCAAGCGGTTTCGAGCACGGGCGCCAAGAGTTTCGCGTTCACCGGGTTGACGGCGGCGACAGTCTACTACGCCCACTACCTGCAGCGCGATGCTGCGGCCACACCGAACGAATCGGCCATCGTGCGCTCGGCTAGTTTCACCACCGATGCGATCCCGGTCGTACCAACGCCCGGCGACATCGACGCAACAAAAGTGCCCCCGGAGCGCCGCGTAGTGTTCGAAGGCGGCAAACGGGTGGTATCATTCGAAGGCAGTATCAGAAAAGTGAGTTTCTAAATGGCGACCAGTACCGAACCGAAATTAGTAAATGGCAAGTGGACGCTTCTCGTTGACACCGACGACGAAGTGTTCTACGTGTTCGACGTTACCCAGTGGCTGCTCGACAACGCAACTACGGCCGCCTCGTTCGAACTGATTCCTGTCGGCGTCACCGTGCTGCTCAAGGGCACCGCCCAGGGCGACCGCAGCGGCCTGCTGCCGGCCAAGTTGAAATTGACCGAGGGCGCCACGGGCGAACGCTACTGCACCGCGCGCACGACCACGGTCGATGGCCAGAAGTTCGATAAAACGATGTACTTCACTGCGGTGCAAAACTAAATGATTGATGCCGTTAAACTCGTTTCCCGCACCGCCGAGAGCTTTGGTGCTCAGGCTGTCGGTGACTCGCTGGTCGAACCGATCAGCCTGACGCGCGCCAAGCAGCACTTGCGCGTGGTGTTCGACGACGAGGACGACTACATCGCCAGCCTCATCACGGCCGCGCGCGTCATCGCCGAGGGCCGGCTTAACCGCACGTTGGTCGAGCGCCAGCTCACCGCGTCCTTCCCCGCCTGGTGCGCGCGCATGGCGCTGCTCAAGCCGCCACTGGTGAGCGTCGATAGCGTGGTCTACTTGGACACCGACGGCGCGCAGCAGACACTGGCGGACTACGATGTCTATGAGTTTGGTGAGCCGGCTACTGTGGCCTTGCAGCAGGGCTACGCGCCGCCGGCGCTGCGCTGGCGCCCGGACGCGATCCGCGTCACCTACACTGCGGGCTACCCGGACGGCCAGGTGCCCGCCTCCATTCAATCCTGGATGCTCCTGGTGATCGGTACGCTGTACGACAATCGCGCCACGGTGAACGCGGGCACGCAGACCTACAGCTTGCCGGACGACTTCATGCAGTTGATGATCCAGCCCTACATGGTGTACGAGTGAGGGCCGGCGCGCTTGACCGCCGTATCACGTTCCAGCGCCCGCTGCTGGTGGAGGATGGCGAGTTTGGCCCGCAGACCGGCCCGGGCGACTGGGAGACGGTCACGCCAGAGCGCATCCCGGCCCAGGTGTGGGACGACTTGCCCGGGCGCTCGGAGGCGGTCCAGAACGGCCTGCGCATGGCCGACCGCCCCGCGCGCGTGCGCATCCGCTATATGCGCGGCCTGACGTCCGATATGCGGGTGATCCTGCACGACGAGACCGACCAACTTTTCGAGATCAGTGGCGGGCCCGCGGAACTGGGCCGGCGCGAGTGGATCGAGATCACCATCAAGGCGTATTCCGCATGACCACCGTAACCGACAACCTGTTACCCGGTGCCGCCGAGCTGGACCGTTTGCTGCAAACCCTGCCGGTGAAGGTCGAGAAGAACATCTTGCGCGCGGCCCTGCGCGCGGGCGCCGCTGTATTCTTGACCGAAGTGAAGAACAATATCCCGATGGTCTCCGGCGACCTGCGCAAGAGCGCGCGCATCACCACCAGGCTAGCCAAGGGCCAGGCAACGGCCAGCGTCAAGGTCGGCAACAAGAAAGTCTTCTACGCCAACATGGTGGAATTCGGCACCCGGCCGCACGTCATTTCCGTCACCGACGTGGACCGCGGCATCAATCGCCGCACTGGGCGCCAGGTGTCGATCACTACGATCAACCGCAGCCTGCGATTGGGCGGCACGCTGATCGGCCCGTCGGTGAACCATCCGGGTTCGAAGCCGCACCCCTACGCGCGCCCCGCGGCCGATGCGGCGTTCGCGCCGGCGGTAGCGGCCGTCACGGCGAAGATTCGCGAACGCCTCACGGCTGAGGGCTTGAACAGCCCGGCGCCGATGCCATCGGATCCTGCCGAATGAGCGGCGTTGCCATCGTCCGGGCTATGCTGGCCGCGCACGCGCCGCTGCTGGCGCTGTCGCCGGGCATCGTCGTGTATGCGGGCGTGGTGCCGCAGGGCAAAGCGCTGCCGGCCATCAGCGTCACCAGCGTCAGCGAAACGGAACAGATCACCACCGCGCGCGGCCTCGCCACGAAGATGACGCGCGAGCGCGTGCAGGTCACGGTGCTGGTAAAGGATAACTACCCTCTGCTGAAGAATTTGCTCAAGGCGGCATCGCTCGGCGCTGGTGTGCACACAGGCGTGGTGCTGGGGTACCGCGTGCGCAGCGTTCTAACTTGGGGTGTCGGGCCAGAGATTCCGCCTGGAGACGACAAAATTTACGAACAATCACGAGATTTTATGGTAACTTTCATCGAAGCAAACTAGAATGTAGCTTGCCTTTGGCCCGCCCGCCTCGCATGGTGCGAGTGGGCTCTATCAGGAGATCTAAATGCCTAACCCAATTTTCGAAGACGACTACGAAACCTACGCCGGCACCCGGCTGTTCATCAACCCGGCGCGCCCGGCCAAGACGGCCAATACCGAAGCCGGATGGGAAGGTCTCGACGGCTGGCTCGAGCTGACCATCACCAGCGTCGGCACGTACAGCGGGCGCGAGTACAGCACGTCCAGCATCTCGGTGGTCAGCACCGGCCGCAATCGCGAGAAGAAAGGCGAGTACACCTTCGGCTCGTCCGAGTTCCCGGTGCTGTGGCTGCCTGACCAGCCGGGCCAGGTTCTGGCGCGTGAAGCGAGCGAGAGCTACGCGAACTATGGTTTTGCTGTGGTCGATCAGGTCGGCGGCGTCGAATACTTCAGCGCCCAGGTGGCTACGTTCCAAGAAGCCGGCGGCGGCAACAACGACGCCCGCACCGGTACGATGACGCTGATGCGCCAGTCCGACACCGTTACCGCGCTGACGCCGGTCGTGCCAGTCGAGGACGACGGCGCCTAAAGTTTTTCGTCCGCAAGGGCTTTACCGAGCACCGACGCTCGCGGGTGTCTCCCTTGGGAGGGAGCGCCCGCGGCGCACGGGCAATAACAACTCTCCCAAAGGACTACCATGTTCGATATCAAAAAGCTTTCCATCACGGATTCCGGCAAGTACCACGTCACCGACGCCAAGGGCGATCCGCAGTATGACGACGCCGGCAATGCAATTACGATCACCCTCGCCAGCCCAGGCACCAAGAAGGCGGCACAAGCGCAGTTCAAGCGCGACCAGTTACGCAGCGCGCGCGTCCTGGGCGAAATGGGCGGCAAGACCAGCAAGCGCCAAGAAATCGACGAGCGCACCGAGCGCGCCGGCTTTTTGGCCGACATCACCGAATCGCTGGACTGGTTCGATTTTCCAGGCGGCCCCAAAGCCCTGTACATGGACCTGACCGTCGGCCACATTGCTGACGGCGTGGAAAAGTATTACAACGACCGGGGAAACTTCAGCGCGGATTCGTTGACGACCTCGTCGAGTACATCCGCTACGCAGCCTGGCTAAACGCAGCACCTGAGTCGGAAGGGCCGAAGCCAGTAAAAGGCCGGGCCCGCCGACTCGATATCGAAGAAATCTTAGGCCATGTGCCGGAGCCGGAATTGGCCGCCGGCATGGACCTGGTGCGGATTTTGTTTCAAGTAGGCCCAGCGCGCGCGGATTCGCCGCTAAGTGAGCAGGACCTGGAACCATGGGAGCGGCGGCGCGGCGTCGAACTGCCACCGTGGCAGGCCGATCTGCTGGTGGCGATGTCTCGGGCGTACTTGACTGAGATGCACAGCGCCAGCAAATTGTCCTGCTTGGCGCCCTGGCCGAAAGGCCAAAAAGTTTGGGCATTTGTTTGCGCGAAGAAACTAGAGCAGCAAAAAGCAAAAGAGGAAAAACCCGATGGCAGTAGTAAGCGACGTAGAAATCCGCCTCCGCGCTGATATCGCCCGGCTTCAAGCCGACATGGACCGTGCCCGCCAATCGGTGGGCGGCACCATGGATCGTATCGGCCGCGCGGTGGACGGCGCCCGCAAGGCGTTCGTCGCTCTCTCCGTGGCCACCGGCATCGGCGCGATCCTGGCACTGGTGGCGGGTTTGAAATCCTTGATCGGCAGCACGATCGACACGGCGGCCAGTCTCAGCGATCTGTCCATCCAGACCGGCGCGTCCGTTGCGGCCTTGATGAAATTCCAATCCATCGGCGCCACCTCCGACACCACGGCGGAATCCTTGGCCGGCGCCATGAACAAGCTCTCCAAGGGCATGGCCGTTGCCAATGAAGAGAGCAAGGGTTTGCCCCAGGCTATCGCCGCCATCGGCTTGAACTTCGCTGATCTGCGCAAACTCAATCCCGAAGATCAGATGATCGCCATCGCCAAGGCGTTCGACGGATTCGGCAACGGTGCCGGCAAGTCGGCGGTGGCCATGGCCCTGTACGGCAAGGAGGGCGCCAAGCTGCTGCCGTTCCTTGCCGACCTGGCCAGCGAGTCGGAGAGCGTCACCGCGGCCCTCACCGAGCAGGAGAAGGTGGCCAAGGCGGCGCTGTCCAACATGGCCGACAGCTACGGCGACAACCTCACGAAAATCAGCCAGGTGAACCGGGAAAGCGGCAAGGCCATTTCTGAGGGTCTGCTGCCGGCGCTGTACGAAACCAGTCAGGCCCTGTTGAACGTGATCACCGATGCCGGCGGCATGCGGGACACGATCAAGGGCCTGGCGGCCGACGGGACTATTACCGATTGGGCGCGCAGCGGCGTCAACGGCATTACCTATTTGCTCGATGGGTTTGATCGCGTTGTTCGCCTGGTGCAGATCGTCAAATCGGTGGTGACGGGCGCCCTGACGACGATGGCCACTTTCGTCACCGGATCCGCCTCCGCCATGAAGTCTTTTATCGAGGGCGATTATCGGCGCAGCTTCGCTATTTTCAAGGAAACGGCTGTCGCATCGACCGACGCGGCAAAGGACGGCATCGCCGATTTGACCGCGGTGTTGGGGCGAGACCTGATCGGTGAGAAGTTGCGTGCGCAATTGAAGATCGTGCGCGATGCGAAGGCCGAGGTGGCCGACATCAAGCCCCAGGTGGATTTTAAGCCGGCGCCGGAAGTCGACAAGGAAATGGAAAAGCAGATCAAGGCGTTCCACGACCTGACGGCCGCCATGCGCACGCACGTCGAAGAGACCGCGCGCGCCGCTGCCGGCCTGGAGCCTTACAACGAAGCGCAAAAAGAAAACATCAAGTTGACCGAGGAACTGGCCGCCGGCAAGCGCAAGCTGTCGCCCGCGCAGGAAGCCGAGATTCGCGGCTATATTCGCCAGTGGGACGTGAACCTGCAGATTATCGACACCCTGGAAAAGGCCAAGAAAGCGGCTGAGGACATGGCCAAGGTGGAGAAAGAATTGGGCGACTCGCGCGCGGCCGCGCTCAAGAAAGCCGAAGAAGAAGCCACCGCCAACGAGGAACTGGTCGCCACGTTCGGCCTGACCAAGACCGCCATCGAGCAGTTGGAACTGGCCCGCTTGAAAGAACAACTGGCGCAGCGCGGATCGCTTGGCCTGACGGCCGACGAGATCACCCAGCTCGAGAACCTGATCGTGCTCAAGGAGCGCAGCGCTGCCGCAGTGGCCAGCGCCGAGGAACTGAAGCAGGTGCAGGAATTCTGGACGTCGATCGACAAGACGGCGCATGACACTTTCGTGTCGATTGCTGACGGTGGTAAGGGCACATTTCAGCGCCTGAAGGAATCGGCTAAGAATGTGTTCTTCGACTGGCTATATCAGATGACCCTGAAGAAATGGATCATCAACGTGGGCGCTTCGCTCGACGGCAGCACCGCGGTGTCCGGCATCTCCGCGCTCACCGGGGGCGCCAGCAGCGCTACCAGTGCCTTGTCCAGCTTGTACTCGCTTGCCACTGGCGGCGGCCTTGGTACGGGCTTTATCGGCAGCCTGGCGGGCGGCTTGAATGGCGCGGGCGCCGGCTCGGGCCTTACCTCGTCGCTGGGCCTGGCCATTGGCAACACCGTGGCCGACACGCTCGGCCCGACGATCGCCGGCGCCCTCTCCAGCGGCATCGGCGCGCTGGCCACCGCCTTGCCGTGGGTGGGCGGTGCCGTCGCGATCTACTCCCTGGCCAAGGCGGCGTTCGGCATGGGGCCGAAGCAGTATTCCGATTCCAGCACGCTCTCGGGCAGCCTGGCCGGCGGCGGCTTCGCAGGCACGCTCAATACTGCGTACACGCAGAAGGGTGGCTGGTTCCGCAGCAACAAGTCCGGCGTCGATAAAGCCGCGGTCGACGCGGCGCTGGCGTCGTCCCTCGGCACCACGTACGCGGCGATCACCAGCGCCAGCGCAGATTACGCCAAGGTGCTGGGACTGAGTGCCGATAGCATTGCCACGCGCACGCAGGCCCTGAGCGTCACGCTGGGCAAGGACCAGGCGGCCAACCAGAAAGCCATCGAAGAGTTCTTCGTCGGCGTGGGCGACAACATCGCGCGCGAACTGCTGCCGAATATCACCATGTTCCAGCAGGCGGGAGAATCGGCAGCCGCCACGCTGCAGCGCCTGGCGTCGAACGTCAGCACGGTGGAAGGCATTTTCAACACCCTGGGCACGACGTCGGAAAAGGCGTTCGGCGCAACGGGCGCTGCGGCAGTACTGGCGCGCGAGAACCTGATCGCGCTGGCGGGCGGCATCGCCAACTTGTCGGCCCAGGCGGACTACTTCGCCACGAACTTCCTTTCCGCCGCCGACAAGGTGGCGCCGGCCCAGAAGCAGCTGACGACCGTGCTGGCTGCGCTGGGCATGTCCAACATCAAGACCATCGATCAGTATAAACAGTCGGTGCTGGACCTGGTCAACTCGGGCGCACTGGCGACTACGGCCGGCGCCGCGCTGTACGCCACCTTGCTGTCGCTGGCGCCCGCGTTCAAGACGGTGGCCGATTATGCGGACGAGCTAAAGGCCGCGGCGGTGGAAAGCGCCAACGCTGCTCTCGACGTCCTGGGCCGTTCGGTGGACGCGCAGAAGAACATCGTCACCGCGGCATACGAAGCAGCCATGTCCAAGATCGACGCTTCGATCAGCGACGTGAACGACACGATCAGCACCACCGGGGCACTGGCCGAGGCGCTGAAGGCGGCGATGGGCAAGGTTGACGCGCCGGGCAGCGCCGCTGGCTCGCGCGCGGCTGCAGTGGCGCAGATCGGCGCCGCGCTGGCCATCGCCAAGGCCAGCGGCGTGCTGCCGTCCCAGGACAGCATCGCCGACGCCCTGACGGCCCTGCAGCAGGATTTCAGCGATCAGTACAGCAGCCTGGCCGAGTACCAGCGCGCCATGGCGCAGTCGAACGCCGCGCTGGACGCGCTCGGGGGCCTGACCACCGGCCAACTGAGCGCGGCGGAGCAGCAGCTGGCGTTGCTGACGGCGCAGAAGGACGCGCTCACGGCAGCGAGCACGGCGGAACTGGCACGCCTCGACAACTTGGTGGCGGCGGCGCAACAGCAGATCAACGCGGTGAACGGGGTGAACAACACCCTTGTCACCGTCGGCCAGGCCCTGACAGGCGTCTACGGCGCGGCCCAGGTGCTGAGCGGGTACACGGGCATCTCGGCCACGGCGGTGTCGCCAAGCAACGAAGGCTCGGGTACAATCGACAACAGCGTACTGCAGGCCGAACTCGCTTCACTGAACGAGCGCACCGCGCGCATGGAGGTGCATGCGGCCCAGACAGCGGACGCTATCACCCAGATGGCGCGGCAATTTAACGATGTATCAGGCGGCGGCAACACCCTGTTGACCCAAGCGGCTTAAGGAAAATAATGGAACAATACGCGAACGTGGTGCAGGACCTGGCGGGCAATGTGTTGCCCGAGGCGTTCGTGCGGGTGCTCAACGAGAATGGGCTGACCGATTCGGAGATTTATGACGTCGATGGCGCACGAATCTCCAACCCGGTGCCGGTCGACGCACAGGGGGCGTTTCAATTCTCCGCGCCGAACGGCAAGTATTTCGCCCAGGTGGAAATCGCTAATAAGGTCTATAAGAAGCTGGGGCCTGTTTTACTTTTTGATCCCGCAGATGTGAACACGTACGGGGCTAAAAACTTTTTTGATTTCATGACAAAAGAGCAAATTGCGGATGCGCAATCTGGTAATGCTATTGGCGAAGTTACTTCTGCGTTTGAAGCTATGGAGGCGTATGCGCGGGAGAACGCGCCATGCTCGGTAAAAGTGGAAAAAGCCCACTTGCGGCATCGTTATCAAGGAAATTTAGCTATCGCAGGTTTTACTTTTTTTGGAACTTCTTTCCGAGAAGTAAAAATTACCGCCCTTCACGCGGGCATCGGCCACCGTTTTGACGCTTTTGCTTCGGGATCCAAGACCGCGCCTTACGTGGATCAGTGTAATGTTTTCGGGATAACTTTCGAGGGGAATCCAACCACCACCAGTGTTGTTATGGCCCAGGGGCTGGCGCGGGTTCAGTGGGACGTTAATGGTATTAATGCCAATCCTATTACGGGGATTGCGTTTGATATGCGGGGGATACAAGAAGCCGACATAATGCGCTTCCGTTGCTCTACAGACATGCAGGTTATGTCGTCTAAGCCAAATGAAGGTGTAAGATTTTCCGCGGGCACCCGGGGTAACGTTACGGATGGATTTGAAAACGTAGGAAATAGCAGTAATAATAACGTGCAATATAGAATTTGCGGTTTAAACGTTAACGTAAGGTACGCGGGGGCCGATCAGATCCACTCTTGCGGGGGATCGATAGAATCCGCCGAAAGTTACGGGCTTTTAGTAGGAGCAGGCTGCCGCTACAATACCTTTGCGGGGACGGGGTTTGAAAATATCGGAGCTATTGATTTTGCGGATGCGGGTGAAAGCACTAAATACCTAAACACGTACGCCTCAAATAAAGTGATTTTACAAGGTACTACCGCTGAAATTGACGGGGGACGCTTCGAATTAATTCAAGTCGATGCGGGGGCCTTCCGAAATAGAATAGCTAACGTTGCTGTAAAAAACTGGACAGGAACTTCCGTTGGCGTATCCGACGCCGGTACGGATACCGTGATTGGGCATGTCTTTGATAAGGTGCTAAACAAACCGATATTCTTTAAGAAAGATAGGGCAAATATTCCGGTAACTGTTTCCCCCTTCCGGTACAAAAACACATCTACTTTTTACGAAGAAATTCGTATCTCCGGGGGTACGGTAACGCAGGTCTTGCAATATCGGGGTACTGATTTTTGGCTTACGCCTATTTTAGACAACTTGCAACGTCTATTAGCCCCCGAGGATGAACTTGATATTTCGTACTCGGAAGTGCCCTCGGTGAACCGTATTCCCCATAACGGTTTTCAAGGCTGAATATGCCAATTGCAATCGACTACGCCCGTACTGTCAACCCCTCCCCCGGCGGTGGGAGTGATTACGACGACGAGTACGGCGATGCCTGCAGCATCCTGGTGCCTGTTGATCTGACGGTACCCGGCGTGCTGCGCCAAGTAGTCGCGGGCGGCGCTGAACTGGTGGAAGATGCAGCGCCGCAATGGGCGGGCGATGTCACATACGCGGCCGGCGCGCGCGTCTATCTCGCCGGCACGCATCGTGTGTACGAGAGCGTCAAGGACGGTAACACAGGCAAGGACCCTTCCTCGCCAGTCAACCAGTACAACGCAGCGGGCGTCGCCACCTGGTGGTTCGAAGTGGGCCCGACGAACAAGTACGCCATGCTCGATGGTCTCATCAGCAGCCAGACCTCGGCGCCCTCGCCGTTGATCATCACCTTGGCGCCCGGCTCGTTCAATGGGTTTGCGCTGTTCGGCATTGACGCTGATTCCTACTCGGTCGTCATCAAGGACAGCGCCGGCGGCACAGTGGTCTACCAACAGGCAACCACGCCGCTGGAGAGTTCGGCGCCGGCCGACTATTACGAATATTTCTTTGATCGGTTTAAGCCGCTCACTCAGTTCATCACGTCGGGGCTGGAGCCGTACAGCACTTCGGAAATTACCTTGACCTTGAACAAAAGCACGGGTAACGTCAAGCTCGGCATGCTGGCGCTGGGCGATCTCCGCCCGGTGGGTGTCCCGCAGCGCGACGCCAAGGTGGAGCCGCAGGATTTCAGCTATTTCAAGCAGGACGCATTCGGCAACTCGACGGTGAAGAAGCGCGCCAACGCCACTGGCATGTCTATCAGCACGGTCATGGACAAGGCTGATGCCAACAGCGTGCTCGACACGATCAAGGAGGTGCTGGGCGTGCCGGTGGTAGTTGTCGGCAGCCAAGCGGCCGAATACGAATGGCTCACTGTTTTTGGGCTGATTAGCGGCAGCATGTCGCCGGCCATGTACCCGTTTGCTACCCTGAATATTTCAGTTAAAGGATTTATCTAATGGCCTTCTCTTCGCCCCCGCCAGCGCCCCAGCGCGGCGACCGCACCACGTTTTCGAACCGCGTCGATGCTTTCCTTATGTGGTTGACCGCGCTCATTCCGCAGATGAACACGTTCCTGTCGGGGATCACCACGCTGGCCGCGGGCGGCGCCAATTCGTTCGCCTACACTTTTGACACGGGCACGGGCGATGCGGACCCCGGGACAGGCAAGCTGCGCCTCAATAGCGCGGTGCAGAACACCGCCACCACCATGCGCATCGACACGGTGGCGGGTAACGGCGGCGACGTCAGCGCCTTCTTGCAGGCCCTGCAAACGGGCACTAGCAACGTGAAGGCCAGTGTGCGCCTGCAGCGTGTCGGTGATGTCACCACCTATCTGCTGTTCGACATCACCGCGGTCACCGCCGCATCGGGGTATTTCAATCTAACACTCACCCCGCGCGCATCGACATCGGCATCGCCCTTTGCGGCCAACGACACGTTGATGGCGTTCTTTGACCCTAAAGGCGATCGCGGCGACGGCGGCAATACGCCAAGTCAAGCCGAGATTATCGACGCGGTAGGCACGTTGCCGGTGTCGAGTGGGGGCACAGGATCGACTACCGCGGCAGGTGCGCGCACGAACTTGGGTGTGCCAGCTGCCAACGCGGTGGTGAAGCTGTCGCAAGATAATGTCAGCTTAGGCACTCGCCTGAACTCCTCGCAGCCCCCGAATATTGCCGGCATTTCCGCCGCCGGCCAAAATGACGCGGTTGCTCTTATTATCGGCAACGGGGGTAACACTTCAGCGTCAGCGGTCATCCAGTTTTTACGCGGTACCCAGTTCGCCGCGTTCTTTGGCCTAGACACGGATAACAAATGGAAAGTGGGCGGATACAACATGGGCGCGGTGGCCTACGAAATCTACCACCAGGGGAACTTCGCCCCGGCGCAGTACGCTCGCTTGGACGGCGCCGCCTTCACCGGCAATATCTCGGCGCCGGTCGTCACTCAGACGTCGGACGAGCGCAAGAAAAAGAACTGGCGCGAACTGACCGACGCGCAGCTCGACGCGCTGGCGCGCATGGACAAGGCCGGTATTTTCGATTGGATCGACGGCGGCACCTCAGTCGGCGGCGGTGCGCAGACCATCCGCGAGATCGTGCCGGAAGCGGTGCATGAGGACGAGTATGGCCGCTTAACGGTGAACTACGGTGGCCTCTCCTTCGCCATGGCCCAGGGCGCGTTGCGGCGCGCATTGGCATGACGCTGCCCGCGGCTGGCCCCATCAGCATCGGCCAGGTGGCGGCCGAGCTGGGCATCGGCTTGCCGCTGTCCCTGGGGGATTCGCGCGCGCGCGCGCTGGCCGGCGTGCCGTCCGGGCCGATCAGCTTGGGCAACCTGTACGGCAAGAGCGCGTACACGCCGATGACGTTGACTGTAACGAACGGATCAGGCGGCCCGGCCAACTCGGAGACGGCCGGCGGCACGGTGACGGGCACCGCGACGGTAGCGGTGGTCGGTGGCACGGGCGGCTACACCTACCAGTGGACGGTTGTAAGCAACGTCGGCGGCGCCACGGTGGGCGCGCTCACCGGCGCGGCTGTCAGCGCGTCGTACACCTTCGTCAAGCTGGCCAACGGCAGCGCCACCGTTACCCTGAACCTCACCGTGACCGACAACACCGGGCACACGATGACGGCCACCGGGGTCGAGATTAACCTGTACTGGGGCAACGCAAGTTGACCGGGCGCAGGGCCGACCGTACAATGCGATCTCTATTAACCTGACGAAAGACAGCCATGTCCGAAACGACCCCAGTGCCGACCCCCGAACCGATTCCATCGCCGGATGCAGGCAACGGTAACCCGCCGATCAAGAAGCCGCCTACCATCGCGCGCGGCTAAGATGTACTTGCCAGCCTGCGGTTCTCTCCTGGTGGTCGGGATCATCCTGAACTTCCTGGATGCCCGCATGCTGGCGCTCACGCTCATCGTGGGCCTGAATATCTTCCTCCCTGTTCCCGCCGAATCGCAATTCCAGTTCTATCTGTTCTGCATCCTGTACGAGACTGTTGTCGCTCTGGTCGCGTACCTCACGCGCTGCGAGGCGGGGTTTTTACTTATGAACACCTGTGCTCTGTTGGTCATCGCCCATTTAATGGGGTATGCTCTGGACGGAAGTGCCCCTCTCTCCCCCTACCACGTTATCGTAAAGCTGCTTGAGACACTGGAGCTTGGGATTTGCATAGCGTTCTCGCCGGTGCTGACACCAATATTGAGGAATCAAGATGCGCCTGAATGACCACTACCCGGCCACATTCCGGGCCGCCCTTGCCGGCAACGCCTTGTTCTCCTGGTACAACGCCATGAACGAACCGAATTCCAGCCTGTGGCGGATCGGCCAGCACGAATACGGCAGCACCCTGATCTGGTTCATGGGGTTCTTCGGCGCCCTGGCGCTAGTTGACGTTTTTCTTAACGACTGGACGCCCAAGGGGTTTCATATCGGCCCTGTGAGTTTTCGAATTCGTTGGCGCCGGATCTTTTATTATCGCCACTGGTTGTTTATCGGCCTCGCAGTATGTTATGTCGGACAACCTTTTGTTGCCCAGCAGGGCGGATACGGTGTATCCTTGGTAGGGTATTTTTATTGGGTTGCCTTAACTAACATAGCGGTGGCGTATTTAGACGCGGCCGAAAGATCACGGAGCCCAGAGTGGGAAAAAGCATACAGCTAAAAGTTGCCGCTCTGGTCCACCTATTCATCACTGGTATTGTCATCGCCTACGCCGCAGAAGCAAAAGCGGTTGTTGTAGGTATCGAATCGATTCCCCTGGAATCCGTGCGCTGGGTAGCTGGCGTGTCGTTCGCATTCGGCTCGGTGGCCACCATCATCAAAGTCGCCAAGCGCGACATCGCCGTCAAAAATCTCCCTCTCGAAATCGCCAAGGACTTGGTGTCCTCGGTTGCGGCCGGCGTGCTGGTGTTCGCTTTCACCAGCTGGCTGGAAGTGCCAATGTGGCCGCAGTTCATCCTGATCATGCTGGCGGGCTTCGGCGGCACCCAGGTGCTCGAGGTGGCGCTCGCCAAGGGGTTCTTCCCTTGGCTCAATGGTATTCTCGGGCGCTTGAGCGGTACCCCGGCGCCGAACAATGACGGAGGTACGCCATGATGCGACTGGGCCAACGAGGAAAACACCTGATCGAGCAGTTCGAGGGCCGCGAGAAAGTCGCGTACCTGGACGGCGGCGGGGTATGGACGATCGGCATTGGGCACACCGGCGGCGTGAAGCGCGGCCAGGTGGCGACGGATGCGCAGATCGAGTGCTGGTTTGCGGAGGACGTCGCGAAGAGCGTGGCGGGCGTGAACAAGGCCGTGACGGTGCCCGTGACGCAGAACCAGTTCGACGCGATGGTGGCGCTGGCCTTCAACATTGGCGTGGGCGCGTTCACCTCGTCCACCCTGGTGCGCAAGTTGAATAGCGGGGACGAGGGCGGCGCCGCGCTGCAGTTCGCCCGGTGGAACCAAGACAACGGCAAAGTGGTCAAGGGCCTGGTGCGCCGGCGCGCGGCCGAGGCGGATTTGTTCGTGAGTCCGGAATGAGCCTTGTGCCTACCTGGCCGATTGCTGCGGTCGCACTGATGATCGGCTTGGCCACAGGGGCTTCGGTAGATCATCGTTACATGGCGCGCAAGTACGACAAGCTGGTGGCGCAGCACACCTCCGCGCTGGCGCTGGCCAACGCGGCGAACGCCAAGCGCCAGGAGCAGCTGCAGATCGAAGCCGATGAATCGGAAATGAAAAGGGCAATGAGCAATGACCAACATGCAAAAGACCTTGCGGCTGTGCGCGCTGCTGCCCGTGCTGGCACTGTGCGCTTGTCAATCCCTGGTGCCTGTCGTTCCGCAGCCGGTGCGCAAGCCGGCGCTGCCGCCGGACCTGGCCCGGAAGAAAGAACCGACGTCCTGCCTGGAACTGCTGACGATCTTATCCGCATCGCCGGAGACAGTGCGCGCGACGTGCGGGACTTCAATGACCTACTCGCCCGGTACAACGCCGTCTGCAAGTGATTGATCTTTGAGTGAGTCGGGAACTTGGTTGCCGAACTTCGACGCCACGTAAGCCCTCATTGCCGCAATCAACAGGGTATCCCCGTAAAACTGGTCGCCATCACATGGCGCGTGTCGGCTTCGGGCGTACCACCCAATGTTACCGACACAAGCGTCTAGACTTGGTCTTTCACGCTCGATTATGGGACCGCCGTGCGCCCAGTCTATCGAAGGGTGGAAAGGATCGGGAACCGGCGTAGGGGACGTGTCGCTTTCGGCTAGCGCTACCCAAAAATCTAGTATGGCGCCACTGAGTTCGGATGTTTTCATTAGTCATCCCCTGTTGATTGAAAAGCTTCAAATGCCGCAGCTCCGTCAAAGTCGGGAGAACCAGGCTGGGTTTCGATAGGGCAAACTAAGACTAAACGCCATGCTACCGGGGGCTCTTTTCCGAGTTTTTCGTATCGCCGATCCATTTCGGCGCGGGCCTTAATTCGGGCCTCGTCTTCGGACGTTGCGTCTACCGTTACCGTTGCGCCGGCCCAATAGCCGTAACTGAATTTATATTTTCCACGCTTCATTTCCCATCCCTCGCTTTCATCATGCCATCGGCAATTCCGTACGCCGTGATGCCGATATAATTTTCCGCTGTCATGCCGCGGGCCTGCGCAATGCTGTCAATCAATTCCAGTCGCCCCATCAAGCCTTCCATCGCGCGGCCGGCGAACTGGTCCCGGAGGCGCTTGCGTTCGATTTCCTCGTTGAACTTGCCGCCGGGGATCGGGTTGTCGAGGGGCTTAGGCATTTGGAACTTCCTTCGCCCGAATGGCCATGAACAGCGCCAGCACCCAGCCGATCACCGTCCAGCCCAGGAAGAAATTAATCACGAACACCGAGCCGCGCCGGCCCTTGGGCGCCACCATCGTCGGCGCGAAGTAGGCCAGGCACATCAGGCCGAATAAAACGAGGGATTCCATTATGCATGCTCCGAAAAGTAAAAGCGGTTGACGGTGATTTCGTATTTCGTTGCCAGGTCGGCGTGGGCCGCCTGGCTCAGGTCGTCCCACATTTCGCGGGACAGTTTGAGGGTGGGCTTGCTGGTCATTTAGCACCACACAAGTATATAGCTGCCAGTTTTGCAATTTGTTTTAAATGGCCGCTGGACAGGGGCGCCAGAGGATTCGCGGCGTATTCCTTGAAAATCTTAGTCAGCAAATCTCGATCGGCCGGGAGCAGTTTAAATCTCATCTGCCCTAATGAATCCAGCTGCTTGCGGCGTAAGTCGTAAAGATCTTGGTAATTCATGCTGCCCTCCTGTTGTCGATGAAAGAAGTATAGCACAACTAAAAACTTGCGCAAGCTTTATTTGTAGCCTTTCACCTTCATCGCGTCGAGCAGGATGTCCTGGACTTCGCGCTTCGTCTCGACCCGCTCCAGTACCATCTCGTCCACCGTGCCTGCCGCGATGATGTTGTGGATAAACATCGGCCTGTCGTGCCCGGCCTGCATTTGGCGGGTCGGCCCGATGCGCTCGATGATCTGCAGCCGGTTTTCCAGGTTCCAGTCGTGCCCGAAGAACACCAGGATATTCCCGCCGTCCTGCAGGTTCAGGCCGTGGCCCGCGCTGGCGGGGTGCGCGAACAGCACCGGTATCTTGCCCGCGTTCCAGTCGCGGATCGTCTGCGGATCGCTGTCCAGCGCCCGGCCCTTGGGGAATGCCTTCGTCATGCGCGCCAGGTCGGACTTGAAATTGTAGGCGACCAGCACCGGCATGCCCGCGGCTTCCTCGATCACGTCCTCGAGCGCCTGGAGCTTGGCGTCGTGCACTTCCACCCAGTTGCCGGCATCGTCCACGTAGGCCGCTCCGTTTGCCATCTGTAAACAATTATGTACAATAAGCAACTGCCCGTCTGGGTTGCGTACGACGAAACGATGGCGCGGCCCGCAGTTCACGAGGTCGTAGACTTTGGCGGAATGAGTGCGCGATCCACCGGCCACCCGGCCCGCAGCCGCTGCGCCAGTGTCACCCGTTTGACTCCGTACTCCTGCGCCGCCTGGGAGACCGTCAGGCAGCCCACGGGGGTCTCGATGTGAACGTTTCCCCTCCGGTTGTTCGCCTGCGCGGTGCGGTCCTTCCACTGGCAATTCCCCGGCTCGTAATCGCCCCCGTTCTGGACCCGTTCGAGCGTCAAGCCCGCAGCGTACGTCGGCCCCATGTCGGCCCAGAAAGCGTCGAACGACTCGCGCCAGCGCAGACAAACTGAAATGCCCCGCGCGCCATAATTGCGAAAATCCTTGTCGGCTTCGCTGAAGCAGCGGGACCGCATGTTGCACCACGTCACCCAGGCCGGATGCCCGGTCATGCCGTGCGTGCCCCAAGCATCCAGCAGCATCTCGCCCCGACGGCACCCGCAGGACTTCTTTTCCCCGCGCTTGGTGCTGGTCAGATTTGACCCGATGATCGTTATTTCTTTTCCGCATACGCATTTCGCTGTCCACTGCGCCCGCTTCGCTATTGTGGTTGACGTCGAACCGGCCCGACAGATAACCGTCAGGTAGCCGAAAACTCGCCCAGTTAGGTCTATCGCTTTCGCTGGCATTGTTGATTTCCTCCGCTGTTACCCATCCGTGACTTTGCGTAAGCACCTTGTGATCTGGCGTCATGCGCACCCCACGACAATTTATCACGGGCATATAACCATTGCAAACTAAATTGTCAGCACTTACCCATTCGACGCCATCCCACAGCTGGTCCCCCGGTGCCCAGTCCTCGATGACTTTCCACCCATTTGATGTGAGCATTTCCGTGCCCTCGGCGATGCACTTCACCGTGCGCGCCGCCGCGCCGAACGCCTCGACCTCATGGCCTGACAGCTCCATGAACATGCGCTTCTCCATGTCCTCATACTTGGCGCGCGCGGCGGCCGGCAGGTCCACGTAGATGTTGTTGACGATCGGCTCCTTCAGGTCGAACCAGTCTTTCGCGTCGATGGTCAGGCACAGGTCGCGCAGCGCGCGCTGGATCTGGTCCTGCGCATGCTCCATCGGCTCGCTGCCGTACCCATCATACGACTGGCGGAACCAGCGTTTCTTGAAGTCGTCGAACGTGCGGCCGAGCCGGTGGCCCTTGTCGAGAAACCAGATTTGCCCCCACAGGTCGGCCAGTCCGTTCGGTGACGGCGTGCCGGTCAGTTCGATGAACCGTTCCACCTGGGTGTGGGCAACGCGCGCCAGCGCCTTGGCCCGGGCCGTGCCCTGGCGCAGCCTGAAGCCCTTGAGCTTCGTGCTCTCGTCTATCACTACGGTGCTGAAGGGCCAGGGGCGCTTGTCGTATTGATCGACGAGCCAGGGCAGCTGCTCGAAATTCGTGGTGAACACGTGCGCATCCTGGCGCAGCGCAGCGAGTCGCTCGCGCTCGGACCCGACGATGGGCAGCACATGCATGTGGTTCAGGTGCGACCACTTGCGCGCCTCGTCCGGCCAGGTGGTGCGGGCCACGCGCAGCGGCGCCACCACCAGGATGGGCCGGCTGTCGAGCATCTGGATGGGGTCCAGGGCGTTGAGCGTGGATACGGTCTTGCCCAAACCCATGCCAGCCCAGATGGCCGTGCGCGGCATGTCAAGGATCTGGTTCGTTATCAGGGCGCCGTAGGGGCGGGCTTTGAATGCGCTGCTCATGCTCCTCCCCCAATCAGATGGACGAACTTATGCTTGGCAAATTTGCCGCGCATCTCCGCCCCGAGTTCTAGCATCTGTGAATGCGTTCTGGTTTTTGGTCCTGCTTTACGGGCAATCATAACGCCATTCAAAACATACACCGCCTCGGGTTTTGTAAGCCCGGAATACCGCCAGTTTGTTGCCCGATATATACCCCCGGTGTGGCCCTGCCACTCGTCGGCGTAGGTTACCAGGCACTGCCATCGCTTCCGATCAATCATCCGCATCGAACGTCCTATTAGAAAAGAGCAAGCATTCGGCGGGACGTCAGGGTGAATAACAAGCCGTGAAAGAGAAAGAACACTTTGCCAGTCTTTTGGAAATGTAGCGAAGGCCGCGCTTTTTGTTGGAGGTATCCACACTGCGGCTCCAAGGCACTGGTTTTCTTCTTGAGCATCCGCTCGGAAAAGTCCATGTCTAAAAGTGGCGGTATTGGAAGACCCTTTAGCATAATGATGTTCGGCAATCAACCGCCGCGCGGTAGATAACTCGATAGTACGCACCACCCATTCAGAGGCTTTAAGTCTAGTATCAGAGGTCATTTGCGCCCCGTATCCAACAGCACCGCCCCGCCGCCCTCGACCACCTGGACGGCGCCCAGCGGGCGCAGCGCGGTGGCCATCTCGCACGCGGCCTTGTACTGGTCGCGCTCGCGGATGGCGTCGGCGAGCTGGCGCTGGAGGTCCGTCACCTGCTTGTACAGCAACACGTACCCGCCGTAAATCCCAGGGAAGTCGTCTTTCATTTCAGTATTTCCTCAATCCGTTCAAAAGAATCGACCACCTCGACCCGTTGACCCATCTTGCGCATGCGCTCATGTTCGCGGTGCTGGGCGTGTTCGTGCGGGGTGCTTGGGAACGTGGCGGCGCGGCCGGGCTTTTTCAGCTCGACCCAGATGGTGCGGTCAAGCCAGGCGCCAACAGCATGGAACTTGGGTAGCATCACCAAGCGATCCGGCGCGCCGCGGCGCCCTTCCCACTTCACCTTGCGCACCTCGCCGCCCAGTTCCTTGACCCGCTTGACCAGGCGGTGCTCGATGGTCGACTCGCGCACCGGGGTTTGCTTGCGATCCTCGGGGACCGGGCCGGCTACCGATTGGAAACGCGCCTTGCAAATGGGACAGGTGGTGCCCGCAATGCGGCCGGCGGTGAAGATGCGGCGCCAGATGGGGAACTCGTGCCCGTTCGGGCATTCGGCTGTGTCTTCGTAGCTCATGGGCTTCACCTTCTTCGCGGGTTGCAGGGCGTTGTGCGTGGCCAGCGTGGGCATGTCGAGCGGTTTCATTAATCGCTCCCGCAAGACGACGAACCACTGTCGCTGCTGCTGCTCGAGCTGGACGAATCGGATGACGAGTAGCTGCTGGAGCTCGAATCCGATGACGAGGAACTGCTGCTGCTGCCCCAATCGCCCGATGCGCCGGCGCCGTCGAACGTGCCGCCACCACCGTGGTAGCTGGGCGCCGCGCTTTCCACCGGCGGGGTGTAGCTAGCCGCGGCTGCGGCCATCAGGATCGCCGTGGTGTCGTCGGGCGTAGTCTCCTGGCGAGGCGATGAACTAGCAGCGGGACGGCCGTAAGGCGCCGACATTTCCGGAAGCGTTCCGGTGCGCCGCGGGCGCGGCGGCGCAAGCCGCGTCGGTGCGGGGAAGTTCGACGCGCCGATATCTGTGCACAGCTGCTGGTCCGCAGCGTCGGCCGCATCCATAATCGCCTGGTCCCGCTTTCGATTGGCTGCTTCCAATTCGGCACGCAGCTGAGCCAGCTTTTTATCGGCGCGCTTGTTCAGGAAGTAAAACACAATCTGGACCAGCGCGAACGTTACGACAAAACAAACGATAAAGGCGGTGAAGGCATCCATTTAAATCTCCTTGGGTTGGTTGATGCTAGAAGTATTTCACAAGTAAACCCTTGCGTCAATCTTTTTTGTAGCGGTACGCTTCGAACCCGGCGGCGGCCAGGGGCATGTCCTCGGCCCATGGTGGATTCGAAGCGAGGAGCGCGGACAGGTGCTCCGCATTGAAATTGTCAGTATCCGGTGCTTCGCAGATCACCTCGTCGTGAACAGTCAGGACGATGGCGTATCCCGCCGCTTCAATGGCCGGCATGTTGTGGGCCATCACGTCGCGCGCCACGGCTTGGCAAATGTTCTCGAAGATCTTGCCTCCGTAGGTATCGAGCCGGTCCCATTTCTTCGTGTACTGGTTATTGCCCATATACGTGATCTTTGTGCGCCCGGTGACCGGCTGCTCACTTTCCAGTGCCTCCAAGCCCACCGTCTCGACCTCTTCGCCTTTGCGTTTCTTCCGTTCCGCGACCAGTTGCGGCGACGGGTAGCACAGTGCGCGACCTGAGGGCAGAACGATGCGCAGCCAAGCGCCGTCGCGGCGAATCCTCACCTTGCCGCAGGGGATCGTCGTGCTAGGTTTGTCGATGGCCAGTCGCACCGCGCTGTCGAGTTGCTTCCAGTACGCCGCAATCTCGCGGTGGCCCGCGCGCCAACCGAGCTTGAACGATTCGCACACCAGCCAGGTGCGATCGGCCATCTTGAGCATGCCGGCCGGGTCGCGGCCCTTGGACCGGTGCCAGTCGAGCATGATCCGGGCCTGGCCCAGCACCTCGCCAGGGATGAACTTGATGGCCTTGCTGGCCAGGTCGTCCAGGTCGATATTGTAGTTGGCCGCGAATGTAACAAATGCCCCTACGCCACCTTCGTATCCTAGGGCCAACTCTTGCACTTTGCCAACCTGCCGCTGGTCCTTGGTGACGTCTTCCGGCTTGACGTTGAACGACTTGGCATATGCCATTTTGTACAGGTCAGCGCCGCGCCCGGCGTCGAATTCGCGAAACGCTTTCAGCTTCCAGGTTTCACCCGCCAACCATGCTTGGTCGCGCCCCTCGATATTCGACAAATCGGCCACGACGAATTTCTTGCCGGCGCCGGCCACCAGGCAGCCGCGAATAGCCGATGACGTCAGGTGCATCACGTTGTCGAACAGCAGATGCGCGCAGCCTTCCTTCAGCGCCTCGATGCCGGTAACAATCTCGTCCGCCGGCAAGAGGCCTCGGCTCGGTAAATTTTGAGGCTGGAATAGGCGGCCCGCCCACCGACCAGTGCGCGCGGCCCCGTCGAACTGCAGCAGCCCGCGCAAGCGCGCGTCGGACGAGGTGCAGCGCATCAGCGTCGTGTACTTGCTGGTGCTGGTCGACGACGCCTGGAGCCGGATGCGCAGCAGCTCGCGCAGGCCCTCGGGCAATTCGGGATCGGCAATGCGTCGCTCAATGGTCGCCTTCTGCATGTTCGGCAGATCCACTCCGTACTGGGCCAGGATGTGCAGCAGCAGGCTGTCCACTTGGGTGGTCGACTCGACCTCGCCATCGGTGATTTCCCCGGTCCTTTCTTTTAATCCTTCCTGCGCCAGCTTGACGGCCGCCACCGCTGCCTCGGCCAGGTCCAGGTCGATGGCCACGCCCCGATCGTTGATCGTCTGGTCCAGGTGCCACAGCGCCAGCTCGGCGGCGTTGTCCGGGTAGTTCCACTTCGGCATGCGCCGGTGACACTCGCGCATGGCCAGAATGTCGCGGCCGGCGTAGATTAGGAACTGGCGCCACTCGGCAGGGTGGGTCTCGCGCGTGGCGCGGCCCGACCAGGCGGCCTCGGCTGCCGCTTTCTCGGCGGCGTAGGCCGCGACCGATTCCAGCAGCGGCTCGCGCTTACGAAAGCGGAAAGGTATAGGTCGGCAAAATAGCTGGATCAGGGCCTTGCCGGCCTTGTCCTTGGCCTTGTCGGTGTCTACCTTCAGCACCTCGCACAGCGCGCCGAGCGAGCCGGGCAGTGAGTGGGCCAGCGCCTGCACCATCGTGTCGCGCCAGCGGTGCAGCGGGATTTGCAGGCCCGCGTGGCGCTCGACGGTTCTATCGAAAGAACTGTTATGGAAATACAGCAGCACGTCGTCATCCGCCAGCGCAGCGTCGACGTCGGCCACCAGCAGCGCCGGCGCGGGCAGCAGGTCGTCGCCAGCCAGCGCCCAGGTCCGGCCGCCAGCCAGCGCCCAGGTCCGGCCGCCGGGCGTCAAATCTTGGATCAGCACGTCGCCGGCATCAACGGCCCATGACCGAATCAGCACCTCCGCCGACTCTGCGTATTTGTGGACTCCGTTCGTGATCGGCTCGGGGGCGAAGGTTTCGATGTCACCGAAGAGGTGTTTCATTTCGCGGCATCCACTTCTGCACGGGTAAGGTAGATTGTCCGCTGGCTGCCGGGAACCAGGATGCTGTACTTGCCCTTGTGCTGCCCGCGCTGCGCCACGCGGAACTCGGCGCCGGTGACTTCCATCACACACGCATCAGTGCGCATGTCACCAAGCCATCCGCAGCAGTAAACGAAGAAATTTTCAGGTATGTCTTTGAACCTCGACAGCGCCAGCTTGCCGTACGAGGTGTCATGGAACACGGCCAGGCCGTCGCGCGCTTCAATCTTTTGGGTGGTATTCATGTGGGATGTCCTCATGCGCAACGCCCCTGGCGCGCGCCTGGTTGTAAATGCCGTGCGGGTGCTGCTCGCACGACGGATGGGTGGTGCGGTGCGGGAACGGCTCGTTGTTGCGGCCCATCGGGCCGTCGCACCGGCACAGGTCCCGCTTGTTGTAAGCACGGTGCTCGATCCGCCAGCCCTTGCGGCTGCCGCACACCGGGCACGCCGGCGGGCGCACGTAGGTGTCTGGATCGGTGCGCGACACGCGACGATGGCGGCAGGCCGCGTGGCGGCAGCGGACGGAGAAGGTGGTCACTCTACGTTCGGCTAAAAACCAACCCAGCTTTTTGCAACGCCGCGGTGGCGCGCGCTGCGGTGTCGGGTTTTATGTTGCGGCCTTCGATGATCTGGCCGCCGTGAAAACTTGGGTCGCAAACACGCAGTTCGTCCGCCTCGATTATGTCGAGCAGATCTTTAATTGATTCGTCCGTATCTGTAACGGCATGGTTCGGATAAAGCTTTTGGAGAAATTCAAGCGCGCGGCGGCGCTCGCAAGTGGCAAAGGCAAACGACATGGTATTTTCCTTGGGAGAGTGAAAAACGCCCAGCGCACGCGGCGCCGGGCAGGTCGATTACAGCAGGTCGGCGTCGGCGCCTGCTTCCAGCTCGTCGAACTCGTCGACCGAAGCGGCTTTGCCGCCGCCGAACGCGTCACCGTCGCGCACGAACTGGACGCCGGCCAGGCTGGCCGAAACGCCGGCACCGCTATTGTCGTAGGTGAACAGCTCGACGGAGGCGTTGACGTAGCAGCCGGCATATGGTTTGCCGTCGGCTTCGGACAGCGGATTGCGCTGGCCGTCGATCACCAGGGGGCGGGTGCCGGACTTTGCCGACAGCGCCATCATGCCCTCGTAGCCGTCGTACGATTTGGTGTCGCCATCCTGGTAGCAGAACTTGTTCGGGTTGTTGCGAATGTTCGAAATGGTCTTTTCGCCCTTGACGCCCCATTTGATCTTCGCTTCTTCCGCGATGGCCTTTTCGACGGCCTGGTGGTTGGCGCTGCCCTTTTCGATCAGGAACGTGGCTTTGAACTTCGGATCGTCGCCCGGCTTGAATGCTTCGGCTTTGAACAGGCCAGGGAAGGAGAGACGAACATTGGTCAATTTGATTTTCATGGTGTAGTTTCTTTCAGTAAATTAAAGGAGGTCGCTGGCATCGTCCAGCGCGTTAAAATCGTCTTCCACCTTGCCGATGTCCAAGGCGGGCCGTTTGTCACTGGCCGGGGCGACGGACGGCTTGCCGCTGCTCCGGGAAATCAAGTCCTGCAAGGCCGTCCACTGCTTCGGCTTGATTACGCCATCCGCATGCAGCTTCTCGGCTGTCGTCGGGCTGATGAGGGTGAAGTCGTACATGACGTCATCGCGCAGCCGCATCCCCTTGAGCTTGGTGCGCGCCGCCTCGGCGTCGTTCCAACTGCGGCTGCCGGCCTTGCCCGTCACCAGCTTCCAGCCTGGCACCGGGGTGCCCGCCAGCAGCCGGCGCTCGGACTCGGCGCGCACCGCCTTGCACCAGCCCTCGACCAGGTCCACGCTGTCCATGCAGACGGCCAGGTGGTCGACGTCGAGTGCGGCAATGCGCTCCTCGGCGCCGTCGAGCACGGGGCGGACGGTGGCCTTTTTGATAGCAAAGTACGGTGGACCTTCGACTTGAATTGAATCGAGAAAGTCCACCGCCTTCGGTGCCACGCCATGCGCCGCCGCGATGATCTTCTCGGCTTCGGTGATGGTCACGGAAATCTCGCCCTTGCCGAGGGCGATCAGCTGATCAACTACCGGCGGCATTTCTTCGCCCCGGGTTTCGACGCCGATAGCGATGTCGGCAACGACTTCGAAATCCCCCGCCACCGTTGCCAGCACCTTGTCGCGCAGCGCCGGGCAGTCCCCCTTCGCCTTGCAGAACTGGCACTGCTTCTCACCTGGGTTGAGCATCGCAGGAGACGCACCGCCTACCCCCATTTCCCCATCCTCCGCAATTTCCAGCGCCTTCTGGCCGGCGGCGATTGCCTCCTGCTCGAACGCGCGCAGGTCGGCCACGCTGCAGGTCCACTCGTCCACGTGGTTCAGGCGAGGCTGGTGGATCACCATGCGCACCGTCTCGATGTCGCCGAGCGGGTCGAACTCGTCCAGGCTGCCGAGGGCGTAGAGCATCATTTGCGGATTGCTCTCGGCGAACACCTGGACGCCGCGGCCGTACTTCAGATCGACGATTACGAGCTCGGTGTCGAAAACGATCACCACGTCGCTGGTGCCGAACTGGTCCGGGATGGCGCCGCCGAAAATGGGCAAGCGCTGTTCCACATGCAGTTGGCCGTCTTTAGTTTCAGCGCGTACGTAGTCGACGTACTTTTGCACTTCTCGGGCCATGTCGCTGGTGATCGTGGCGGTTTTCTCGACGCCGTGGTCCTGGTACTCGTAGGCGCCGCCGACGAACAGCTTTGCGTCGTGCTCCTGCTCGAGACAGCGCGCCGCCAGGTCGTGCGCCAGCGTGCCCTCGTCGGCAAACTCGCTCGACTTGTCCGGATAGGTCGACTCCATGAACAGAGAGCCGGCGCAGGCCATCCAGCGCGCGGCGCCGGACGGTGAGAGTTTGGCGTGCTCGGCCATGATCAGGCCGCCAGCAAGGCTTGCGCGTCGGCCAGGATGGCGCCCAGGTCTTCCGGCTTGATCTTGTCACCGTTCGGGGCGTTGTACTTCTTGAGCAGCGCCTTGAGGGCGTCGGCGCCGTGGCGTGGATCCTGATGCAGTTTCAGCAGGGTGGGTTTCACGTCGGCTTTGTAGTCGAGCTGGGTGGCGGGTTTGTCAAACGAAGCGACCCCAGCGTCGGCCGAAGTCTCGCTTGATACTTCCGCCTTTTCGACTGGCTTTTTTGCTTCGGCCTTCTCCTGTTTCGCGGCCTTCTCCACCTTGGTGACGGCCTCTTCCAGTTCAGCGTCGCCGGTTGCTGCCGGCAGCGCAACCGCCGCTGCGCACCCTGCGTTCATGGCGTTGAGCGATGCCGACAGCTGCAGCAGGGCGGCGGTGTGATCGATAATTGCTTGTTCCAGACTCATGTTTTTTCTCCAGGTGATTTGTTCGGTGTCAAGTGACGGAAAGAATCTTCGCACACCGTTTTGCTTGTTGCAAGCGATTTCGCAAAATATTTATTGCGCGTTCTGTTTGGTTGTGGAATACTTCAATACATCAACAACAGAGAGGTTCCAAAATGAATGAACTGAAGCAATACACCGGGCTGCAGAAGGCGATCCGGCAACTGAGCAAAACGCTCGAAAACGACCCCGCCGGTTGCTTAGCGGCGTACCTCGGCGTGTCCCGCGAAACCATCCTCAAATGGCTGCGCCTGGACGGCGCGCCGCTGATGACGCCTACGAACGTCGACAGTCCGATCTACAAGGCGGTGCATGCGAACGGCGGCACGGCCAAGGCGGCCGCGCAGCTGGGCGTCACCACCCAGGCCGTGCGCCAGTGGATCGCCCAGGGCTATGTGCCCACCAAGCGCGTGGCCGAGTTCAGCATCCAGTTCGGCGTGCCTCGCGAACAGATCCTGTCGCCGAAGGTGCGCAGCGCCAGCGGCGCGGGGGGTGAGCTGTGATAACGTTGGTCCTTACCCCGGAGCAATTGTCGAAACTCGATGATCTCTTGTACTCGACTACCGACGAAGGCCCAGAAGGCGAGGGGTGGGCCTCATCGGGGTTGGAAGAACTGCGCGTTCTCGTTTCGCGAGCGGTGGAAGAAGCGCCTGACCTGCTGACCCCGCTCGTCGAAATGTTGAAGGAGGCCGAGGATTTGCTTGACGACTCACACGGTTGCACGTCGGCTAACCTGATGGACGACGGGGTGTATGTCCGCGCACGCGCCGCCATCCGTCAGGCCACCAGCGAGGTGCCCAAATGAAACGCCTCCGCCTGGGCCTCACCGATATCGAACGGCGCATCGCCGACGAACGCCGCCGGCTGCGCAACAACGGCCCGGCCATTTGCCTGCTGGCGCTGATTGCCGGCTTACTTCTTGATTGGACACGATAATGAACACCAAAAACACAGCCAGCCAGCCGAATGTTGCGAGCATCGGGGATGATGCGCGGTTTCACGACCTGGTGGCCGATTACGTAAAGTCGCGAGAGCTTGCCAGCAAATCGGCGCATGCGGCGGCGTACAAAGAACTGACCAGCTACCTCGACAGCAAACTCCGCGCGCCAGCAGATCAAGCCGCCAGCGTGGCGGTGGAAGGTTTTCAGATGGTTGCCCTTCCAATTGACCCAACCGAAGCTATGGTGCAGGCTGGTATTGATTCGGGCAAGAGCAAGCCATTCAGTTATGCATCGTGCTTTCGTGCCATGCTGGCCGCCGCCCCGCAACAGTCGCTTGCGCCCGCTGCCGACTGCCCAGCTTGCAACGGCCACGGCTTGATCGGTGGCTGCTTCGGGCAAACACCCGAGAGTTACGAGGAAGTCAGCATCGCTTGCGAGGAATGCGACGGCACGGGTAAGGTCGCTGCCGAAGGTCAAGTCAGCGCAGCGGCACCGGCCTTGTCGGTCTGGTACGGCGCGATGCCTGAATCGAACGGCAAGAGCAACTTCACGGCCATCCTAAACCGTAAGGATGCAAAGGGCTTCGATGTGTTCGGCGGCTTCACTATTGCGCGGTCGGAATACCCTGAACGCGTGCGCTACGAAGCCGACTGCGTGCGCTACTTGATTGGCGAAATCGAGAAAGAGCCGTTCATCCTCGACTACGACGCCGACAAGCACAGCGGATACATTGCTCCGGACCGCGCATCCGAAGGTCAAGCGCAGACCAGCGCGGCGAATATGGTCGATTGCTTGAAATGTGAGGGTCGCGGTCGCTACGCCTTGATGAGCGACGGGCTTTGCATTGATGGACGCTGCACCCAGTGCAATGGCGCGGGGAAGGTCGTGGCCGCCCAATCAGCCGACAAGCCAGAAGGCGATCATGAGTGATTTCGAAAAGTTCGACATGACCAAGCACGTGCCTGTCACGTACGGGAATTCGACCAATCTCGCAGCGCAGGCGAGCGACGAGCCGATGCCATGCCCGTTTTGCGGCGGCGCACCCAGGGTTGAGGACGATAGCGATGATCGAGGAAACCGAGTCATTGAATGTTCCGGCTGCGGCGCCAGCGTGGGCGCGAACATGCTGCCCGATGGTTGGGCACGTTGGAACCGCCGGGCCACGCCGCGCGCGACAGCGGACGTGGAGCGGGACGAAGTGCTGGAAGATGCGGCGAAGATTTGCGATGCAAAGTTCGAAGCGCGCCGCGCATCCGGGCATCCGCGCGAAGCATCTGCCGCCCGCGCACTGGCCCGGGAAATCCGCGAATTGAAATATGCCACCAAAGGAGCAAAGCCATGACAGACAAAGCAGAAGCAGTGGAGCGCGAGCAGTTTGAGGCGTGGCTCGGCAAGCCGCTGATGAACCCAGCGTACCCAAGCCACTTCAATGGCAAACACGCACGCAAACAGTGGGAGGCATGGCAAGCAAGCCGCGCAGCCCTCAAGGCCCAGCCAGCCCCCACCGAGGCGCCGGTAATCACTGACGAATGGGCAGCAGAAATCCTTGTGCAGATGCGCGAGCACATGGAAGTGTGGGGGCAGTCGAAAGATACTCACGTCGATATTGAAGACGACGAAAAAGAGGGATTTGCCGAAATGTCTGGTGAATGTGTTCGGTTTATTCAAAGAGCATTGCGAACCATCGCCCCACTTCTGAAAGCCAACCACTCGCCCGTCACCCCCACCGAGGCGCAGGGCAACTACTCGAATAATTCGAGGAGTTCGGCGCAGGGCGAGGACAGCGCGCGGCTGGATGCGGAGATCGAGGTCAGCTACGAGTTGATGCAGGACGACATGATCGTTGCTGGCGCGTCAGGTCTTGGCGCAGAACGCGACATTGAACACTACGCCATGGTCTACGGCCAGGACGGGCCAGTCGAAATCGTGCGCGTCACCCGCCAGCGCATCGACCGCGCTCGGGCCAGCGCTGAAACAGGCGGGGTGAAATCGTGATGCGCTTCCTCTCGCGCCTCCTCCGTCCGGCGCCGGCAATCGCCTGGGAATACTCGGCCGACCAGCGAGCGCGCCACAATCCAGCCACCGGGGCCGTGCAGGCCTGGTTCACCGAGGACATGGACGAGTTCCACGGCGGCTACTGGCGCGACGTCGATGCCTGTTGCAATCAGAACTGCGACCAGGGGCGACGATGCCCTCGCCGCGCATGACCTGAAGCCCCGTGAGGGGCTTTTTCTTTTCCCTTGAGCTTTTGTTCTGGATCAAGTAGGCTGGTTGCAGTTCGCTATTTGGCGGGCCTTGACTTAACCTATTGGATCTAACACATGAGCTATTCACGCGCGCGGGCTATTCTGACTCGCCACAAGGGTTACAACTTTCGAAGCCGTCTTGAGGCCCGATATTCAATTTTCTTCGATCACCTGGGCGTCAAATGGGAATACGAGCCTGAGGGCTTCGAACTTGGTAACGGCCTCCGCTACCTGCCGGACTTCTGGCTGCCCGAATGGGATATGTGGGTAGAAATTAAGCCTGACGAAGCCGATGACGTCACGAGAGAGAAGGCCCGCCGACTGTTGGAGACGACAGGAAAACCAGTGTACGTCACCGCGGGCATGCCGGACCGCAATGGGGTGCTGTTCTATCTCGACGAATCGTATTGTCCTGTAGAAGTCCCGGCCTTCGCGTACTTCCAAGCCGACACACCTTTGGTGCTTTGCTTTGGCGAGACGCACGAATACCCGGAACATCGTTGCGAAAAGATTCGACTTCACAACACGAAATTCAACGCTGAAAGGGCCGAGGCAGGCGCCCATATCAGGGGCGACGTGGAAGCGGCATTCTTCGCAGCGAGAGGCGCGAGGTTTGAATTTGGCGCTAAGGGGGCAGTGTGATGGCCGCCGCCGATAACCGCCCCGTCATCTTGCCGCCGACGCCGGCAAACATCCCTTCCGAAATGCGCGCGGCGCGGCGCTGGGCGCCATGGCGTGCGGTATGGAACGAGAAAAAACAGAAGTACGGCAAGGTGCCACATCGCGCCGCGCGGCCGGTGCATGGCCTATCGAACAAAGGCCAGGCCGGCTGGGCGTCATTCGAAGAGGCGCTGGCCGCTTTCAACGAGAATCTTAACGGCCCGCCGATCTACACCCGCGAAGGCGTGCGCATTACTTTCGCCGGCATCGGCTACCTGATGACCGGGCCGCACGGTGTGACCGGTGTCGACCTGGACCATTGCCGCGATCCCGTCACCGGTGCCATCGACGAATGGGCGCGGGATGTGATCGACAAACTGAACACCTACACCGAGGTGAGCCCGTCGGGCACCGGTCTGCACGCCATGGTGGCCGGTGACGTGCCAGAGGACTGGATGAACCACGACCAGGGCATCGAGGTTTACGGAGGCAACGATGCCCGCTTCCTCTGCGTAACCGGTCACCAAGTGCCGGGAAGTCCGCGCACGCTGCGCGCGCCGCATGACGGGGCCATGCCGGCGCTGGAATCCGCATACCGCACATCGCGTAGCAAAGCGGAAGTCGAAGACCTGCACCTGCCTGACCTAATCCCGCTTGAGCTACTGCCGGACATCGCCGACCTGGATCTGCCCGCTTACGCGCGCAACTTTCTTACCGATGGCCCCGTTTCCTCCGATCGGTCTAAGGAGCTGATCAACGCGGCCACCGAGCTGGCGCAGTCCGGGTTGGAACCCGAAGAAGTGCTATCCATCCTGGAGGCCAACGAGCACGCGATCGAGGTGGCGCTGGACCACCGAGAACAGGATTACGACAAGGCCCTGCGCTTCTTGTGGAAGCATAGCGCGCAGCAGGGTAAAGTCCGGGCAGACGGATTCAAACAGGCTAGGTACGATGAGTTTGACGACATGGATTTGCAGGAGATCACAAAACCTGCAGGTGATGCAGGAGCAGCGCAAGTGGCCGCCCGACCAGCACCCCAAGTGCCTGATATTGCTGATGATTTTGACGTTATCGACCCGATTGAGCAGCACGAAGTGGCCGCCTCCACGCCGGCCAAAAAAGTCAAACGGCCGCGCTTCGCACCGGAGACCGCGGCGCAGTTTCTGCAGCACCAGGCTCCCAAGTGGATCGTCAAGGGCGTGCTGCCGCGCGCGGGGCTGGCGGTGATCTACGGTGCCAGTTCCAGCGGCAAGACGTTCTTTACGCTCGACCTGGTGAGCGCGGTGGCGCGGGGCGTTGAGTGGCGCGGGGCGCGCGTTGAGAAGGGCCGGGTGCTCTATGTGGTGGCCGAGGGCGCCGGGGGCTTCAGGAATCGGCTTCAGGCCTATTGCGAGTCGCAGGGGGTGGAGGCGGGCCAGTTCGACATGTGCTTTTTGCGTCAGGCGCCGAACCTGCTGACCAAGGACGATATCCGCGAGTTCCTTGAGCAGGTGGTACCGCTCGGCCGGTTCGACGTCATCGTGATCGATACCTACGCGCGCGCCATGGCAGGGGGCAATGAGAACGACGCCAAGGACGTCGGCCAGGCCGTGGCCCACTGTGAGATCCTCCACCGCAAGACCGGCGCCCTGGTGGTGCTGGTGCACCACAGCGGCAAGGACGCCAGCAAGGGGGCGCGGGGATCCGGCGCCCTGCGCGCGGCGGCCGACCTGGAGATCGAAGTGGTGCAAACGCGCGAGTACCGGGCGGCCACCGTCACCAAGCAGAAGGACGGTGCGGATGGGGCCGAGTACGCGTTCAGGCTGGCCGAGGTGGCCATCGGCATGGACGAGGACGACGAGCTGATCACCAGTTGCGTGGTTGAGCACTGTGCGTCACCGGGGGGTCAGAACGAGCGCAAAGCGAACCCCGAAGGCGCCAACGAGAAGATGATTTTCCGCTACCTGGAGGCCGTCGAAGGAGGGTCAATTAAGCGCGAAGAACTGATCGAAAACACCTTCGGAATGCTCGATGCGGACACCGTTCCGGGCCAGAAAGATCGGCGTAAAGAGCGCATCAAAAGGGCCATCAAAACGCTCGCTAGTAAAAATTTGCTAGAAGATGACGGCCTTATGGTGTCGCTAAAGTAGTACACGCGGTACACGTCAGATACACGTGAGTACCCGCGTGTACCGTGGAATGGGTACACGCGGTACACGTCTGTCTTTATAAGACGTGTACACGTGTACCAAGAAACGGTCATGTACTTGCAAAATGTTACGAGCAACCGAGATACTCGCAAATAATTACGAGAGGTGGAAAATGGCTTGGTCAAAAGAAAGTCGGCAGTCGAGGGGGTATGGTGCGGAATGGGAGCAAGTGCGAAAGGTGGTTATCAAACGAGCCGGTGGACTGTGCGAGCGGTGCGCATTGAAAAACCGATTGGCCTTGGGCAAGGACGTCGACCACAAAACCCCAAAGGCCAAGGCCAAGCGAATGGGGTGGAGCGAAGCCAAAACTGACCACCCGGACAATCTTTGGTACATTTGTCGGAATTGCCACGACCGCAAGACCACCGAAGAGACCGGCCGCACGTTCCGGCCCAAGGTGGAGACCGGGGTGGACGGATGGCCCAAAGAAAAAGCTTGACACCTTCGGGCCTTTGAAATATTCTTTGGTTTCACCCCTCCCAAACGGAAAACATCATGCGCGAACCATCGACCCTCAAGCCCGGCCAGAAAGTGAAAGTCACCACCCGTTCCGGCGAAGTGCAAGCCGGCACCTTCGTCACCGAGCACACCGGCATGAAAGGTTCGTACCTGGAAGTCGATCACGGTGACGCGCGCAAGCCGAAGAAATACCGCGCTGCGAACGTGGTGGCGGCGTAAGACCGATTTATTCCATCGGGTATGCGGATGAAATATGCCGATATCAAAGGAATCCTGTACAACATCCCGAGAAGGCACAGGCCCAAGCGAAGATGACGTAAACGCGTTATGAGAACCCCAGGAAACAGAAGCTTCGCAATTCGGGGTGACACCAGGCAAAGACCGGATGAACAACCCGCTTCGGCGGGTTTTTCTTTTGGAAATTGCATTTCGCGTAAAACTCGGTAAAATCGGTGAATCCAATCCCTCCCGCAAACCGAAGTCCCCGCGAGGATGCAATGCCCGATATCAAAGTTGCCACGGCCGCCGGCCTGGTTCAGAAACTGCAGGAAATCGAGCCGGGGGTGCACGCCCCGGTGGTGGCCACGGCCTACGGCGGCGCCGGCGTCATTTCCGACAACACGGGTCACTACCGCTTCGACGTCAACTCGCTGGCCAGCAAAATGACCTACGACGAGGATGGCAATCAACTCACCATCACCTATGGTCCTGACCTCTCCGGCCGGCGCATCATGCAAACGAGCGTGTGGGGCCCGAACAACGTCCTCATGAGTGATTCGGACTGGCAGCTGGTGAACGAGGCCGGTCAGCCCGTCGACGTCAACGGGAGCGTGCTGTGAGCGAAGAAAATCGACTCCTCAAGCGGCTCCGGCCGACGGCGGTGAAATACGTTCGTGATGGCCAGGGCAAGATCATTGGTGTAGAGAGCCCGGACGGCACGTTCCGCGTGACCGAGGCCGGCACCAGTCAGCCAGGCGCTACTGGTGCAACAGGCCAGGCCGGCAGCCCAGGCGCTGCGGGCGCGCAAGGCCCTCAGGGCGAGCAGGGTGTGGCCGGGCCGAAGGGAGACACCGGTGCACCCGGCAAGGACGGTCAGGATGGCGCGCCCGGGGCCGTGGGACCAACAGGAGCTATTGGTGCCGCGGGAGCTGCGGGGCAGACCGGGGCGCAAGGCCCCCGCGGGGAGCAGGGCCAGGCCGGCGCCACAGGGCCAGCAGGACCACAAGGCAATCAGGGTTTGAATGGCGACGTTGGCGCGCGCGGCGAGACTGGCGCCCAAGGTGTTGCGGGACCCATCGGGCCAACGGGTCCTGTTGGGCCACCTGGGGCCACTGGCGCGGCTGGAGCGATGGGGCCGACAGGAAGCCAAGGAGCGCCCGGCCTGGACGGCATGGCGGGCCCTACAGGGGCAACGGGCGCTGCCGGACCGCAAGGCCCGATCGGCATGACAGGCCCGGCTGGCGCCGCGGGCCTCGCCGGCCCGGCTGGGCCAACGGGAGATACTGGTGCGCAGGGTTTGACGGGCGCTACCGGACCGACCGGGGCCAAGGGGGATACCGGCGCCGCCGGCGCGCAGGGGCCGATCGGCTTGACCGGCAACCAAGGCAATCAGGGCGTGGCCGGGCCAGCAGGCTCACAAGGCCCCACCGGGCCACAGGGCGCTATGGGTCTGCTGGGCCCGACGGGGGCAACCGGCCCTGCGGGGCCTCAAGGCGCCACGGGCACGATGCCGGCGGCCGTGTTCGCAGTCTCGGCGCGCGCACTCAACACGGCGTTCCAGATCAGCGCCACGCGCGATGCGGATGTGGTGTACGGCGTGGACATTGCGATCACCTCGCTGCTGGTGCAGACGGGCGGCACGGCGTTCCTGGAGTATGCGGACAACTCGGCCATGAGCACGAACGTGGTGCAGGTGTCCTCCAGCACCAGCCAGGTCGGCGGCGTGCTGAACATCCAGAACACCAGCACGGCCACGCTGGTCGGCCGCATTCCGGCTGGCAAGTACGCGAGGATTCGCACGGCTGTTGTGTCCGGCACACCAACCTTTGCTATACGTCAGGGCCAAGAGGTGTTAATCTAAGGTCTTTGATCCCCTCCCAAAGGAAATTGCCATGACGGAAGCTGAACAACTCAATCTGATGATGAAGGGGTTTGTGACCGAGATGCCGGCCAAGGACCAAGAGGTCGTGCGCCAGGCCGCTGAAGAGCTGCGCGCGGTAGTGTCCAAACACGGTGACTGCGGCACTATCGCCTTCAGCTTGGTCGGCGCAGAGATGGCGGCCAAGCCATGAGCATCGACATCGCCCAAGCAGCAATCTCCTATTTCGGTCTGCCCGAAGGTACGACCCTGGTGGAAGGCGGCCCGGTCGGCGCTTTCGCGTTCATCATCCCCCTCACCGAAGAACACCTGCGCGGTATTGCTGATCGCATGAAGGCGATGGCCGAGATAGCGGGGCCGGCAGCCGTGTTCGTGCCCGCAACCTGGCGCGAACAATTGCGGCTTAAATGGATTGATTTGAGTCAAGCGGAACGGGCCCGGTTCGGTTCGTTCGGGCGTTACGCTGCGCAATCGGCGATGGGCATGGCGGCTGATGATGCGATTGAACCCGCCCCGGCCGATGTGCCGGGCGCGTCGACTGAAGCGGTGTGGGTGCCTTCTTACGAGCTGCAGGAGGCGCAGTTTAATTTGGTGTCCGACAGCAAGAAGGATTGCGGTCTTGAGCTTTGTTTGATTCAGGTCGCGATGCTGACTGATGAGCAGCGGGCCAAGTACAGGAAGGGAGGCGCATGATGACCGAGACCGATCAAGCAATCGTTCGCATGATCAATGCGGGCCTGTCGGATGGCGAGGTGCGGGCGGTGCTGAGTATGCGCGGCATGCCGATGACCAGCGACCAGGTGGCCGAGGCGTTCGCGCGTCGCCGTGAGCGGTTTAACCCTGTCGACATGTGCGGACGGCAGTATGCAAGGAGCGTGGGGTGAGCAGGATCAACGCTCGGGTATTGGGTGCCAAGTACAGGCGCAACTGCCTGTACTGTCGCGATGCGTTCACATACCACCCATCGGCCAAAGACGCGGGGCGCGAAGACGTCAGGGGATTGTTCTGTTCGATGGCGTGCAAGTCGAAGAGCATTGCCGACAGCAAGCCCGGGCCGCACACGAAGATAAGGTACCAAGATTGCGCTACTTGCTCTAAGACTTTCGTGTCCCATCGGCCGCGGGTATACTGCACCGAGGCGTGCATACTGGTGTGCGTAAGCCCGCCGATGGATCGGGTTTGCCGGCTTTGCGGCACGCAGTACGTTGCGGCCAACACCGGTGGCAAGCACAAGCAGTATTGCAGCGAGCAGTGCAAGAAGATTGTTGGTCGGGCTGAGAAAGCGGCACGCAGGGCCAAGGTCCGGAAAGCAACCGTCGAGCAAGTCGACCCGTACGCGGTGTTCGCCCGCGATGGATGGCGCTGTCAGCTGTGCGGGATTGCGACGCCCGAAGCGAAACGGGGGAGCACGGCGCCGGATGCCCCTGAGCTTGATCACGTGCAACCGATTGCGAAGGGTGGCGCGCATTCGTATGCGAACACTCAATGTGCGTGCCGGAGATGCAATGGTTGTAAATCTGACAAGATTGTATCGAGGAAATATTACTTCGACGCAACAACTTGCATTTAAAACAATGTTTTTGAAGCAACATTTCTCCCATGAAATGTTTCCCGGGGGCACTATCAAACCTTAGGGGGGCGTGCCGGACAGGAC
>Ga0247813_10000350_pt1 | contig 47497 bp, 22 predicted proteins | sample UWRJL169409C1_FD_180719 | JGI IMG/M metagenome (GOLD analysis project Ga0247813, IMG submission 180719) | Plant litter microbial communities from Arlington Agricultural Research Station in Wisconsin, United States - UWRJ-L169-409C-1 | ecosystem: Environmental > Terrestrial > Plant litter >... | reverse complement strand
GAGCACTTGGCCGAACGTGTCGACGATCCGCAACTGGTCGATCGAGAAGGCGCCGTTGCGGACCGGGCCGAAGCTGTCGTTGCCGAGCGGGGCGTCGATGTTGGCCGCACCGACCGCGTTCTTTACGTCGGTGTTGGTGAAGCGCGAGAAGAACAGGCCCTGCAGGATCGCGAGCGGGTCGGACACCTCCATCTGCAGCACGCGGTCGAGCATCAGCAACGACTGGTTGAAGCCGCTCATCGCCTGCGCCTGGACCTTCATGTTCATGTCGGCGAGGATCGTGCTCAGCTCCGTGCTGAGCGGGGTATCGGGGAAGTTGCCGACATAGGTGCGGATCTGTTGCGCGAGATCGATCTCGGTATCGTGCGCGAGGACGATCGTGCCGCTGTAGGTGCGCGCGTTCGCGGCGTCGGCGGGCACTTTTCCCGTGTAGCGGAGGTCGATATCGCCATCGTCGAGCGTGTAATGGTCGACGATCAGCCCGGCGGGGTAGGGCGGCAGGACGTTGGCGTAATAGGTCGTCTGCCATTGTAGGATGATCGGGGTCCAAGGGCTGGCCCAGGATGTGACCGATGCGGGCGCGGGGGTGCCGGTGAAGGTGACGGTGGGGGGCGTCTCGGTAGCCTGGTCGAGCGTGCCCTGCGCCGCCGTGATCGCGCTGACGAGTCCGGCGAAATCGGTGGTGGCCGGGTTGTTCGCGCCGCTCAGTGCCGCGACCGCGGCGGCGAGCACGGGCGCCTGCCACGGGTCGACGAAGAAGGCCTCGGCGAGCAGCAAGGCCGCGACCGGCGCGATCTCGATGGCGGGCGGGGGCGACAGCATCGGCAGTGCGTCACCATGGACGGTGAAGCTGCCATCGACCGTCATCGTGTCGACGATATCCGACGCCATGCGCGTGACGAGCCGGCCGGCGGCGTCGCGCGCGCGGGGCAGGCGGACGCGGTAGGCGGGATCGACGTCGCTGCCCGAGAAAAGGAGGACCGGATCGGCCGGGTTCCAGCTGCGCATGCCGTCCGTGGCGACCAGCTCCAGCGTCGCGCCGATCGCACTGCGAACCACGGCCGCTTGCGTATCGACGTCGTTGCGCAGCGCGCCGGCCGCGGTCAGCATCGTCTTCAGCGCGGCGATCTCGTTCTCGATGAAGGTCCGCGCGTCGTTGGGCGAGATCGGGGACGGTGGTTTCGACGGCGGCGGGTAGACGATCGCCATGTAGCGATACCAGTCGGTGAAGATCCGCGCGCGCAGCGAATTGGCTTGGGCTTGCGCGTCGTCGAGCGCGGCCTGTGTCGCGTTCAGCGTGTCGAGCACGGCGCCGACACCTGTCGGCATCGTCATGCGGGCTTTCCGCGCGACCCCGTTTTGCATCGGCCGCCCGGTCGGATTGTCGACCGGCTGGATGCGCCAAAGCGTGGCCTGGCTGGTGCTGGCGAAATCCTTCTGGTGGAGGATCTCGTCGATGTCGGTCAGCCCGCCGGGCAGCGTCAGGCGATCGAGCAAGCCCGCCTGCAGCGCGTTCAGGATCGTCTCGACATTAGGCAGGTCGGCGAGATCGGATTGTGCGGCGAGCAGTGCCGCCATCGCCTCGGCCGCGGTGTTGCCGACCGCGATCTGCAGGTCGGCCGCCGGCGTGCGCGGGGCGATGTAGCGGCGCGACGAGTCCCAGGGAATGTCGACGAGCAACGCCTGATAGACCGTGCGGCCCGCTTCGATGGGATCGTCGACGCCGTCGGCGTGCCAGCCGACGAGCTGGTACGACAGCCGCGTCGTTGCCGGCGGGAATTTGACCGTATCGAGGTCGGTCAGCGGGTCCCACAGTCCGAAGACGTTGCAGCAATATTCGTAGGTCGCGGCATAAGCAGGGTCGCCGAAGCCGAGCGCGGTCAGCGACGCGCGCGGCGCGGCTGCGTCCTCCTGCCAGCCGAGATAGGGGAATACGCGGCCGAGCGTCCGCCAGGATTTGTTGCTGGTCGCGGTCGGGATCGGCTGGATCGGCACGTCGAGGCTGATCGCGTTCTGGGCGGGCAGCGGAACGGTGTCGCTTGCCTTGTCCCACAGCCGGTCGCTCTCGACGATCCAGGCGGTCGTCGCGGTGAGCGGCGCCTCCGGAGACGCGGTGTTGGTGGCGATGCGCGTGACGAGCCAGCGGTTGGGCGCGGCGGGGAAGACGATCTTGCCGGTCGAGTCCTGCGCGCCGTGCGTGAGGTCCTGCGGCAGCGACCAGTGGAGATGGATGCCCGTGCCCAGCGGCTGGGTCGCGCCCTGGAACGTCGCGGCGAGCACTTGGTCGCTGGTGAACGGGCCCCAGTTCTGCGGGGTGCCGGCGTCGGCATAGGGGAGCAGCGAGAAATCGGGGGCGAGCCGCGCGAAGTCCTTGGTGCCGAAAGACTGTTTCGACGATCCATTGGTGTCTTCCACACCGACGCACAGCCCGACCAGATCGATCGGTACGACCGTCGTCGTTGCGGGGTCCAGCATGCGCATCATGATCCCGTTCCACTCTGGCAGGTGACCGCCTGCGTGCCCTCGACCATTTCGAGCCCGAATTCGGCGGCGGTGAAGGGCAGTGGCTGGCCGTCCGGCGCGGTGTTCGCGGTGTTGGCGACGAGCAACGTCTCGATCGCGCTCGCCAGCGCGTCGACGGCGAGCACGCGGTTGCCGCCGTCGCGGAAACCCGGCGCGGCGGCGACATTGGCGAGCTGGTCGCCGGCGCGCGTACCGGCGGGCGCGGCGGTCGGCACGGTGACGTAGCGCAGCCGCTTCTCGCCATCGATGTCGATGCCCGAATGCAGTCCGATCGCCGGTTCGCGGAGGACGACATGGTCGATCGTGCCGCGGACGAGGTAGAACAGGATCGACGGCGACAACAGGTCGCGGCGGATCAGCGTCAGTTCGGTGCCGTTCGCGTCGAACGGTACGATCTCCAGCTTCGGCCAGCCGGGTACGACCTGCGAGCGCAGGACGAAGCCGGTGATCGGCACCGCGGCGCCATCGACCAGCTTCGGCGCCTGGGCGACGGCGTGCAGCTTGTGGCTGGTCGCGGCGTGCTGGGTCGCCTGGGTCGTGCTGGCGTGGCCGATGCTGCACGCGCCCTCGATCAGCGCGTAGATCCAGCTCTCGTCGAGCTGGAAGAAGCGGATCGATTCGTCGGGCAGCAACAAATCGTGCGGGATCAGGTAGCGATAGGGCACGCCGTACAGCTTGCCGAGTTGGCCGAGCCACTGCGCCAGCTGGATCGGCGGGTCGATGTCCGACGTCGCGGCGACGATCGCGGCGCGGTCGCCGAGCATACTGCTGAGGGCGGCGGCGTGCGTTGCGCGGTCGACAAGGAGCCTGGTCATCGCTCGGTCCCCTTGCCGGTAAGGTGCGGCGCAAGCCGGCGTGCGATGAACGACGCGATCGCGTGCTGCATCGGTTGCGGCGCGGCGAGCCCAACCGCGTCGATGCCGAGCGCCGCGCCCATCTGCTGTTCGAGCACGCCGCGTTCGAACGCCTCGACGACCGCCTGCGTGTTGCTGCGCTTCCAGTCGTAGAGTGCGCGCGCGAACTCGCTGTCCTGTAGCGCGAGCAGCCGGCCGATCTCCCACGCGGCGGCGTAGGTCAAGTCGATCATGCCGGTGTCGGGATCGTAGCGCAGCGCCTGGTCCGCGGTGGCGAGGCCATCGTTGGCGGCGTTCGGTTGCGGCACGACGATCGTACCGGGCGGGGCAAAGGGGATCAGCGGTCCGCGGTACCAGGACACGGTCCGGCTGCCCTGCCGGGTCTGGTGATCGAGCGGCACATGGCCCATCGCGAGCGCGTTGGCGACGACCGGATCCGTGCTCGCGTTCGCGATACCCAGCACGCGAAAATCGTCGGCCGCGTCTAGGCCCTTCAGGATTTCGGTGAAACTCTGCTTGGGGTCGACCGAGCGGTAGCTCCAATTGGCCAGCGATACGAGCCGCACGAAATCGGCATCGCCGCCGCCCGGCAGGACGATCGGCACGGATGTGTAACTGTCGCCGGTCGCGAGCAGCGGTGCCATGTTCTCGAGCGAAACGAGGTGGACGGTGCAGCGCGCGTTGGGCTGCGGCATGCGGTTGCCTAGCACCACGGACGTCTCGACCGGTACGCCAGGCTCCGACGCGAGCCCCATCCGCGTCGGGTCGGCTGGCGTGATCGTGCGGGCGTGGCTGAGCCAGGGCAGGTCGACGACGCCCGGCGCGACCGCGCGGAAAAGTGCGACCGGAATGTCGATCGCGTTGCATTGCTGCCATGGGAACTCGCCGTAGCCGAGCGTCAGGTTGGGATAGGACAGCGTGGTCGCGGGCAGGGTGCTGGCGGTCGGCGTGGCGCCTTCGGCATGCGCGAACGCGGCCGGAGTCAGGTCGCCGACCTGGATCGTCAGCGTCGGTGGGACGGGGTCGCTCTCGTCGAACAGCAACAGCGCGAGCCAAGAACTGTCGGCGGCGTCGCCGGCGCTGCGTTCCCACGGCAGCGTCGCGCGGTCGATCACGACGTGGGGCAGCACGTTGCCATATTCGCCGGTGCTGGCAGACGGCGGGAAGACGCCGCCGATCTCGGCCTGTTGGACCGCGAAGCGCTCGCCGCGCACGACGAAGCGGCGGATGTTAACGTAGCTTTCGTCGAAGGTCGCGCCCGGCGGCGGGCCCTTGGCGGCGTTGCTCGCCGATTGGGTGACGGTGAGCCGATAGTCGCCATCGGGGAGCGGCGGGCGGCAGGATGCGATGAAGATGATCGTGCCGGTGTCGGGATCGGTCAGCGCCGTCGGCGCGCGGGGCGCGGGTTCAGGCGGCACGATATTCTCCCAGATAGGCGAGGTCGGGCGCATGGAGCAGCGTGGTCGCCGCTTCGTCCGCGAGCGCGTCGATATCGACATGCGGATCGAGGCCGAGACCGAGCGCATTCAGCGCGGCGATCGTCGCCGCGCGCGCCGGTGCGGCGGAGACGAGCGTGGCGGCGAAGGTCGCCATCGCGGTCGATTGGTCGAACGGGTCGGTGGTCGGCACCGTCGGCTTCGTCCAAGCGAAGTCGACGATGCCGTCGATCTCCTCCTCCAGCACGGCGATGACGATCGGCAGCGGCGTGTGGTCCGGCGTCGGCGCGACCGTGCGGATCGTGTAGCCGATGCAGACGCCGGCGATCATCGCAGGCGCGGCGTTGACGCTGGAGATGCTCGGGGTGACGACCAGCGCGCCGCCCCAGGCCGCGGCGGAGACGTTCGCGAGGATCGGCGTGACGACCGCGTAGGTCGCGAAGTCGAAAGTCGGATCGGGCTGGCCCTCGGTCAGCAGGTCGATCGTGATCGCGTGCGTCGATTGCAGATCGGCGATGCCGACCGCGACCGGGCCGAGGCCGAAGTCGTTCGCGCCGACCGGCAGTGCCTGGCTGTGCGTTACAGCGGTGAGAAGGGTCGCCGCCTTGGCGGGGATCGCGGTGAAGGTGACCAGTTCCAGCGTCTCGGCATTGACGATCCAGTCGGGTGCGTCTGCGATCGTGGACGAGGTCAGGTCCTGGACCAGCCCCTTCGATACGCTCGAATGGCAATAGCTGTCGGTCGCGATCGGCGCGCCGGCGTCCGCACGCGTGACCAGGCCGGTGGATGGTGCTGGCAGGAACGAGGTCTTGAAATCGGTCCACGGGATCGCCTGCGGATCGGGGTTGTTGCGGTTGCCGATCCATACGGTGAACGAGATCAGCGATAGATCGACGTCGATCCGGCCGCCGAACGGCGGGCCCCACAGCGTGAGGTTGACGCCGATGCTGAGCGACACGGTGAAGCTGGTGAACCACAGGTCGACCTTGAACGACACGCCGATGCCCAGGCCGATGTCGATCAGGTAATAGAAGGGTTTCCACGACAGCAGGAAGTCGGCGTGGGCGATGAACCACGCGCGCAGATTACCGTCCTGCCACACCGCTTCGAGGCGTCCGCCCGCCATCATCGCCGACGGGGTCAGTGCGAAATAGATGCCGCCCTTGATGCTGGTATTGCCGTCGACCCGCCAGTCGAGCCCGAGCAGTGGCTCGCTCGGGTAATAGGCTGGCACGGCAAACGCAGGATTGTAGCCGCCGAGCGTGACGACGAAATCGCCGGCATGATACGACGCGGGGTCGCCCGAGGGATCGTCCTTGAACCAGCTGTAATAGGCGAACCCGCCGGTCAGATGACAGTCGCTGGTCAGGATGTACGAGGCGGGCGTCAGCTTGGCGGCGACCTGAAGGATGCCGGCGGTCGGCGAGAAGGTGACGAGCAGTGCCATCTCGACATAGCCGATCACCGGGATGCCCTCGCCGGCGTTGGGCGGCAGGCTGGCGGTGGTCAGGCCGAGCAGCGCGATCTTGAATTCGGTGCCGAACGCTACCGTCAGCAGCGCGAACGAATGCAGCACGCCGAACGACGAGAAATTGAGACCCGCTGCCACCCAATATTCGCCGACGCGCGGCGGGATATCGTCCTTGAGCGTGGTGATGACGGTGGCGATCTGGCCAGCGATGTCGCCGCCCGGATCGGCGGGCGGCGCGCCGCCGCCGGTCGCCCAGGCGACGAGCGGGAAGCCGGCGACGCCGTCGATATCGGGCAGGATCAGGTCGCGGTTGAAGCCGATGCCGCCTGCCAGCCCGTCGAGGTAGAAGAACGGGTAGCCGAACAGCGGCCGGTTGACTGCGACGTAGAGGAAGAAGCTCGGGTCGGAGCCGAGCTGCGCGTAGCCGCCGAGCGCGCCGATCGACAGCGACGGCATCGTTATCGACAGTGCGCCGTAGAAATCGAGCGGGTCGATCGAACCGAGCAGTCCGCCGCGGACCTGCAGCGGTCCGTCGTCGATACCAATCGTCAGCCCCGACAGCGTGACGGCGGGGGAGAATTCGGTGATCTTCGAGCCGATACCGAGTTCGATCAGGCCGATCGACAAAAGCTTCGCGTCGAGCACGATGTCGCCGGTGACGAACAGCCGCTGGTTATCGTAGAGCAGGCCGAGCTTCTGGATCGCGATCGGGCCGAACTGTTTCTGCACGTTGATCGACAGTGAGGTCGCGGCGGCGGTGTTCGTCGCGCCCAGCGCCATCGCGGCCTGGGTCTTGCTGCCGCCGATCGGCAGGGCGATCGCGTGGTGCGTGGCGCCGAGCTGGAGGTCGCCCGAGATGAGCACGCCGTTGGCCAGGCCGTCCGCCGGCAGGTTGGCGATCGCCGGGGGCAGCAGCGCGTTGATCGCCGCGCATTGCTCGGCCGTGAAGGCGGCGCTGGCGTAGAGGAATTGCAGGTCATCGAACTTGACGATCGCGTCCGCGGGCAGCTTGTCGCCGATCAGCGGCACATCGGCGAGCGAGATCGACGCGCCGAGTTCGACGCCGAACAGGAACTGGCTGGGCTTGCCGCTGACCCACGCGAACTTCACCGCGGTGATGCCGATCGTCAGGTCGGTGGGGATCGGACTGGCCAGGTCGGCCGAGACCGCGGCGACCAGGTCGTGGACGCTGATCGTGCTGCTGTCGGACCCGGTGAAATCGGCGACGAAGGTGTTGTTGCCAAGATCGGTATGATCGAACTGGATCGCGAACATCAGGTCGGCGAACTTGACGCTGCCGCCGAACTTGACGCTGTAGCCCGCGGTGCCGGCGATCGCGCCGGGGGGTGCCGCGCGGCCGGTCGCAGTATGTGTGAGGTCGACGGTGAAGGTGACGACGACCGCCGTGTCGTAGACCATGAAGCCGCCGACGCAGGCGAAATGGAAGTCGCCGGTCGCTGTGTTGTAGCTGACGTTCAGCGTCTCCAGCGTCAGTGAGGCGATCGGTTTGGGGACCGCATCGATGCCGAAACGCTGTGCCCAATAGGTGATCAGCGTGCCGATCTCGAGGTCGGTCGCCGCGCCCGTCAGCGTCAGGCCGCTCCCGTCACCGTCGTATTTCGCCTCCAGGAAGATCGCCGCGCCCTCGGCGAACAGGATCGTGCCGGTGAAATCGGCTGCGACCGTCGTCGGCGTCGTGGTCGAGACGGCGACGCTGGCGGACAGATGGTCGAGCTTCAGCACCGAACCGACGGCGATGCTGGCGCCGAAATCGAACGAATAGGTCTCGGCCGACAGGTCGGCGAGCAGGCTCAGCCGTTCGATGTCGATCTGCGGGAAGCCGCTCGGCAGCGTCACGTCGAAATGCGCGAAGAGGGCGGTGATATCGACCGACTTGCCCTGTTGCAGCCGGCCCCAGAGCTGGAAGTCGCCGGGTGCGAAATGCGCGCCGATATCGACCGGCACGGTGGCGATCGTGAACTGCGCGACGAGTTCGACATAGCTGGCGGCCGTCTTGCCGGTCTCGACCATGAAGTGAAGCGACACGCCGTTGGCGGGCACGTCGATGATCCCGAGTGCCGAGAACGGCGCGGTATAGGCGACGACGAAATAGGCCGAGGTCAGACCGCCGCTCGGCGAGAAGGCGATCACCGTCGCGGTCAGTCCGAACTGCGCGAGCGTGTCGAGCGGGGTGGGGAGGAAGCTCGACAGCGTCATCCCGTCGGCGAGGGCGGCGAACGCGTCGGCGGTGATCGGCTGCTGCGCGAAATTGCCGGTCGCTGTCCAGTCGAGGCCGGGATAGGTCGGCAACGCGATCGATACCGGCAGGGTCAGCGTGTTGGTCGTGCCGATCACCAAGTCGCAGCCGATCGTCGCGGTGTAGGTCGGGATGGCGTCGGCGGGCGCGAAGGCGAGCGCCATGTCGGTGACCGCGAAGCTGCTCGCGAGCTCCCACCGCATGGCCGAACCCGGGCTTGCCGCGACCGACATCAGGAACGGGCCTGCGGTGACCGCCGGCTTCTCGGGTACGAAGACGAGCGTCGTGCCGAGGTCGGCGATGCCGAACAGCGTCGCTACACCGCTGACGGTGGTGCTGGCCGGGTCCTGCACTGTCGTGCTGGTCGCTACCGTCAGTGGGAAGGTCAGCGAAAGCGCGGTCAGCGTGTCGAGCATCGCCGGCGCGACCGCGGCGCTGCCGATCGTCAGCGTGTCGCCGGCTTTCAGCCCCGCGGCCAATGCGGCGAGTGCGTCGTAGCTGTTGATCTGGGTCATCGTGCGCGTACCATCAGACCAGGGTCTTCGGAAAGACGTGGAACGGGCAGTTCGGCACACCGCAGACCGGCGGGATGACGTTGCTGCCCATCAGGATGTTGCCGCGGCCCGCGACGCCGCTGTTCGGGCCGGTCTCCGCGGTGCTCTCGACAAGCAATGCGTTGCCCCAGCCCGCGGGAGGGTAAGCGGCGACCGCGTTCGCGGCCGGGTGACCGTAGCAATGGGCGCCGCCTGCGGCCGCGCCGTTGATGCCATAGGAATAGGCGAGCCGTCCCTGGTTCGCCGCGTACGGCGCGGGGATCGGAGACGGTGGGGCGGGGATCAGGTTGGTGTCGGAGCCATGATGCGTCGTCGCCATCCATTTGAGCCCGGCGACCGCGGCGAGGCCCGGGATCGACTGGAACGCCGCGTCGCCGGACAGCAGTGCGACACGTTGGTAAAGGTCATTGATCCGAACCAGCACGGCGATGCCGGTATTGTTGAGATCAGCGGCGACGCCGGGACCCGGCACGCACTGGATGACGGTGACGAAGCCGCCGACGAGATGGCCGAAGCCGGCGGGAATGACGATGACGTTGCCGTTGGCCGACGCGTTGACGTCGCCGATCACGAAGTTCGCAGCGGGGCCGGCCGGCTGCCCGCTGACCACCCAATCGCGGTTACAAAGCGCTGCCCAGTTGGCGGACCACGTCGCCATGGCATAATGGTCCCAGTGCCAGTGCGTGATGAAGACCGGCGGGTTGCCGGCGAGGCACGGTCCGGGGTTCAGGATGCCGATGTTGCCAGCCCCGTTGACCGGCGGCCTGCTGGCGTTGTGGAAGAACATCGGAAGGCCGAGATCGACGTAGAAAAGCGGCGCTCCGGCTACGTCGTAGATCAGGTTGCAGGACCCCTGGCCGACGTCCATCACGCCGATCTCGCGGGGTACCGCCATCGCGACGAGTGCGGCCACCGCCTTGGCCGAGAACAGGCTGCGCGATGTGAAGCGCAGCCTCAATTTGATCTGCATCGGCGGCGGCGCCCTGCGGCCGGTCGCCTTGATCGGCTGGATCACCGGCCGCGACCGGGGGATCACCCGCCCCGCGCGCGATCCCCTGCCGAGCGTGATGATGAACCAGTCGCCCTCGGCGATGTCGTCGGGCGTGGTGCCCAGTGCCTTGGCGATCTCGTCGGGTGCGGCCTGTTCGAACACCAGTAACGAATAGGGCGAGGGCGGCGGTGGTGTGCGGATGGTGTCGGGTTGCGACAGCACCGCGGCCTCCATCCATTCGAACGGCACGAGTTCGAACTGCGCGGACCATTGCAGCGGCGTACCCTTGCTCGCCGCGACGACCTCGATCTCCGCCAGGAATGCGTAATAGCGATCGGTCGGCGAATCCGCATCGTCATAGACGGATCCCTGCTGCGCCAGCGCGGCATAGCTTGCAGCAAGGCCAGCAGGGATCGCCATCGGTCAGCCGACCGCCACGGCGCGACGGCGATGACCGCCGTTGCGCCGGTACTCGGTCGATCGTGGATCAGGCCGCATCGAGCGTCGGCGCAAGATCGGTCAGCATCGTCACGTCGCTGCCGACCGGGATCAGATAGTCGACCGGCATATCGGCCGCCGCGTCGACGAAGGCACCCGCGACATGATCGTACAGCTGGTGGTCGGGATAGACTTCGCTGGACGGCCGCGTGAATTCCCGGAACGAATCCTGGGGGGTCTGCGAGATGATCGACGCGCTCATCGCCAGCGAGAACGTTGAAAGCGGCGTGCCCCCGTTCGCGTAGTAGCTGTAGGTGATGTTCGAGCTCCAGCCCGCCGGGATGTTCACCTTGATGAAGAACCCGATCGTCCCATTCGTCTGCACCGTCGTCATCGGCAGGTTGAGGACGGTACCATCCGGCAGCGGCGTGCCGCACGAGAACGACACCTGCGCGCCGATCGGCAGGCCGGTGCAGGTGATCGCCATCTGGATCAGGGACGCCTTGGTCGAGGCGGGATATCCGGTCGAGCTGGAGAAGGTCGCGCTGTTCGATGCCCATTGGACGTTATGCCAGCCGGTGCCGCCGGTCTTGCCGATCCAGACCCCGAGATCGTCGAGCGAGGACACCGCGTTCGGCGGCTGCTGGCTTGCAAAGGGCACGGCAGGCGTCGAGATGAAGCCGACGAGGCAATAATGCTCGCTGGTGGTGGGGGGCGTCCATACGAGGGGATCGGTCGTCACGCCGATGGCGTTGGGCGCAATCGACGCGATCTGGCTGACCGTGTTGCCCTTCGCGGTCTTCATGGCATTGTTCAGCCACTGGACGGGGTAGAGGAACAGCGACGCCGGCGCGTAGAAGGCGCGGGCCTCGGCGGTGGTTGCGGCGGTACCGAGATTGGTGCCGCGCAGATAGATGTAGTTGGGCGCGTTCTGGACGACCGGCTGGGTGGGATCGCCTGCCATGCTCGCGGTCGAACTGAACACCGTCTGCGGGTTCGCGATCGGCGTGGTTCCCGCCGCGATCAGATCGGGGCAGGCCGTCCAGCCGCCAGTCCGCGGGAGCAACCCTTGATCGGTCAGGTTCTGGCGCAGCAGGACGCTCGTATATTGGGCCATCGGTGTTCCCCTCCACTGGCGACGACGTCATGCCGTGCCGTTGACAATAAACCTCTCCGCCGCACGCACGTGCACCGGGGCATCTTCCAGTATTTGTTTGGCAGACTCGCGAAATATTTCGCTTGAGCGCAGGGTTGTTAGAGCACCGCGATGTGGTTGTCGCATAGCGAAACCAAGTTCATTATGAATACGTAATACCGCAATAATCGATTAGATCGAATTGAGTCTGGTATTTACTTGGTACGAGTGAATATTTGACCGTGTGGAGTTGCTCTAATGCTGCGACGCACAAGTAAATAAAAAATGGCGCACATCTCGTTAGAGAATCGCGCCATTTTTGATACATGGCAAGACCATTGAACTGGCTTGGCGAAGGCGCATCAACCCCGTCATCCCCAGCGAAGGTGGAGTCTCATGGTGCGAGCCGGTTGCCATCCTCATGAAGACCCCAGCCTACGCTGGGGTGACGGTCGGGGGGCGTGACGGTCGGGTATGACGGGCGGCGGACGACGGTAGGTCGTCGGTGCGGTGGTACGTGCGCAGGCATGGGGATCCCTCGAACGTTACCCCGTGCCGGTCCTATCACCGTGAAAGCGTATGGCTCAGCCGCTGGTCCCCGGTGCCGTCGCGGGGGCTCCGTTGATCCGGACGTTGCGGAACTGCACGCCGGGGGACCCGGCCACCGCCAGCGCAGGCTGTTGCAGCCGAACGTCGAAATTCTGCAGCACGATCCCGCCGATCGTCGTCTGGCCCGGGTTCGGCCGGATCGCGCCGAGCGCGCCGAAGCGTCCGCGGATGCCGTCGAAGGTCACGTTGCGGACGTTGGAGAGGGGCGGCTTGGCGCCCTTCAGATCGCGATACTGGGTCCAGGGCAGGATGTTGACGATCGTGCCGCCATCGCTGTCGAGTGTGATGTTGCGGAACTGGATGTTCTCGTAGGTCTGCGGCGTATCGGGTCGCAGTTTGAACATCGCGAGGACGACCGCACCGGTGATGCGGCAATTCTCGACGACCACGTCGCGGACGACCGTCGCCTCGCTACCACAGGCGAAGGCGTGGTGGCCGCGACGGAATTCGCAGTTGCGCACGCGGATCTGCTCGACCGGCGGGCTGTCCTTGTCCTGCAGCGCGAACGGTCCCTTGGTCCCCTTGGCGGCGATACAGTCGTCGGTGACCGAGAAGTAACAGCCATCGATCGTGACGCGGCGGCAGCTGTCGAGATCGATGCCGTCGGTGCTCGGCGCCTGCTTATAGTCGTCGGGTACTACGAACCGGACCTGCCGGACCAGCACGTCCTCGCATCGATAGATGTGCAGGTTCCAGAACTGCGAGTCCTTGAAGGTGATCCCCTCGACCGTCACGCCGCGCGAGTGTTCGATCAGCGCAAGGCGCGCGCGCGGCAGGCCGAGATTGGGGAAGTTGCCCGGATCGGGCGCGGCGTCGTGCAGCTTCCAGAACTGGTCCCAGATCGGCCGGCCGGCGCCATCCAGCGTGCCCGACCCGGTGATCTTCAGGCCATCGCAGCCCGAGGCGTTGATCAGCGCCGGGGTGAAGCGCTCCTCGAAATGCCCCTCGATGCGGGTCCGTTGCGGTGGGAAGTTCGTCATGTCGGTCGAACATTTCAGCACCGCACCGCGCTCGAGATGCAGGTGGACGCTGGGCTTGAGGAAGATCGCGCCGCTGACGAACACACCGGCGGGGACGATGACGGTGCCGCCGCCACGCTTGGCGAGATCGTCGATCGTCGCCTGGATCGCGGGCGTGGCGATCTTCGCGCCATCGGCCACCGCGCCGAAATCGGTGATGCGTGCCGAGGTGCCGGCGATCGGTCGGGCGCGGGCGATGCCGACGCTGAGCGGGAGGGTGCCGATAGCCATGGCGACATGCCTCCGCGTGAAAAGCTTGCTGTCCATCGTCACCCGCTCCTGCATCCTATCGTCGTTGTGCGTTCACTGCCCGGATCGACGCGGTTGCTCAACCATAGAGTGGCGAAAGAATACGCTGTCCTGTCATACAAATATCGACGGAGGTCGGCGTTTGCCCGTGCGGGGATAGCCGGTACAGGGGCAGCGATGGCCTCCGCTCGATCTTCCGCGCCCCGGCGGCGTCGCGGCGCGCGGTCTCGTAGGCCGTCGTCGGAACATTGGCTGCTGCTGCTCGGCATCGCCGTCGCGTTTGCGGTGGTCTGTGGGGCGCTGACCGATCTGCCCTGGGTCGTCGAGGCCGACCACCGCCGTCCGCGCGCCCTGACGATGGCCGAAGCACGCGCCTCGAATGCACTGGTGCCGATCATCGCGGGGTTGCCGGCGGCACGGTTCCGGTTTCGCGGCGGACCGGCGGCGCGCGAACAGGCGACCGAATGCCTAGCGACCGTGGCGCTTTACGAAGCCGGCGACGACCGCGATGGCCAGCGCGCGGTGATTCAGGTGGTGCTCAACCGCGTCCGCGCGCGCGGTTTTCCCAAGACGATCTGCGGCGTGGTGTATCAGGGCGCGCACCGGGTGACCGGGTGCCAGTTCTCGTTCTCGTGCGACGGATCGCTGACGCGGCGGACCGAGCATGAGGGTTGGGAACAAGCGCGGCGTGCGGCGCGACGGGCGCTCGGCGGCTATGTCTACGTGCCGGTCGGGCGGGCGACGCATTACCACACCGACTGGATGGTTCCCTATTGGCGCGGCTCGCTGGCCAAGGTCGCCAAGGTCCATTCGCACCTGTTCTATCAGCGGCGGTAGGGGGTGGACTTGTCCGCGGCGCGAGCTAGCTTCGCGCGGATCGCGGGGGTGAAGATGGGTATCAAGGGCAAGATCGCTATTCTGGCGCTGGCGCTCGCGCCGGTCGCGGCATTCGGCGATGCCACGCCGCAGGTCGTGCTCGCGACGCCGGGCATCGGCGACGGCGCGATCGAGCGGTTCACGATCCGCTTCAGCCAGCCGATGGTCGCGCTCGGCGATCCGCGCGCGCAGGGGCCGCTCGAGGTGACCTGCGCGATCGGCGGCGAAGGCCGCTGGGCCGACCAGCAGACCTATGTCTGGGAATTCGCCACGCCGCTGCCCGGCGGCACCGCCTGCGAGATGAAGACGCGCGCCGGGCTGAGGAGCGCCAGCGGCTATGCGCTCGGCGGGCAGCAGAGCTTCAAGGTCGACGCCGGTGGTCCGGTCGCGCGCGCGATCCTGCCCGGTGGCGACGGTGCGGAGATCGAGGAGGACCAGGTCTTCCTGGTCGCCGCCAACATGGCCGCGACGCGCGCCTCGATCGCCGCCAACGCCTATTGCGCGGTCGACGGCATCGGCGAGAAGATCGCAGTCGACGTGCTGCCGGCCGACCTGCCGGGCAAGCTGCTCGCCGAACTCGGCACCGAGGGGTGGCAGACGCAGAATTTCCTCGAAACCGCGGGCCTGCCGAAGACGATCCCGACCGCCGCCGCCGATCGCGCGAAAATGCTGGCGAGCGTCACCGCGCTGAAATGTCGCCGCCCGCTGCCCCCCGGGCGCGACATGGCGCTGGTCTGGGGTGCGCGGATCGCCGGCGCCGGTGGCAAGCTGGCGGGTGCCGACCAGCGCTTTGATTTCAGCGTGCGCAAACCCTTCACCGCGCGGTTCGAATGTTCGCGGGTCAACCCGCAGGCCGGCTGCAGCCCGGTCGAGAAGGCGTATGTCCGCTTCTCCGCGCCGGTGCCGATGAGCCTCGCGACCGCGATCCGGATCGAGACGCCCGGCAGGTCGATCGCGCCGGTCTTCAGCGACGACGACAAGAAGAAGGCGACGATCTCCGAAGTCACGTTCGGCCCGCGCCAGGCGTTCGGCACGGCGGGCAAGCTGGTCCTGCCCGCGGGCGTCAAGGACGAGAGCGGCCGGCCGCTCGCCAACGCCGAGCGTTTCCCGCTCGAGGTCCGGTTCGACGTCGCGCCGCCGCTGGTGAAGTTCGCCGCCAATTTCGGCATTCTCGAGGCGAAGCAGGGCGGCGTCCTGCCCGTCACGGTACGCGCGATCGAACCCGAATTGCAGGGCCGCAGCTTCGGCGTGAACGGTCAGAGCGTCCGCATCGCAGGCTCGGACGGCGAGGTTGCCAGGTGGTTGCGCACCGTCGCCACCGCCGGCGACACAAATATCGAGGATATCGAGCGCGGCCCCAAGGACAACCGCGAGACGATCCACATCAACCATACCGGCGAGAAGCCGATCCTCGCCGCCGGCCTGGGCGCGCCGATGAAGGTCGCGCTGCCCGGCAAGGGCAAGGATTTCGAGGTCGTCGGCATCCCGCTCGGTAAGCCCGGCTTCTATGTCGTCGAACTGGCGAGCCCGGTGCTCGGTCGCGCGCTGCTCGGGCGCGACGTGCCGCGCTATGTCGCCAGTGCGGCACTGGTCACCGACATGGCGGTGCACTTCAAATGGGGCCGCGAGCGCAGTCTCGCCTGGGTCACGCAGCTGTCGGATGGCAAGCCCGCCGCCAATGCCGAGGTCCAGGTCAGCGACAGCTGCACCGGCAAGCTGCTGGCGAAGGGCGTCACCGACCGCACCGGCGGGCTGTTCGTACCCGCCGGGCTGCCCGAACCCGAAACCTATGGCAATTGCGAGTCGGAGGGCAGTCCGCACCCGCTGATGGTCTCGGCGCGCCGCGGCGGCGACTACAGCTTCACGCTGACCGAATGGGGGCAGGGCATCCGGCCCTACGATTTCGACCTGCCTTACGGCTATTCCGCGCGCGGCGAGATGGTCCACACCGTGTTCGATCGCGCGCTCGTCCGGCAGGGCGAGACGATCCACATGAAGCACATCCTGCGCCAGCCGAACGGCGGTGGCTTCCGGCTGGCGCCCGGTGTGACCGGTACGCTGCGGCTGTCGCATCGCGGATCGGAAACGCAGTTCGAACTTCCGCTGTCGATCGACGCGAACGGCATCGGCGAGAACAGCTGGACCGCGCCGCAGGGCGCGCCGATGGGCGATTACGACCTGGCGATCGTCGCGGACGGGCGGGAGATCGCGCTCGACCAGTCTTTCAAGGTCGACGAATACAAGCTGCCGACGATGCGCGCGACGGTGACCGGGCCGAAGGGCGCGGCGGTACGCCCCGCGAACCTGCCGCTCGACCTGTTCGTCGGCTATCTGTCCGGTGGCGGCGCGTCGAACCTCGCGGTCGACCTGCGCGTCGGCTGGTTCGCGCACAGCGCGACGCCCGAGGGCTATGACGGCTATACGTTCGGCGGTCGCGCGGTCGCCGAGGGCGTGCGGCAACTCGACGGCGATGGCGAGGAGGAGAAAACCGAACTGCCGCCGACCCAGACGCTGCCCGCGACGCTCGGCGGCGACGGGACGGCGCGGCAGGTGATCGAGGTGCCGCGGTCGCTCGACGGCAATGCTGACATGCAGGTCGAGATGGATTACCGCGACGCAAACGGCGAGACGCTGACCGCGTCGCGGACGATCCCGATCTTCGCCTCCGCGGTGCAGCTGGGCGTGAAGACCGACGGATGGCTGATGAAGCAGGACGACCTGCGCCTGCGCTTCGTCGCGCTGGATACGTCAGGCAAGCCGATCGAGGGCCAGAAGATCTCGGTCGCGCTCTATAGTCGCCAGGTGCTGACCGCGCGGCGGCGGCTGATCGGCGGCTTCTATGCCTATGACAACCAGATGCGGACGACCAAGATCGACGCAAGCTGTTCGACGACCACCGACGCGCAGGGCCTTGCGCTGTGCAAGGTCGCGCCCGGCGTATCCGGAGAGGTCTATGCGGTGGCGACGACCACCGACGCCGACGGCCATGTCGCGCGCGCGGTACGCAGCGTCTGGCTGGCGGGCGACGAGGATTGGTGGTTCGGCGGCGACAATGGCGACCGCATGGATCTGGTCCCCGAGCAGCTGACCTACAAGTCGGGCGAGACCGCACGCTTCCAGGTGCGCATGCCGTTCCGCGAGGCGACCGCGCTGGTGACGGTCGAGCGCGAGGGCGTGCTGTCGAGCTTCGTCACGCATCTGTCGGGCACCGATCCCGTGGTGTCGGTGCCGATGGACGGCACCTATGCACCCGACGTGTTCGTGTCGGTGATGGTGGTGCGCGGCCGCGTCGAAAGCGGGTTCTGGAGCTGGATCCACGGCATCGCACGCTCGCTTGGGCTGTCGAGCACGCCCGACGAGGCGCAGGAACCGACCGCGCTGGTCGATCTCGCCAAGCCCGCATACCGCATCGGCATCGCCAAGGTGAAGGTCGGGTGGGAAGCGCACCAGCTGCAGGTGGCGGTGAAGGCGGACCGCGAACGCTACGCGCCGCGCGACACCGCGCAGGTCATGCTGCAGGTCCGTACCCCCGACGGCAAGCCGGCGCGCACCGCCGACGTGGCCTTTGCTGCGGTCGATCAGGCGCTGCTGCAACTCGCGCCCAACGACAGCTGGGACGTGCTGACCGCGATGATGGGCGAGCGTCCCTTGTCTGTGCTGACCGCGACCGCGCAGATGCAGGTCGTCGGCAAGCGGCATTACGGGCGGAAGGCAGTCGAGGCTGGCGGCGGCGGGGGCGGCGACGCCTCGGGGCTGAACCGCGAGAATTTCCAGCCGGTGCTGCTGTGGCGCGGGCGCGTCGCGCTCGATGCGCAGGGACGCGCGAAGATCGCGGTGCCGTTGAGCGATGCGCTGTCGTCGTTCAAGCTCGTCGCGATCGCCACCGATGGCGCGCAGCTGTTCGGGACCGGCAGCGCCGACATCCGCACCGCGCAGGACCTGTCAATCTATGCCGGCCTGCCGCCGCTGGTGCGCACCGGCGACTTCTATGCCGCCGCGTTCACGCTGCGCAACGGGTCGGCCAAGCCGATGGCGGTGACTGCCAGCGTCGACGTTTTCCCAAGGATCGCCGCGGGCAAGCCGTTGACGGTGACGATCCCGGCGGGCGGCGCCGCCCCGGTCGCGTGGAACTTGACCGCGCCGGATGGGGTCGCCAACCTCCGCTGGCAGGTCAGCGCGCGCACCGCCGACGGTCGCGCGACGGACAAGGTGACGGTGACGCAGGACGTCGTACCGGCGATCCCGGTCGAAGTGTGGGCGGCGACGCTGGCGCGCGTTGGGGCTGGATCGATGATCCCGATCGCGGCGCCGGCCGGGGCGATCGTCGGGCGCGGCAGCGTCGACATCCGCCTCGATGATAGCCTCGCCCCGCCGTTGAAGGGCGTGCGCGACTATATGTCCGCCTATCCGTACAATTGCTTCGAACAGCGGTTGTCGCGGATCGTCGTGCTGGGCGACGCGGCAGGCTGGGCGCGGCTGGCGGGTGAGATCCCGACCTATCAGGCATCGGACGGGTTGCTCCGCTATTTCCCGGGCGACTCGCTCAACGGGTCGGAGGCGCTGACCGCGTATGTGCTGTCGATCACCGGTGAGGCTGGGCTGGCACTGCCCGACGCCGCGAAGACGCGGATGGTCGAGGCGATGAAGGCGGTGCTCGACGGCCGGCTGCGGCGCGAGGAATATGGCGACGTCCGGTTGCAGCGCGTTGCTGCACTCTCGGCACTGGCGCGCGTCGGTGCGGCGACCCCGGCGATGCTCGGACAGATCGGCATGCCACCCGCGGAGATGCCGACCGCGACGCTCGCCGATTATCTCGCCGCGCTCGACCGTATTCCGGGCCTCGCCAACGGTGCCGCGTTGCGCTCCGCGGGTGAGGCCGTGCTGCGGACTCGGCTGGTCTATGAGGGCACGCGGCTCGACCTGTCCGATCAGTCGTCGTCGGCGTGGTGGCTGATGTCCTCGGGCGACGAGTCCGCGATCAAGGCCACGCTGGTGACGCTCGGTCGTCCGGGCTGGCAGGATGATGCGCCGAAGATGATGGTCGGCACGGCGTTGCGCCAGTCGCGCGGGCATTGGGACACGACCACTGCCAATGCCTGGGGCAGCGTCGTCGCGCGCAAGTTCGGCGGGCTGTATCCGGCGGAGGCGATCGCCGGCACGACCACGCTCGCTTATGCCGGGCGGCAGGTCGCGAAGGGCTGGCCGCTGCTCGCGGACCAGCGCACCGCGTCGTTCCCGCTGGCCGCATCGCCCGCACCGTTGCGGCTGATGCAGGCGGGCGGGGCGGGGCCGTGGGCCACCGTCTCGGTTTCCGCCGCGGTGCCGCTGACCCGGCCGCTGTCGGCGGGGTACCGAATGACACGCCAGGTCTCGGCGGTGCAGGCGCGGGCGCCCGGACGGCTGACGCGTGGTGATGTCGTAAAGGTGACGATCACCGTCGACGCCAGCGCCGAGCGCAACTGGGTGGTGGTCAACGACCCGATCCCGGCGGGGGCGACGATTCTCGGCGATCTCGGCGGACAGTCGGCAATGCTGCAATCGGGCGAGGGCGGCGAGGGCGTGCAGCCGGCCTATGTCGAGCGCGGTCGCGATGCCTGGCGCGGCTATTTCGCGTGGGTCCCGCGCGGTCGCTTCACGGTGTCGTACACGCTGCGGCTGAACGGCGCCGGCCGCTTCGGCCTCCCGCCAAGCCGGGTGGAGGCGATGTACTCGCCGTCGATCCGCGCCGCGGTGCCGAATGCGACGGTGGTGGTGGAGGGAAGGTGACCTTTCCTTCCGTCATGCCGGGCTTGTTCCGGCATCGGAACAGGTCCGGGATGATGGAGGCCGTCCGCAAGAGCCTTCGCGCCCGGGCAGCGATCGCGGCGCTGATCGTCATGGTCCTGCTGTTCGCCGCACTCGATTACGTCACCTACCCCCCGCCGATCCCCGACTACGCGCAGGCCCGCGCCGCCTACCGCCCATCCGAATCCTGGCTCTACGATCGCCACGGCGTGCTCATCGACAGCGCGCGCGTCGACTTCGCCACGCGTCGGCTGGCGTGGACGCCGCTCGACCGCATCACGCCGGTCGTACCGCGCACGATCATCGCGGCGGAGGACCATCGTTTCGCCGCACATTCCGGGATCGACTGGCTCGCGCTGGGCGCGTCGATCCGCAACCGGATCGCGGGGCGCCATGCGCGCGGCGCCAGCACGATCTCGATGCAGGTGGCCGGCTATCTGTCGCCCGATCTCGCCCGCCCGGGCGTCCGCACCTGGCGCGACAAGCTGCGTCAGTTGCGCGCGGCACGGGCGCTCGAAGCGCGCTGGAGCAAGGACCAGATCCTCGAAGCCTATCTCAACCTCGCGCCGTTCCGCGGCGAGGCGCAGGGAATCGGCGCCGCGGCGCTTGGGTTGTTCGGCAAGACCCCGGCGGCGCTGTCGGCGGACGATGCGGTGCTGCTCGCCGCGCTGCTGCCCGATACGCAGGTCTCCGCCGACGGTCTTGCCGCGCGCGCCTGCCGCCTCGCGCACGTCGGCGATTGCACCGGGTTCCGCGCGCAGGCCGCGTCAATGCTGGGCCCGACGCGCAGCCTCGCGCTCGACCCCGGTTTGGCGCCGCATCTCTCGGACCGCCTGCTCACCAAACCCGGCCTGCGCGTGTCGACGACGCTCGACGCCGGCATCCAGCGGATCGCGATCGCCGCGCTTCGCCGCCAGTTGCAGGGCCTTGGCGGGACGCGCGCGCGAGACGGCGCCGTCGTGGTCGTCGACAATGCGAGCGGCGACGTGCTGGCCTATGTCGGCGGTATCGGCGGCGCATCGACCGCAGCCTCGGTCGATGGCGCGAACAGCTATCGCCAGGCCGGATCGACGCTGAAGCCGTTCCTGTACGCGCAGGCGATCGAGCGCGGGTATCTGACGCCGGCGTCGATCCTCGACGATTCGCCGGTACAGCTCGACACCGCGTCGGGCCTGTACGTGCCGCAGAATTACGACCGCGGGTTCAAGGGGCCGGTGTCGGCGCGCACCGCGCTCGCCGGGTCGCTCAACGTGCCCGCGGTGCGGACGCTGCTGCTGGTCGGTGTCGACCCGTTCCGCGACCGGCTGTGGGATACCGGCTATCGCGGGCTCGTCGAGGATGGCCAATATTACGGCTTCTCTCTAGCGCTGGGCTCGGCCGAGGTGACGTTGCTCGAACAGGCCGACGCCTACCGCAGCCTCGCCAATGCCGGCCGCTGGTCGCCGCTCCGCATCCTGCAGCGCGCCCCGCGTCCGGACGCGCGGGCGGTAACCACGCCCGCAGCCGCATGGATCGTCGCCGACATGCTCGCCGACCCCAACGCCCGCGCTGCAACCTTCGGGCTAGACTCCGCGCTGCGCCTCCCCTTCTGGACGGCCGTGAAGACCGGAACGTCCAAGGCGATGCGGGATAACTGGTGCGTGGGCTTTTCCGACCGCTTCACCGTCGCGGTGTGGGTCGGCAATCTGGAGGGCGATCCGATGCGTGCGGTATCGGGAACGAGCGGCGCCGCACCGGTGTGGCGCGATCTGATGCTGGCGCTACACACACGCAACCCAAGCCGCGCGCCCGCAGTTCCGGCGGGCGTAGAGACTCGCGCAATCGCCTTTGCCGGTCATATCGAACAGCCGCGTCGCGAGTATTTCCTGAGGGGCACCGGCCAAACGCTGATTGCCGCCGCGCCGGGCGAAGCGCGCCGACCGCGGATCGTCAATCCGATCGCCGGCACGGTCTACGCGATCGACCCCGACATCCCGCCTGATCGCCAGCGTTTCGCGGTCGGCGTCACCGGCAGCGTGGCGAGCCACCGGCTGTCGCTCGACAATCGCGATCTGGGGCCGGCGACCAGTACGCCGTTGATCCTCGCCGCGCCCGGACCGCATATGCTGCGGCTGATTGACGTCGCCGGGCGCGTCGTCGATCACGTGCGCTTCACGATCCGCTGAACCGGGATCCGCCCATGAAACGCTTCGCTCTTTTCCTCGCCGCGTCGACCTGTCTCTGCAGCATGCCTGCAGCATTTGCGCAGCAAACTGCGCCGGCATCGCTCGCGCCGCGCGCCGATGGCGTGGAGGTGCGCGGCACGATCGCCATGCGGGTGACGGCGCTGACCGACGGTCTCATCCGCGTTCGCGTCGCGAAGGATGGCGTGTTTCCCGAGGACGCGAGCTGGGCGGTGCCGGCCGCAGTGCGCAAGCAGGCGGTCAAGGTCGCCGCGACGACGGACGGCTTCACGACAGCGAGCGTACGCGTCCGCATCGCGCCGTCCGGCGGCGTCATCTTCGAGACGCTCAACGGCAAGGTGATCTCCGCCGACGCCGCACCAGCGCACATCGACGGCAAGGCGTTCACGCTCGCCAAGACATTGCCGATCGGCGAGCACGTCTTCGGATTGGGCGACAAGACGCAGGGGCTCGACCGACGCGGGCGCAGTTTCGTCGACTGGAACACCGACGCGTACGGCTTCACCGGCGCCGACGATCCGATCTACAAGTCTATCCCGTTCTTCATCGGGACTGGCGGAGTGGGGGGCAGCTACGGGATCCTGCTCGACAACACGTTCCGCACGTGGTTCGACTTCGGCCACCGTGACGCGGATCGGCTGTCGTTCGGCGGCCCGGACGGTCCGATCGACTATTATTTCATCGCCGGACCGACGGTGGCCGAAGTCACGCGGCGCTATGCCGACCTGACCGGCCGCGCGCCGCTCGCACCGAAATGGGCGCTCGGCTATCAACAGTCGCGCTACAGCTACATGTCCGCCGATGAAGTGCGCGCGATCGCCGCCCGGCTGCGCAGCGATCGTATCCCGACCGACGTGATCTGGCTCGACATCGACTACCAGGATCGCAACCGCCCGTTCACGACCAACCCCAAGACCTTTCCAGACCTGCCCGGGCTGGTCGGCGATTTGAAGAAGGACGGCATCAAGCTGGTCGCGATCACCGACCTGCACGTCGCCGCCGTCGACACCGGCTATGCGCCGTATCGAAGCGGCGTGGCGCGCGATGCGTTCGTGAAGAACCCGGACGGGAGCGTGTATGTCGCGCCGGTCTGGCCGGGGCCGTCGGTGTTTCCGGAGTTCACGCAGAGCAACGGCCGTGACTGGTGGGGCAGCCAGTACAAGGGCTTCGTCGACAGCGGGATCGCCGGCTTCTGGAACGACATGAACGAGCCGGCGATCTTCGAGACGCCGACCAAGACGATGCCGCTCGACACCCGGCACCGCATCGACAGCGACGATTTCGCGCGCCGGGTCACCGACCACCGCGAGATCCACAACGTCTATGGCATGCAGAACACGCGGGCGACCTATGACGGGCTGCTGAAGCTGCGCCCCGACGAACGGCCGTTCGTGATGACCCGCGCCAGCTACGCAGGCGGGCAGCGCTATGCGGTCACCTGGACCGGCGACAACAGCGCGACCTGGGACCATCTGAAGCTGTCGGTGCATCAGATCATCAATCTGGGCCTGTCGGGCTTCGGCTACACCGCAGCGGACGTCAGCGGTTTTACCGGCGGTCCGAGCCCCGAACTGCTGACGCGCTGGTTCGAGATCGGTGCGTTTACGCCCGTCTTCCGCGATCATTCGGCCAACGGCACGCCGCGGGTGGAGCCGTGGGTGGACGGCCCCGATCACCTTGCGATCCGTCGCCGCTTCGTCGAGGAACGCTATCGGCTGATGCCGTATTTCTACGCGCTCGCCGATCAGAACCACCGGCTTGGTGATCCGTTGATGCGGCCGGTGTTCTACGACTACCCGTCCGCGCTGACCGCGTCGTGCGACCAGTCGATGGCCTTCACTCTTGGCAAGTCGCTGTTGATCGCGCCGCCGCCCAACCCGGAATCGCCGCGTGTCTACGACGTGTGCCTGCCGGCGGGGGGCTGGTACGATTATTGGACGGGGCGGCGGGTCGGTACACCCGACCCCACCCCCGGTTCAGCGGGCGATCGGGTGACCGAGACGCCGCGGCTCGACCGGCTCCCTGTGTTCGTGCGCGCGGGGACGATCCTGCCGCGCCAGCCGCTGGTGCAGAGCACCGCGGAAACACCGGTCGGGCCGCTGCAACTCGACGTCTATCCCGGTGCGGATTGCGCAGGCACGCTGTACGAGGACGATGGCCACAGCCTTGCCTACACGCGCCGCGGGTATCTGCGGCAGGCGGTCCGCTGCACGAAGACGCCGGACGGTCTGACGATCGATTTCGCCGCGCGCGAGGGGGGCTTCAAACCCTGGTGGACCAGCATCGCGGTCACCGTGCATGGCTGGTCGCGGAACGCGGAGGTGAGGTCCGCAGGCAAGTCGGTGGATGCTGTCGTCGATGGTACGGCGCAGACCGTGGCGTTCCGGATTCCGGCACCGTCGCGCGCGAACAACATCAGGATCACGACATCGACGACGGCAACGCCGCGCCCGGTGTCGCTACGCTCTCCGGAAGTACAATGATGACCAAAGATACTTCCATGCTCGATCGCCGTATGCTGATCGCAGGCGGCGGCGCGCTCGCGGTCGGTGCCGCGGTTGCGGGGCACGCTGCCGCACCCGCCGCGGCCGATCCCTGGGCGATGGCCGCGGCGATCCGCGCGCGCATCCGCCCGCCGGTGTTTCCGGCCGGTAACCGTTTCACGCCGCAGCAGTTCGGCGGGCGCCCGGATGGCCGCACGCTGGCAACCGAAGCGATCGCGCGCGCGATACGGGCGGCATCACAGGCACGCGGCGGTGGTACGGTGGTGCTCGACGGCGGCGTCTGGCTGACCGGTCCCATCCACCTGCGCTCGAACGTCGAACTGCATGTCGCCGGCGACACGGTCGTGCGCTTCTCGACCGATCCGGCGCTGTACTTCCCGCCGGTGCTGACCCGGATGGAGGGCAACGAGCTGATGGGCATCTCGCCGCTCATCTATGCGTTCGAGGCGGAGAATATCGCGATCACCGGCACTGGCGTGCTGGACGGGCAGGCGGACGAGGATCACTGGTGGAAATGGGCGTACCGTAAGCCCGGCGCGGAATCGTCCGGCATGAAGCTGCGGCGGCTGGCCGAGGAGGGGGTGCCCGTATCGCGTCGCGTGTTCGGTCCCGATACGACGATCCGGCCGCAGTTCATCCAGCCCTATCGCTGCCGCAACGTGCTGATCGAGGGCGTCACGATCCGGCGATCGCCGATGTGGGAGGTCCATCCGGTCGAATGCGTCAACGTCACCGTCCGTAGCCTGAAAATCTCCAGCCACGGCCCCAATAACGACGGTTGCGATCCCGAAAGCTGTCGCGACGTGCTGATCGAGGATTGCGTGTTCGATACCGGCGACGATTGCATCGCGATTAAGTCGGGACGCAACGCCGATGGTCGCCGCCTGGCGGTACCGGCGGAGAACATCATCGTCGCAGGCTGCACGATGGCCGACGGGCATGGCGGCGTTACGGTTGGCAGCGAGATCAGCGGCGGGGTTCGCAACGTGTTCGTCGAACGGTGCAAGATGGACAGCCCCAACCTCAACACCGCGATCCGTTTCAAGAACAACGCGGCGCGGGGCGGGCGGCTTGAGAACATCCATGTCCGCGACGTCACGGTCGGGCAGGTCGGCCACGCGGCGATCACGATCGACTATAATTACGAGGAGGGTGCGCGGGGCGCGTTCCTGCCGGTGTTCGACACGCTGACGGTCGAGCGGCTGATGGTCGGCCGCTGCGAACGTGTGCTCGACCTGCAGGGTTTCGCCAACGCGCCGATCCGCAACATCACGCTACGCGATACCGCAGTGACGCACGCCGCAAAGCCCGACATCGTCTCCAATGTCGAGGGCTTGCGCTACGATAATGTCCGCCGCAACGGGGTCGCGGTGACCGGACCAACGCCGGGCGCGCCGGTCGTGCCGGCGAAGGGATCGGGGTGAATGCGGGCTGGTCTTAGCCGGTCCGTTCGCCGGGCGCGCATGGGTCCCGCCGCAGTCGCGGGACCACGCCGATAGCCCCTGCCGTATTCTTGCGCGCTCTGTTAGGGAACGTGGATGCTCAAGACACGAATGAAACGCCTCTCAGTTCGTAACGAACGCGCGGCGGAACGCCTGATCGAGATCGAAACGTCCGTCACCCGGCTCAACGACGAGGATCTGCTCGACCTCGCGGACATCTTCAGGGCCGAGGCCACGACGGTGCTGGGCGAAATCGCCAATGCCGAGATGACGAGGCGCGGCATCAGCCTTTAGCGCGTATGGGGCGCCGGCCAGTTCAGCAGATCGCCGGCCGGTAATGAACCGTGTCCGGTACCGTTGGCGGGACTTCCGGGCTCCGGCGCGCCGCATACAGGTTTGGCGCGATGCTCGGCGCGAGTTCCGCACGGCATCGTCCCTTGACCTTCGCCACGTACAAGGCCCTGTCGGCGTCGAGCATCATGGCCGACAAGTCGACATTGCCGGTCGAGCGTATCGCTATCCCTACGCTTGCGCCGACCGTGACCGTGGTACCGCCAACGAAGAACGAGGTTTTCGTCAGCGCATCGATGATGCCTTGCCCGCTTTGGCGAGCGGTCACGGGATCCATTTCGTCGCTGAGGATGATGAACTCGTCGCCGCCGATCCGGGCGATAACGTCGCTCGCCGGCGTCACGCGGTTCATCAGCTTGCTGACTTCGACAAGCAGTTCGTCGCCGGCGCCGTGCCCGAGCGTGTCGTTGATCGCCTTGAACCCGTCTAGATCGATGTAGAACACCGTAAGCCCCAGCGTCGGATCGGTCGCGCGCGAGGCGACGGCGTCTTCCAGGCCGGCGCGGTTCATCAGGCCGGTAAGGACATCCTGCTGCGCCCGTCGCTTGTTCTCATGCTCCGATCGCATCGTCTGGAGCAGCATGGCGTTCAGGCGATAGGAAGCATGCGTCATGGCATAGATATAGATGGGTATCTGCAGGCCGGTCGCGAGCATGATCAGTTCGCCGGATATCAGGCCGGCAACGGCGCACGGCCCGAGACTGAGCACGATCATGACCATTACGAGACGCGGCGCCGCAAAGTTCCGGAACGCGACGCCGCCGGTCATCGCTGCGGCGGAGAGGACTACCAGCGTCGATGCGAGCCAGTCGCCGCTGAGCACGGTTATGAAGCAGCCATAGCCGACCGACGCAGCCCAGCCGACTGCGGCCAATATGTAGAGGTCGATATAGGTGCGCGCACCGGCCTTGGCAGCGCGGGAGCCCGAGATCAGCAGGGGCAGACGCAAGGCAGCCAAGCCTATCTCGAAAGCAGCCCAGAGGAAAAAGGGTATGCTCGCGATCCGCGTGGCGACGATCGACGAGACGAGGACGGTGTTCATGACGCCGCCCAGGAAGATCGGCAGCGAGCCGTATAGACCCTGGACCAATGACGGGCGGAGTTCGGCCGGGACTTCACCGGCGCATTCGACCAGCCAACGCGTGAGCGCCCAACGCGGCAGCACGCCGTCACTGTATCGCATCTGCCAACTCCCCGGACCTTCCCCCCCGGGAAGCAGGCCGGATTAATGCGACCGCGAAGTTAATTTTCGTTCAACGCCGCGGGCTGACAGTCAAATAGACGTACGGCGTAGTGGGTTCTGCCTGATCGCATCACGCGCAAGTCGTGATCGGCAGCGTATGAGTTGGCCGCGGGTTCGACCGCATAAAAAAAGCCCGCAGATCGCCGTAACGATCTGCGGGCTCTGGCTTAAAGGCCGTAGGAGAGGCGGAGGTAGCCGAAGCGGCCAGGTATATCATAGGTTGTCGGGTCGTAGTTGTTCAGGCTGCAGCTGAAACAGGCCGGCGGATCCTTGTCGAACACGTTGTTGACGCCGAACGTGAGCGCCATCTTCGAGTCCATCCAGGCCGGCCGGAACGCGAGCTGCACGTCGCCGTAAAGGCGGCTTTTCAATTCGTTGACCGCCGCAATCTCCTGCACGTTGTCGATGTACCGGCCGGTGACGCTCGCGGCGACCGGGCCGATCGCCCAGTCGATCGTCGCCAATCCCTTGAAGTGGGGATAGGTCTGGTCGGGCGAACCGCGTTCCGTGCCGACATAATCGGTCGACACGAAACCGTCGGTATCCGGCGTCCGCTCGGCGTATTTGAGCAGATAATTGCCCGAGACGTAGAGCCCGAACTGGCCGGCACCGGTTTCGCCGGACCGCACGGTCAGGGTCGCGTCGATGCCCTTGGTGCGGATGCCGCCGGTGTTGAGCAGCAGACCGCTGATAGCCGTCACGATCCCGCTGGGTGCGCGGCGGACCGCCGCGCAGCTCAACGCATCACCGGTCTGCGCGCAGCGGCTGAGCAACACCTGCGCCGGAACCGATGCGATCGAGTCGTTCACCCTGATGTCGTAATAGTTCACTTCGAGGCTGAGCGCCGACAGCGTTCCGCCGCGTGCCCAGCTTGGGCTGTACACGCCGCCGAACAGCAGCGTGCGCGCCGTCTCCGGACGCAGGGCGCGGTTACCGCCGGTCAGCACAGGCAGCTGCCCGGACGGTTCGGCATAGCTGCCGTTGGCGGGGACACCGTTGGCGATGCAGTTCGTGCGTACCGCGGTGTTCGACTGGAACAGACCGCCGCGAGCGCTGGTGCACGGATCGTCGATCGTCGAGTCGAAGCGTGATTGTGCGCCGAACAGTTCGCCGATCGACGGGGCGCGGAGCGATTCCGCATATTGGCCGCGTAGGAGCAGATCCTGGACCGGCTTCCAGAGGGCGCCACCGCTGAACGTCGTGTTGCCACCGAACGTCGAATAATTCGAATGGCGGGCCGCGCCGTTCAGTTCGAGCAACGCGATGCCGGGCACGTCGCGCAACAGCGGAAGGCGAACTTCGCCGTAGACTTCATCGACGTTGAACTTGCCGCTTGCCGCCTGTGCCGGAATGTCGGCACCGAGCCCGGCCTGGATGATCGGATCCGGCGTGAAGCGGCCCAGCTGGTAGCGATGCTCGTAGCCGATCGCGATGCCGACCGGCCCGCCGGGCAGGTCGAACAATTCGCCCGACACGTTGGCGGTATAGTCGTTGAGCGTTTGGCTGCTGCGATCGCGCTCGTCGAAGCCGATATAGCCGAGCATCGCCGGCGTGATCGAACCGACGCCGCCGAAGAAGTTGAACGGCACGCACTCGCCGGTGCACTGGCTGACCGGGCCGATCGCGCGAGCGAGACGTGCGACGTTGATGTTGCCGGTGAAGATCTGCTTGGCATCGTTGTAACCGAAGACGGCGTTGGCATCCCAATACCAGTTATGCCCGAACATCTGGAACCGACCGTCGAGCGTGCCGGTCAGCGACATTGTGTCGACCGACTGGCTGTAGGTGCGCTGTCCGGCCTCGACCAGGCGGCGGAAGATCCCGGTATAGTTCTGCCCGGGCGTCAGGGTCGCGCCGAAGGGATTGAACGGGTTGGTCGCATCGACCGACAGCGTGTCGAGCATGTTGCCGTTGCCGACGTCCGGTCCGATGCCGAGCGGCAGGAACGCCGCCTGGTTCTGCGAATTGCGGCGGTTGTAGACGGCCTTAACGCGCAGGTTGAGCGCCTCCGAGAACTCCGCGCGGACGCTTGTGAAGCCACCGAAGCGTTCGACCGGTGTCAGGAAATAGTTGAACGGCGCGAAATTGTAGCGATCGGCGGAGGTGAAGGGTTTGAAATCGCCTGTTGCCAGGGTCGGGTTATAGACCGGGCGGCCATTCGCCACCGGACCACGCAGCGTCAGGTTCTGGCCGTTGACCAGGAAGCGGCCCAGCGGGGTGAAGCTGGAACAGCCGCCGATCGGATCGCCGCAACTCGTCTGGCCCGGGTTGGGGAATTGCGAGATGCTGCGGTCGGCCGCGCTGACCGACTTCTGCTTGGTGTAATAGGCGCCCGTGACGACATGGACGCCCTGGCTGCCGAAGCCGTAGCTCAGCTGATAATCCTGCGTCTCGCCGTCGCCCTTGCCGAGATACTGGCCGTATTGCGCCGAGGCCTTCAGGCCGTTCTGGTTCTGCCGGGTGATGATGTTGACGACGCCGGCGATCGCGTCCGACCCGTATTGCGTCGAGGCGCCCGACTGCAGCACTTCGACGCGCTCGATCATCGACGACGGGATCGAATTGAGATCGACGGTCGACGGAATACCGCTCGCCGAAGCGCCGTTGACGTACCGCAGGCCATCGACGAGCACGAGCGTGCGCTTGGGGCCGAGGTAGCGAAGATCCAGCACGGCCGAACCGGCACCGACGCCGCCGCCGTCGGGCGGATTGCCGAAGTTGCCGGAGCTGTTGAACTTCGAGTTGAGACCGCCCGACGAGGCGGGAAGGCGCTGCAGCACGTCGGCGAGCGATGCCAGGCCGGTGCGCGCGATCGCCGTTTCGTCGACCGTGACGACCGGCGAAGGCTGATCCAGGGGATCGCGACGAATGCGCGAACCGGTGACGATGATGTCCTCACCCTGCGATTCAGCCGCCGGTGCGGTCGGTGTCTGCGGATCGGTCGCGATCTGCGCTGCGGCGCTGTTTGCGGCCAGCATAAGTCCCGCGCTCATCGCCAGGCCCGACGAACGTATCATCCATGACGTCCAACGCATTTCTGTCCCCCTTATCGTCTCGGCCGTTTTACGGCGTTGCACAAAGGTTACGCTGGAAATCGAGCTGGAGACCATATGATGCGGAAGACTAAGTCAAATCGGTGACATATTGCGAACGAGTGTGGCGCAGGTGTCACAGGGGGCTTTCCGCGACTGACCGCGATACTGGTTCCGGATTTGGCGTTGGGCGGCATGCTCGGACTGGTCGGCCGTGCGGGTCGGGCGGCAGCGCCAAGGTAGGGAGGATCACGATACCCCCGATGAGCCGGACGCCGCACCAAGCCTCGAAGTTCTCCGCGTTTCTCCCAACCCCATGAAAGCGCTTAGAACTCGATCGGCGTCCCCGTCGCCGTCGCCGGTTTCGCACCTTGCGATACCGCACCGGTGTCCGTCGTCAGGGTGAAGCCGTACTGCAACGGCGCCACCGGGATCCGGTACGCCTCCAACGGTCGGCCGAGCGGGCTCCACGCGTCGGTTCCGCCCACGCCGCTTTGCAGCGCATCGATCATCACGCTGACCCGACCATGCGGCACGATGTCGCTGCTGCGACGCGTACCCGGAGCACGCCGCGATAGATCATCATAGGGGAACGCCAGGATGTTGGCGGACATCGGCTGTATCCCCCTGACCGCGAGTGCCGGCAGGTTTGTGCCGCCCACGCTGAACCACCGCACGCCGACCTTGTTGCCGGTTTCCTGCGGCCGCATATAGTCATGGTTCTGGTCCGCGATCGCGCCGGTCCACCGGCCTAGCGCGGCGCCGTCCTGGCGATCCCAATAGCTCTCATGCGGGCCCTTGCCGTACCATTCGATCGTGTCGAACGCGCTCGGCATGGTGAACGCCATGCCGATCCTGAGCGGGTCCGGCAACGCGGTCGCAATCGGCGTGAACTGCGCGTCGACGGCGACGCTGCCATCGCCCCGCATGGTATAACGGCTTTCGAACCGGGCTACGCCGTCGCCGACCACGAAGCGGACGCGAACGTCGCTGGTCCCGACCCCGGTACGCTCGACCGTCACCGCCTCGACCGAGCGCCTGGTCGATGCCGTCTTCCAGACGTCGTGCGTGCGTTCGATACGGGTGCCGATATCGTTGTCGGTCAGCGCGCGGTAGAAATTGGGGGTGCCGCCCTGGAGGATGGAGAGCCCGTCCTTGCGATAGTCCACCAGGCCGGTCGCGCGATCGATGCGGAGTTCGGTTCCGGCCGATGAGAGCGTGACCGTGCCGTCGCGGTCGCGGACCGTCGCCTGGCCGGGCGCCGTCGCGATCACCGCCGGGACGATCGGCAGCGTGAACTGGTCCCAGGCGACGAGGTGACCGGCCGGCAGCAGCGCCGACATGCCGCCCCGTGCACGCGCCGTCAGCGTCACCACATATTCGTGGCCCGGCAGACGTTCCGCGGGGATGGCGACCGACAGTGGAGCCTGCGCGCGGGCGCCAACGTGCATCGCGGGCAGATTACCGCGCGCAACCTCGACGCCGTCGTCGAGCAGGATCCAGCCCAGATCGAAGTCCGACAGATCGCGGAAGTCATGATGGTTGACGACCGTGAACCGGCCGCCCGCCGCGTCGTCGGCGCGGAAAGCGATCGGCTGGTACACCTTGCGCATTTCGAACAGATGCGGGTTCGGCGTCCGGTCGGGCTGGATCAGGCCGTCGCCGAACTCGATATCGCCCCCGGGGTTGGGACCATAGATCCCGCCGGTGCCCCAGAACGGTTCGCCGCGTTCGTCGCGGGCGTGCATCGATTGATCCACCCAGTCCCAGACGAACCCGCCCTGCAGCTTGGGATTGGCATAGATCGCCGCCCAATATTCGGCCATGTTGCCGCCGCTGTTGCCCTGCATGTGCGAATATTCGCACTGGATCAGCGGCTGCTTGAAGCGCGGGTCGTGCGCATAGGCGATCGACTGATCGACGCTGTAATACATCGGCGCGAAGAAATCGGCATAGGTGTTCGGCTTCGGCTCGGACAGCGTGCCCCAGCCGAGATAGCTGACGAGACGGGTCGGATCCCGCCGTCGCGCCTCGGCCGCCGCCTTCTCGAACGCCGGCCCGATCCCGGCCTCGTTGCCGAGCGACCAGACGATGATCGACGGGTGGTTCTTATCGCGTTCGACCATGTTGGCGACGCGCGAGACGTGCGCGGCATCCCATGCCGGATCATAGCCGAGCTGGTAGAGCTTGCGCGCTTCCTCGCCGGACCAGCCCTTTTCCATATAGGCGTGCGATTCGATGTTCGCCTCGTCCATCACGTACAGGCCGTATTCGTCCGCCAGATCGTACCAGCGCGGATCGTTGGGGTAGTGCGAGGTCCGCACGGCGTTGACGTTGTTGCGCTTCATCATCTCGATATCGCGGCGCATCGACTCCATCGAGATGACGTGGAAGGTGTCGGGATCATGCTCGTGGCGGTTGACGCCGCGGATATAGACGGGCCGGCCATTGACGGTCAGCTGGCCGTCGCGGATCGCGACATCGCGAAACCCGATCCGCTGTGCCGTCGCCTGAACGACCGCGCCCTGCGCGTCGACTAGCTCGAGCAGCAGCGTGTAGAGCGCGGGCGTTTCGGCGGACCAGCTGCGGATACCGGGAAGGCGCGTGCCGATCCGCACCGTGCGTTCGGTCGCGCTCCGCCCCACCGCGCTGTCGCCGCGCCAAAGCGTGCGGTCGCCGTCCATCAGCGTGGCACGAACGCGCGCCGCCCCACTGCCGGGCAGGACCTTGGCGGTGACATCGAGGACGCCGTCGCGCCATGCGTTGGTCAGCCCGGCGCGCACCGCAAAGTCGCGGATGCGAACCTTCGGCGCCGCCATCAGGAAGACTTCGCGCTCGATCCCCGAGACCCGCCAGAAATCCTGGTCCTCGAGATACGACCCGTCCGACCAGCGATAGATACGGATCGCGACGGTGTTCCGACCGGGCCGCATGAAGCGGGTCACGTTGAATTCGGACGGCAGCTTGCTGTCTTCGCTATAGCCGACCTGCTGCCCGTTGACCCAGACATAATAGGCGGATCCGGCCGCACCGATATGCAGCACGATGTCCTGGCCGGTCCAGCCGGCGGGCAGGTCGACGTCGCGCCGATACGAACCGACCGGATTGCGATCATGCGGGATCAGCGGGCGATTGGCGGGGAAGGGATAGGTGATGTTGTTGTAGCGCGCCTGGTCATAGCCCTCCGCCTGCCAGTCGGCGGGGACGCGGATCTGTTTCCAGGCGCTGACATCGAAATCGTCGCGGTAGAAATCGGCCGGCGCGCCCGCGACGTTCGGCGAGAAGAAGAACTGCCATTTGCCGTTGAGCGACAGGAACCGGTTCGAGCCCGCGCGGTCGTTCGCCAGCGCGAGATCGCGGGTTTCGAACGGGAAGCCGGTGGCGCGCGCGGGATCCTTGCCGCGTTCGAATATGGCGGGATTTTCCCAATCCGGGCGACTGGCGTCGACCTGCGGCGACAGCGGTACGACCGGCTTTTGCGCCGACGCGAAACCCGCGGCCAGGAATTGCGCCGACAGCGCCAACACTGCGCCCGAAGTCCTGCCGATCATGATATCCCCTTCATATTATCCAGATGCACGCGGGCAGCGCGCCCGTCATAGCGTATGCTTTTGATGACCCGCGGCGTTTCTCCCGCGGCTGTTCCGCCAGCCATCAGGACGATGTTGAGCGTCCGTTGCGGCACCAGCCCGGGAAACGATCCTCGCCTTGGCCCGATCGCCAGGGTTCGCGTCGCATCGTCCCAGCTGAGATCGTACCGCGCCGACTGCCCGCGTTCATAGGCGTAGGTTTCGTTGTCATCCTCGTACATCGTGAAGCTGCCGTTCGCGCCGGGATAGATCCGGATCTCGTACGGCGCGTCGGGCCGCTCCGTCGCATATTGCAGCACCGGCCCCATCGGCACGATCGCGCCGGCGCGGACATAGAGCGGCATCACGTCGAGCGGCGCCTCGCGTACCGCGGTCTGGCCGCCGGCATAGCGCTGGTTGGTCCAGAAATCATACCAGTCCGCGCCCTTGGGCAGATAGGTCCGCATCGTCAGGTCGCGCGGTGCGTTCAGCGTCGCCGCGTCGCGGGCCAGCTCCGTCGGGGTGCGCCAGACGAAGCGGAATTTGCGCCCGCCCTCGGGGTGGAAGAATTCGAGCCGGACCGGCAGGCGCTCGCCCTTGCGCAAGGTGCGACGCACCACGCGCGTCCGCGTCGCGCTGCGATCCCATTCGTCGATCGCCGGCTTGCCGCCGAGCAGCATCCGCATGCCGTCGTTGCCGGTCAGCCCGATCTCGTATTCGCCGTCCTCCGGCGCGACGAGCTCGCCGTCCCAGCGCGCCGAGAAATGATCGAGCGACGTCAGGCCGGGTGGCAGTTCGGCGAGTGGTGGGTCTGGCCAGGTATGATCGATGATCTGGTCGGTCGCCTTGCCGCGCGGCGTTTCGAAGTTCTGGCCGGCGAAATACTGGACGTCGAGGCCCGGCTTGCCGTCCGCGGTGCGTAGCTGCGCCGCGGGCACGGGCGTCGGAACGGATGGCAGGATGTTGTACATCGCCCGCGTGACCGGATGCACGAGCAACGACGGGCCGAACATGAAGCTGTCGTTGATGCCGAAGGTCGCCGGATCGTCGGCGAAATCCATCGGCAGCGCGCGCATCAGCGTATAGCGGTCGGCGGTCACCTTCGCGCTGAGGCTGTAGATATAGGGCAGCAGCCGGTAGCGCAGGTGGACGCTGTCGAGCAGCGCCTTGTAGACCGGCGGATCGAGCGTCTTGAAGATATACGGCTCGCGCTCGACGCTGGTGCCGTGGACCCGCATGATCGGGTTGAACGTCGCGTACTGGAACCAGCGCGCGAACAGCTCCCGCCATGCCGGGTTCTTCTCGCCGCCGGGAAAGTCGCTGACGAAGAAGCCGCCGGTGTCCTGCGTCCAATAGGGATTGCCGGTGATCGTGACGTTGACGCCGCCCGCGACCTGTTGCGCGTAAGTCTTCCAGGTCGCGTAGATATCGCCCGACCACGAGGCTGCGGCGGTGCGTTGCGCGCCGGCCCAGGCCGACCGCGTCAGCGTGAACACGCGCTGATCGCTGGTGGCGCGACGCCCCTTGTAAGTGCCTTCGGTGGTCAGCAGCGAATAAGGGTTCAGGTAGCGCGTGAAGTCGCCCATCGCATTGCTGCCGAGCGCCTTCGTGTCGCGGACGTTGTCGACCGGGTTCCACATCGCCGAACTCACTTCGACCTCGGTACCGTCCATCCACAGCGCATCGACGCCGTTGTCGAACAGCCCGGACTTGATGTGCTTGAAGTAGATCGCGCGGCCCTTGGCGCTGTAGGCATCGTAGACGCGCGCATGCTTCGAGATCCAGTGCAGCGGCTTGAAGCGGAGGTCGTAGCGGTCGAGCTCGTGGGCCAGCGCGGTATCGTCACCGACCGAAGGCCAGATCGACACCATCAGCTTCATGTTGAGGTCGTGAATCGCGCGGCTCATGCCCGCCGGATCGGGATAGCGCTTCGGATCCCAGGTCATGCCGGACCAGCTGCCGTCCTTGTCGCTGCCCCAATATTGCCAGTCCTGGACGATGTAATCGAGCGGGAACTGCTCCTTGCGGAAGGTCTGCGCCACTTCGATCAGGCGTTGCTGGGTGGGGTAGCGTTCCTTGCTCATGAACAGGCCGAACGCCTGTTTGGGATACATCGGCGCGTCGCCGGTCAGCCAGCGGTAGGCGCCGACGACGTCGTCCATCGTGTCGCCCGCCATGACATAATAGTCGACGCCGCCCGGTGCGCTCTCCGCCCACAGCCGCGCGCCTTGCGCATCGTCCTTGAAGCGCATCTGCGAATAGGTGTCCCACAGCACGCCGTAATGTTCGGTCGAGACCATCACTGGGATGATGATGCCGACATTGGTCTGGACGAGCAGCAGATCCTTGCCCCGCCGGTTGACCTCGTCGTCGCCGGTGAAGCCGAAGCCGTATATGCCCTCGTTCGGCTTCAACGTGAGGCGGTTCTCCACCTCGTAGGTCGGGGCGTTCGCGATCATGCGCCGGGTGATCGTCTGCGGATCGCCGGGCTTTTCGCGCGTGAGCAGCCGGCCGGTGCCGTCGTGATAGCTGAGCGCGCCGCTGTGCCGGTCGATGACGACGCGCAGCTTGCGGCCGACCAGTTCGAGCGTGTCGGTACCGGCGTTGACCGTAAACGATACCGTTTCCGGTTCGCGGATCACGACCAGGCTGCGCTGCGTCCAATAGGCGGCGCCGAGGTTGGCGTTCACGCGAACGACGGTTGGCGAATAGAATATCACCGACTTGGTGACCCCGTTCAACCGGAACTGAACGCCGTTGCGCAGCCGCCGGAAGGCGAAGCGCGCATCGGCGGCCGGCACCAGCGGCCGGAACTGGCCCAGCGCGTCGAGACCGCTCGGCAGTTTTTCGGTACGAGGTCGTGCCGGCGCAGCGGGTGCGGGCACGGTGGTGGCGGGCGCGGCGGCAGCGAGGAGCGCGGTTGCCACGGACAGATGTCGCGTCACGAGGGTGTCCTCATGGCGACATGCGAAACGACGGCCATCGTCGTGGACGGCGTCCCGGTGGGTCGCCGAGCGCGTTCGGGTCGCTCCTGCGATCTGCGCATCGCCATCCTCCTCTCGCCCGCTATGGCGCGGGTATCGTGAAGGCGTAGCAAGATGCAGTGGCATCGGGAAGATGTTGTCTGAGTTAAGCGGGTCTGCCGTTCGACGACGGATCGACCGCAAAAAATGGCCGGCTCGGAGCCGGCCAGTGGAGGAGGATGCCTTGCAGGCGAGCGGCCGCTAGCACGCTCAAACTGGTAATACACCAGTAAAATCGCATTGATAATTGGTCGGCTAGATCTGAGAGGCGTGTTGCAGATTAGTCGACGCGCGGAATATTCCGTACGGCACAAGCGAGTTCGCCGCCTGTCGTTCGCGAGCCGCCACACGGGGGCAGCCAAAAAATATCGTTGAACGTCAATGTTCTAAACGCAGTCAATGGTTGCGCCACCATTCGGTGGCAAGCCAAACGCTCGCGGTCGGGCGAAATTGGCCAAACCGAACGGTATTGACACGTCCAACATCCTATCTACGGTACCGCTATCAATTGTCCTGCATAAGACGGGCGTGACGAAGGGGACGGATGGATGGCGTTGCTCACGATACGGATCCGCTAGCCGAGGCTTCCGGACGTCATCGACCTGCGACGCGACCCGATGTTCGACAAACGACAACAATGCTCCTCGCCGCAACGACGGCGAGGTTTCAGGGAGGATTTTGCTCATGACACCCATCAAGATGGTACCTCGTATCTCGCGCGCCGCGCTGTTGTGCGCGACGACGATGACCGCGCTCTGTGCATCGGTCGCGACGGCGCAGACCATACCACCGACGCAGGATCCGTCGCCCGCCGCGAGCCAGGTCGGGCCGGCGCAGGCTGATCCGGCGCAGGTTGATCCGGCATCGCCGGCAACCGCGACGTCGCCTGATGCGAGCGAGACTCCGGGCACGATCGATGCGACCAGCGACGCGGATATCGTCGTCACCGGCTACCGCTCCAGCCTCGCGAAATCGACCGACGCCAAGCGCGCATCGACCGGCTTCACCGACTCGATCTTCGCGGAGGATATCGGCAAGTTCCCCGACACGAACATCGCCGAATCGTTCAACCGTATCCCGGGCATCACGATCACGCGCGACGTGACCGGCGAGGGCACGAACGTCGCCATCCGCGGGCTCGGTTCGAACTTCACGAACGTCACGCTGAACGGTGCGACGATCGCGGTCGCGTCGTCGGGTGCGACCGACGCGCAGGGGACCGATCGCTCGGTCGATCTGAGTTTCTTCCCGACCGACCTGTTCACCAAGCTGACCGTCAACAAGAGCTATACCGCCGATCTGCTCGAGGGCGGCGCGGCCGGCAACATCGATCTCCGCTCCGCGCGGCCGTTCGATCGCTCGACCGGGTTCCTGGCGTATAACGTGCAGGGTACGAAGCAGTCGCCCGAGGACCGGATCGGTGCGCGCGGCTCGCTGATCGGCAGCTGGCGGAACGACACGTTCGGCATCCTGGCCGGCGTGTCGGCGCAGCGTCTGTTCACCGACACGCGCGGGTTCGAGACGATCGGCTATACCAACCCGGCGTTGACTGCAGCGCAGTGCGGCGCGGCGACGGGTTGCAACTCGACCGCCGGCGGCAACTGGACGATCCCGGCCGTGGTGCCGGTCGGCGCCGGTGGCGGGCTGGTCGCGGGTACGCCGATCACCAGCGCATTCCTGCTCGCGAACAATCCCGGTGCGACGATCCAGCAGATCGACAATGCGCTGCTGCCACGCCTGGGTCGCTCGACCAGCATCCGCGGTCCGCGCGACCGCATCAATGCGATCCTCAGCGCCGAGTGGCAGCCGACCGACCGGCTGCACCTCTATGTCGACGGGCTGTACGGCTACAAGAAGAACGAGCTGATCCGCGAGAACATCGCCTGGATCGTCCGCAACGGCGCGATCATCCCGACCAACCTGACCTTCGACAAGGCGGACTGCACGGTCGGCTGCGTGGTGACCGGCGGGACGTTCGCCAATGCGCAGTTCTTCAACGAATTCCGCCCCTATACCGAGACGACCAAGCTGTTCAGCGTCAATCCCGGCGGCGAGTGGGAGATTTCGGACACGCTGAAGCTCAACCTGCAGGGCAATTACGCGCGTTCGACCTTCCACCGCGAGAGCCCGTCGGTCGGCCTGACCACACCGCTGGGTGTCGGGAACACGGTGACCTATAGCAACACCGGCAGCGGCATCCCGAGCATCGTCAGCGGTCTGGATCTCGACGATCCCGCCAATTTCGGCTGGAACGCGGGCAGCCGCGTGAACATCCAGGACGAGCGGCGCCTCAACACCAACAAGGGCGCGCGCGGCGACCTGACCTGGGGCCACAAGGCGCTCAACTTGAAGGTCGGCGGTGCGTTCGACGACGTATCGCGCCGGATCCGCGGCTTCGACAACAGCCAGGCCTGGCAGAACGCGGTGTGCGGCAACAACCCCAACATCTTCGTGCCGTCGCCCAATTCCCAGCCGCCCTGCGAAGGTCGGAACGCGCCCGGCGTGATCCTTCCCGGCTATCCCACCTATCCGGGGTACGGCACCGGATCGACCGCCGGCATGGCGGGACCGGTGAGCTATGGCGGCTCGCTGATCCCGAATTCGGCGGCACCGGGCTATCTGAAGCCCGGTCCGGCAGGGTTCGTGACGCTCGACTGGCCGGCCTTTGCGGCGGCGAGCAACTACAAGGTGTTCCACGATGCGGCGCCGGACACCGGGGGCTCCAACACCGGTGCCAGCGGCGGCACGATCCGCGAGGTCGTGAAGTCGGCGTTCGCGACGGTGAACGGCGAGCAGGAACTCGGCGGCAACATGCTGCGCTTCAATGTCGGTCTGCGCTACGTCAACACGATCCAGACGATCACCGGCCGGGTCTCGCTGCCCGATCCACGCAACACGACGCCGACCGGCGTCGCGCTGCCCGATGGCAGCCGCTATCCGAACATCGTCAACATGGTGCAGACGCGCAACGAATATGACGAGTGGCTGCCGGCTGCGACGTTCGCGTACGACGTCAGCGAGCATGCGGTCGTCCGTGTCGCCGGATCGCGCACGATGACGCGTCCGGATCCGTCCGCGCAGTTGCCGGGCGTCAGCTTCGGTGCACCGTCGGCCGATCAGGCGAACATCGGCAATCCGGCGCTGGAGCCGTATCTGTCGACCAACCTCGACCTCGGGTTCGAATATTACACCGGTCGTGAAGGCGTCATCAGCTTCAACGCGTTCCGCAAGTCGATCGAGGGGTTCACCAACACCTTCATCAGCACGGTGCCGTTCTCGAACCTGTCGCAGTACGGCATCACCTACGACACGCTGAACCCCACGCAGCAGATCGCGATCAATTCGCGTGGCGGTCCGGGCGCGGCGCAGGTCCAGGTCACGTCGCAGGTCAACGTGCCCAACAAGCTGACGATCAACGGTCTCGAGTTCCAGTGGGTCCAGCCGCTCGATTTCCTGACGCGGATGATCGGCGTCACCGGGTTCGGTTTCAATGCCAACGCCACGTTCGTCGATCAGCGTAGCGACGGTCCGGCAACGGCCTTCGGCGTCGCACCGTTCACCTACAACATCACCGGCTATTACGAGAAGAACGGGGTGATGCTGCGGGTGTCGACGACGTCGCGCGAAGGGTCGCAGAACAGCGGCGCGGCGCAGAACGGCATCCCGTTGGCGGCGCTGTACGGGACGGACTATACGACGTACGACTTCTCGTCGTCGTTCGACCTCGACAAGATCTTCGGCATCGCGCACGCGCCGCAGCTGACGGTGAACGTGGCGAACTTCACCGATGCGACGCTGCGGTCGTACTTCCAGTTCGAGAACGCGACCTTCACGCAGTACAAGCCGGGTCGTCAGTTCCTGGTCGGTCTGCGCGGCACCTTCTAGCCGAGATGCGGGGCGGTCGCGATGCGGCCGCCCCGTCGGACTTAGGCGGGACACTGCGGTCGCGACCGGCCCGCCCCATGATCGCGGAGACGGAACGATGATCACGCCCCGCAACATCCTGGGCATCACGATCGGCGGTGGGCTGCATGCTGCGCTATTGGGTACCGTGGTGCGGGATCGATTGCCGTACGGGTATCGGCAGGAGCGTGTTCGATGACGCAGGCCGTATCGCGTCGTACGCTCATGAACGGCGCAGCGTTGGGGGCCGCGCTCGTCACCCTGCCACTGCCGGCGTTCGGTGCCGCCGGGCGCGTCCCGGCATCCGATCCGCGGACCGCGTTTCCGCTGATCGCGAAGGGCAAGCCGGCGACGATCCTGATCGACGCCAATGCCGACAGCGCAGTCCGTCACGTCGCGACGAACTTTGCCGCCGATCTGGAGCGGGTGAGCGGCACGGCGGCGCGTCTGGTCGAGAACGCGGACCGGACGGTGCAGGGGCCGGTGGTGATCATCGGCGTGCTTGGCCAAAGTGTCGTGATCGATCGACTGGTCGCTGCGGGCAAGATCGCCTCAGCCGACCTGCACGGCGAATGGGAAGCGTTTCGCCAGATCGTCGTCGACGATCCGCGGCTGGACCAAATGCCGGGCGTGACGCGCGCGCTGGTGATCGTCGGGTCCGACCGGCGAGGCGCGGTGTTCGGCACCTACGACGTGTCGGAACGGATCGGCGTTTCGCCCTGGCACTGGTTCGCCGACGTGCCCGTCCGTCGCCAGCGCGAAGTTTTGATCCCCGCGGATTCGCGCCGCGACCAGCCGAAGGTCCGTTATCGCGGGTTCTTCATCAACGACGAGGATCCGTGCCTGAGCGGCTGGGCGAAGAAGACGTTCGGCGGCGTCAATGCGGCGATGTACGCGCACGTCTTCGAGCTGCTGCTGCGGATGAAAGGCAATTACCTGTGGCCCGCGATGTGGGGCAAGGCGTTCGCGGACGACGATCCCAAGAGCATGGTGCTGGCCGACGCGATGGGCGTGGTGATGGGGAATTCGCACCACGAGCCGATGCTGCGCGCACAGGCCGAATGGCACCGGCATGCCGATGAAGGCGTAACCGGCGGCGCGTGGGATTACGACAAGAACGGCGCCAACCTACGGAAATTCTGGCGCGGTGGCATCGAGCGCATGATGGCCAAGGGCGGCGGCCGGCATTATGATTCGGTGGTCACCGTCGGCATGCGCGGCGATGGCGACGAAGCGATGGCCGAGGGCACCGCGACCGGCCTGCTGGAGCGGGTCGTCGCCGACCAGCGCGCAATCATCGCCGACGTCACGGGGAAACCGGCAAGCGACACGCCGCAGGTCTGGGCGCTCTATAAGGAAGTACAGGACTATTACGATCACGGCATGAAGGTGCCGGACGACGTCACCTTGTTGTTCTCGGACGACAATTGGGGTCAGATCCGGCGACTGCCCGATCCCGCCGCACCGCCGCGCAAAGGCGGCTACGGGATCTATTACCACTTCGATTACGTCGGCGGTCCGCGCAACTACAAGTGGATCAACACCAACCAGATCGAGAAGACCTGGCAGCAGATGGATCTGGGGTACCGGCGGGGTGCTGCGCAGATCTGGATCGCCAATGTCGGCGACATCAAGCCGATGGAGTATCCGCTGGGCTTCTTCCTGGCGCAGGCCTGGAACCCCGACGCGATGACCCCGGAAGCGATAGCCAGCTATCCACGCGCATGGGCGACGGCGACGTTCGGCCCCGAACAGGCGAGCGCGATCGGCGATATCGTCACGCGGTACGGCCAGTATGTCGCGCGGCGGAAGCCCGAGCTGATCGACCCGGACAGCTTTCCGATCGGCGGCGTAACCACCAAGGGGCTGGATGGCGGCGAGTTCGGCGCGATGGTCTCGCAATGGGATGCACTGGAGGCGCGCATGCTGGCGGTCCGCGCGGCGTTGCGACCGGATCAGCACGATGCCTATTACCAGCTGGTCGAGTTTCCCGTGTCCGCGGTCGCGAACCTGTACCGGATGTATTACGGCACCGCTTGGAATCGGCTGCTGGCATCCAAGAACGACGCGCGCGCCAATTATTTCGCCAACCAGGTCGAAACCGCCTTTCGCCGTGACGGCGAACTGACGCAGCGGTATCACACGATCAACGGCGGCAAATGGGATGGCATGATGGCGCAGGTCCATATGAGCTATGTCATCTGGAACGACCCCACTGAACAGACCATGCCGACCATCATGCGCGTCGGCGCGGACACGCCCGAGGAAAAGCGCCGGCCGCAGCCGGTCTTCGTCGCGCCGCCCGTGTCGCAGCCGGGCATCGTCGCGGTCGAAGCGCCGGCGTTCAGCCGCGCGTGTGACGGCCGCGGGCTGCGCTGGGCGACGATCCCGCATCTGGGGCGCACCGCAGGCGCGGTGATCGCCGTGCCGCAGGGGCGACCGGCGACGCGGGTCGAGGATGGCGTCTGCCTGGAATACGACCTCAGCGTGCGCAAGGCCGGTCCGGCGACGGTGACGCTGTATATGGTACCCACGCTCGACACGTTCGGTCATGACGGGTCGCGGATCGGCGTGTCGATCGATGGCGGCGCGGTTCAGGTTCTGCGCGCCGTGCTGGAGCCCACCGGCGGCGATACGGACACCGTCGCCAAGGCGCGGTGGGCGGATGCGGTGCGCGACAACGGCGTGCGGCTGTCGGCGGGGCTAGGCAGCATCGCCGTCGGGCGGCATACCATCAAGGTCTGGCGACTGGACGACAATATGGTGCTGCAGAAACTGGTACTGGCCACCATCGCGGTACCGACATCGTATCTCGGCGCTGTGCCCGATGCGTAACGACAGGCTTTCATGCAAACCGGTGCCTATCCCGTGTTCCAGCGGCTCCCCTTCACGCCGCCCCCCGACGATTGCAAAGACGATAGATTGGTAAGTCCGATGATCAGACCCTCACCGCGCAACGTGCTTTTCGCGGTTGGCAAATACGACCCTCCGGCGAACGATCGACTGTATCAACGGCTGGCGCGCCGGTTGTTCGAGGAATTGATCGCTGGGACCTATGCGATCGGCGATCGACTTCCCGCCGAGCGGGAGTTGGCAATCGACTATGGTGCCAGCCGTCCGGCGGTGCGCGAGGCGCTCATCGCGCTGGAAGTACAGGGCTTTATCGAGGTCCGGGTCGGCTCGGGCGCCTATGTATGCCGGTTGCCGGGGCAGGGAGAGGAGCCCGGCTTCGCGATCACGGCGTTCGAACTGACCGAGGCGCGGATCATGTTCGAGGGCGAGGCCGCGGCGCTCGCTGCGGTGCAGATCACCGATGCGGAACTGGCGCGGCTCGACGAACTGGTCGAGGCGATGACGACCGAGAATCTGCTCGCCGAAGTCACCGAAATTGCCGACCGCGACTTCCACATGGCGATCGCCAAGGCGACGCGGAATGCGGGCGTCGTGCGGACGATCGAGGATCTGTGGCACCTGCGCTCGACCTCGCCCGAATGCGCCCTGCTGCACGCCAAGGCGCGCAACGCCAAGGTGCGACCGGTCGTCGCCGAACATGCGGCGATCGTCGAGGCTTTGCGAGCGCGAGACGCTGCGGGGGCACGGGCCGCGATGCGTGCGCACCTGACCTCGGTCATGGATCATCTGCTGTTCCAGACCGAGGAGATCGCCATGGAGCAGGCGCGGCTGGCGCTCGCGACGACCCGCCAGCGCTATGGCGGCACCACACCAAGCAAGTGATGCGGCTTCGGGGTTGTCAGACCAATTTGATGATTGCTATCGAGACCGACCGCTTGCGGTCGACATACGGCGCGCGACAGAACGGGGAATGACCGGCAGATGATGATGACCCAGACCATGCGGTGGTTTGGCCCGAACGACCCGGTGCCGCTTCATGCTATCCGCCAGGCCGGCGCGACCGGGATCGTCACGGCGCTGCACGACGTTGCCAATGGCGACGTGTGGACCGCGGACGCCATCGCCGCGAGGCGCGCCGTGATCGAGGATGCTGGCCTCGAATGGAAAGTGGTCGAGAGCCTGCCGGTCGCCGAGGATCTGAAACGGCGATCGGGCGATTGGGACCGGCTGATCGAGGCCTATGTCGCGAGCCTGCGGAACCTGGCCGGGCAGGGCATAGACGTGGTGACCTATAATTTCATGCCGCTGCTCGATTGGACGCGGACCGACCTGAGCTGGGCGTTGCCGGACGGTGCGCGCGCGCTGCGGTTCGAGCTGCACGCGCTGGCTGCCTATGACATCCACATCCTGCGCCGTCCGGGCGCCGAGCGGGATTATGCGCCAGACGTCGTCGCGATCGCCGCCGAGCGGTTCGCGGCGATGGACGACGGCGCGCGTGCGACGCTGGAGCGGACGATCATCGCCGGCCTGCCGGGCAGCGAAGAGAGCTTCAGTTCGGCGCAGTTGCTCGCGCAGATCGAAACCTATGCCGATGTCGATGCGGACCGGCTGCGCGCCAATCACGTCGCGTTCCTCGAAGCCGTATGTCCGGTCGCCGAGGCCGAGGGCATCCGGCTGGTGGTGCATCCCGACGATCCGCCCTTTCCAATCTTCGGCCTGCCGCGCGTGGTGAGTACCGAGGCGGACGTGACCGCGTTGCTGGCAGCCGTGCCGTCGGTCGCCAACGGGCTCTGCTTCTGCAGCGGATCGTTCGGGGTCCGTGCGGACAACGACCTGCCGGGGATGGTCCGGCGGCTCGGCGACCGCATCGGCTTCGTCCATCTGCGATCGGTGCAGCGTGAACCCGGCGGCGCCTTTCACGAGGCCGCGCATCTGGCGGGCGATACGAACATGCCGGCGATCATGGCCGAACTGGTCGCCTTGCAAGCGCGCACCGGGCGATCGCTGCCGATGCGTCCTGACCATGGCCACCAGATGGCGGACGATCTGAACAGGCCGACCAATCCGGGCTATTCGCTGATCGGCCGGCTCCGCGGCCTAGCCGAACTGCGCGGGCTGGAGATGGGGTTGCGCTTTAGCACCGCTCGCGGTTGAGGTGTTCTCAGGTCGGCGACATGCTAGTTGCGCGACGTGTCATCGAAGCATGGCTGACGGATTACAGCCAATCGCTCGCAGAGAAGCGGGCTGCGGCGGAGCTATGGTTTCGTCGCGCGCGCCGTCATGTCGGTCCCGACGGTCCCGGCCTTGTCGTAGCGAAGACGGTTTTCGTCGATAAGCTCGAGATGCTGTCCGGCCCAAGACCCTAACGCGCGAAGGGGCTCCGACAGCGAATACCCCAGGTCCGTCAGCGCATATTCGACCTGCGGGGGCACCGTGGGATGCACCGTCCGGCTGACCATGCCGTCGCGATCGAGCGCCTTCAGCGTTCGGGTCAGCATCTGCTGCGAGATCCCGCCGATCGTGCGCTTGATGTCGTTGAAGCGTCGCGGACGCTCTACGAGCACCATGACGATCATCACGGTCCACTTGTCGCCGACCAGCGAGAGCACGCTGCTCATTCTGCGGCAATTGGCGCTGACGCCGGGCGTGGCAGGCATATCCATGTGACCTGGTCCTAAAAATATGCGTCCTTGGCGCGTCGCCGATGGTCACATACCTGGTCTAGGTCACAAATCCAGACCGGAGACAATCAATGAAGCTTCTTCATCTCGATTCCAGCATTATGGGCGAGGGTTCGGCGAGCCGCGCCATTTCCGCCGCAGTGGTCGAACGCCTCCGGGAAACCGATCCTACCCTTGATGTCACCTATCGCGACCTCGCGGCCGAGCCGATCCCGCATATGACGCTCGAGGCTTTTCTGGCGCTGGAGAGTGGCGAGGACGTGCAGCAGTTCCTCGACGCCGACATCGTCGTGATCGGCGCGGGGTTCTACAATTTCTCGATCCCCAGCCAGCTGAAAGCGTGGGTCGATCGCATTGCCGTGAAGGGCAAGACGTTCACCTATGGCGAGAACGGTCCGGTCGGCCTTGCCGCGGGCAAGCGCGTGATCATCGCGCTCGCGCGCGGCAATTTTTACGGCGAGGGTTCACCCTATGCGGCGTACGAACATGCCGAAACGCTGCTGCGCTCGATCTTCGG
>Ga0247813_10000349_pt1 | contig 47731 bp, 44 predicted proteins | sample UWRJL169409C1_FD_180719 | JGI IMG/M metagenome (GOLD analysis project Ga0247813, IMG submission 180719) | Plant litter microbial communities from Arlington Agricultural Research Station in Wisconsin, United States - UWRJ-L169-409C-1 | ecosystem: Environmental > Terrestrial > Plant litter >... | reverse complement strand
AATACATGCCTGTCACGCATGGGGTCGCGGGTTCGAGTCCCGTCCAGACCGCAATATTGGGAGAAGCCTTTCTTAACGGAAAGGCTTTTTTGCCCAAATACGGTATCTAAGATTAGTTGTGTTGTTTTGCTACGAATTTGTAACTCGTAGCTGGTTTAGTAGTTAGACCAATGAAAAGCTTTCCACTTTTGTGGATGGCTTTTTTGATTTTATAACACTTTTGTTTTGACACAAAGAGCACAAAGATTTACGCAATCCCGAAGCCTCGGGACTCAAAGTTTATTCATAGCTTTGAGTCCCGAGGCTTCGGGATTACGCTTTTGCCTTGCGGGCTTTGCGATTAAATAATAGCTTTTTTGGATTCCAACCTTGAAATTTGACCTCGATTCATCGGGATAAAAGGTTGGAATTTATTTAAAATCAGTTGATTAAAATTTTATTGATTTTTATTCGTAAAAACCCTTGCAAAATCCAAGTTCTATTGTATTTTTGCACTCACAATAACGCAGTTGGTTTGGTAGTTCAGTTGGTTAGAATACATGCCTGTCACGCATGGGGTCGCGGGTTCGAGTCCCGTCCAGACCGCAAATATTGGGAGAAGCCTTTCTTAACGGAAAGGCTTTTTTATTTTAGAAAGTTTTTCTAAAATAAATTTCAATATTTTATCCCGAAGCATCGGGACCAAATTCCAATGAAACATATTCAGTTGGAGTTTGGAATTTTTTATTTGGAATTTAAATTTCCCTACATTTATATATCCCAAGAAACTACTTCAATGGAACAATCAACTTTTAAAGTCGACAAATATTACATCAAAAAAGTAGATGCCGATAAAAAGAGTATTTACTGTCATCATGATTTAATGGGAGAACTGCTTGTTCCAACGCACAAACACGATAAAGCACAAATGTTGTACGCTGAAGGAGATGTTGTTTTTGTCACCACAGAAACTAAAACCTATTTTTTGCCTGCACGACATTTTATCTGGATTCCGGCAAATGTAGAACACAGCATTCATCCGAAATCTGAAAATGTGATGATGCGAAACTTGTATTTTCCGGTAGAAAAAAATGAAGATGCTTTTTATCAAAACGAAGGTATTTATCCGGTAAATAATTTACTGCTTCAAATGATGCTTTTTACCAATCAATGGAATGGCGATTTGAAGAAAGGAAGTTCGAATTTTGTGATTGCAAAAGCGATAAAAGCCATTCTTCCGCAAATATGCCTGTCCAATTTACCTTTGGAATTGCCGTTGCCAAAAGATCCGCGTTTGGGTAAAATCCTGCGTCATATCGAAAATAATCTCGGAGAAACAATTCTGTTTGCTGATGTGGCGCATGAATTTGGATATAGCGAACGCTCTTTGTATCGCTTGTTTCAAAAAGATCTAAAAATGTCTTTCATTCAATATTATACGATTCGAAGAATTTTGAAAGCGATTGAACTTTTGCTTGACAGAAAACTTTCGGTTAAGGAAGTTGCTCAGGAAGTGGGATATAGCAGCGTTCCGACATTTAGTAATACTTTCTTTAAAATCCTCGGTCAACGCCCTTCTGATTATTTAAGCGGAGAAAATATTTTAAAAAGCAGATAAAATTTATTTCACGCAGATCTGGCAGATTTAAAAAAGATTTATTTTCTAATTATCTGCCAAATCTGCTAAATCTGCGTTAGAAAAACTTCAAACGATTTCTTTTGTAATATTTTGAATTTCAATATTTTACAATAATCATTTCGAATTCAAAAAAATTAGCATTTGTCCGAAATGAATATGTTATTGACTTTTTAGAATTATCAGTCACGAGAAAAATGCAGGAACTTTGCAGTATCAAAATATTTATATATTCATGTTCCTTAAAATAACAAATTCTACAGAAGATTGTTTTCTCAAAATTGTGCTGCTATTTCTAATTGTATTGACATTTAATAGTTTACAGGCTCAGGAAATTCATACCGTTTCGTTAAGTGAAGCGTTGAAACTGGCGAAAGAAAACAATAAAAAAATCCTTAGATCTCAATTAGAGACTATGCTTTCTGAGCAAAATATCAGAGAAAGAAAAGAACTCCGTTTACCGGATATCGAATTAAACGCCGAATATTCCAGAATTACCAATATTACGGAATTCAAAGGCAATGGTTTTTTGAATGGTAAAGAGGTTACGAAGGCCATTCCTGAAATTTATACGGTTAATTCAAGATTTACAATGCCAGTTTATGCTGGAAATAAAATCAATAACGCCATCAAAATTGCGAATCAGGAAAATGAAATTGCCAAAATAAAAACGGAAAAAACCGAAAATGATATTGAGCTTGAAGTGGTGGCCAATTATCTGTCGATTTATAAAATGATGGAACTTCAGAAAATTTTTGAAGAAAATATCAAAGAAGAAAAAAGCCGGTTAAAAGAAGTTCAGTCGCTTCAAAAACACGGAACGATAACCAAAAACGAAGTTATTAGAGCCGAATTGCAGCTTTCTGACCGGGAATTAAATTCGCTCACCAATTCTAAAAATATAAAAATCGCGCTTCATGATTTAAAAACGTTGATTCAGCTTCCGGAAAATGAAGAAATTTCAATTGATACAACTGCGAATATGGATGAATTGAATGGTCTGGATCCGTATGATTTTTATTTGGAAAAAGCTTTTCAGAATGAAGAAATGCGAATCGCAAGCCAGGAATTAAATATCAAAAAAACAGAATTGCAATTGGTGAAAGGAAATTATCTTCCAACCATAAACTTCTTCGGAAATTATGGCTTTTACTATCCTAACTACAAATTTTTCCCTCCAAATCCGTATTTGTACACTTTAGGGCAAATTGGTATCGAAGCGCATTTTGACATTTCGGCTTTGTATAAAAATAAAACAAAAATACAACAAGCTACTACCGAAATTGAATGGCAGAAAATGCAGTCTGAAATTACAAAAGATGAAATTCAGGATCAACTATTTAAGGAGCATACGCAGTATCAGGAAATCCTTGAAAAATTTGTGGTTGTGGATAAAGCTTTGGATTTGGCCAATGAAAATTACCGAATCGTAAAATTGAAATATCTAAATCAATTGGTTTTAATTACCGAAATGGTGGATGCGGATAATGCGTTGCTTCAGGCGAAATACAATAAAATTTCTACAAGGTTGGATGCGATTTTGAAACATTACGAATTGCTTCATACAGCTGGGATTCTTCCGCAGAGTTAGCTTGTTTGAGGTGAGAGGCAGAGTTAAGATGCAAGAAGAAAGATGCACGATGCAAGAGAATAGAATATAGAGAATAGAAAATAGACAACAAAAGATATAGATTTTATGGTTAAGATAAAAAATGAAACCAGAAGAAACAGAACGTTTCATATTATAATAACAATTATTGCGTGTACGCTTATAGTAAGCGGTATCACTTTGGGAATTTGGTTTTATGTATTCAACAGCAATCACGAAGAAACTAATGACGCTCAGGTCGAGCAATATGTCACGCCAATTATGTCGCGAATTACGGGTTATTTACAGGAAGTTCGTTTTGAAGAAAATCAGTTTGTGCAAAAAGGCGATACTTTGGTGGTAATAGATAATAGAGAATACAAATCAAAACTAAATGTGGCTCTTGCCGATGTTCAAAGCGCGAAACAAAGCAGCGTTGTGGCTCAGAAAAATGTGGCAACAACGGCGAGTTCAACTGTAATTGGCGAATCGCAATTGGCTGTAGCCAAAACCAATCTTTGGAAAACGAAATTGGAATTTGAAAGATATCAGGCTTTAGTAAAAGAAGAAGCGGCAACTTCGCAGCAATTAGAAAAAGTCAAAGCAGATTACGAATCGGCGCAAGCCCATTTTCAGGAAATGCGAGACCGAATTCAGTCTTCTAATTTAAGCACTTCGCAAGCGCGGGCAAATGTTCCTGCAATGCAAACGAATATCGCCTCCAGACAAGCTCTGGCGGATAATGCCGAATTGTTTCTTTCGTACACCATAATTACAGCACCATATGACGGCTGGGTTGGAAAAAGAATTTTGCAGCCGGGACAAATGGTAAAAGAAGGACAATCGCTGCTTTCTATTGTAAGTAAAGAAAAATGGATTACGGCCAATTTTAAAGAAACGCAATTACAGTATTTAACCGTGGGTCAGGAAGTAAAAATTCAGGCCGATGCTGTAAATAATAAAGAATTTACGGGAATTATAAAATCACTGTCGCCTGCAAGCGGCGCAAGATTTTCGTTATTGCCTCCGGATAATGCAACAGGAAATTTTGTCAAAATCGAACAAAGAATTCCGGTTAGAATTCAATTGAAAGAAACCGATAAACAAGCCGACTTTTTAAGAGCCGGAATGAACATCACGGTTATCGCAGAACACCAATAAAATGGAAGATAAAAGTATTTTTAAATCTTGGGTTCCAAAATGGGCAATCATTATTATTTTGTTTGTCTGTTTGCTACATTCCATGATTTTATTGGGAGTTTATACTTCAAACGTAACATACGCAGCTAGTTTTCTGGATATTGAGCCGGAAGATTTGCAGTTTGCAATGTGCGTTACGTACGGAACTTTGCTGGCGACGATTTTAATAGAAAGCCGTTTTTCGAGTTTTTTCCCGGCAAAAAATTACCTGATGGCGGTGTATTCCTTAATCGGAATTACGATTGTTTCATCGGCGTACATTACCAATTTTTATGTTTTTTTATTGCTTAGAGTTGTCGAGGGAATTTTAATGGCGCTTCCGGTCATTACGATCAGACAATTATTGATTGAGCAGTTCAATTCTAAAAACGCCATAATAATTGGCTTCTCGTTTTATTACGGTTCGCTATTATTGTCGACGCCGTTTATCATGAATATTGCCGTTTGGTTTCTGGATCATTACGATTGGAAATACATGTTGTATGTTTCAGGCGGACTTCAAGTTTTAAATGTTTTTTTGATCCTGGTCACTTTTCGCGGACACAGGATCACAAAGAAAATTCCGTTGTACCAAATCGACTGGGTAAGTTATATTTTGGTTTTAACGGCCATTCTTTGCGGTGCTTACTTTTTTGTTTATGCCGAGAAAAAATATTGGTTCGACTCTTCTCAAATGGTATTAATGTTGATGATTGCTTTGATTACAGGAGGTTTATTTATTTTTAAAGAACTTTTGGTAAAAAGACCAACCTTTAATTTTGAAGTTTTTAAATATGCCAATTTGCGTATCGGGTTTTTATTATTTTTTCTCTTTTATATCAGCAGAGCAACACTAAGCCTTTGCCATTCCGCCATGTTTTCGATTTGGAATTGGGATCCATCGCGCGTTGCAGGCGTACAATACATAAACGGATTAGGAAATGTAATTGGCCTGATTCTGGCGGCTTACTTCCTGATGAAATCGGTTTCTACCAAAGTTATTTTTATCATTGGATTTTCGCTAATTGCGTTGTTTCACTTTTGGTTTACGTTTCTTTTTGTGCCTGATGTGGCGTTGTCAGATATTATCATTCCGTACGTTTTACAAGGCATTGGCGTTGGGTTTTTGTTTGTTCCGTTGATTTTATTTACCACGTCGTCGGTTCCGGCAAAAATGGCAGTTTCTTCTGGAATTGTCGGCGTTTCAGGACGTTTTTGGGGAAGCACAATTGGTTTTTGTGTGATGCAAAATGCTATGGTATTTTTAAATAAAAAACACTTTTTAAAATTAAGTCAGTTTGTGACCGGAGATAATCCGCAAGCGCAGGAAACGATTGCTAAAACCGCCCAAAGTTTTGCGGCAAAAGGTTATTCGCCTGACGAATCAAATACATTGGCGTTAAAAAAACTTTTTAGCACAATCGCAAAACAATCGACTTTATTGGCCGATATGGAAATTTATACCATCGTTGGGTATGGTTTGGTGATTTTAATTATTCTTATTGCGTGCAATCAGCATTTAAGACAAACGATGACTTTGGTTAAAAGTAAGATTTGGATTGGGTAATGATTTAATCGCGCAATCCCGATAGCTATCGGGATTGCGCGATTAAAAAACAAACCTTAGCGAATCTCCGCGAAAAACCTCCGCGCAACTCTGCGGAAATTAATTATCTTGCGAAGCGTTAAAAACAAATACAATGAAACAGCAATGTGTAATTTTTGATATGGATGGCGTGATTTGTCACACCAATCCACATCATGCAAAAGCTTTTGAAGCGTTTTTCGATAAATATGAAATTGCGCATTCCGAGCAGGAATTTGAAGAACATATGTACGGAAAACATAATGGTTATATTATGTCGCATTTCTTTAAACGACCAATCGCAGGAGAAGAATTGCTAAAACTCGAAGACGAAAAAGAAGGAATGTTTCGTGAAGTGTACAAAGACAAAGTCGAAACGATTCCGCATTATTTGGATTTTTTAAGCGAATTAAAATCGCGTGGTTTTAAAACGGCTGTGGCAACTTCTGCGCCGCGTGCCAATTTGGATTTGATCGCAAATGTTTTAAAACTAGACGAAAAAATGGATTCGATGATGTCGAGCGAAGATGTAAAACAGCATAAACCAAATCCGGAAGTATATCTAAAATCAGCAGAACGTGTTGGCGTTTCTCCATCGGATTGTATTGTTTTCGAAGATTCTTTTTCGGGCGTTACAGCGGGCTTAAATGCAGGAATGAAAGTCGTTGGCGTTTTGAGTACGCATACAAAAGAACAGCTTCCGCCATGTAGTTTTTATATTAATGATTATAGTGAAATTAATGTTGATAAGATAATTGAGCTATTGGGATAATAAATTCCAATTTTTAAATTCCAAACTATATGAGAGACCTTTGTCAAAGTTTCGAACTTTGACAAAGGTTTTTTTGCGCTAAGTGAATTGCCTCCTGCTTTAGCTGGAGGTTTTTTTATGTTTTGAGAGAAAAAAGGCTTTAGCCAAAATTTGATTCTGTAGAAGAAAAATTAAAATAAAATTGAACTCATATATGGGTTCAATTGAAAAGTAAATCTCATGATTTTTGTAATACTAAAAATGGAATCATGAATGAAAACAGCTTTTCAAAAGAAACCGAAACCAGATTAATAGATTTTTTCAGAAAGACAATTGATTCTGAAGATATGGCAAAGACAATTCGACAAGTAAATTATGTTCTTTCTTTATGCGCCATGAGAGGCTGCGAAACCGTAGAAACCGAATTCAACAATCTCGAAGATAATTTTTATTGGCTGAATAATTGCGGAATTTGGATCCTTGGATGTTGAGTGAGATGAGGTTTGTTTTTAAAACCTTTTGGCAAGAATAAAAAATAGGTAAAAACCTAAAAAAAATATTAATAATGTTGGTTAAAATAGTATACTTTTATGTTTGTATATTATTAATTATCTGTATTTTATGAGAAAGATTGTTTTTTATTTATCAAATAGATTTATACTTGCGCTAGCTTTTGTTATTTTATTCTTCATCATAAATTACATATATACATCAAGTATTTTGCCAAGTACTAGTACAAAAGATACTTGGTTTTACTCTGGACTACTGTTACTGCTATTTTCTATAATTTTTGTCGAGCCTTTCTATACTTCTCCTAAAAACATTATAACTAACACGATTCCTCTTTTAATTTCATATGTTGCAATTAAAAGTGATTTTAAAGATAATTCTCTATGGCATTTTACTTTTTGGTTTGTGTTTATTTGTTTTATAACAGCTCTGATATGTTTGGCCTTGCAAAATCAGAATGAAAGTTCGGAGTCTAAAATTAATAGAATAGCTGAGAGAATTAGAGTAATTGTATCGGTAGTTGCTACAGGTAAAGTAATTTATTCTTTAGTTTTTATTTCGATAATATTTTTATACAAAAATGATTTACAAACTGAATTTAGCGAGCAATATTTTTTTGCTATGATTATTTTGTGGGCTATAGTTTTAGCTATTGACCCAAAATCCCTGCATAGTAAATTTAAGATGGAATTTAATAAAAAGGATAAAAACCAAATAGGTAGTGTTTTTAGTATTCAATCAAATAACATGTATCTTATCAAATTATTTGAAGATAAAAATGACATTCAAAAATTTGATTTAGTGAGATTTAAAGAGTCTTCTGAAAATAAAAATAATGTTATAAATCAAGGATTTGTTTTTGATACGTACAAACTAAACTCTGAAAAATGGGCTAAAGTATTATGCTTAGATTCCTGTACTGATACTGATTATAAATACACAACAAATGTTGTCTATAAGGTTAAAAATGAATTAAAAATTGATAATGAAGAAGTTGATATTAATAGTTTTGTAGGGGTTGTAGTTGAGAGAAGTAAGATAGGAATTGTAAAATTTGAATATTCAAAGAAAATTAATGATGTGCAAGAAGGCGCTCTACTGGAATTGCAGACACAAGGTAAGAAAGTTTTCTATCAGATTGTGGGAGGTTTAACTCAACATGAAAAATTAGAAAATAAAAATGAATCAGGATTTATAGTTGGAGAGGCTATTCAACTAGGTGTTTGGAATAATGAAAGTATGTCTTTTGAAAAATTTGGTTGGATACCAGATATAAATACTCCTATTTTTATTGCGAAAACAGATGGTATACCAATTGAAGATGTCGAATTGCCTGAATTTAAATTGGGAATAATCCCAAATACAAACCTTCCATCTATTATTAATTTAAATGAAGCAGTTAGTCATCACACAGCTTTTTTAGGAATTACAGGCTCGGGAAAATCTTTTTTAACAAGAGAAATTATAAAAGGGTTAACTGATTTACATATAAAAGTTATCTGTGTTGATTTTACGGGCGAGTGGAAAAAATCAATGCCTTTGATATCATTAAATAGTGAGAATCTAAATGATTTTTTTAAACCTGAATGTAATGATGTAGGTGTTGTTGAATTACCTACTATTAGTAATACTGTAAGGGTAATTCAATCAACAGAAGCTTTTATAAGTGCGATTTTTAATAAAGCAAAAGAGGAATATGAAAAAGATACGCCAATTAAAATCTGTTTAATTCTGGAAGAAGCTCATACTATAATTCCTGAAGGGAATTTTTTAGGAGTTAATGATTTTGAAAGCAAAGCTGTAGTCAACAAAATTGGCCAAGTGGCTTTGCAAGGGAGAAAATATGGTGTTGGGTTATTTGTTATAGCTCAAAGAACAGCAAATGTTTCGAAAACAGTTTTGACTCAATGTAATACAATTGTCTGTTTTCAGGCATTTGATGAAACAAGCTTTAACTTTTTAGGGAATTATATTGGTAAAGATTTAGTTCAAGCTTTACCAAATCTTAAAAAGTATCATGCAATTGTTACTGGAAAAGCTATTAAATCGAATATACCTATGATAATTGATTTAGAAAGAAAAGAATTGACAAAGTAAAAACAAAAAAGCTTCTGATTTCTCAGAAGCTTTTTTCGTGCGGATAATAGGACTCGAACCTACACGCCTTGCGGCACCAGATCCTAAGTCTGGCATGTCTACCAATTTCACCATATCCGCTCAATTGTGGGTGCAAAGATAATCATAACTTCTAAATTTCAAAGCATTTTTGAAAAAAAATATTAATTCTCTTTTTTGTATTTTTGAATTTCTATAAAAATTATTTAAATGGAAAATATAAAGTCGTACGTTCAACAACATAAAGATCGGTTTATCAACGAATTGATCGAATTATTAAAAATTCCGTCGGTAAGTGCTGACACTGCATATTCACAAGATGTTATCGATACTGCCGAAGCCGTAAAAGAAAGTTTATCAAAAGCAGGCTGCGATTTAGTCGAAATTTGCGATACTCCGGGCTATCCAATTATTTATGGAGAGAAAATAATCGACCCAAATTTACCCACTGTTTTGGTTTATGGTCATTATGATGTTCAACCGCCAGATCCAATCGAATTATGGACATCGCCACCATTTGAGCCAGTTATTAAAACTACAGATATTCACCCAGAAGGAGCAATTTTTGCTCGTGGAGCTTGTGATGACAAAGGTCAGATGTACATGCATGTAAAAGCACTTGAATATATGGTACAAAGTAATACTTTGCCTTGTAACGTAAAATTTATGATCGAAGGTGAAGAAGAAGTTGGTTCGGCAAGTTTAGCCTGGTTTGTAGAACGCAATCAGGAAAAACTAAAAAACGACGTTATTTTAATTTCAGATACCGGAATGATTTCAAACCAGCAACCGTCGATTACGACAGGTTTACGCGGTTTGAGTTATGTTGAGGTTGAAGTTACAGGTCCAAACCGTGATTTACATTCAGGATTATACGGTGGAGCAGTGGCGAACCCAATTAATGTTCTGGCAAAAATGATCGCTTCACTTCACGACGAAGACAATCATATTACAATTCCGGGATTCTATGATAAAGTTCAGGAATTATCAACAGAAGAAAGAGCGGAAATGGCAAAAGCGCCTTTTAGCTTAGAAAAATATAAAAATGCCTTAAACCTAAACGATGTTTACGGCGAAAAAGGCTATGTAACCAACGAACGCAACTCAATTCGTCCAACATTAGACGTAAACGGAATCTGGGGCGGATATCAGGGCGAAGGAGCAAAAACGGTTATTGCGAGCAAAGCTTTCGCTAAAATCTCAATGCGTTTGGTTCCAAATCAGGATTGGCACGAAATCACAGATCTTTTTACGAAACATTTTACAAGTATTGCGCCAGCCGGAGTTACCGTAAAAGTAACGCCACACCACGGAGGTCAGGGTTATGTTACGCCAATTGACAGTATTGGATACCAAGCAGCCAATAAAGCATATACAGAAACGTTTGGAGTTCCTGCGATTCCGGTTCGTTCCGGGGGAAGTATTCCGATTGTAGCTTTATTCGAAAAAGAATTAAAAAGTAAAACTATTTTAATGGGATTTGGTTTAGATTCTGATGCGATTCACTCACCAAACGAACATTTCGGAATCTTTAATTACCTGAAAGGAATTGAAACTATTCCGTTGTTTTACAAATATTTTGTGGAATTAAGTAAATAAGATTTTGTCGCAAAGGCGCTAAAGCACAATTTTTTAAGTTTAAGTTTTTTGTCAAAGTTTTAAACTTTGATAAATATTATTCAATATTTTAAATCCGCTCAGAAATGAGCGGATTTTTTTTGTCAAAGTTTCTTGATTTATCTGAAGTTAAAAAAACTTAGCTCCTAACTAACTTAGAATCTTAGAAATTTTCAAAGAAAAATCTTGCATATTTAAAATTAATCTCTACATTTGTAGAGCAGTATATACAAATGTAGAGTGAAATTGCAAATGATAAAATTTCTAATCTTGAGAATGAATTTTGATAAAATCACTCTAATCAATTAATCTGTGGCAAAAAAAAAATACAAGCTTAAAAATAATAATTACTAACAAATTCAAAACCCATGAAAAAACTAACTGTTATCTTTTTTATTTTGATGAATTGCTTTTTTATACAAGCTCAAACCTATAAAGATTTTGTTCAAAAAGGAGATTCCTGCTACAAAGCAAAAGATTATAAATTATCTGTTTTCTATTTCGAAAAAGCTTTTAAAATAGAACATAAAATGCCAAGTGATTTGTATAATGGCGCATGTGCCGCAGCTTTAAATAATGATGATAAAAAAGCATTTCAATGGCTAAATCTGTCGAGTGATAACGGTTATGAAAATCTTGCAAATTTACAAAAAGATAGTGATTTAGAGTCTTTACATGGAAAAAAAGAATGGGAAAAAATGATTAGGAAGCTTCAGAAAAAATTAGATATTCTGGAAGCAAATTATGACAAACCTTTGCAGAAAGAGCTTTTAGCAATTTATGAAGACGATCAGAATATTCGAACGGATTTTATGAAAGTATACAAAGAAAAAGGTACAGGAAGTAAACCAGTTGACAGTATCGGAAAAATAATGACTTATAAAGACAGTTTAAATCTAATTAAAATCACGAAAATATTAGATGAAAAGGGCTGGGTCGGAAAAGATGTTGTTGGTTCGCAGGCCAATCAAACCTTGTTTTTAGTTATCCAGCACTCTGACTTGAAATATCAGCAAAAATATTTGCCTATGATGAGAGAAGCTGTTAAAAAAGGAAATGCAAATGCGGGTTCGCTGGCACTTCTTGAAGACAGAATTGCATTAAGAGAAGGCCGAAAACAAATTTATGGAAGTCAGTTTGCAATAAATTCAATAACAAAGAAAAAATTTATATTGCCTCTTGAAGATCCTGACAACGTAGACAAAAGGCGTGCGGAAGTAGGTTTGGGACCTATTGCAGATTATGCGAAAAAATTTGATATCGTTTGGGATGTTGAAGCCTATAAAAAAGAACTCCCACTACTGAAAAAAATTAGTCAGCAAAAAAAATAAATTAGAATTTAGTCCCGAAGCTTCGGGATAGCATCTAAGAACCTTAGAACCTCAAAAAACATGCAACTATCAAACTCAGAAGAACAATTAATGGAGCATCTTTGGAAGCTTGAAAAAGCTTTTATGAAAGATTTACTTGAAGCGTATCCGGAACCAAAACCGGCAACAACAACCGTTGCAACGCTTTTGAAGCGTATGATAGACAAGAAATTTGTAGCGTATAATGAATTCGGAAATTCTCGCGAATATTATCCGCTTGTAAAAAAAACAGCTTATTTCTCCAAACATGTAAACGGATTAATTAGCAATTTTTTTAATAATTCCGCTTCACAGTTTGCTTCGTTTTTTACGACAGAAACTAATTTGTCAACGTCAGAATTAGAAGAACTTAAGAAAATAATCGATTCGCAAATTCAAAAAAAGAAAAAATGATAAACTACCTTTTAAAATCAGGAATGCTGCTTTTGGTTTTTTATGCAGTATATAAATTATGGCTTGAAAACGAAAAAATGTTTCGTTTTAATCGTGCTTATTTGCTTTTGAGCTTGGTTTTTAGTTTTGTAATTCCGTTGCAATTATTTTCTGTTGAGCCTTTGTTAGGGAATACATTAAGTATAATTCAATTAGATGGAGTTGTAATTAGAGACAGCAATGCAGTTGTAGATAAAACCAATTCAGCGCAAATTATAACTTCTATTTTAAGTATAATTTACCTCATTGTTGCATTGCTGTTTCTGGTTCGATTTATGGTGAATTTATACTCGTTTTATAAGAAAATCAAAAGTAATCAAAGACAATTAGTAGATGATGTAAAAGTTGTTTTAATCGAAGAACCAGTTTTACCGCATTCATTTTGGAAATCTATTTTTATCAATAAAGAAGAATATGAAACTGGTAAGATTCCATCAGAATTAATAGCGCACGAGAAAGCACATTTACAGCAAAAACATACTTTGGATATTCTCTTTATTGAAGTATTGCAAATTGTTTTTTGGTTTAATCCGCTTCTGGTTTTGTTCAAAAAAGCAATAAAATTAAATCATGAATTTTTGGCTGATGAAGCTGTTAATGAACAATTTGATTCTGTTGGTAGTTATCAAAAATTGTTGTTGAATTTCGCTTCCAATAAAAGTACTATAGCATTAGCAAGTAATCTTAATTATTTAATAACCAAAAAGCGCCTTATTATGATGACTAAAAAAGAATCCCGTTTTAAAATGATGTTTAAAGTATTGATTGTTAGCGTTATTTGTGCATTGTTGTTGTTTGTTTTTAGTGCAGAAACTATTGCCCAGAAAGTAAATGACAAATCAGATTATGATAAAATGGCCGTAAAAAGCATGAATGATTCTATTGAAAAACAACCTGAATATCCTGGAGGGATTGAAGAGTTTTATAAACTTGTAGGTATGAATTTTAAAATGCCGGCAGAAGCTGAAAAAAATAAATTAGAAGATAAAGCCATAATTGAATTTATGGTTGAAACGGATGGAAGTTTATCTGAATTTAAAATCGTAAAAGATTTAGGTTACGGCATAGGAGATGAGGCAATTCGGGTAATAAAACTTTCTCCAAAATGGATTCCGGGTTCTATTGATGGAAAACCAGCGCGCGTTTTGTATCGAATGCCGATAACAATTCAATTGAATAAATAATTTTTTTTGCAAGGTTCAAAGGCTCAAAGTTGCAGAGCGACAAAGATTTTAGCTGCTTCGTAAGGCCTTTGAGCCTTTGTCGCTCTGCAACTTTGCACCTCTAAGAAAAAAATCCGCTTTCTTAACAGAAAGCGGATCAATTAAAAACTAAAAAAAAATTCTCAAAAAAAAACTAAGCCATCGCTAAAATAGGTCAGGATTATAGCCAAAATAAGGCATGGTTTGTTCGTTAAAAACTACGCCATGCTCTTCTAATTCTTTTAAAATAGGCACATAAACTTCTTTGTTTATCGGAAGCTGCACACCCGGAGTTGTGATTTTACGGTTCAAAATCAATAAAGTTGCCATTGCAACCGGCAATCCAACGGTTTTTGCCATTGCAGTATAGGTTTGATCGTCGCCAATGCAAACCATTTTTGAGTCGATTTGCTTTTTTTCACCATCCAATTCATAACCAAATTTATGGTACATTACAATCATATCTTTATCATCTGGCTCAAGCGTCCAGCTGTCTGAAAGTATTTTTTCTAAGATTTGAGCCGGAGTCGCATTGGGCAGATCTACTTTTTTGTCAGGATTAAATAAATCCAGTTCCAAAAGTTTATCCCACATGATATCGTCCTGATCAATTTTTAAAATCAATCTCGTTTTAATTTCAACGGAATCTGTTGGATGATAAGGCAAAAAGGAGTTTGTAAACTGGCGGTAACTCATGTTTTCAGAATCTTCCATGATGTAACTGTCATCTGTCATTCCCAATTGTACAAACATATTCCACGCTTTAGAATAACCAACTCTTCGAATAGTTCCCCGATATAAAGTCAGGATATCATCCAAACCATAAATTGATCTGTATTTCAGGGAATCTCTGTTAGAGTAGGCCTCAAATTTCCCATAGCCTTCGACTTCCAGAAACTCAGTTCTGCGAAATAAAGTTCCGTACGGAATGTATTTATAGGTCCCCTCCTGAACAAATTTTGCGGCACCGCCTTGTCCAGCCAGAACAACATTTCTTGGCGCCCAGGTAAATTTATAATTCCATAAATTGTTGTCACTTTCCGGAGCTACCAGCCCGCCGCAAAAGGATTCAAAAAGCAGCATTTTTCCGCCTTTTGCTCTAATTTCATCAATCACTTTCATGGCGCTCATATGGTCGATTCCGGGATCAAGACCAATTTCGTTCATGAAAATCAAATTATTTTTAATTGCCTCTTCGTTTAATGATTGCATTGCATCACTAATATAGGAAGCCGTAACAAGGTGTTTTTTAAATTCTAAACAATCCTGCGCAATTTCAATATGTAAATAAGCCGGCAGCATCGATATAACAATTGAGGCGTTTTGTATTGCAGCTTTTCTTTCTTCGGTATCAAAAATATTTAAAGCAATCGGAGTTGCATTTGGATGGTTCTGCGTCTTTTTTTCGGCTAAAGCCAACGACAAATCGGCGACAATCAAATGTAGATTTTCACTTTCTGATTTTTCCAGCAAATACCGTATCAATGAAGAGGCTGACCTTCCGGCTCCGAAAATTAAAATGCTTCTCATGTTTTATATTTATAACACAAATATATTAAAATGTTATAAATATAACAATCAAAATGATTTAAAAAAATGAAATGTTTTTTATTTCAGATAAAATGCTAAAGAATTCTTTTTCGTCAAAAGATTTCTGTGAAGTTGAAAAGCTTTTTCAGTTGTTTGAAGTATTTTTGTCTTCAATTGAAAGTATAGAAAATATGAAAAGAAAAATTATCCTTACTGGTGCTTTTATAGGAATGCTGGCTATTATTTTAGGGGCTTTTGGAGCTCATTTACTAAAAAAATATTTATCTGTTGAGCAATTGGTGACTTTCGAAACCGGAGTTCGCTATCAAATGTACCATGCTTTCTTTTTGTTCTTTCTTTCTACAAGAAAAGAACTTTCTCAAAAGGCATTAAAAACGATCTATAATCTGGCAGTTGCCGGTGTAATTTTATTTAGCGGATCAATCTATTTATTAGCTACTAAAAATCTTACGGTTTTTGATTCGAAAATTATCGTATTCGCAACACCTTTGGGTGGATTTCTATTAATTCTTGCTTGGTTGGGATTATTTGTTAGTATTTTGAAGCAAAAATCATAAAATACAGAATAAAAAATTCTATCTAAAAATTAATCTTTAATTTTGTCTCATAAATAACATAAAACATTACTTATGTGAATTTTTATTGCTTTTTATCAGTATGGATGAAAAATATAACAATTCAATATCTTTAAGCTAACTGCTTAGAGTTCAAAGTAAATATGTTTGTGCAATAAAAAATAATATACACAACTACAAATTTATGGACACTAACACACTTTTCACGCAATCGATTTCGCTTTCAGAATTAGGAATTGAAAATGCCAAGGTTCACTATCAATTATCTGCAGACGAATTGCATGCAATTACAGTGCAATCAGGACAAGGTGTTGAGAACTCTACAGGAGCGCTGGCAATTAATACAGGTGAATTTACAGGACGTTCTCCACAGGATCGTTTTATTGTAAAAGACAGCATTACAGAGGATAAAGTTTGGTGGGGAAATGTAAATATCCCGTTTTCATCAGAAGCTTTCGAAAAATTATATAATAAAGTTACTCAGTTCTTATCCAATAAAGAGGTTTTTGTTCGTGATGCCTATGTTTGTGCTGATGCGAATTACAGATTGAATGTTCGGGTGGTTACAGAAACAGCGTGGTCTAATTTGTTTTGTTACAATATGTTTTTAAGACCAGAAGAAAATGAATTAGCCAACTTTACTCCGGAATGGACTGTAATTTGTGCACCAAGTTTTATGGCAGATCCTGCTGTAGATGGAACACGCCAGTCTAATTTTGCTATTCTTGATTTTACTAAAAAAGTAGCATTAATTGGAGGAACTGGTTATACAGGAGAAATGAAAAAAGGAATTTTTTCTGCATTAAACTTCATTTTACCGGTTTTCGAAAATACATTACCAATGCACTGCAGCGCCAATGTTGGTGAGGCCGGAGACACTGCCATTTTCTTCGGATTATCCGGGACAGGAAAAACGACTTTATCGGCAGATCCTGATCGTAAATTAATTGGAGATGATGAACACGGCTGGACTGCAGAAAATACAGTTTTCAATTTTGAAGGTGGTTGTTATGCAAAAGTGATTAATTTATCTGAAGAAAATGAACCGGACATTTTTAGAGCGATCAAAAAAGGAGCGCTTTTAGAAAATGTAGTTTTTAAAGCAGGAACAAACGAAGTAGATTTTGATGATGTTTCTATCACTCAAAATACACGTGTAAGTTACCCAATAACACATATTGATAATATTCAACCGGGATCTATTGGACATAATCCTAAAAACATATTCTTTTTAACGGCAGATTCTTTTGGAATTTTGCCTCCAATTTCTAAACTGACTCCAGGTCAGGCGGCTTACCATTTTATCTCTGGATATACTGCAAAAGTAGCCGGAACCGAAGCGGGAGTTACAGAACCACAACCTAACTTTTCAGCATGTTTTGGTGCGCCTTTCATGCCTTTGCATCCAACGCGTTATGCCGAAATGCTGACGAAAAAAATGAAAGATGCTGATGTAAAAGTTTGGTTAATCAATACAGGCTGGACAGGCGGTGCATACGGAACAGGAAGCCGCATGAAACTAAAATATACCCGAGCCATGATTACGGCTGCATTAAACGGAGAGCTGGACAATGTTGAGTTCAAAAACCACGAAGTATTTGGAATTGCAAAACCACAATCTTGCCCGAATGTTCCAAGTGAAATTTTAAATCCTAGAAATACTTGGGAAGATCCTGAGTTGTACGATAAGAAAGCAATCGAATTGGCTCAGAAATTCAAAGCAAATTTCGCCAAATTCGAAGAGTTCGCCAATGCTGAAATTTTAGCCGGTGCACCAAAAACAGAATAAGGAAGATTACTAATTCAAATTGAAAAAAGCTGTTCAGTGATGAACAGCTTTTTTTTGTTTCAGGTTTCAGGTTTCAAGTTTCAAATTTTAGTCTGAACCTGAAACCTGAAACCTGAAACAAAAAAACTTATTTCTTCTGGTCAATACGTTTTTGCATTAAATCCCAGGCATAGTAATGAAACGTCATTCCGTTGCTCATGGCTACGAAAAGTCCGTTTTGGTATTTTCCACCTAAGTTTATACTCGTTACATCGGCACCATCACATTCTATAGTTGATGTAGGGATTTCTGCCAATAAAGGATATTCGTTCGGATTTCCTTTTGCACCTTCTCTTGGGTAAACCATAAAAGTATTGTCCTGTTGATTTGATACTAAAATATAACCTGTAGAATCTGTTTTTTTGTAAATAGCGATTCCCTCGTTATCGGCTTTGAAACCTGTTTTTCCAAAAAGAGCCAATTCTTTATTATCATTTAAAGCGGGATCGGCTTTGTATTTTCTAATTCCGAATTGTTCATCACAATATAAAACAGTTCCCAATTCGTTATCAACTGCAATGGCTTCGATTTCTTTTTTTCCGCTGTAATCACCAAATTTTCGAACGACTTTAGCGGTTGCGAATTTTCCTGAACCAGAAAGTTCGTATTGCCATAAATAACTTCCAGAAGGCCCGGATTTCCTTCCCACAATAGCGAATATTTTCTTGTCGCCTGGACGTGTGTATAAAGCAATTCCCATTGGATCACGTAATGATTCGCCTTCAAAAACTTCAATTCCGCCATTGTCAATGGGGGTTAAATCAGGTAAACTGAAAATTCTTATTTTGTTGCTTTCACGTTCTGTCGTAACGGCAATATCTACTTTTTTTCCATCGATTAGTAAACCGTAAGCGATATCAACATTGTTTGGCCTTTTTAATGTAATTGATTTTTTAAGGATTTTTCCATTCAAATCAAAAGCATATAAACCGCCGTCTGTATCTTTATCTGTTCCCACAATAATACTTTTTGAAGCATCAGTTGGGTGAATCCAAATTGAAGGATCATCTGTATCGTGAGGCAAAGCTTGCGTAACGGTTGTTGGTTTTACGGCATTTGCGGCAACGGGAGCTAATTGATCGTTTTTACAGGCTATGAATAAAGTGCTTAATAGTAAAAAAGCGAGTGTAGATTTATGTTTCATTATGATTTTCATTTAATAAAATTAGACAGAACCGTTGAGCCCTGTCTAATTTAAGAAATTTCTAAATTAATTATTACAAGTCAAACTTCAAGCCGAAATTGTATCTCGCCTGGTAGAATTCTGCTTGTTTGGTATGCGCTTCTACACCTTGGTAGTAACGTAATGGTTGGTTGGTTAAGTTGTTGGCTTCGGCAAAAACGCGAAGATGCGACGTAATTTTATAAGAAGCATTGGCATCTAAGAAAAATTGTTTGTCATAATAGCTGTCTTTATAAGACTCTGAACCCAATTCATCTAAATAATCAGAAGTGAAATTCGTTGAAATTCTGGCAGAAAAACGTTTGTTTTCCCAAGATAATGATCCGTTAAACATATGTGGTGTTGTACCCGGCAGACTAATGTCGTTTCTTTCGTTTCCATCTTCATCGGCAATTCCTTTTGCTTTAGATTTTGTGTAAGTATAGTTCAAATAAATACCAAAACCTTTTAGGAATTTCCCTGGCAAGAAATCTAACTGACGTTGAAAAGCAACTTCAAAACCATAAACATCAACTGTATCTCCATTTCTTGATTGTACAAATGACCAGTTTTCGCCGGCTGGAATTGGGTTTGCCTGATTTGGAAAATCTGCCGCAAATTTTGCATCTGTATATTGATTATCACTATAATTGTAAATGAAATCGTTTAATCTTTTATAGAAAACACCTCCGGAAATTAATCCGACAGATTTGAAATAATTCTCGGCCATGAAATCATAATTGTACGAGTAAGTTACGTCAAGATCCGGATTTCCGGCAGTAATTTCTTTATCAGCAGCAATATTATTTACATAAGGCGCTAGGGCATAATAGTTTGGTCTGGCCAAAGCTGTAGTTGCCGCGGCTCTTAAAACTAAATCTTTTGTTGCATTATATTGAAATGATATACTTGGCAAAACGTTTGTATAAGCATTTGTAGTATTGATTGTGCTTTCTAATTCTTCTTCATCAAGAACACGATTTCCGATATAATCAATGTGCGTATTTTCAACACGGAAACCTAAAACCATCGAAAGTTTGTCGTTAAAATCCTGATCCCATCTTACATACGCTGCATAAATATTTTCTTTTGCGTTGTAGTTAACCGCTAAATATTCTGCAGGATCTGTTTCTTTGTCAAATAAGGAAGGATTGTTTAAATCAAGACCTCCTAAATAACTTGCCGATGCGAATGTTCCCGGAACATATTTACTTCCCGGATTGAAGTTTTTTCCATCATAAAAACTGGTTTGAATTTCAGATAATAAATCCATTCCGCCATTAACAGGCTCATACGAAAAGAAAATATTGTTTCTTTCTTTTTCTTTCATTCTCAAACGAAGTCCGGTTCTGATTCTTCCTTTTTCTGCAGCGATAATCGAGAACGGAAAACGAATATTTATTTTCGCACCAAATTCGCTTTCGCTGGTCTCATCGGTATTTTCTGTAACAGAATTAAGTTCGAATTGATCAACTGCTTCTCCTGTTGTTGTAACCAATGGAAATCTCAAATCAGATAAATCCTGAAACACTTCAAGTCCTGTCTGACGGTATTCGATATAACGTTCTCCCGGACGGTATTCTCTGGCTTTTGCATAGTTGGCAGACCAGTCTAAATCTAATTTTGAGTTGATTAAATGCTCTCCACGAAGCGAATAATTCTGCACGCGTTGATCTTCCAATCTCCTGTTTTTGTTTCTGTTGCTGTCAACTCCGCCTTTTGTCTGGCGTTTTGCACGACCTTCAAAACCGGTAATAGTTTCGCCATCATAAATGGCTTCAATATCGTCATAAGTTGTTCTGAAGCGATTTTCTCTGTCATCTCTCCAATTATAAATGGCATTGGCAAAAACCGTGTTGTTTTCGTCAAATTTGTAATCTAACGCTACAGATCCGCTGCGGCGAATACGCTGAACATCATATTTTCTAATTTCTGATGCCTGAACAAATTCATTTCCAAATTCATCTTTTACCCATTCGTTCTCCACATCATCAGAACCATAATTTACATTATTATAAGATCCGCTAACAACGGCTCCTAATTTATTGTCAAAAAAGCGATTTCCATACACTAAACCTGCTGTATAAGTTGCATGATCGCGAATTGGCATAAAACCTCCGGCTAGCGTTGCCGAAATTCTTTCTCCGTTTGGTGTCGCTCTTGTAACTAAATTCACAGAACCTCCAATGGCATCTGCATCCATATCAGATGTTAGCGTTTTATTCACTTCGATAGTCGAAATCATATCAGACGGAATCAAATCCATTTGTACGTTTCTGTTATCTCCTTCGGCAGATGGAATTCTGTCGCCATTTAATGTAACCGAGTTCAATGATGGCGCCAAACCTCTAATAATGATATTACGCGCCTCACCCTGATCGTTTTGCATTGTAACACCAGGAACACGTTTTAAAGCATCTCCCACATTGGCATCAGGAAAACGACCCACCTGATCAGATGAAATTACGTTTCCGATATTTTTATTGTTTTTTTGCTGATTTAATGCTTTGGCCTGACCTTTTAAAATGTCTCCAACCACCACCTCATTCAACTCTGTTCCTGAAGTTTGAAGGGCAAAATCAAGTACATTGTTTTTTCCTTGTTCTAAAATAATTTCGTGTGTTACTGCTGTGTAACCAATATATTTTACGGTAACCTGATAAGTTCCCACATTAATGTTAAGCAATTCAAATCGGCCATTATAATCTGAAACTGTGTATTTATTATCTCCAACAATTTGAATCATGGCTCCCGGAAGAGGTAATTTGTCATCGGCGTCTAATACCTTTCCGGATATAATCGCTTTTTGAGCATAACCTGATAGGGTTAATAAAAAGAATGTTACTACTAAAAAAAAATTTTTCATTGTGTTTGGTTTGTTTTGCTGCGAAACTAGAGCCTTAGTATTACTAAAACCATTAAAAAAAATTAAGATACTGTTATGATTGCCCGTTAAAATTGAAATCTTATTAATCTTTAAATAACATCGAAATTTTAAATAATTGATTCACAACTAAAAACAAATCAACTATTTATATCAGAATTAAATTTTTGGCGCTAAATTTGCCCTATCAATCAATCAAAAATCATCAATCATGTTAAAACAATTTTTCATCCTGTGTTCAGGCGCAAATAGAGATCTTCTCGAAGGCTGCTCAGAAGGCGAACAAACCAAATATGTTGGTATTGGCGCCACCGTTTTTTTTACCGCAGTTATGGCTTTCCTTGCCAGTACTTATGCGCTTTTTACCGTTTTTGATTCCATTTATCCGGCCTTGATTTTTGGGTTTGTATGGAGTTTACTTATTTTTAATTTAGATCGGTTTATTGTTTCGACAATTAAAAAAAGAGATCGTTTTATGGATGAATTCCTGCAGGCGACTCCACGAATTATGCTGGCGGTTATTATTGCGATTGTAATTTCTAAACCTTTGGAGATTAAAATTTTTGAAAAGGAAATCAATACGGTTTTATTGAAAGAAAAAAACGAAATGGAATTGGCCAATAAAAAACAAGTTGGTAATTATTTCAAATCAGATTTAGATAAAAATAAAGCTGAGATTACGGCCTTAAAAGATGATATTCTAAAAAAAGAAAAAGAAGTAAATGCTTTATATTCCACCTATATTACAGAAGCTGAAGGAACTACTGGAACTAAAAAATTGGGTAAAGGTCCTGTTTATCAGGAAAAGCGCGAAAAGCATGATGCGTCTTTAAAAGAATTCGCAGTTTTGAAAACAGCAAATCAAGCTAAAATTGCAGAGAAGGAAAAAGCCGGAAAACAACTCCAGGCTGATTTAGATAAAAAAGTATCGCAAACACAACCTATTATTGAAGGTTTTGATGGATTAATGGCAAGAATTAATGCATTAGATAAATTGCCCTGGCTGCCTTCGTTTTTTATAATGTTATTGTTTCTGGCGATTGAGACCTCTCCGATTATAGCCAAATTATTAGCGCCAAAAGGCGAATTCGATTTTAAACAGGAAGAAGCCGAAACAGCCATGAAAGCTACTTTGGCACAAAATAAATACCAACGTGATTTACTTGTAAAAACAAGCGCTCAAATGCACGACAAGGTTTATGCGGATATTGCAGAAGATAAAAACCTTTACGATCTGCAGCGCAAAAAAGCAACAGAATTATTAGAACTGCAAGCGCATAATTTCGTAGAAAAACAGAAAGCGACTTTTTAAAGTCAGAAAGTTCGAAAGTCAAAAGTTGGAAAGTCTCTTGACTTCAATAAAAAGAAAGCCAGAATAGAAAACGCTATTCTGGCTTTTAACTTTTGACTTTATAACTTTCGACTTTAAGACGAATTTACATATAGCTCAATATTTCTTTTTTAAACGCGTCATATTCGCCTTGCATGATTAATCCGTTGTCAAGAAGTTTTTTGTAATTCTGCAACTTATCAAAAAGCTCTTCTTTAGATAATTCGCTTAGTTTACGATCTCCTGTCGAAGTAGAAGTTTGAGCTGGTTGAATTGGTTCATAGGTTTCATATGAAGGAGTGGTAGCGGGCAAAATTTCCGCATAATTAGTTACTTCTTCAGTTTCTACTTCTTCGATTTCATCTTCAAAATCAGTTACTTCTTCAAAAGGCTGAGCAGTTTCTATAGTTGGAGCTGATATTATAACCGGATTTTTAAGTAAATCTAATTGTTCTTTAGCGTAAGTATAAATTTTTCTGGCTTGAATTTTCGGGATATAATCAATCGAAATTGATAAATCAGTATTGGTATTAAATGAGAATTCAGAACCCAGAATATTTTCTTTTACAAATGCACCCGCAATATCGTCCCAAGTGTAATCTGTAAAATCCATCGATAATCCTAAATTTTTAGGTTTACAAATAATGATTCTTTTATTAGTCAATACAATGCTATCCGGAAAAACAGTAATTGCCGGTTTTTTTTGAACGGCAATATATCCAATTTCTTCACCTTTCATCAATAAATCGTTGAGTTTTGAAGTGATTTTTTCAATCGCTTTTGGATCTTGTTCTTCGTTCAGAAATTTTTTAAATTGTTCTTTCATGGTTTTAATAAAGTTGCTGAGTTACTAAGTAACTGAGTTGCTAAGTTTTTTGACTGCTGTTGCAAATGTAATGCCTAATTTTCTAATTGCTCCGCCTGTTCGGTAAAAAATTACCTCGGGTCGATAATTTCGTTCTGAATTTTCTTTGTCAAACTTTTGAACACCAAATCATACGAATGATCAATAAGTTCTTTAACAAAATTTACGGGTAAATTTCCGTTTAATGCAATCGTATTCCAATGTACTTTGCTCATATGAAATCCTGGTTTTATCTCATCATATTCAGCCCTTAATTCCTGAGCACGTTCCGGATCACATTTTAAATTAACTGCCTGCTCGTTCTTTTCCCAATTTGACAAGGAAGATAAAGCAAAGATTTTTCCGCCAACTTTAAAAACCAAAGTATCTTCATCAAACGGAAAATGTTCTGTAGTGCCTTTTTTAGAAAGACAATATTCGTAAAATGTTTCTAAATTCATGTTTTTTTATTTACCAATTTCACCCAAATGTGTGTATTTAAAACCTTGTTCATATTTCAATCCGTAACCAAACATTCGGTCCATTGAGGAATGTGAAAATAAAATTACACCAGCAAGTTGTAAAGTTTCAATTTTTAAATAACAGGCAATTAAATACAGTAAAACCGCAATTCCTTTGTGATGAAAAATGTTGTATGAAAAGGCTCCCGCTTTATTCCCAAATAAATATCCTAACATCGAAAAATCAGGCACCAAAATTAAAGCCAAAAACCACCACCATTGATAATTCAGAAGGCTGAACAAATAGATTCCCAAAATAAATAAACTTACTTCTTCTAATTTAATAACTGTTTTCATATTTTCTTTTCCATCATTTTTTCAGGATGTTCTAAAGGTTTAAATCCAAATTTCTCGTATAAAAAATGTGCATCTGTCGTTGCCAATCGCCAAATTTTAATGTCTTTTAAAAGCGGTTCTTTCATCATGTTTTCAATTAAAATAGATGAATAACCTTTTCCGCGATGTTCTTCGGTAATGAAAACATCCATTACATAACCAAAAACCACAAAATCTGTAATCACACGCGCAAAACCAATTTGCTGATCGTTTAAATAGATTCCAAAACAAACAGAAGCATCAATTGTAGTTTGAACTTCATCTATTGTTCGGCCGGCAGCCCAATAAATATCTTTGAGAAAGTTTTGTACAAACGGAACATTAAGTTTGGTTTTATCGGTCGAAACGGTAATCTGATTCATGGTAATTTTTGCATTTCATTAGTCTATAATTAGATTTTGTGGCACTAAGAAAACTTAGGTTTTTAGTCTAAGAACCTTACAGCTATTTAATTACATTTTCATTTTTTCGTCAATTTTTTCAATTGGTTTACTAATAAATTCCGGCGCATCAAAGCGGTAGCCAAAATACAATAATCCATAGACTTTACCATTTGTAATTACGGTTGATTTATCCTGATTATACGAACTGTCATCGAAGTTTAAACTTGCTCCGCAAAGTATACGATCGCTATTGTAACCTAGCTTTATCCCGCCTTCGATATTTCTTGTAAAATATGTTTTTTTCTCTTCGCTTTCAACTCCTGCATCAATGCTTTTGTCATTTAAAAATTTGACCCCAATTGACGGCGACAAATGTGGTGCAACATAAAAGTTTTTGCAAATAATGAAGTTGTAATAATATCCTGCGGCGAGTCGCACATCATATTCTTTTTGCTTTCCATTGAGATCGTTAATTTTTGAAATAATTCTGTTGTAACTATAAATCAGCGACGGAATAAAACTTCCGGCACTGTTTTTTTGCCATTCGGTAAAAGATGTAATACTTTTTAAGGAGAATTTTGGATTAAAAAGATACGAAGTCGACATGCCGTATTGTACGGTTTTAAAGTCAGGAAACTGAAGATACGGATCTTTTCCTTCCACCCAATCGGGATTAAATTCAGACATATTTTCAACATAATAGCCTCTTATTTTGCTAAATGAGGCCGTTTGAAGCCATCTGCCTAAAAAGAAACGAAAATTATAATCGGAGAAAGATGATTTCCCTTTTAGGTTTTCATCTTTATTTCCACCAAAGAATTTAGGGTAAAAACCATAACTAAAACCGATAAATTTATAATCTATACTTAAAAATAATTTATAACTATTATTGGTTTCCAGATCCAGGTTTGGACCCTTTTCATTAGTCAGTAAATAAGCATCATTCTGTGTGCTTATGTTGGCACGAACCATTATTTTATCGGGATAATAAATAAAGTTTAAGGTATCTTTTTCTGATTTATTCTGGCTGAATAATGGGGTAAAACCGAAAATAATAAACAAACATGCACATGCAAAAATGGCAGAATGATTCGTTCGCTTTAAACTGTTTTTCGTGGCTGTCTTCAATGCAAAATAATTACGCATTAGTAATTATAAAACTAGTAATTTAAAATCAATTATCAATTAATTATCAAAAATTTGCTATAGAATATAAAATTGGTTTGCTTGGACTCGCATCATTTTCGAAAGAAGCAATTTGTAAGTTTAACAGATAATTTCCATCTTCAATTGCATCCGAAACAAAAATCATCTCTGTAATTGTCGCATCAAAACGTACGTCTTCATTAAGATTATGTGTGTCTTTTGCGTTCCAAAAAGCTTTGTGCGCCAATAACTTACCTTCGTCGTGTTCTTTATCAACACTTGGCAAATCGATCAGTAAATGCTGAATTTCGCTTTCGCGGATGAAAATCGCCGCTTCTTCAGATAAATAAGGTGGATTTGTATTGGAATATTTTCTGGACTTTTTATCTTTTTGATTGGGAAATGTTCGAATAATTAAAGCTTCAATTGTCACATTGAGTGATCCTGAGGCTTCGGCAGAAATGCGCATTGCTTTCTCAACTTGACCTTTATTAATTACCAAATCAGCACCAATTTTTTCAGGTTCAACCGTGATCAATTTTGCAAAAAAGAAAAACTTTTTTAATGATTGATTAATGCTGTAAAAATCGTTTGTAATATGTCCTACGCATTCCGTGTGTGTTCCATGTCCGTGCGGATTAAAGAAAATATTATTGAAATTTGTTGATGACTTTCCTTCAGAAACTTTACCAATCCAATCACCAAAAATTACAGGTTCGATAACCGGTTTTTCGATATACCACGCAATTGGGTTTTGGTCTGTATTGGTTAATGGAATTGAAATATCAATAGGTTTTGATAAGTCGATTTGATATTTATTGTCAAGAAGTGCTAGCATAATTAACGCGGATTTTACGGATATTCTAACGCGGATTTCACGGATTTTTCAATCAGCGTTGCTTGCATCCGTTTTATCAGCGTTCTAATTTTTATTCTTCCAAATTTAAGTAAAAGAGATCACTTGCAATTCCATCTGTCAAAAATTTTCCTTTTACGGTTGGTTTTAGGATGTTATTTTCGATGAAAACCAAATCATCATTTAAGAATTTCTGAACTTGTTTTTGTAGATAATCCAGATATTCCAAACCAAATTCCTGTTCGATTCTGTGTAAAGAAACGCCCCAAATAGTCCGTAATCCTGTCATAATATATTCGTTGTAACGATCAGATTTTGATAGAATCTCAGTTTCAATTGGTAAAATATTTTCCTGAATAGATTTTATATAAAGCGAATTATTGGCAATATTCCATCCTCTTTTTTCACCGTCATAACTATGCGCCGAAGGACCGATTCCGATATATTTTTTGCCTAACCAATATGCTGAGTTGTTTTTTGAAAAGTAATTTTCTTTCCCAAAATTCGATAATTCGTAATGAATAAATCCATTTTTTTGAAGCGTATCCACCAAAATCATAAAGTGATTCGAAGCGACTTCATCTTGTGGCTCAGCAATTTTTCCGGTATCGATTAATTTCCTTAAAGCCGTTTTGGGTTCAACCGTCAAAGCATAACTCGAAATATGCGGAATAGCAAAACTCAAAGCGGTTTCAATATTCTGTTTCCACATTTCGTCCGTCAATCCAGGAATTCCGTAAATTAAATCCAAAGAAATATTATCAAAATACTTAGTCGCTTCTTCCAAACATTTTTTGGCTTCCGCCGAATTATGAGCGCGATTCATCATTTTCAGATCTTCCTCATAAAAAGACTGAATCCCAATGCTTAAACGGTTTATCGGACTTTTTGATAATTCGAAAATTCGTTCTGAAGACAAATCATCCGGATTTGCTTCTAGCGTAATTTCCGGATTTTCGACAACATTATAGTTTTTATAAACTTCAGCAATTAAAAAGTTGATTTCTTCATTTGACAAAACAGAAGGCGTTCCACCGCCAAAGTAAATGGTTTCAATTTGATTGTCACTTTGAGCGGAATCAAGAAGATTAAACTCATTTTTGCGCATGGCAATTTCTTTGGCTAAAGCCAAAACCATTTCGTCTTTCTTTTTCATCGAAGTCGAAAAATGAAAGTCGCAATAGTGGCAAGCCTGTTTGCAAAAAGGAATATGGATATAGATGCCTGACATTTTAATTAGATAATTAGATAATTTGTCAATGAGATAATGTGATTGTTAATGAATTATAAAATTAAATATTCAAAATACGGGAATTATCTAATTTTCTAATCGGCAAATTGCCACATTAAATCATTTCCTCACTTTATCCTCATTTTGTTTCACAAAAGCATCCCAGCCGGAATAACTTTTTCCGGCAACGATTTTTCCTGAGTTAAAAAAGTGACAAACCGCAGCAGCCAAACCATCTGTTGAATCGAGGTTTTTAGGTAATTCTTTTAAACCTAAAAGTTGTTGCAACATTTTGGCAACTTGTTCTTTACTGGCATTTCCGTTTCCAGTAATCGCCATTTTTATTTTTTTAGGTTCATATTCTGTAATCGGAATATCTCTCGAAAGTCCCGCTGCCATTGCTACACCTTGTGCGCGGCCTAACTTTAACATCGATTGCACGTTTTTACCAAAGAAAGGAGCTTCAATCGCAATTTCATCCGGACGATGTGTTTCGATTAATTCGATAGTACGTTCAAAAATGATTTTAAGTTTCTGATAATGATTGTCGTATTTGGACAATTGCAACTCGTTAAGCTGCAAAAACTCCATTTTTTTATTGATAACTTTAATCAATCCAAATCCCATTATGGTTGTTCCGGGGTCGATACCTAATATGATGCGTTCTTTTGTCATTTTTATTTTGGTTACACAAAGTGGCACTAATTAACACAGAGATTCACAAAGTGTTTTGGACTCTCTTTGCATGTTTTTGCGTCTACTTTATGAATCTTTGTGAAATAGCTTTTTCGCAATAGTTTCCTTTACTTTGCAGCATGATTTCAATTCCTCACAAAGCTAAGCAATTCCTTGTTCTTCTAGTCAAACTTTTGATTGTTGGCGGCGCATTTTACTTTATTTATAATCAGTTGGCGAATAATGACAAACTCGATTGGCAAAAGTTCATCACATTGTTTCGTAAAAATCAGTCAGTTTTGGGAATTGGATTTATATTACTTTTGAGTGTTTTAAATCGATATTTTGAGATTTTAAAATGGCAGAATTTAGCCAAAGTTATTCATGAAATTTCATTGGGCGAAGCAACAAAGCAGGTTTTGGCAGCATTAACGGCAGGAATTTTTACGCCAAACGGAGTAGGAGAGTACGCCGGAAAAGCATTGTATTATCCAAAATCAGAAGCTAAAAAGGTAATATTTCTAAACTTAATCTGTAACGGAATCCAGATGATTCTTACAGTTGTGTTTGGAACAATTGGATTGTTATTTCTCGGATATTGGAAATGGGTTTTAGGTATAATCGCAATATCTTTGTTCTTTATTCTTTCTTCTATTTTCTTAAAAAGTATAAAAATTAAAGGATATTCCATCGAAAAACTGCTTCATAAAATAAACGCAATTCCGAAAGCAATTCATCAAAGAAATATTTTTTTAGGGACATTACGTTACATTGTTTTTTCACATCAATATTATTTCTTGTTTTTAGCTTTTGATGTTGATCTGCCGTATTTTACATTGATTGCAACAATTGCAGTTGTTTACTTTTTAGCTTCGTCATTGCCTACTTTTCAGTTTTTAGACTTTGCCGTAAAAGGAAGCGTCGCCGTTTATTTCTTCGGAATTTTAAATGTAAATGAATGGATTGTCATTTTTATAAGCACTTTAATGTGGTTTTTAAACGTTGTATTGCCGGTTGTTTTTGGAAGTTATTACGTATTGAATTTCAAAACTAAAAGAATAGAATGATTTTAATTTTATTCGTCATATTAACGATCTATGTGATAAGTATTGGTTTGCTTATTTATGGTTTTATACGAATAAAAATACATCAAAAAACCAATTTAAAACCGCAAACCAATTTTACAGTTATAGTTCCGTTTAGAAATGAAGAAGAAAATCTCCCAAATCTTTTAGCAAGTTTTTCAAAGTTAAATTACCCAAATGATTTGTTTGAAGTAATTTTAGTTGATGATTCATCAAATGAGAAGTTTCAAGTTTCAAGTTTCAAATTTCAAATTTCACAAATTGACAATATTCGGGTTTCAAATTCGCCAAAAAAAGATGCTATTACAACCGCAATGCAATACGTAAAAAGCGATTGGGTAATTACTACAGATGCCGATTGCATTGTGACTAACAATTGGCTTTTATCGTTTGATAATTACATTCAAAAAAATAAAGTTTCAATGTTGGCCGGAGCAGTTTCTTATTCATGCAAAAATTCCTTTTTAGATCATTTTCAGCAATTGGATTTGACAAGCTTACAAGGTGCAACAATTGGCAGTTTTGGTGTTAAAAAAGCATTTATGTGTAACGGAGCCAATTTTGCCTACACAAAATCATTATTCGAAAAAGTAAACGGATTTAGCGGCAATAATAAAATTGCCAGTGGTGACGATGTTTTTTTATTGCAAAAAGCTGTCGGTTTATTTCCTAAAGAAGTTCATTATTTAAAAGCCCAAGAAGCGATTGTACTCACCAAACCAACCGACGACTGGAAGTCCTTATTTCATCAAAGAGTGCGTTGGGCGGCGAAAACGAGCTCGTATGAAAGTACATTCGGAAAGTTTTTAGGATTAATTGTCTTCTTCGGAAATCTAAGTTTCATAGTAGCATTTGTCTTTTTACTTTTCAGAAGATGGTCCTGGCAGATTTTGATAGTTTACGTTGCTGTTAAGTTTTTTATAGACTTTATTTTAATTTATAAAACAAATCAATTTTTAACCAAAACAAAATTGAAGTATTTAATCTTAAGTAGTTTATTTTATCCTTTCTTCAGTACTTCCGTAGCTTTATACAGTTTGTTTGGAGCTTATGAATGGAAGGATCGACGATTTGGGAAGTGATCTTTTTCAGTATAAGTCCATTAAGTAAAAGCAGGTTTAAAATTAAATGAACTTAAATAATTTATATGATGGAAAAAAAATGTATTATTTTCCGTCTTTAGCCTTAATGATTACAGGTAAAATAAATTGTGTTTTTACAGGAACTCCGCGTTTTATAGCAGGATTTACTCTTGGAAAATCAACCAACCGTTCGTGCAGAATACTGTCAATTTTAATTGTATCATAAGCGACAGAATCCTGCGGAAACTGTGGTTCAAATTTCATTGTAGCATTTGGAAATATTGTTACTTTGACCTCAATTGTATCTAATTCAGGATATAATATAGAAAGCGTATCCACATTTAATTTTTCTTGAATAAGCTGTGCCATAACTTCAAAAAAGCATTTTTGGCGTTGCTTTTTGTCACTTATTTTTTCGCAATCAACCACAGACGGAAACTCATCAACTTCTTTCCAGTTAATGGATTTTAATTCTTTTTGAAGTAATTCTTTTTCAGACGGAACCTGCTTGTCAAAATATTGACAAGAACTGATAAAAAGTAAAATTAAGAAAAGAGGTAACTGCTTCAAGATTGAGATATTGTATAGAGTAAAATTTGTTGGTATAAAAATACGATTATTTTTTTTGGCTTTCCTTATAAATCAGATATTCCTCATAGCTTTCAGATAACCATTTTTCTTTATTTAGTTCTGCAACTTCCTTTTGATCAGGATATAATTTAGACAAACGATCAGAGAAAGTAGCAATTTGAACGGTATAAGTATAAAACTCGGTTTTGCTTAAAATGGTATCAGGATCATTTTTACGCGAAAAAAATTCAAAAAAAAGAGTATCAAACTGTTTCATGGAGAAATTTAGAACTTTTTTCTTATTACTTTTATATATACTGTCCTGAAGTAATTGATCATCTATTGACAATTTTTTATTTTGAGAATAGGTAGTAGTATTGATCATAAAGATCAGAGAACAAATTAAAAATAATTTATAAACGCTTTTCATTGTCTAATTTTTCTGACGTATTGACGCGCAAATTTACAAAAATATATGGATACATTATTGTTAGTATTTGGTTTTATATGCATGATTATAGGGGTTTTTGGCAGTTTTTTACCACTCTTACCTGGTTTAAGCATTTGTTGGGTGGGTTTGCTCTTATTGTATCTTACAAAAGCAGTTGAAAATAATTACTGGGTTTTAGGCATTACACTTTTAATTACTGTGATAATAACAGTTTTAGATTATATTATTCCGGCTCGAGGCACAAAAAAGTTTGGTGGAAGCTCATATGGAATCTGGGGAACTAATATTGGTCTAATAGTAGGTATTATTGCTCCAATACCATTTGGAGTAATAATAGGGCCATTTGTGGGAGCCTTAGTTGGCGAATTAATTTACGATTCTAAAAATCATACCCGTGCAATAAAAGCGGCCACTGGTTCGTTACTAGGTTTTTTGGCCTCAAGCTTCATAAATTTTATGTTTTGTATAGTTTTTCTTGGAATTTTCTTAACTATTGCATGGCAAAACAGAAGTTTGCTGTTTTAAGCAGCATCTATATGTTAATATTTTTCTTATATTTTATTTTTTTTTGAAAAAATAACAATAATTTAAAATATTTTTTTTAAATTATTTATGAGCCAAAGGTGTTGTATTTAGTGACTCTAAAATAATTTTAAAGAGGAAATGGTCAAAATCACCTTTTTAATCTTTAACTTAACTTTTGGATATGTTAGAATATTTTATATTTTTATCACAATAAACGATGAAAAGCCCCACTTAGTCGATTATTTTGAATGGATTTAAATAATTTTAAAACTAAACATATGACTCCTAACCTACAAATTGAACTTAGACGTTTTATTTCTTCTAATGTTGTTTCTAAATTAAATAAGTTTTATTTCGAAAACGATGCACTCTTAATAAAGGGAATCGATGTTTCAATCGGAACCGTTTTAATGGGATTGTACAATAAAGCCGAAGAGTCGGGTTTTTACAAAGATGTCACTTCTCTTATCGCTGACGATTCTACATTTTACAGCGAAATGGATTTTACTTCAGGAAGAATTTTATCGGTAGATGATTGCTACAGAATTGAAGGAAACGAATTGTTGAAAGAAATTTTCAGCAATAAAAAAGGAAGAATTTCTGAAATGATTTCAAACGAAGTAGGGATCAAAAGTGAAACGGCCCGCGAAATCCTGAATTTTTCTGCATTATTGGTTGTTTCCTACCTTAAAAATAACGCTCAGCTACTTAAAAGTCTGAAATTATTATTAGAAGATCAAAAACGCGATATTTTAAACAGCATTCAGCCTGGAATAAAAATCATACTTGGATTCTCTTGCCACGAAACAGTTGAAGAAAAAAACCAAGCTATGGGAAGATCTGTTTTTACACTCTTCGGACATAATTTTTTCTAGGATTTCCAAACTCAACTAAATAAAAAATCCCATTTTACAAATGTAAAACAGGATTTAAATTGCTTAATTTGAAGCGTTTCTTAAACGTTTTTCAAATTTATAATTTCTTGCTCGGTCAAAAAGCGCCAGTTACCTCTTGGTAAATTCTTTTTGGTTAAACCGGCAAATGATACACGATCGATACGTAAAACATCATAACTAAAGTGTTCAAATATAGAACGAACCACTTTTACGTTTGATGAACGCAGTTTTAAGCCAATTTCGCTCTTAGGTTCATTATCAATATAACTAACCTCTTCAACAAAAACACGGTGTCCGTCAAGAACCAAACCTTTGCTGATTTTTTCCAAATCCTCAAATTTTAAGTTTTTGTCTAACGAAACCTGATAAATTTTAGACGATTTCTGACTCGGTAAAGTAAATTTACGAATCATATCAGTATCATTCGTAAACAACAATAAACCAGTTGTATTCTTGTCCATTCTGCCAATTGGAGCAATTTTTGATGTTGTAGAACCACGTACAAGTTCCAGAACGTTACGATATTCCTGGCCTTCATCAAGGGCAGTTGTAAAGTTTTTAGGTTTATTCAACAAAATGTATTCTTTCTTTTCAGGAGTCAAAGTAACGCCGTCAAAATTTATAACATCGTTTATTTTTACTAAATATCCCATTTCAGTAACCGGAACGCCATTTACTTTCACGTTTCCAGACTGAATATATATATCTGCATCACGACGCGAACAAACCCCAGAATTGGAGATATATTTGTTCAAACGAATTTCGTCTGCAGCTTTTTGTCTTTTCGGAGCCTGATTCTGTTTTTTAATTTTTTCTGCCTTTTCTTCTTCCGCAGCCTTAACAGCAGGTTTCACTTTTTTTGGCCCTTGCGCGCGCTTCGCCATAGGAGGTTTTGGCTTGTTAGAGTTTGATCTTGAGCTATTTGGTCTTGATCCGCCTCCTTTATTATTGCCTTCCTTATTGTTCATAAATTCTGTAATTTGTGCAAAGATAGTTTATTCTTGCTAAATAATCCTAAGTTCATTGTTCTTAGATTAATAGCTATTTTTATTTGAAGTTATTGAAGCAGCGCAAAAGGCTTTTTTTCAGGCATGGTTTCCCGCTTTTCACTTCAATCTTTTATTCGCCGAGGCGGGAATAAAAAGATTTCCGTTGCAATCGGGGCTAGTTTCAAACATTAGGCTTCTTTTAAACATTATTTAAAGATGCTATTTCGCAGAGTTTCGAAAAGAAAATCATAGAGATTTACAAAAAAATATTAAAAAAACTCTGCGAATCTCTGCGCAAACCTTTGTGTATCTGTGATGTAAAATTATTAAAATCTGGAAATCAAATTCTTCCCATGCCACAAAACACTCGGATTAATCAAAACAATGCAAAAAACGCCGGAAACAATTAAAAACTTCAACACATTGTGAAGCAATAAATATTGTTCTTTAGAATTTGATTTCCATAAATAAATCAGGAAAAATAACATGACAACAAAACAGATATAAAAGTAAATATCCATATAGCCCACATCATAAATATTAACCAAAACATAAACCGGAACTACCGTCATGAAAGTCAAAACCGTAATAATTTGTTTCGAGATTCTTTCATTATACAATATCGGAATCGTTTGATAATCGTTTGCTAAATCACCCTTCAGGTTTTCCAAATCCTTAATCATTTCGCGAATAAGTAATAACAAAAACAAGAACATCGCATGTGCTGAAATCACTGCAAAATGACTCATATGATTTTCAATTTCCTCAAATAAAATCGTGTTGTAGAAATACAATAAAATCGCAAAAAAAGGAACAACAGCCAACAATGCCGATGTTAAATTACCAATAATAGCGTATTTTTTTATTTTATGAGAGTAAAACCAAATTAGGAAAATATAAGCCGAAAAGAATAAAAAAGCGCGCCACGAAACGATCAGCGCCATTAGAACTGCCAGGAAATTCAAACTAAAATAAACCGACAATTTTGTTTTCTGACTTACCAATCTGTCCAGCATCGATTTGTTGGGTCTGTTGATTAAATCTTTCTGACTGTCATAAAAATTGTTAATGATATATCCGGAAGCAATTGTAACCGCCGAAGCAAAAACAATTAAAAACAGGTTGAAATCAAGTAAAATATCCAGTGCTCTTTTTTCAGGAGCCAAAATAAAAATAGCAGATAAATATTGTGCTAAAACAATAATCGGAATGTTGTAACCTCTTACCACAGAGAACAGACTGACAATTTTCATTACTAAAAGTTTGTGCTGTCTGCTTAACATTGTTTGATTTAAGTTTTTGGATTTTGGTCTAAATTAATATTTTTTAATGGAGAAACACAGCAATCACAGTTTATTTTTTAATAATTCTGCCGATCCGTAACCTAATTTCCTGATGCATGCCATCGCTTGTTTTTGTGAAATTTCAATCTCTTTGATGTTTTCCCTTGCTACAAAACATACAGAGCCGCTCCACGGATTTGGAGCGTCAGGAACAAAAACAGTATAATTGTTTTCGTCTATCTGTTCAATTAAAAAGGCAAATTGCCAGCCTGCATCGGTGGGAACCAAAACTACTTTTAAATCTTCATTAGATTCGAATCCCATTATATTTTCGTTCATCTTTTTCATGAAGGAATAACCGGGAACAAAGCTTAAAATTCCGTTTTCTAATCTGTGAATTAATTTTTGCGCGTAGTTAGTTTTAGCAATTAGGCCGGCGGCAAAACAAATAATAAAGATAATTAATATGGCTACTATTTCTTCAATTGCCAGTCCTAAAACTTTTACTTTCGGGAATTGATTTACAATTGGATTGGTGATTTTTTTAATAATTCCAAACCCTTTTTCTAAAAGAACAAACAGTAAAATTAACGGTGCTAAAAATAGAATTCCTCCTAAAAAAGTTGCTTTAATAATTTTCAAAATACTTTTCATATTAAATAACTTAATTAATAAATTAGAAAAGGAAATTCAAATAAGCGGCATTTTTTAAAGTGATTTATACTTTAGAATTGATAAACAACTTCTAGTTTGTAATCTTTCAATGAGGCTTTAGCACGTTCTAAATCTTCGGTAAAACCAAGAATATAACCGCCACCGCCAGAACCGCAAAGTTTTAAGTAATAATCGTTTGTATCAATTCCGTTTTGCCATATTCCGTGAAATTGCTCCGGAATCATTGGTTTGAAATTGTTTAAAACTACTTTAGAAAGCTTTTTGGTATTGGTAAACAAAGATTTCATGTCGCCATGCAAAAAGTTTTCTACGCAGGCGTCAGTATGTTTTACAAATTGATTTTTAAGCATCGTACGGAAACCTTTGTCTTTTAGGTTTTCCATAAAAATATTGACCATTGGAGCCGTTTCGCCTACAATTCCTGAATCTAATAAAAAGACAGCACCTTTTCCGTCAAAACTTTGGGTAGGAATTCCGGTTGCTTCAATATTATCTTTAGAATTAATTAAAATTGGAATACTCAAATAACTGTTTAAAGGATCTAAACCAGAACTTTTTCCGTGGAAAAAACTCTCCATTTGAGAAAATATATTTTTTAATTGTAACAGTTTTTCACGAGTTAAATTCTCTAAAACTGTTATCTTGTGTGTAGCATATTTGTCGTAAATCGCCGCAACCAAAGCACCGCTGCTGCCAACTCCATATCCTTGCGGAATACTTGAGTCAAAATACATACCGGTTTCAACATCATTTTTTAACGTTGCCAAATCAAAAGAAACCAACTCAGGCTGCTCTGTTTGTAAAGTTTCAAGATATGTTACGTAGCGCTGTAAACTTGCGTTTGATGCTATTGCTTCTGCCGAAGGATTTTCGGATTTCTTCAATGCACCATTATAAAAATTATAAGGGATAGAAAGTCCTTTAGAGTCGCGGATTATTCCGTATTCTCCAAAGAGTAATATTTTTGAGTAAAATAATGGTCCTTTCATGTTTGTTTTATGTCTTTCTTAATTTATTTGGGTCTTGTCGTGTGTCGAAAATGGCATGAATTCTAGAGTTTCTCTAATTGAATGTCCATAACCTAAAATTTTAATTAAAGATACGAAAATTATCTCTTGATTGCACCGCTTCCAATTTGATCGCAAATGTACTGACCATTCTGGCAAAATACAACTAATTCGTCCTGAATAAATTGAAGTACTTTTTCGCTAACGTTTTCGGGATATAAAACGTGAACATTTGCTCCGGCATCAAGCGTAAAACAAACCGGAATCTGAGTTTCATTCCTAAATTTCCAGATCGCATTTATGATTTGCAAAGTATTTGGTTTCATCAAAATAAAATACGGCATAGATGTCATCATCATAGCGTGTAAGGTCAAGGCTTCACTTTCAACAACTTTTATGAATTTGTCTAGATTTCCACTTTCAAAAATAGCAATTAACTGATCCAGATTTTCATGTGCCTGTGCAAAACGTCTTTCGGCATAAGGGTGGTTGTGCATTAAGTCATGCCCAACAGTACTTGAGACTTGTTTTTCGCCTTTATCAACCAACAAAATAGTATCCTGGTAATTCTTAAAATTTTGATGAATAGTGTACGGAAATTCAATTCCATATAAATCAGTACTTCCTTTAATATTAGCCTGATTTCCCCAAACCACAACATTCCCTTTTACACTTCGGCAGGCACTTCCAGAACCTAAACGGGCTAAAAATGATGCTTTTTGGTAAAAATATTCCTCTGTCATTTCCGGATTTAATGCTTTCTCCAAGCTCATGAAATTCATTGCCAAAGCCGCCATTCCAGAGGCCGAAGATGCAATTCCTGAACTATGCGGAAAGGTATTTTCTGTGTCAATGGTAAAATGATAGTCTTTCAAAAAAGGCAAATAAATTTCAATTCTTTCTAAAAATTTCTGAATTTTTGGCTTGAAATCTTCTTTTGGCTTTCCTTCAAATAATAAATCAAAAGAAAAAGTATTTTGGTTTTCTCTCTTTTCAAAACCCAATTTCGTAATCGTTTTACAATGATTCAAAGTAAAACTTACTGAAGGATTTGCCGGAATTTGATTGTCTTTTTTTCCCCAATATTTCACTAATGCAATATTGCTGGGAGCGCTCCATTCAAAATTTCCATTTTCGATTGTTGAAGTATATTTTTCAGGAATAAAATCAGTTGCTGTAAACATGAATTATAAAATTTTGGCAAAGATAGTTTTTATACTATTTCGCCCTATAAGTTATATCCAAAAATGTAAGTAGGGGTTCAAACTAAAATGAAGTTTCATGGTTTCAAATATCTTTTAACTATTTTTGAGGAAAAATAAATCAGAATGAATAAGACAGTCAAAATTGCCATAGCTCTAATCGTTTGTTTAGTAGTAGGATATTCTGCAAGTATTGTTACAAGACCAAGTGTCGAATCATGGTATCCAACCTTAACGAAACCGATTTTTAATCCGCCAAATTGGATTTTTATGCCAATGTGGACATTTCTTTATATTATAATGGCAGTTGCAGCGGGATTAGTTTGGGATAAAATAAAAGAACAAAACGAAGAAGTTAAAAAAGCTTTAGCTTTCTTTTTGATTCAGTTGACATTGAATGCTATTTGGTCATACCTTTTCTTCGGACTTAAAAATCCGATGTTGGCTTTAATCGAAATTGCGCTTTTATGGCTAATGATTTACGAAACGTATCTTAAGTTTATTAAAATTAATAAAACTGCAGGTTATTTGTTGATTCCGTATTTGGCGTGGGTTGCTTTTGCAGCAATTTTGAATGCTAGTATTTGGTGGTTGAATAGATAAGATTTTCTTTTAGCTTCTTTTGTTTCAAGTTTTGAAAATCTACTTTAGGGTTTTAAATTCTTCATTTTTAGCATATAAAAAATCCATTAGCGCCAAAACATTTGGGTGTTCTAAAATTGTTTTAGATTTCGGATCGGCATCACAGAATTTTATAAAAAGTTCTTTTTCTTTAGATGTAATATTTAAATTTTTAAGAAAAAACTCAGGTGGACAAGAAGTGACAATCAGTTTTTTGAAACGGTCATCAGGCGGCTCAATTTTTTTCTTCGGTTTGTCAAAAATTGGGTAACTAAAATTTATGGCATTTTTAATTTTACCATCATAAACATTAACCCTTGTAGTAACATCATCGAATTGTTTGCGAATTTTGATTTTATTTATTTCTTCGGTATTATTGGCGATTTCTTTAAGTTCAGTTTTAGTAAAAACAGATCTGGAAACAACAACATTCTCCAATTCTTCGGGTTTTGGAATCATCTCAACAATCAGATTGCTTTTTTCCAGATCTTTCAAAGTTAACTTCAATCTTGTAAATAAGTAATCCTTTGAAAAAAATAATAAACTGTCCTGATCTTTTGCTAAAATTGAAAACTGTCCTAATTGATTCGTTCTCGTACTAATTTGGGACGTTTTGTTGATAACTTCAACTTTATTAAGCGGATTATTGTACGAAATGACTCTTCCGTATAGTAATTTTTCTGTTTGCGAAATGGAAAGCTGGTAAGTGAAAAAAGAAATTGTGGTAAGTAATTTTACTTTCATCTAGTGGTATTTAGTGAAAGTAAAATTATTAGAATTGTCTTAATGAAAACTTACAAAATATGTAAATTCTTGTTAATTCGTTTTTTTTAGGTTTTTAGTCACAACCCCAGTTTTCAGTTTCTGTGACTGAAAATGTGACAGTATACTTTTTATAAAATCTCAATTAAATCTGATGGAGAATTGATTACCAGTTTGGCACCGCTGGCGGTCAATTCCTCTTCCGTTCGATAGCCCCATGATACACCGACAGGAAACATATTCGCATTTATTGCTGTTTGCATGTCAATATCGGAATCTCCAACGAAAAGAATTTCTTCAGGTTTGAGATTCCATTTTTTACATATTTCTAAAGCTTCAAACGGATTTGGTTTTTTAAGTGCCTCAGTAATTAAACCAACTGCGATATTAAAATGTCCCGGAAATATTTCTTCAGCTATTTTCTTGGTTAGCTCGTCGGCTTTGTTTGAAAATACAGCTAGTTTGATATTTCTTGAAACCAAATCATCTAATAATGCTACAATGCCTTCGTATGGTTTTGTTTTTATCGTACAAACTTTGCGATATTCGTTAATCATACATTCAAAACAAATTTCAATTTGATCCTCAGAATTGTTTGATGTCGGCAATGCCTTGCTGACTAGATTTCGCAAACCGCTTCCGATAAAATATTGATAAGTGTCGTAACTATGAGCGGGATATTTTAAGCCTGTCAATACTGAATTCATTGCATCTGAAATATCTTCTAATGAGTTGACCAATGTTCCATCTAAATCAAAAATAATTCCTTTGTATTTCATTCTACTTTATATATTATTGGCTAAAATAAACCCGCTTGTCCAGGCATTTTGAAAATTAAAACCTCCTGTAATGGCATCGATATTAACTATTTCTCCGGCAAAATAAAGATTTTGGTGTATTTTACTTTCCATAGTCTTAAAGTTAATTTCTTTTAAATCGATTCCGCCTGCGGTTACAAATTCCTCCTTAAAAGTACTTTTTCCGTTAACCTGAAATTTTGCTTTTGTGAGTTGAGAAGCTAAATTTTGTAATTGTATTTTAGACAAATCAGCCCATTTTGTTTCAGCTTCAATTTCAGAAGCTAACACCAAACTTTCCCATAAACGATTTGGAAATTCAAATGGAGATTTTTTTGAAACCGCTTTTTTGGCGTGTTCCTGTTTTAAGTGTTTGAGGATTTTCTCAGCACCTTCTGTATCAACATCATTAAGCCAATTCACGAAAATCGTAAACTGATAATTTTTGTCGAATAAAATACGAGCTCCCCAAGCCGACAGTTTTAAAATCGCAGGACCACTCATTCCCCAATGTGTGATTAACAAAGGTCCGGTTGATTCTAGTTTGGTGTCTTTTACATTTACTGTAACTTGTGCTGCAACGCCTGGTAATTCTTTAATGCGAGGATCTTTGATATTGAAAGTAAACAGGGAAGGAACCGGGCTCACAATTGCATGTCCTTTTTCTTGGAGCATTTCCCAAATTTTAGGATTACTTCCTGTTGCCAAAACTAATTTTTCTGTAGCGTAATTTTCATTCTGAGTATCAATTTTCCAATGATTTTCGGCTTTATAAATCGATTGAACACTTTGACCTGTCAAAACTTTTATGCCTAGTTTTCCCGTTGCTTCTAAGAAACAATCAATTATAGTCTGAGAAGAATTAGAAACGGGGAACATTCTTCCGTCATCTTCAATTTTTAATTCCACTCCATGTTTTTCAAACCATTCGATGGTATCGCCTGAACAAAATTGATGAAAAGGTCCACGGAGTTCTTTTTCACCACGCGGATAAAATTTAACTAGTTCATTCGGTTCAAAGCACGCGTGTGTTACGTTGCATCTTCCGCCACCAGAAACGCGAACTTTAGAAAGCACTTCTTTCCCTCTTTCTAAAATAGCAATTTTAAGTTTTGGATTTTTCTCTGCAATATTAATTGCCGTAAAAAAACCTGCAGCGCCTCCGCCAACTATAATTATGTCGAAATTTTGAATCATGTTTATTTGGTTTTCCGCGAATTCGCAAATTATTTTTTTTTGACAATCTTTGAGAAAAATTCGGGAATTCGTGGCTATTTTAAACTTTATATTTTATCGGGAAAATCACTAATTATTCCGTCTACGTTATAGCTTTTTATTTTTTGAATACCTTCTATTGTATTTACTGTCCAAGGCAAAACCAGAAATCCTTTTTCTTGTATTTCCTGAGTGTTTTTATCATTCAATAGTTGATAATCGGGATGAATCGCTTTTGCTTTTATAATTTCGGCGAAAGCCAAAGCACTATCCAGATCTTCTTCGGTTAAAACTCCGATGATAATATGGGGATTTAGATTGTGAACTTCCTCCAACATATTCCAATTAAAACTCGAAATAATGAAATGTTCATAATTCCAGTTTTTATTCGAAATATATTCTTCAATTAAAGCCACAACTTTAGTTACTGTTCCCGCACCTTTTAACTCAATGTTGATCAGACATTTTTTGTCGATCAAATTAAAAACTTCAATTAAAGTTGGGATTTCAAGCTGGCCTTCAATCAAAAACGATTTTAATTCAGGCAAAGACATTGTATTTACAAGGCCTTTTCCGTTGGTGGTTCTGTCGATGTTCTCGTCGTGAATTACAATTATATGTCCGTCAGAGCTTATATGAACGTCGAGTTCAATTCCGTCAGCATTTAAGTCTAATGCCTTCTGAAAGGCTCTTAAAGTGTTTTCGGGCTCGTATCCTTTGGCACCGCGATGTGCTATCTTTAGCATGTTGAAGAAGTTTAACCGCAAAGGTCGCAAAGTTTTACGCAAGGTTTGCAAAGATTGGAAAAAAGTTAGCCACAGATTTCACATATTAGCACATTTAAATTTTAGAAATTATCTGCAAAATCTGCGTAAAAAAACTTTGTGACTGTTTTCTTTTTATGCAAGTTCCAATAAAACAAGTCCGTACTCAGAATCAATAATTGCTTTTCCGTTTTGCACTTCCGTTTCCTGACCAGAAAAAGCGTCTTTTAATTTGGTTCCATCCTCGAAAATCGAATCAACCGAAAGTTCTTTTTGGCCAGTTCCTAAATCCAGACCCATAATAACTTCATCTTTATAATTTACTTTTGAATAACTTCTGGAGAAAATATAAGGTTTTTCAGAAATCATAGTATGTATTCCTGCGCCAACAGCCGGATGATTTCTGCGAAACTGTCCTAGTTTTTGCCAATGCCAAAGGATACGCTGTGTTTCGGGATTAGATTCAATATCTTCCCAATTCATGAAAGATCGTAAAGTAGCATCGCCTTCGGTTCCTTCAATTACCAAAGAACGACCTGTTTCGTCACCATAATATACCTGAGAAATTCCGGGCGAAAGCAGTAGTTTTGTCCCCGCTTCAAAAAATCTTTCACGTTTTGCGTCAAAGGGTTCCGGATCATCGTGTGACGATACGTAATTGAGAACGCTAAAACTTTTTAATTCATTTTGAAGTTTAGTTGAATATTTCGAAAATATAACTTCATAATCGTTTTGTGCATCGAGTTTAAATTCAAAATTAATCATGCAATTGAATCCATTTTCGAAATAATTTACTTTTCGATCTCCAAAATCATAGTCCAGTCCGCTGCTGATTTCGTAACCGTAAACCTCAGCAATGGTATAAAAAGGATTTTGATCTAAAACTTCCAGCGGATGATGTTTTTTCCAGGTTTCAAATGCGTAATCACATTCTTTTCTAAAATCAACCCAGACATTTTCTTCGGTATGTTTTACGGTATCAGCTCTGTAACCATCAATTCCGAATTCCAGAATGTAATCTGTTAACCATTTTATGATGTAATATTTTGGTGTTCTTGGATAATTGGTTCTTTTGAAAAAATCATCCAAAGAAGTTGTTTCTTTTTCATAACGACCTTCGTTTTTCCATTTTTCAATTAAAAAAGAAGGTAATTCTACTTCCTTATTGCTTTCGGTTCTAACGTCAGGAAGATTATCTACCAAAGTACACATTGTAGTGTTTTCAAAGGATTTATAATCACAGACAATTCCGGTTCGAACCCAGTCTTCCGGCCACATTGGGTCTTCGGCCGTTACTGGGCCTGTGTGATTAATCACGCCGTCAAGCATAATTCTGATGCCTTTTTCGTGGGCTTTTTTAACCAAAGTTGCTAAATCTTCTTTGGTTCCAAAATTAGGATCTAACGATGTCCAGTCTCTTGCCCAATATCCGTGAAAGCCGTAACTCAATCCGGTTCCCTCATCGACACCATCGTGAATTTGTTCTACAATCGGCGTAAGCCAAATGACATTTATTCCTAAGTGATCGAAATAACCTTCGTCTATCTTTTTAATAATTCCTATGATATCTCCGCCTTCAAAACCACGCAATTTTCCCGGAGTTTTGGTTCGGTTAAAATTGACATCGTTGTCAGGATTACCATTATAAAAACGATCGGTAATTAAAAAGTAAATATTTGCCCCTTCCCATACGAAAGGAGTTTTTGAAGTATTTTCGTTATTCATTAAAATTAATTTTGTGCGAGATTATTAAAGATAAAGAAAGAAAGTGTAGAATAAAAAAATCCGCTACAAATTCACGAATTATGTTTGATAAAATCGTGAATTTGTGGCGGAAATACATTGCGAAGATGCACTGCTGTGCGCCTCCATTATAAACGTTGCGTTTCGTTTTTTATTCTAATTCTAAAACAATAGCCGATTTTGGTTCTACACTAATTTCCGTAGCTAAATCGAACGTTTTTCCAGTCAAAACATCTTTTCCTGACTTAAAGGTTTTGATGTTTTCTTTGAAACGATTTGTTTTTACGACCTGCTCTTTTGCATTGTTATTAAAAACTACCATTACCGTTTTCGCATCTGTATATCTAAAATAAACATAAACATTATTTTCTGGAATATAGTGTGTCATTTTTCCGAAGTGAACGGCTTCATTTGATTTTCTCCAGTTGAATAATTTGGATGTAAAATCAAAATATTTTGCTTGTTCAGGAGTTCTTCCGGCAGCGGTTAGCGCATTGTTTTTGTCGCCAGCCCATCCGCCCGGGAAATCCTGACGAATGTCTGCATCGCCTTTGCTTTTGTCACCGCCCATTGCAATTTCTGAACCGTAATATAATTGCGGAATTCCACGAACAGTTGCCAATAAAGTCATAGCCAGTTTGTATTTTGGAAAATCATATTTAAACTTATCATTCATACGATCGGTATCATGATTTTCGGAAAAAACCAAAATGTTATTCGTATCTGGATATAAATAATCCATTGCAAAATTGTTGTAGAATTTAATCATTCCATTGTCCCAGGTTCCTTCACTTTCATTAAATGCAGAAGTAACCTGACTCTGAAGCGTAAAATCCATTACACTTGGCAAATTCGAATTGTAGTTTTCGATCGCACCAATTTTACTGTCTTTTTGCCAATACGCCAAATTTGCCTGATTGTTCATCCAGATCTCACCCACAATATTAAAGTTTGGATATTCAGTAGTAATTGCTTTTGCCCAATTTGCCATTGCCGTAGCATCAGAATAATTATAAGTGTCCACTCTAAATCCGTCAAGATTGGCGCACTCAATCCACCAAATCGCGTTTTGAGTTAAATATTTTGCAACTAACGGATTTCTCAAATTCAAATCTGGCATGGAGGGTACAAACCATCCATCAACACAAACTTCCTTATCTGATTTTGAAGCGTGAATATCTGTAATTACCTCGCGTCTGTGGTGCGTTTGAGTGTAGTTTTCGAATTGATTGATCCAGGATTTTGTTGGTAAATCTTTGATCATCCAATGCGTAATTCCCCAATGATTGGTAACATAATCCATTACCAATTTCATGTTTTTTTTATGCATTTCTGAAGATAAACGAACGTAGTCTTCATTGGTTCCGTAACGGGCATCTATTTTATAAACATCAGATTGGCCGTAACCATGATACGAATGTTTTGCGTCATTGTCCTGGCATAAAGGCGTACTCCAAATTGTGGTCGCGCCTAAAGACGAAATATAATCTAAGTTTTTGATGATTCCTTCGATATCTCCACCGTGGCGTCCGCCTGGTTCTGCGCGATTTCCTTTTTCTGTTAAAATGGCATCGCTGTCGTTTTTCGGATTTCCGTTAGCAAAACGATCCGGCATGATTAAGTAAATCATATCCGATGCATCGTAACTTTTTCTGTCTGCCGAATTTGCTCTTCTTTCTTTAAGAGCATATTTCTGCGTAAAAACGACTTTGTTTTTGGTTTTGAATGAGAAAACCAATTCAGAAGCTTTTAGATTTTGTGTGTCGATTGTTACGAAAAGGTAATTTGGATTTTCCGTTTTTCCGACATTTTTAATTACCACATTGTTTGAAACAGAAGCTTCATATTGTGCGATATTTTTTCCGTAGAACAGAATTTGCAACTCGGGATTTTTCATTCCGGCATACCAAAATGGCGGTTCAACTTTCTGAATTTGCGCTTTCGCGGAAGCGGAAAAAATAAGAACAAAAAGAAGTATTTTATAAATAATATGGTTTGTTTGAATTCTCATAATTTATAGTTTTTAATTTTCCTGCAAGGTTTTCAAAACCGTGTAGGTATAATGGATGCTTAAGAAGTCCTTCAAGGTTTTGAAAACCTTGCAGGACGACTAAAAATATAAGATTAAAAAAAAGACAAGCAATCTTGGGGAAAATTGCCTGTCTTTTAGAAAATTATTTGGTTTCTACAATGCTAATCGCATAACCTCCTCCCGGAGCAGATAACTGAGATAATTTTGATTTATTAGTTACAGCAATTTTCTTGATCGTATATGCTTGCGGATTTATTTTGTAATGTGCATCTTTTGCATCAGCATAAATTGTTGCCGTGTATTTTTTACCTTTTTCAAGGAAACTGAAATCGATGTTTGATGTACGGGAATTGTCTCCGTTTACGTTTCCAACAAACCAGTTGTTTGTTCCTTTTGCTTTACGGGCAACGGTAATAAAATCGCCGGGTTCAGCTTCAATATATTTACTTTCTGACCAGTCTACAGCCACATCTTTAATGAATTGGAAAGCATCTGGAAAACGGTTATAGTTCTCCGGAGTATCAGCCGCCATTTGCAATGGGCTGTACATCGTAACGTATAAAGCCAATTGATTTGCAATGGTACTGTTTACATGTGATTTGTTATCCGGATTCATTTTGCTGATGTCCATTTCGAAGATTCCAGGAGTATAATCCATTGGACCACCAATTAATCTTGTAAATGGCAAAACAGTAACGTGATTTGGTTTAGAACCTCCAAAAGCTTGGTATTCTGTTCCTCTTGCT